>Ga0181521_10000797_pt1 | contig 39006 bp, 32 predicted proteins | sample PEATcosm2014_Bin_32_FD_119764 | JGI IMG/M metagenome (GOLD analysis project Ga0181521, IMG submission 119764) | Peatland microbial communities from MTU Mesocosm Facility, Houghton, MI, USA - PEATcosm2014_Bin02_60_metaG | ecosystem: Environmental > Terrestrial > Soil > Wetlands > Peat | place...
GCCAGTGCAGGTCATCTCGTTCCGATTGGCTCATCGCGATTCGTTCCATCCTTCAACCTTGCGGTTGTCAAGAGGAACTTTCTACTTGGCTCAAAGCGGAACTTTCTATTTGGCCGCGACACGGTGGTTGGCCGGGGCACCCTCTGGGTCGCGCGCAGGATATCATCCTGCCCCACACAAACTGGCCGCGCCTGCCCTTTACCGCGCCTGCCCTTTGAGCGCCGCCTCGATGGAAATGTTGTGGGCTTCGAGAATCGAGCCGGTCGCGCGGTCCAGCGCGGCGCGGGCCTTGACGTAAGAGCTCTTGGCGGCGACTTCGGTGGAGCGCGCCTGCGCCAGCAGGCTTTCGTACTGGATAACGAAGAAAGCGGTGGAGGCGCCGACCTCGAAGCGGGTCTGCTCGGCTTCGAGCGATTCCTGCTGGAACTTACGCGCCTGCACGGCGGCTTCGAAGGAAGCGCGCGAGCGGCGCATGGCAATCAGAGCATCTTCTACTTCCAGGCTGGCCTGGTTCTGTAACTGCTGCACGCGAATCTGGGATTGCTTGACCTGTAACTCATCGCGCGCCAGGTCGGCCTCGGCGATGCGGTTATGGATCGGCAGAGTAACTTGCAGGCCGATGCCATAAGTCGGGTAGTCGCGAGCCAGCGCCAGGCCGAGCGCGCTGCCGTAACCGCCAATCAGTGGCAGACTCGTCGTGCCGGTGGAATAAGCGGTGGAGGCCCCGGCGAGCCCGTTGTTCTGCATGGTCCCGACTAAGTCGACCTCGGGCTTGGTGGCGTTGCGGGCGCCTTCGAGGCCGATCACCGAGTTCTCCACCTGCAGCCGCGCCTGCCCCAGGTCCGGGCGGCGGGCGACCGCTTCGGCCACCTGGTCCTGTAACGGCCGCACCTCGTCCTTGTCCGGGATGGCGAGCGTGTCGGTGGGCACGATGCGGATGCCACGCAGCGCGGCGCCGGCATTGCGCGTCAGCACGCTTTTCAGGATTATTTCCTGTTCTTCGAGCAGGCCGCGCGCGTTGATCAGGTCCTGTTCGGTGGAGAAGACCTGCGCCTTGGCGCGAGTCAGTTCCACGGACGCGAGCGTGCCTTCCTCCACCTGCACTTGCGTATCGGCCAGCAGCTTGCTCGCATAGCGCAGCGTCTCTTCCTTCACGTTGACGTCCTCATACAGCGCGACAAAGTCGGTGTACAGCCGGATCACGCCGTAGACGGTGAGAATGAGCTGCTGCTGAAAGAGCAGGCTGGTGATCTTGCGCTCATTGCCGGCGATGCGGATGAAGCGGCGGTTGAGGCCGCGGCCAAATCCGCGCAGGAGCGGCTGCGTGACGGTGAAACCGAGGCTGGCGCCGCTGATGGGATTGTAGGCGTTGTTGAGCGCGTTCGACGACTGGTGAAGATTATCGAAATTGAACGCCGCCTGCGCGCCGGTGGAAAATCCCTGCTGGATGCCCGTGTTGGCGATGAACCCCTGTTGCACCAGGTTGCTGGTTTCGTAAGCGGCGGGATTGGTTTCGAGCGTGGATTGATGCATCCAGTTCAACTGGCCGAACACGGAAGGATCGTAGGTTGGAACCGGAGTGCCGGCGGATTGCGCCACGCCGCCCTGCATGGAGTAATTGTCCACCGGTTCGCCCAGCACGCCGAGCTCGAGCGCGTTGGTGGGAACCGAAGTGCCGTTGGGGCCGTTGCTCGAAGCCGGCGCGACCACCAGCGGGCTGAGTGGGCCGCCCACGCCCACCGGCGCTTCCTGCAGCGTGTAAGTGAGGCCGCGGTTGGTGCCGCCGCCCTGTGCGCGCCGCAGTTCGGTATCGCCCTGCGGAACCAGGAAGCGCTCGAGTTCCACGTCCAGATTGTTTTCGATGGCCAGCGCCAGTGCATCCTGGAGCCCCAGATACAAACTGCCGGCACGGACCAGGTCGTGGATGCGCTGCGAATCGTCGAAGCGCACCTGGCGTTCCAAGCCGGGCAGTTGCGGTGACGGCAGAGGAGCCTGCGCGGGAGGTTGCGGCGCGCCGGCGCCAAGGCCGGCGCACAACAGGAAGGAGAGCAAAAGACTGAGAAATGGTTTGGGCATCATGAAAGGTTCCAGCACGGGCCGGGCATGCCCGGCCCCTACGGAGCGGGTTTTTCGGCGTGCAAGGGTTTCACCTTCACGCCTTCGCGAACGGAATCGCTGGGATTGATGGCCAGCAATTGGCCTTGTTCGAGGCCGGAGAGCACTTCCAGGCGGTCGCCGAAATCGCGTCCCAACTGGATGCGCTGAAAGTGAACCGTGCCATCGCTCGAGATCACGGCCACCTGCGTGACGTTGTCGCGCACCACCAGTGTGTCGCCGGGAATCGCCAGCGGCGGCTCTTTGCGGGGAACGGCGAGGTCCACCCGGGCGTACATGCCGGGCAGCAGCAGGCCGTCCGAGTTGGGGACCTGCACCTCGACCAGCAGCGTGCGGCTGGACGGGTCGAGCGCATTGGCGGTGCGGGTGACGACGCCGGGGAATTTCCGGCCGGCGAGATCCGGAATCACCAGCGTGGCCTTCTGGCCGGGGCGCACGGAATCGGCGTCGGATTGCGGCACGTTCAAATAGGTGCGCAGCCGGTCGGTCTGGGCGATGCGGTAAAGCAGCGTGGTGCCCTCGGTGACCAGCACGCCTGTATCCACGTTGCGCAGCGTGATCACGCCGGCAAAGGGGGCGCGCACGGTCTGGTAACTCTGCACATCGTTCAATCGCGCCAGGTTGGCCTCGGCCGCGCCGAGATTGCTGCGCGCCGCCGCAATCGCTTTTTCGAGCGCATCCACGTTGGCTTGCTGGGCGGCCCATTGGGCCCGGTAAGTGTCGTTTTCCTGGCGCGAGACCACGCCTTTGTCGAACAGCTTTTGCCAGCGGTCTTTGGTGACTTCGGCCAGTTGCAGGTTGGCCTGGCCCTGCACCAGGTTGGCCTGTGCCTGCTGGATGGCGGACGCGGCCTGGTCGTCCTGGGCCTTGGCCTGGCGGATCTGTTGATCGATTTCCGGCGCCTCGATTTCCGCCAGCACCTGGCCGGCGGCGACGCGGTCGCCGATATCCACCAGACGCTTGCGAATGTAGCCGGAGGCGCGCGCCAGCACGGGAGCCTCGGTGACGGCCTCGATGCTGCCGGGCAGCACCAGGCTGGTTTGCGAGCCGGCGCGCTTGACCTCCGCCACGGTCACCTCAAGCAGGCTCTGGGACGATGTGCGCGATTCGGCCGCCAGCACTTGTTCGCGATGCTGCCGCGGCGCATACCCGAGAAAGTATCCGGCCACCCCCAGCACCACCAACAGAAGCACTACGATCGCCAGCGTGCGTCCGGACGGTCCGGCAGCCCCGCCGCGGGGCTCCGCCATCGCTTGCTCCTGCCGTGCCAATTGCCGCTTGAGATCTTCGACTTCGGCGCGTAACTGTTCTTCGCTGCTGGTGTTGAGTTGGTTCATTCGGCACTCTCACGGAGCATCACCTGGTCCTGCAGGTACTCGTGCTCTTCCTCGACGATGCGGCGCGCATGATCCACCGGCGGTTTGGTCCGCAGCAAGCTGTACATTAATGGGACCACAAAAAGCGTGGTTATGGTGGCCAGAATGAGGCCGCCGATCACGGCGCGGCCCAGCGGCGCGTTCTGCTCGCCGCCTTCGCCCATGCCCACTGCCATCGGCAGCATGCCGATGATCATGGCGGCCGCGGTCATGATCACGGGGCGGATGCGCGTGTGGCCGGCGGAGAGCGCGGCGGAGCGGGAGTTCATGCCTTCCTCGCGTTGATCGTTGGCGAACACCACCATCAGGATGCTGTTGGACGTGGCCACACCGATACACATGATGGATCCCATCAGCGAGGGCACGCTGAAAGTGGTCTGAGTGAGAAACAGGATCCACACAATTCCGGCCAGCGCGCCGGGCAGCGCCATCAGAATGATGAACGGGTCCATCCACGACTGAAAGTTGACCGCCATCAGCAGGTACACCAGCACCACTGCGAACGCCATGCCCAGCCCCAACCGGTAAAACGAGCTTTGCATGGTGGAGTACTGGCCGCGCACGTCGATGGTGGTGCCGCGCGGCAGGTGGGCGGAGGCCTTGTCCACAATCCGGTCCACCGCCGATCCGACCGAACCCAGATCCTGGCGGTAGACGTTGGCGTAAATATCGTACACCGGCGTCACATTGTAATGGTTGATGATTTCCGGCGCCACGCCACGCGTAACGCTGGCCAGGTTGGAGAGCAGTTGCGGCCCGCCGGCGGCGGCGCCCGGGTTGCCGTAGGCCGTCGAGTTCTGATTGGGACTGGCGCCGGTGGCCGAGTTGTTCCCATTAGCGGTGCCGGCCATCGAGTTCGCCGTGTTGACGTTGAAGGGCGACGCCAGCGGCGAGATGGGGGTGCTCATCAGCGCCGACATGCTGTTCATGCGGTACTGCGGCGTCTGCATGGCCACGTAGTAGCTCACCCCGCTGCGCCAGTCGAGCCATTGGGTGGGCGCGATCTGGCTGCTCGAAGCCAGCGAGATCAGCATGCTGTTACCGACGTCGGCCTGGGTGAGACCCACCAGTCCGGCCTTGTCGCGGTCCACATTGATATCGATTTCGGGCCAGTCCACCACCTGGTGAATGTGCGGGTCCGCCACACCGGGGACGCGGGCGATGGCGGTTTCCAGGTCCTGCGCGATTTTGTAATTGGCTGCCGCGTTGCGTCCCACCACCTGCACATCGATGGGCGCGGGCAATCCGAAATTCAAAATCTGGTTGGTGATGTTGGCGGCTTCGAAGAAGAACACCATGTCGGGGAACTTGTCATGCAAGCGGCGGCGCAGGCGGCCCACGTATTCCTCGGTCGGGCCGTGGTCCTCCGCCTTCAGGGAAACCAGGATGTCCCCGTCGGCCACGCCGAGCGTGGGATTGTCGCCGAAGGCCAGGTTGAAGCCGCTGTTGGGGAGGCCGATGTTATCGATGATAGTGTCGATCTCTCGCGCCGGGATCTCCCGGCGGATCTCCCGCTCAATCGCGGCGAAGATGGCCTCGGTCTGCTCGATGCGCGTTCCGGAAGGCGCGCGGGCATGCAACCGCATTTGCCCCGAGTCCACGGTCGGGAAGAAATCGCGGCCGATCAGCGGCGCCAGCAACAACGAGGCGGTGATGAAAACCGCGAAACTCGCCAGCACCGGGGCGCGATGCGCCAGACACCAATCGAGCAGCGCCGTATAGGAACTGCGCATTCGCTCAAAACGGCGGTTGAACACGTAGTGCGTTTTCCAGATGGGTCCCGTGCCGCCGGCGGTTTCGCCGTGTGATCCCTGCGCGTAGAGCTTGGTTTCCGGCCGGAGCATGTAATGCACCATGTTCGGAATCAGGGTGCGGGAAAGCAGGTAAGAGGCCAGCATGGCGAAAACCACCGCCATCGCGAGCGGGGTGAACAGGTACCTGGCCGCGCCGGTGAGCAGTAGCACAGGCACGAAAACGATGCAGATGGAAAGCGTGGAAACGAAGGCTGGCGCGGCGATCTGCTGCGCGCCATCGAGCACGGCGCGCACCAGCGGCTTCTTCATCGCCATGTTGCGATGCGTGTTTTCGATTTCCACCGTGGCGTCGTCCACCAGGATGCCCACCGCCAGCGCCATGCCGCCCAGCGTCATCACGTTGATGGTGTGGCCGAGCGCGTTGAGCATGATCAGCGACACCAGGATGGAAAGCGGAATCGAAATGCAGACGATCACCGTGCTGCGCCAGCTTCCCAAAAACACCAGGATCATCAGCCCGGTCAGGAGCGCAGCGGTGACCGCTTCGCGCACCACGCCGCTGATGGCCGCCCGCACGAACACCGACTGGTCGAACAACTGCCGCACGTGGAGCGCCGGGGGCAGCCCGGCCAGGATCTTCGGCAGCGCCCGCTTCACGTTGTTCACCACCGCCAGCGTGGAAGCCTTCCCATTCCGCATCACGATGATCAGCGCCCCACGCGTTCCGTTGGTGCGTACGATGCAGGTTTGCACCGCGTAGCCGTCGCGCACTTGCGCCACATCGCCCAGCCTGATGGTGGCGCCGTTCACCACCTTCAGCGGCAGTGCGTTCATCTCGTTCAGGATGCGCGGGCTGGAGTTGAGCTTGACCTGGTAATCCCTGCCGCCGATTTTGATGTCTCCCGCCGGCAGAATCAGGTTTTGAGCCGCCAACGCGCTGGACACCTCGCTGGGCGCCAGGTTCTTGGCAAACATCTGCTCCGGAATCAGGTCCACCATCACCTCGCGAAGCTTGCCGCCGTACGGCAGCGGCACGGCCGCGCCTGGAATAGTGGCAAGCTGGGTGCGAATGAAATTCTGGCCCAGGTCGAACAGTTCCTGCTCGCTGAGCGTCTTGCTCTCCAGCCCCAGTTGCAGGATCGGCACGCTCGAAGCGTCGTACTTGAGAATATTGGGCGGCGTGGTGCCGGGCGGAAAGATGCGCAGCAGCGTCTGCGAAATGGCCGTCACCTGCGAGAGCGCCACCTCCACCTTGGCGTTGGGTTGGAAATACACGCGCGTGACGGAAACACCCGAGTAAGATTGCGATTCGATGTGCTCGATGTCATTGACGGTCGTCGTCATCGAGCGCTCGAAGATCAGCACCATGCGCTTTTCCATTTCCTCGGGAGCCAGGCCGGTGTAGCTCCACACAATGCTAACCACTGGAATGTCGATGTAGGGGAAAATGTCCACCGGCATGGTGACGATGGCGGACACGCCCAGGATGGCGATGAGGATTGACATCACGACGAAAGTGTACGGGCGTCTAAGAGCGAGTCTTACGATCCACATGCGGAGTCAAAACTTCCAAAGCGCGGCGCACGACGGCGCCCAAGTTGGGCGATATACCTATTATTTTAAACGATTTCGCCCGATTGAGAAGCCCCCGCGGGGGGTCCTCGGGATAGCCCTTTTGAGCTATCGGGGGGGGTGCGCGGCCCGATTGGGGAGTGGAAGTGATAGTCTTCAGAGAGTCCGGGTCTTGGTAGCTGCGGGCTTGCCAACCAAGCTGCGACTGGACAAAAAGGAGGAATCGTGAAAGCGCTGCTACTTGTTGCCGTTCTCGGCGCGATGACGTTGCGCGCGCAAACAGATCCGCTGGAAGGACTTTGGCAGGGATACGACGGTGAGTGGCTCCACGTTTCCCGGCAACTCGTCGCGCTCGCGGAAGCTTTCCCGGCGGAGAAGTTCGCTTGGCGGCCCGCGCCTGGCGTGCGATCCACCAGCGAGGTCTTCATGCACATCGCGACTGCGAACCTCGGCCTGCTAAGTTACACGGGTCCCAAAATGCCGGCAGAAATGACGTCAGCGAACCTGGAAAAGACGGTGACCGCGAAGCCGGAAGTCATCGTCTGGCTGAAGCGCTCGCTCGGTGCCGTCAAGAACGCTCGCGTGGGTTTGACGCCGGCCGACTTCCAGCGCAAAGTCAAGATTAGCGACCGGGAAGGCACCGTGGAAGGCATATACCTCCGGATCATCGTCCACGCCAACGAGCATATGGGGCAACTGGTCGCGTATGCACGCATGAACGGGGTTGTGCCGCCCTGGTCGCAAGGCGGCGGAAAGTAGCCGCTCGAGGATCTATTCCACCCTCGCCGCCCGATGGTCCATGCCGTTTTGATGCAGAGTCAGTTCGGTGGCGCGGCCTTGTGGATCGGTCTTAAAGACGACCTGCGCGTCCACCACTTTCAGGAAAAACTCCTTCTCGCTTTCGGCGAAGATCTGAAACTTCGGCTGGCCGGTGGCTTGCTCGTAGAGCCGGTCGTCGTCGCGGGTGATGGCGATGATGAATCCGGGCGCAAGTTGATACCGTCCCACGTAACCTTCCAGGACCTTGGGATCGACCGTGATCGCCCTCCGCTCCTTGACGGGCGTTCCCGCGACTGGCAGCGAGGTGTCGAGCAGGTGCAGCCCGATATCGTTGACGCCGCCGGTCGCCAGGGTGAACGCGTTGGCGAGCACCACCACCCCCACCTTGGCCTTGGCGTCGAAGCCGATGAAGCTGGCGAAGCCGTACGTGCCGCCATCCTTCCAAACCAGATCGCGGTCGTTACGTTGCAGGATGTGCCAGCCGAGCGCCTGCTGGAGACTGGGCTGGCCGGTGGGAAGGCGAACCTCCAGCATCGCTGCCAGGGCCGGCTGAAGGGGCGATTTCTTGTAGCCCAGATTGGCCGCCAGAAAAGCGATGAGGTCGTTGGCGGTGGAGCGCAGCGCGCCGCAGCCCGCCAGCGCCTGAAAATCCCAGAGGCGCGCCGGCTCCAGCGAATTGTTGTAACCCGCCGCCATCCGCTCCTTCATTTCCGGCGTGAGCGTGATACGCGTGCTGGCCATGCCGAGCGGCGCCGCGATGCGGGAAACCACCAGCGTCTCGTAATCCTTACCCGCGCGCAGTGAGAGAAGCTGACCCAGCAGGCCGGCCGCCAGGTTCGAGTATTCCCATTTTTCGCCGGGATCGCGCGCCAGTTGGTAGCTCGTCAGAAACGCGTAGAGCTTTTCCGCCGAATAGTCCGCGTATGGGTTCGCGGCATCCTTCGATGTCATGTTGCCGGGCAGCCGCGGGAGGCCGGAAGTGTGGGTGGCAAGCTCCTCGAGCGTGATCTGCTTGCCATTGCGCTGCGGCGCTTTCACGCCTTCGGGCAGGTACTTCGCGATCGGGTCGTCCAGTTTGACCTCGCCGTGCTGCGCCATATCGGCCAGCAGCAGCGCGGTGAATACCTTGGTGATGGAGCCGATCTCGAAAACGGTGTCGCCGTTGAGCGGCCGCGCATCGTCCTTGGCGAGCTTGCCATATGTGACGATGCGGGTGCCCGTGGGCTCGATGACGGCGGCCACCATTCCCACCGCCTGGTGACGCTCGTCCACGCGTTGGGCCAGAATGCGGCGGATCTCGGCATCCGGCGGCGCCGGAGATTGAGACCATACGGCGCCGGCCGCTAACAACAGCGTTACAGCGATTCGGCAGATCATCTTCATTGCTCCAATGCTTGCAGGTTCTCGATCTGAGTTTGCAGCTTGCGCGCCGCGCTCCGGTTCAATTGGGCCACCAGCCAGAAGGCAACCCCAACCGCGGCGAACGATACAACGGCCATAAGAACACGGTAGCGAATCGGGCCGATGGGCGCCGTGATCGCCGTTCCAGCGATGAAGACTGCCAGGCCCGGAATCAGCGGACCCAGGTACCAGCTCCAGATACTCTCCAGCGCGTCGCGTTGCCGTTCCAGCCCGCGGCGATGGAAGCCCAGGCAGTGCTCGAACTCGGCCGCGGCAGGCGCAGCCTCAGACGAGGCGCGGCGGTGAAACTGGTACGCCACATACAGCGCGCCGGCGATAGTCATCACCGACCCCGCGCGCATAACCGGACTGGGGAACAACTTGCAGTAATATCCGAACACGACGACCACGATGGCGACGGCCGCATATTCGCGCGCGTTGCGCCACCAGATTCGTCGTTGAAACCTGCCGGCTCTGCGCCGGATCTCTTCTAGCGACATGGTGATATTCTCCGTTGGCTGCGTTTGCCACGCATTACAAAGTTCGTTCTGCGGAAGTTCATTCGGCATGGTTGGCCCCCAGAGAGAACCGCTTGCCCAGTACGATTTTGATGCGATGAATCTTGGTGGCCACATTGCCGGCCGCCAGACCGGTTATTTCGCCGATCGATGCGGCGTCCATCCCTTCCAGGCGCGAGAATGACTTGGCGGTCGAGCGGTTTCAGGCTCTGAATCAGCTCCGTCAGGCGCGCCAAAGCCTGCCGCCGGCCGGCCGCTTCGTCTCCATCGCGATCGCCGAGCCTTGCCTCGACTTCTTCCAGGCTGACTAGGCTGCGGTCGCCGGAACGCCGCCGGCCGATGCCGTAGCTCACCGCCGTATTGTGCGCCACGCGATAGACCCAGGTGCGCTCCGAGCAGCGGCCGTCAAACATGGCGAAACTGCGCCAAAGGGCCAGGTGGATCTCCTGCAGCAAATCGCGCCGCCGGTCCGCATCGAACTCGTACGCGCGGGCCAGCCGTTCGAGCGCCGCGCCGTACTCGGCCGCCGCCCGGTGATACCGTTCGTCCTGGCTCGGCTCTCCCACACTTCAGATAGTCGCCGCTCATAGGGCATTCTTACAAGAGATTTCGCCCGGCTTGCGATAATAAGGTGTGGCATGCTTTAGCCTGCCAACGCCAGGTGGGGCGGGTTTCAACCTGCCAACGCACGCTTGCGGGCGCGTTTCTTTTGATGTCTATGAAGATCTGGATTTTGACTCTCGCCGCCGTGGCCTGTCTCGAAGCCGCCGCGCCGGCGCCGGTCCGGGTGGTGGTGGCCAAGGATGGCAGCGGCGATTACCCGACCGTGCAAAATGCGGTGGACCACGCCTTCGACCGCGTGCTGGCTCCGACCACGGCGCGGCTGATCATTGAGATCCGTCCCGGCGTCTACCACGAGCGCGTGCGCGTGCCCCACGACCGGCCGCGCGTCACCTTCCTCGGTTCCGACGCGCAGTCGACTGTCATCACGTACGGCTTGGGTGCCAAAGACGTGGGTGGCACATTTTTCAGCGCCACCGTCGACATCAACGCAGACGAATTCGAGGCGCAAAACATCACCTTCGAAAACTCCTACGGCACCGGCACGCAGGCAGTGGCGATTTCGGTGCACTCCGACCGCGCCGTGTTCCGTAACTGCCGGTTTCTGGGCATGCAGGACACTCTCTACGCCGCCAGCGGGCGCCAGTATTACGTCAACAGCTATATCGCCGGGCACGTCGATTTCATTTTCGGCAACGCCGCCGCGGTGTTCGACCATTGTCAGATCCACAGCCGCGGCGCGGGCTACGTTGCGGCCGAAAGCCGCACTATGCCCGAAGGCGCGCAAGGCTTCGTGTTCACCCATTGCCGGCTGACCGCCGATGCCGGCGTCGACGACGTCTTTCTGGGCCGCCCATGGCGCAACTATTCGCGCGTGGTGTATCTGGAGTGCTGGATGGGCGACCACATCCGGCCCGAGGGCTGGAACAACTGGGGCAAGGAGGCGGCCGAACAGACCGCCTGGTTCGCGGAGTATTCTTCCGATGGCCCCGGCGGCAGCCAGGCGGGCCGCGTCAAGTGGGCCAAGCCGCTCACTGCCGCCGCAGCGCGCGAGTTCAGTCCCGAAGTTTTCCTGCGCGGCAGTGACGGCTGGAATCCGGTGGATCAGCGCTGAACTTGTACGAAACCCGGTTCGCCGGCGAGACCGCTTGCGCCCGCGTTCGCTGTTACTATTTGACGGGAGAGTCTTACAGTGACACCAGACGATGTCCGGCGGCGGGTGGAGGAAACTGGCATCATTCCGGCCATCCGCGTTTCGTCCTCCGACGATGCTTTGTTTGCGGCGGAGGCGGTCTCGAACGGGGGCATCCCCATTGTCGAGGTGACCATGACTGTGCCCGGCGCGCTCGAGGTAGTGGCGGAGCTGGCGCGCCAGCACCGCCAAATGATCGTGGGCGCGGGGACTGTGCTCGACCTCGAAACGGCGCGCCGCTGTCTGGACGCGGGAGCGTGCTTCCTGACCAGTCCCGGTCTGGACCTGAGCGTGGTGGAATTCGGCCGCGCCCAGAAAGTCGCGGTGTGGCCGGGCGTCCTCACGCCTTCCGAGGTGATGGCCGCGCGCCGGGCCGGCTGCGAGCTGGTCAAGGTGTTCCCGTGTGCGCAGGTCGGCGGGCCAAGGTACATCCACGCCCTGGCGCGGCCGTTTCCGGACATCGGATTCATCGCATCCGGAGGCGTCAAGCAGACCACCGCCCTCGAGTTCATCCTGGCGGGCGCGGCGGCGCTGGGCATTGGCAGCGAGCTGATCCCGCCGGAGTGTATCGAGCACCGCCATCCCGACCGCATCCGCGAACTGGCGCGCCGCTTTCTGGGCATGGTGCGTGCGGCCCGCCAGCAACTGGCGGAAGCCCAGGAGGAACCGCCCGTATGACGAAAGGCTCCAGCGCGGCCGAGTTGATTGCGGAACTCGAGGCGCGCGCCAATCCCGCCAATGTGGCCGGCATGGCGCGCTATGGCATCTCGACCGAACACACGCTGGGAGTGCCGATTCCGCTGCTGCGCGGGTTGGCCAAACGGGCCGGCAAGGATCACCGGCTGGCCGGCGAATTGTGGGCCTCCGGGATTCACGAGGCGCGCATCCTGGCCACCATGATCGAGGATCCGGCGCGGGTGACGTCGGCCCAGATGGACCGCTGGGCGCGCGACTTCGATTCCTGGGACGTCTGCGACCAGGCCTGCCAGAACCTGTTCCGCTACACCCCATTTGCCTGCGCCAAGGCCACCCAATGGTCAGCCGCTACCGCCGAGTTCGTCCGCCGCGCCGGTTTTGCGCTGATGGCGGGCCTGGCGGCGCAGCCGAGCGAAATGGAGGATGCCCCGTTCGAAGCCTTCCTGAAGCTCATCGCCGGCGCTGCCACCGACGACCGCAACATGGTGAAGAAGGCCGTCAACTGGGCGCTCCGGCAGATCGGCAAACGCAACGCCCGTCTGCTCAAGAAAGCGATCGCCGCCGCCGAACGGATCGAGCGCCTGGACTCCCGCTCCGCCCGCTGGATCGCCAAAGACGCCCTCCGCGAACTGCGCGGGAGGGCGGCGAAGGCTAGGCCGGTGAGTGAAGGACGGTGAAGCGTGGCGAAAAAACCTAAGACCATGCCCCCCATCCACCCGGGTGAAACGCTGAAAGAAGACTTCCTGAAGCCGCTTGGCTTGAGTGCGAACCGGCTTGCGATGGAGTTGATCGTGCCGGTGACGCGGGTAAACGACATCGTTCGCGGCAAGCGGGCGATCACGGCAGACACGGCGCTCCGTCTGGCTCGCTATTTCGGGACCACGCCTCAGTTTTGCATGAATCTCCAGGCGAACTACGACCTCGAGCGGGCCGAGGACACGCGAGGCCCCGAGATTGCCGGTCGAATCCGGCCCCATCGCGCAGCCTGACGCTGGATGGGCTTGACTTCGAATGGTGGCGGGAGTGGGGGTCGAACCCACACAGTCCTTGCGGACTACCGGATTTTAAGTCCGGTGCGGCTGCCAATTACGCCATCCCGCCGCTACGCCGTTAGTCTAGCAAGGTCCAGGGCATGCGTGAGCGAGCCGCCGAGATCACCTTACAGCGCGGCAGCCACGTTTGCGGCGATCTCGGCTCCGATAGCGAGCGACGCGGTAGCGGCGGGGCTGGGGGCGTTCAGCACGTGCAGCGCGTCGGGGCGCGCGATCAACTGGAAATCCTGCACCAGTTCGCCTTCGGGCGTGATGGCTTGGGCGCGCACGCCGGAGCCGCCGGTGGCGAGATCGCCGGGTTGAATCTCCGGCACCAGCCGCTGCAACGCCTGGCAGAATAGCTTGCGGCTGAAGGAGCGGCGCAGCTCGTACCAGGCCATCGAAGGGTAGCGCCGCAGAAAACGCCAGAAGCCGCCATAGCTGAGCGCGTCGAACAGGTCGGCCGGCCGGAAGTCGGTCTTGCGGTAGCCCTCGCGCGCAGTAGCCAGCACGGCGTTCGGACCGGCCTCGACGCCGCCGTGAATCAGGCGCGTGAAATGGACGCCGAGGAACGGGAAGGCCGGATCGGGCACGGGATAGATGAGGTTGCGCACCAGGTGCTGGCGTTCGGGACGGATCTTGTAATACTCGCCGCGGAAGGGCAGGATGCGCACGCTGCGCCGCTCGCCCGCCAGTTGGGCGACGCGGTCCGAGTGCAGGCCGGCGCAGTTGACGATGAAGCCGGCTGAGAATTCGCCGGCGGGAGTTTCGGCAATCCATTCGCCCGCCCGGCGCCGCAGGCGCAGCACGCGGGCTCCCACGGCCACGCGCGCTCCGCGCTCCTGCAGGCGCTTCACCAGCGCCGCGCACACTCCCCGGTAATCGACGATGCCCTCTTGCGGCACCCGCAGCGCGGCGACACCGCCCACGTGCGGCTCGATTTCGCGCATCGCCTCGCGATCCAGCCAGCGCAGCCCTTCCAAACCGTTGGCCGCGCCGCGTTGTTCGAGGTCGCGCAGCCGCGGCCCTTCACTCTCATCGGCCGCCACCACCAGCTTGCCGCAGATTTCGTGCGCCACGCCGTTCTCGCGGCAGAACTCCACCATTTGCCGGATGCCGGTGACGGCCAGCCGCGCCTTCACCGAGCCGGGCTTGTAGTAAAGCCCGCAATGCAGCACGCCGCTGTTGTGGCCGGTCTGGTGTTGTCCCACCCGGCTTTCCTTTTCGAGCACCGTGATGGATGCGCCGGGAAACCGTTCGCCCAGGCGGTAAGCCGTGGCCAGCCCCACGATACCGCCGCCGATAATCAGAAACCGTTGATCGCTCACTCCTCTCATTGTGCCCCGGCGCCGCGCCTTCGTGCCAACATGGAGAGCGTGCGGCTGCCCATCGACGCTCTGCTTCCGGCTATCGCGGAGCGGGAGCAACGGGACCTGGTGGGATTACGCGATCTTCAACCAGGGGAATTCTTGCAGTTTGCCACTCCCATGAAAGGGACTACTGCCATGAAAAGGACCATTCGGCTCTTCCTGTTCGTTACGGCGCTTGGTGCGGGCGGCGCCCTTGTCGCACAGGATCCTCCTATTCGCGTGGATTTCGCGCTCAGATCCTCGACCGTCGAGTCGGGCGTGCCCGTCATCGTCACGGTGACAGTGCGAAACGACACGGACATGGAATCGGCCCGGTTCCTGCCCTTCGGACGTTACGAGGTCGACTGGCTCGTTCGGTCGCGAGACGGAGCCGAGGTCGCCCAGTGGAAGCCTACCGGGGACACGGGATCCTTAGGCAGAAATCTGCCGCCGCACTCGGTAGAAAAGTTCTCAATTGTCGCATCCGGTACCTCGGCGATTCAATCGCCCGGGGAATACGAGATCTTCCCACGCTACCGCACCCTGGACGTCTCCGAGCGCCTTCCCTTTACCGTCGTTCCCAGCAGCGCCGAGTCGCTGGGCCTGCGCGCACAGGAGTTTCACGACGCCGCCGTCGTAAAAGGAGAGGACGGCCTGACGGCGGCGGAGGCGCTGGCGAGCATGGCATACGCCGTGCCCGCGTCTCAGCTCTGTGACGTGATGGAGCGGAACCCTTCGGCGCCCTATTTCATCGCGCCCCGCCTTGAGGCGATGGGCGGCGCGGACGCCGTCCACTGCCTGATTCGGGTCCTGTCCGGCGCGCCCGTGCAGGGAATATATATCCAATGGGCCCTTCAGCGGCTGGGCAAGAGCGAGAAAGACCAGGCGCTGCGCAGCGAGATCCAGAAGGCGCTCGGACAATAGTCTGAACATAAAGCAACCACGCGTGGCCGGAAGATCCGCTGCGGTGATTGGAACTGGCTACCTAAAAACGGCTTAAAACACCGGCGCCTGAAGCCGTTTGCGGGCTTCCACCCAGGCTGGGAACACTGCGGGGTTTTCCAGCCACACCAGCATCCACTGCGCCATCTCTTCTTTTGCGGCCCGCTTTTCCGGGCTGGTTCGTGGATTGCGCGCAGCGAATTTGGCGCGGTCTTTGGCGGCGATCACCTGGCGGCGGGCAACGCGGGCGCGTTCGCGATCACCCGCGGTTTGGGCGGCGAGGTAGACTTCCAGCATCTCGCGCAAGGAGCTCTCCAGTTCCTCGAAGGTGTGTTGGCGGATGCCGGCCCACGGCTGGTCGAAGGGGATTTGGGTGGCTTGCAGCAGGTCGCGCAGATAGCTGTCGGAGACAGGAGCAAGCCGGTCGCGCGCCTCGATCCAGACGGCCCCGGTGATGCGGGCGGGCTGCCGGCTCGCCAGGTACTCGGCTAGCCGGCGCTTGGTGGAGGGACGCTCCGTGCTACTTTTTCTTGCCACGGCGGTACAGGGCGACGGCGGCCTGGTGGGCCGTCGCGTTGCTGGAAAACTGGTGCGCGCCGGAGCCATCCGGCCGCAGCACGAAGTAGAGAGCGTCGGTATCGGCCGGCTCCAGAACCGCGCGCATGGCATCCAAACCGGGATTGGCGATCGGGCCCGGCGGCAAGCCGGCATGGCGGTAAGTATTGTACGGGTTGCCGCTCGCGAGATCGGAACGGTGGATCGCGCCGCGGTAGCGCTCCTCCACCAGCGCGGCGTAGATCGTGGACGGGTCGCAATCGAGCGCCATTCCCAGGCGCAGGCGGTTGGCGAAGACGGCGGCCACGCGCGGCCTCTCGTCGGGCAGCTTGCTTTCTTTCTCGACCAGCGACGCCAGGGTGACGGTGCGGTGGGCGGACGCGGAGACTCCCAGGCTGCGCCAGGCGTCGCGGAAGCGCGCGGTCATCATGCGGCACAGCGCGGCCGGAGTGGTTCGGCGGCGCAGCTTGTAGGTGCTGGGAAAGAGGTAGCCCTCGAGCGTGGGCGCATCCGGGTCGATATCGCGAACCAGCGACGGGTCGCGCGCCGCATCCAGGAATTTGGGTGCCGTGAAAAATCCCAGATTCGCGGCGGCGGCCGCAATATCGAACATATTCTTGCCCTCCGGCACCAGCAGCGTGTAATAGAAGGTGTCCCCCCGCGCAATGCGGTCGAAGACCTCCAGCGGCGATGCCGGCCGATTGAAGCGGTACTCACCGGCGCGCAGCACCCGGCTTGGCGACAGCGCTCTTGCCAGCAGAAAATCCCACCGGCTGCGGACAACGCCTGCCTGGGCGAGAGCCGCGGCCATTCCGCGAGAGCCGGTGCCGCGCGGGAACTCGACGAAGGTCTCCGCGCCGAACGCCTGGTAAGGCCGGGTCAGCCGCCAGCCGCACCAGCCGGCGAAGACCACCGCCGCCAGCATCGTTAACCCGAGACGGCGCGCGAGTTTCATAACGAATCCAGGTAGCTCTGCAGCAGGATCACGGCGGAAAGCCGGTCCACCGCGGCGGCGCGCTTCTGGATGCTGATGCCGCTCGCGCGGAGCACGCGGCCCGCTTCCACGCTGGTCAGCCGCTCATCCCACAGCGTCACCGGCACCCCCGTGCGCCGTCCCAGCGCGCCGGCGAATTCCCTAACCCACGCCGATTGGCGGCCTTCGTTCCCGGCCATGTTGATCGGGTTGCCCATCAGGAACAAGCCGACCTCGCGATCGCGCGCCAGCCGCTCCAGTGCATCCAGATCGGACCGCTTGTTGGTGCGCTCCAGGTTGGGAAGGCCCTGCGCCGTGACGCCCAGCGGATCGCTGATGGCGAGGCCGATGCGCCGCTTGCCGAGATCGAGTGCCAGAATGCGGGAGTGCGGTTCAGTCAATTCCATTACATTATAGACGTGCGCGTGCTACATTCGAGACAAAAGGTCGGTTTCGCACCGTGGCGATGATCACTCAGTCCGGCACCGCCGCCAGCGCGGCCACGGCCGCCCAGGATGCCCGCCAGTTTGCCATGCCCGTCGTGGCCATCGGCGTCATCATCGCGGTGCTCTATTTCGGCCGCGTCTTCTTCATCACCTCCATCGTGGCCGTCATCATCGCTTTCATTCTCGAGCCCTTCGTAGTGCTGCTGACCCGCATCCGCTTTCCGCGTCCGCTGGCCAGCTTCGTGGTGTGTACCGTGGCGCTGCTGGTTCTGTGGGTGGTGGGCGCCGGGGCTTACGCGCAGTTGGCCGTGCTGCTGGGCGACCTGCCGCGCTACGGCGAGCGCATCGGCCAGATTGTGGAAGGCGTGCAGCAGAAGGTCGACGAGGCCGAACGGCAAACCTGGCGTCTGCTGGCTCCCAGCAAGCCGCCGCCCCCCCCGCCCCAGCAGCCGGCGCGCGGCGGCAAACGTTCCCGGACCCAGCCGCCCGCCGCTCCCCAACCCGCCGTGATTCCGGAAGTGCGCATTCACGAAGAACGCACGCCGGTGGCCGATTTCATTTCCGCCAACATCGGCTCCGTCTACCAGATTCTGTTGACGCTTTCCTTCGTGCCGTTTCTGGTCTACTTCATGCTGAGCTGGCACGACCACATCAACCGCAGCTTCCTCCAGTTCTTTCACGGCGAGGACCGCCTGGTGGCCGCGCGCAGCCTGCAAGGCGTGGCCGAAATGGTGCGGGCGTTCGTGGTGGGCAATTTCGTGCTGGGATTCCTGCTCACCGTGTCGAGCTCGATCGTGTTCTGGTTGATGCACCTGCCGTACCCCATGCTGGTTGGGCCGCTGAGCGGATTCTTGAGCCTGGTGCCTTACGTGGGATTGCCGCTCGCCATGGCGCCGCCGCTGTTTTCGGCGCTGGCCATCAACCGGGTTCCGGTGTACGCCGGCGTGATCGGCGTGGTCGGCGCGCTGCACCTGGTGGCGCTCAACCTGCTGTACCCGAAGGTGGTCGGCTCGCGCGTCCATCTCAATCCGCTGGTGGTCACGTTCTCGCTGATGCTGTGGGGCTTTCTGTGGGATGCGCCGGGCCTGCTGCTGGCGATTCCCATCACCGCCGCGATCAAGGCCGTTTGCGACAACATCAAAGGCTTGCGGCCGATCGGCAAGTTCCTGGGCGATTAATTCCATGACCCGTCTTGCCGAATGTTCGACAACGCAAGTGGGGCGGACGTCCCCGTCCGCGCGCGACCCCCTGGTCGCGCTCTCACTAATTATCGTGAAAAGGTCAGGTCTGATCCCTATGCGCTCCCATTTCCTGTTTGCCTCGCTGTGCGTGCCATTGCTGGCGCTCGCCGGCGACCCTGCCGCGCCCCGCCCCGGTTTCGACGCGGCCTCGATCGACCAATCGGTGAATCCCTGCGTCGATTTCTATCAATATGCCTGCGGCAAGTGGATCGCGCAGAACCCGCTTCCATCCGACCGCGCGCGCTATGCCCGCTTCACCGAGCTAAGCGAACGCAACGAGAAAGTGCTGCTCCAGCTTGTCGAAGCGGCGGCGGTGGCGAAGCCGGGCCGCAGTTCGACCGAGCAGAAGATCGGCGATGCGTTCGCCAGTTGCATGGATACCGCGACCGTCAACCAGAAAGGAATCGCTCCGCTGAAAGACGAGCTCGAACGGATCGGCGCCATCGCGAGCCACGACGGCATCTTCGACGAGACCGTGCGCCTGCATCGCATGGGAGTCGGCGCGTTTTTCGTGTTTGACTCACAGGCGGACTTCAAGAACTCGAATCGAACCGTCGCCAACATCCAGCAGGGCGGACTTTCGCTGCCCGACCGCGATTACTATCTCAAGACCGATCCGAAGTCGGTCGAGATCCGCCAGCACTACCTCGAACATGTCGCCAAGATGTTGGCGCTCTCGGGCGAGCCGGCCGAAGCGGTCGCGGCTCACGCGCAAATGGTGCTGGACATGGAGACCATCCTGGCGAAGAATTCGACCGACCGCGTCAGCATGCGCGACCCGCTCAAGCGTTATCACAGGATGACGCGGGCCGAGCTGTCCGAGTTGGTCCCCTTCGACTGGGATAGCTATTTCAAGGCCATGCGCGCGCCGGAGTTCGACTCGCTCAACGTCAGCAATCCCGAGTTCCTGCAAGGGATGGCGTCCGGCATTGTGGACCAGCCCATCGAAGCATTCCGCGCCTATCTCGCCTTCCACCTGCTGCACCGTTTCGCGGACCTTCTTCCCGAGCCGTTCGAAAAAGAGAACTTCGAGTTCTGGGAACGCTACCTGACCGGCGCCCGCGAACCGCGCCCGCGCCAGTTCCGCTGTGTGCAAGCGGTGGACCGCGGCCTGGGCGACCTGCTGGGACGGCAGTATATCGACTCCGCTTTCGGTCCCGATGCCAAACGCCAAATCACCGAACTTGTCGACCAACTGGAGAAGGCCTTGGGGCAGGACATCCAAACCCTCGATTGGATGACGGAAGATACCAGGAAGGCCGCGCTGGCTAAACTGGCCGCCATCACCAACAATGTCGGCTACCCGAAGAAGTGGCGCGACTACACCGGTGTGACCATCGCGCGCGACGACTACCTGGGCAACGGCATGCGTATGATGGAGGCCGCGCGGCAGCGCAATCTCGACAAGATCGGCAAGCCCACCGACAAAACCGAATGGAACATGACCACGCCCACCGTGAATGCTTCTTACTCGGCGCCGTTCAATAGCATCAATTTTCCCGCCGGCATCCTGCAGCCTCCGTTCTTCGATCCGCACCGCGACATGGCTTTGAACTATGGCGGCATCGGCACCGTGATCGGCCACGAAATGACCCATGGGTTCGACGATCAGGGCCGCAAGTTCGACGGCGATGGCAATCTGCGCGACTGGTGGACGGCGGCCGACGGCGCCGCGTTTGAAAAACGCGCCGCCTGCATCGCCGACGAATACTCCGGCTTCACCGCCGTGGGCGACGTAAAAGTGAACGGCAAGCTGACCCTGGGCGAGAACACCGCCGATAATGGCGGCGCGCGTATCGCTTACATGGCCATGGAAAATGCGCTGAACGGAAAGGGCGCCGCCATCGACGGATACACGCCCGAGCAGCGTTTCTTCCTCGGATTTGCGCAGATCTGGTGCCTGAACCAGACACCGCAGGCGGCCCGGCAACAGGCGCTCACCGATCCGCACGCCCCCGGCCGTTACCGCGTCATCGGCACCGTCGAGAACATGCCGGAGTTCCAGAAAGCGTTCTCCTGTAAAGCCCCCCAGCCGATGGTCAGCCCCAACGCCTGCCGTGTCTGGTAAGAAAGTGGGACGGACCCCCCCGGTCCGCGCGGGACGCCCCCGTCCCGCAGCCTGATCGGCGGTGTCGGCATCCTGCCAGACGCGAAGAGCCGACAAGGTGAGGCAGGCGCTTTCGCCTGCCAACCGCTCTTTCCCAGCGTCCCGCCAAACCTATCCCAACTTCACTTCGACGTGCACTTCCGTGATGCCGGCCGCTGGCGGCGGCGCCACCGCGCCCTCAATCGACTTTCCATCCACCGTCAGGCTCACCGTGTTGCCCTTGCCCGCGCGGCGCACTGTGATCTTATACGTGACACCGCGGAATTTCCGCACCGCCCGAAAGCCCTGCCAGCGTTCGGGCACCACCGGCGCGATGCGCAGGCCGTCATACTCCGGCCGAATCCCCAGGATCCATTGCGTGATGGCGTAGTAATTCCAGGCCGCCGTGCCGGTCAGCCAGGAGTTCTTGGCTTCCCCGTGCGTGGGAGCGTCGCGGCCCGCGATCATCTGCGCGTACACATACGGCTCGCAGCGGTGCACGTCGCTGATTCGCTCGCGCGCCGACGGATTGATGCGCGAGTAGTAATCGTGCGCGTTGTCGCCATCGCCCGCCATCGCCTCGGCGATGATCACCCACGGATTGTTGTGGCAGAAGATCCCGGCATTTTCCTTGTAGCCGGGCGGGTAAGAGGAAATCTCGCCGAGGTTGAGGTAATAGCGCGAATACGCCGGCTGCTGCAGCACGATGCCGTGCGGAGTGGCCAGGTGTTTCCGCACCGAATCGAGCGCCTGGCGCGCCCGCCCGTCTTCCAGGCCAATCCCGGCCAGCACGCAAAAGCCCTGCGTCTCGATAAAGATCTTGCCTTCCGCGCACTCCTTCGAGCCAATCTTTTCGCCGGAGTCGTCATACGCGCGAATGAACCATTCGCCGTCCCAGCCGTGTTGGCGCACAGTCTCTTCCATGCGCGCGCCTTCAGCCAGGCAGGTCTTCGCCTCATCCTCCAGGCCGCGCCGTTGCGCGATCGCCGCCAGCTCCTTCGCCGCCAGCACGAACAGGCCGGCGATGAAAACCGACTCGGCCACTTTCCCTTCTTTGTTCGTGGTGGTCTGGAACGATTGGCCGGGCGTATCGGAGAAGCAGTTCAGGTTCAGGCAGTCGTTCCAATCGGCGCGGCCGATCAACGGCAGCCCGTGCGGCCCCAGCCTTTCGAGCGTGTAGTTGAAACTGCGCCGCAAGTGCTCATACAGCGGTTGTGCGCTGCCCGGCTGGTTGTCGAATTCCACCGGCTCGTCCAGTATGCTCCAGTCGCCGGTCTCTTTCAGGTACGCCGCCACGCCGATGATCAGCCAGTGCGGATCGTCGTTGAAGTTGCCGCCGATATCGTTGTTTCCCTTTTTGGTCAGCGGCTGATATTGGTGATAAGCGCCGCCGGTCGGAAGCTGCGTGGCGGCCAGGTCCAGGATGCGCTCTCTGGCGCGCTCCGGCACCATCTGCACGAATCCCAGCAGATCCTGGTTGGAATCGCGGAAGCCCAGGCCGCGCCCAATCCCCGATTCGTAGAACGATGCCGACCGAGACATGTTGAACGTGGCCATGCACTGGTACGCGTTCCACACGTTCACCATGCGGTCGGTGTGTATGTCCGGCGTGGCCGCCTGGTAGACTCCCAACAAGCCATCCCAGTAAGCGCGGAGCTTGTCGAACGCGGCGTCTACGTTGGTCAGGTCGCGGTAGCGCGCAATCACCGGTTTCACGGTCTTCTTATTGACGATCTGCGAGTCCGGTGGATCGAACTTCTGGTCTTTCGCGTTCTCGTGATAGCCCAAAACAAAAACAATCTGGTGCGTTTCTCCCGGCTGGAGCACCAGTTTCACATGGTGGCTGCCGATGGGCGACCAGCCGTAGGCGTGCGAGTTGGAAGAGGTGCCACGCTCCACCGCGGCCGGCTTGTCCCAGCCCCGCCATGGCCCCAGGAAGGCCTCGCGCTGTGTGTCGAAGCCGCTCAGCGCTTCCGAGCAGGCAAACCACGCGAAGTGATCGCGCCGCTCCCGGTACTCCGTCTTGTGATAGATGACTTCGTCTTCGATCTCCACTTGCCCTATGCTGAAATTGCGCTGGAAGTTAGTGCCGTCGTCCTGGGCGTCCCAGAGACAAAACTCGACCAGCGAAAAAGCCGAGATCGCGGCCGGCGTGAGCCGGTCATTCCGCAACGTAAGCTGCCAGATTTCGAGTGTCTCGTCGAGCGGCACAAAATAGCGCGTGCTCGCCGAGATACCGCGATACTTCGCGCCGATCGTCGAGTAACCCATCCCGTGGCGGCAAGTGTATTGCTCCAGATCGCGGCAGGTGGGCATCCAGGATGGCGACCAGTATTCCCCGCTTTCGTCGTCCCGTAAGTAGATGTAACGCCCACCGTCATCCAGCGGCACGTTGTTATACCGTCCGCGTGTGAGGCGGCGCAGACGCGCATCGCGATAAAAGGAGTAACCACCCGCCGTATTGGAAATAATGCCGAAGTAGGCCTGGCATCCCAGGTAGTTGATCCACGGCAGTGGCGTATCTGGCTGAGTAATTACGTATTCCCGGTTCCGATCGTCAAAATAGCCGTATTGCATGAGACATCTCCAGTGAAATTAGGAAAACTCTCGCTTCGAAACAAGCACGGGCCAGGCATGCCCGGCCCCTACAGTAAGCGCTCGATCATTTCGTAACATACCCGGCTGTTGTGGTACGGGCATTTCCAGGGTCCCACCAGGCATGCGTCTCCATCCTCTTCTTCCTTGTAAGGCGTCCCGCCGGGTCTTAACTTCGCGTGCCACTCGCCGTGTACCCTATCGACGATCTTTTCTTCGATGTATTCCCAGATTCGATAAGCCGTGTCCGCAAAACGCTGCTCTCCCGAGATCTGGTACGCATTGTAGAATCCAATTACGCCTTCGGCCTGCGCCCACCAGTGCTTATTGGGATCGATCATCACACCTTTAGAATTGCACTCGTAGAAAAGGCTGCCGTCCAGGTCCAGCCCTTGCTCGTAGACGGCCCGAGCCATGGTGACGGCAAGTGCTCGCGCGCGCCCGATCAGGGCCGGCTCGCCTAGCACCTCGGCGGCTTCCAATATCAGCCAGCTACCCTCTATGTCGTGACCGAACGAAATGTGATCGGTGAGAGAGTTCCACTGGTTATCGAAGAACAACTTTAAGTGGCTGGTGGAGTTATCCACGATCCGGTCCATGGTTACTTCCAGCAGCTCTTTGTGTTTGGCCTGTAACTCGGGGTCCTTCCACACGCGGAGCAGGTTCGTGTAAGCCTCCATCACGTGCAGATGCGTGTTCATCGACTTAGGGCTGTTCAGGTCTTTCTCGCTGAGGCGCATATCTACTAGCGCGCTCCAATCGCGGCCGCGAGCTTCCAGATAGCCCTTCCATTCCGGATCGTAACTGTGCTCTTCGATTAAGTGGAAAAGCCGCTGCGCCAGCTCCAGGCTTTCCGGCTTGCCGGTGGCGCGGAAATACTCCGCCATGCCGTAAGCCGCAAAAGCCTGCGCGTAAATCTGCTTGCGGTCGGACAGCGGGTTGCCCATATAATCGAGCATCCAATAGACACCGCCATGCTCCACGTCCCAGAACTTCTTGACGATGGTATCGTACGCCCAGTCCGCCATCTCCCGGTACTCGGCGCCGTAGAGCCGGCACGCTGCGGAGTAAGTCCAGAGAATCCGCGCGTTGATGACTGCGGCCCGCGGAGCTTCCTTCTCAACGTGTAGATCGCAGCCGATGGTCCCATAGAAGCCGCCGTTTTCGCGATCCATCGTGTGGCGCATCCAGAACGGAAGGATGTTGCCGAGTAACTCCTTCTCGATTCGCGCAGCCCAAGCTTTCCTGTTATCGGGAGTCATCATGGTGTTACGGCTTCGCGAGGCGCCGGTTTTTCTCGATCAGTTCGATCCGTTGGCGGACGCAGGCGGCGCTCCGCAGCGGGTCGGGCGGCGTGTTCAGCACATAGTCGAGCAGGCGATCGACGGTGGTCGAGGCAACATAAGTGCGCGTGTCGGAGGCGCCGTAGTAAATCAGAACCTCGCCGCCGCGGCGAACCCAGCCATTCGAGAAAGCCACGTTCGAGACGTCGCCCACCCGCTCTTCGCCTTCGGGCGCCAGGAAGTAACCGCCCGGTTTGGCGATCACTTTATACGGAACCTGCAAATCGCAGAGAAAACAGTAGAGGACATAGCGCAACCCGGCCGCCGTATTGCGCACGCCGTGGGCCAGGTGCAGCCAGCCTTTCTCGGTCTTGAGCGGAGCCGGACCCAGGCCATTTTTGACTTCCGTGATGGTGTGATATTCCCGTTGATCGAGGATCGTCTCCTCGTCGATTGCGGCGTGGTCCATGTTCGCTGCCAGTCCCCAGCCGATGCCGCCGCCGCGCCCCGCTTCGATGAAACTGTCCTGCGGGCGCGTATAGAATGCGTATTTGCCATCCACGAACTCGGGGTGCAGCACGCAATTCCGCTGCTGCGCCGAAGAAGTCCGCAGGTCGTCCAGCCGCTCCCAGGTCTTCAAATCGCGGGTGCGCGCGATGCCGCACTGGGCCAGCGCGGAAGAAAGGTCTCCGGGCGGCGCCGCCGGGTCCTTGCGCTCCGCGCAGAACAGGCCGTAGATCCAGCCGTCCTCGTGCGCCGTCAGCCGCATGTCGTAGACGTTGGTCTCCGGTTCGGCCGTCTCCGGCATCACCACCGGATATTCCCAGAAGCGGAAGCCATCGATGCCGTTGCCGCTCTCCGCGACGGCGAAGAACGACTTGCGGTCCACCCCTTCCACTCGCGCCATCAACACCACGCCGCCGTGCCACTCCATGGCGCCGACATTGAAGGCCGCGTTGATGCCAAGCCGCTCCATCAGAAACGGATTGGCCGCCTGATCCAGGTCATAGCGCCAGAACAACGGCGCGTGGGCCGCCGTCAGCACCGGGTACCGGTAACGATGGAACCATCCGTTCGATTCGGGCAATCGTTCGTTGCCGCGCCCGATCAGCCGCTCATGCGCCGCCAGCAGCCGATCCCGTTCTACTGAAAACTCTTGCTTGGTCATAAGGTGTTCTGGATGACTCCCGCCGTGGGTGGGGCATGCTTTAGCTTGCCCGTATGTTTGCCCGCTCCGGACCCCCAGGAGGACCAACCATAATAGCTCGCCGCACACGCTGTATGCCGCGCCAGAAACCCTGCGCCTGGAACCCGCCGGCTGCAAGTCCCTTTGTCGCAAAAAGTACTTGAAGAGTTCCCCAAGCCGCGGTATCCTTAGAAGAGTATGGCGACTCCGCGACCGCAGCCTGTGGAACTGCACACCCACGCGATGGACAACTTGCGGTACATCCGCGAGACCATCGAGCGGGCCGGTTCGTTCACCGCCGTGCCCGGCCTCGGCGGGGTTCTGATGGGTTCCACGGCGCTGGCCGCCGCCTTGGTGGCCGGTCCGGCGGCTCGCGGCACGCGGTGGGTTGCGGTGTGGATGGCGGAGGCGATCCTGGCGGCGGCGATCGGCGTGGCCGGTTCCGCGTGGAAGTCGCATCGCGCCAGGCTGGCGCTGCTCTCGGGACCGGGACGGAAATTCGCCGCCGCTTTTACTCCGGCCATGGCGGCCGGCGCGCTGTTGACGGCCGTGCTTTTCCAGCACGGAATGACGGCCCTGCTGCCGGGGCTGTGGTTGCTCCTCTATGGATCGGCCATCGTTTCCGGCGGCTCGGCTTCGGTCCGGGTGGTGCCGTTGATGGGATTCTGCTTCATGGCCGCCGGCGCGGCCGCGCTCCTCGAGCCGGCAGCCGGCTGCGTCCTGCTCGCCGCCGGCTTTGGTGGGCTGCACATTCTGTTCGGCACCATAATCGCGGTGAAATATGGCGGCTAGAGAAAGCTCGCTCAAGAAGGAACGCGAGAAACGGCCCGCGGCGGGCCCGGTGGCCGCCTCGCCGGCCAGTGCGCACACGCTCGACCGGCTGGTGCACGAGCGCCTGCGCCTGGGCATCCTGGGCGCGCTGGCGGTCAACGAATCGCTCACCTTCAATGAGCTGAAGCGGCTGCTCGACACCACCGACGGCAACCTGAGCGTCCACGCCCGCAAGCTCGAGGAAGCCGGCTACGTGGGCTGCGCCAAATCCTTCGCCAATCGGATGCCCAAAACCGAATATCGGCTCACAGCGGCTGGGCGCCGGGCGCTCGAACGCTATCTCGATCACATGGAAGCGCTGATTCAAGCTACGCGCGACAAATGAGGTTCTTTTTTTATGCCTACTTGCTTTGAAACACAAAGTACTCTGCATGCGGCGATCATCATGGATGGTAACGGCCGCTGGGCGCTCGGCCGCGGTCTTCCCAGAGCCGCCGGCCACCGCGCCGGCGTCGCGGCCGCGCGCCGGGTGGTGGACGCAGCTCCCGAGCACGGCATCGGCGTTCTGACGCTATTCGCCTTTTCGAGCGACAACTGGCGGCGCGAGCCGGCCGAAGTCACCGCGCTGATGCGGTTGCTCGCCTGGTACCTGAAGAGCCAGACGGCCAGCGCGGTTGCGGCCGGCGTGCGCGTGGAAGCCATTGGACGGCGCGACCGCCTGCCCGAATCGTTGGCCGCCGCCATCGCCTCGACCGAAGCGGCTACCGCCCGCGGCACCAAATTGCGATTGCGCGTGGCGCTCGATTATTCCGGCCGCGACGCCATTCTGGCTGCCGCCGGCGGCGCCAGCGAGCTTTCCCGCGCCGGAATCGATCGGCGTTTGGGGCCGCCCGTGGACCTGCTGATCCGCACCGGCGGCGAGCGGCGCTTGAGCGATTTCCTGCTCTGGGAAAGCGCCTACGCCGAGCTGGTGTTTTCCCGCATCCTCTGGCCGGATTTCGGCGCCGCCGAGCTGGCCGCCGCAGTGCGCGATTTCCGCACTCGAGATCGCCGCTTCGGCGCCGTCCCGCAAACCGCCGTCCGCTGTTCCTCCGGTTGGCTGGACTAATCCGTGGCTGTGGCGCACGCACTCTTGCGTGCAGCGTCGAGACTCTTCTCGACGCCTCCTCGCCGGAGGCAGCGCGTGCCGGCGCTGCAAGCAAGACTGCTCGCGCCACCACCGCCTTTTATCGCGTCCCCACCTTCGCCATCCTGCCCAGCTTCACCGCGTTTTCCATCAGCCGCAAACCGTGGCCCGCTTCGGCGGTGAGGATGGATTCCGGGTGGAACTGCACCGCTTCAATCGGCAGCTCGCGATGGCGCACGCCCATGATCACCCCATCGGTGGATTCGGCGGTCACTTCCAGGCAGGCCGGAAATGTCTCCCGCCGCGCGAACAGCGAATGATAGCGGCCCACCGCGAATTCTTCCGGCAGCCCTTCGAAAACTCCGATGCCGCGATGGCGCACCGTGGACGGTTTTCCGTGCACCGGGTAATCGAGCACGCCCAGCTCGCCGCCGAACGCCTCGACAATGCCCTGCAGTCCCAGGCAAACGCCGAACACGGGCACGCCCAGCCGCACCGCCGTCTTCACCAGTTCCGGCACGCCGAAATCCGCCGGGCGTCCGGGACCGGGCGAGATCAGGATCAGGCCGGGCGCCACGCGCTCGATCAACTCGGGCGGGAAGCCGGCGCGATACGTCGCCACTTCGGCGCCGGTCTGGCGCGCGTAGTTGGCCAGCGTGTGGATGAAACAGTCGTCGTTATCCACCAGCAACAGGCGCATTCCGGCGCCCACCACACTGCGTTGCGTAGCCTCGGCCGCCGCGGGTTCTCCGCCCAGCGCGCGGAAAAAGCCGGTCGCCTTGAGACGCGTTTCGCGTTCTTCGTTGGCCGGCACGGAATCGTAGAGCAGGGTCGCCCCCGCTGGATACGACGCCACGCCATTGCGCAGGTAGGTGGTGCGAATCAATATGCCGGTGTTGATGTCGCCATTGAACGAAATCATGCCGATGGCGCCGCCATACCAGCCGCGGGCGTCTTTTTCGAGCGATTCGATCGCCTGCGCCGCCGCTTTCTTCGGCGCCCCAATCAGCGTCACCGCCCACATGTGGCTGAGGAAGGCGTCCAGCGAATCGAAACCCTCCTGGAGAAATCCCTCCACGTGATCCACCGTATGAAATAGGCCGGCGTAGGATTCGATCAACCGCCGCCCGATCACCTTCACGCTGCCCGGCTCGCAAACCCGCGACTTGTCGTTGCGGTCCACGTCGGTGCACATGGTCAGTTCGGATTCCTCTTTGGCGGACTTCAGCAGCTCGCGGATGTTATCGGCGTCGCGCAGCGGATCGCCGGTCCGCGTCGCCGTGCCCGCAATCGGGCAGGTCTCCACGCGCTGGCCTTCCACCCGGATGAACATCTCCGGCGACGCGCCCACCAGCTGCTCTTCGCCGAACTGCAGCAGGAACTGGTAAGGGCTCGGGCTGGCCCGCTGCACGCTCTCGAACAATTCGGAGGCTTTGCCGGAATACGGAGTCGAAAAAGTCTGGCGCAGCACCACCTCGTAATAATCGCCGCGCCGCATGCCCTCGCGCACCTTCTCCACGTTGGCCATGTATTCTTCCGGCGTCTGGTCGGAAACAATCGGACCGGGCTTGGCGCGCTTCGGCGGCTTGATCCGCTCCCCGTCGCGGTCCAGGCCGGCCGTCGAGATTTCGCCGCGCGCAAAATCGTAGCGGAAGCGCTCGATCTTCTCCTTCTTACGGTCCATGAACCGGATGTCGTCGCAGAGGAACAGGTGCAGATCCTTGTGTCCGTCGCGCGTCAGCTTCTTTTCGATCGGCTCGAATTGGAACAGCAGGTCGTATCCGAAGGCCCCCAGCAGGCCCAGCCGCGAATCCTCCTCGCCGCGGAACTCGTTCGTCAGCGCGCGCAAAATGGAAAATGCGGAGGGCTGCTTGCTGCGCTCCTCTTCCGGAAACAGCGCGGGCAGCGGCTTCAACCGGCCCTCGAGCGCGCCGCCGGCGGAGACGAACTCCTCCCAGTGCGGATGCGCCGCCAGCACCGGATGGAGAATCTCCAGAATCCTGCGACCGCGCTCGTTCAAAGGCCGGAACTCGACCCGGCGGTCGTAGGCAACGATCTCGAGCGGCGGCCGGGTGGAAGCCACGTCCCAACGCGAGTACCGCCCGGGATACTCGTATCCCGACGAAAGATAGATCCCACGGTGCTGGTCCAGATCGTGCAGAAGATGCTTCAACCCCTTTTGGTAATTGCCCTGCGAGGCTAAGCGGGTGACCTCAATTCCGTGGGGAGTCGTGTAGCGGTATTCGCGCATGGTCCACTCCCGGAAAGTTATTTTTCAGGATAGCAGACCAACCCGCGGAAGCGCGCCAGAATGCCGGCGGCCGGCGCGCTCTTCAAATCGTGGCCCGCGCCTTCCACCACCAGCAGATCGGTGTGCGCGGGAATCGTGGTCATCGCCGCACGCAGTTCTTCGACGGTGCCGAACGGGTCCGCCGTGCCGTGGACGAAAAGCGCCGGCGTGCGCAACCCGGGAAAGAAACTGGTGCGCATCTGCTCGGGCTTGTGCGGCGGATGCAGCGGATAGGAGAGCAGCAGCAGAGCCGCAGCGAGCCCGCTGTTTTCAGCCGCGGCCATCGCAGTCTGCCGGCCGCCGTAAGAATGGCCGCCGGCGAAGACGCGCCCGCCCGCCAACTTCCGCAGCGCATCCACCGCGTGCGCAATGCCCTCCCGGTCGCGTGCCGCCATGGCTGGGAAAGGGGGGCCCTTGGGTCGCGCCATGCGAAACGGCAGATCGTAGCGCAGCACCACATACCCCGCTTCGGCCAGCGCGGCGGCCATTCGCACCAGTAGCGGCGCATTGGCGTTCGCGCCCGCGCCATGCGTCAGCGCGAACGCATCGCCATTCGAAACCGGCGGACGATGCAGCACGCCGCGGACGCCCGCCGTCTCCAGTGCCTCCAGCGTCATCGGGCCGCGGAGCGCGGTGCGATAGCCGTCGCGCGCGCCACTTGCTTACTCCTTCTTCTTCAACTGCTGGTCGTGCTCCAGGATGAACTGCCGAATCTCGGCGGCCATCCCGAGCAGTTTTTCCCACTGTTCGCGGTAGAGCGTCACCGGGAACCGGCCCAGCCCGTATACCGACAGGCCGCCCTTTTCGCTCACCTTCAGCGACATCTGTCCGCGCGGCCGCTTCAGCGCTTCGTTCTCCGCGCGCAGCCGCTCAATTTCCGCTTTCAATGATTCTTCGTTTGGCATGTTGATCCAAATTCAGTGATACCACACCCACGGGTGTTTGGTGGGCATGCTTTAGCTTGCCCGTTGTTCTTTTCTTAGCTCGCCCGTTGTTCTGTTCTTGCCGGCTTGTCTGCTCGAAGCGCTCAGCTCTTCCCAGAAATCGTCCGAGTGAGCCTTCCACTCCGGCGTGGCCAGACCCGTAATCTGCAGCGCTTCTTCCTTCAGCGTGCCGTGCCCATAGGCGCAAATGTATTCGATCTGCGGCCGCCCGAGTTGCAGCATCGATCCCCAGGAGCCGAAAGCGACCGGCATTCGCAGACGCCGCAGGCAGGTGCGGCAGCGGTGCCGTTGATCCCAGACAATCAGGTACAAAGCGCCGGCTGCCGCCAGGAACCAGCCCATTAATGCCAGCACGCACAGCAGCTTCAAATCGCCGTTGCGCAGCGGCCCGACTGCATCCGGATGCGGATCGTTGGGGAAAAACTTGCAGACCAAGAAAAGCAACCAATACAGTGCCGCAGCCGCCACGACCACCTTCGCGCACAGGTAGCCCCAGTACCGCATACTCAGTTAGACACCGCTCCTCCGCTTTCGGATTCATGCCCCCGGCAGTCGCGTAAGCAACCGCACGCGGCGCTTGACTTTACGCAATAGTCCGTACAACATTGTAAATACAAGGGTCGTGCATACGTATCGGGCAGAAGTTTCGGAAGAAGTTGTCCGCATCGTCTCGGCCCGTGCCGCGACGCGGCGAGAAAGGAGATTATATGCCCAAGCTATCCGCTGAAAAGCGAAAGGAGCTTCAGAAGCTCGCCGCGCGGCCGGATCGTGAAATCGACCTCACGGACATTCCCGAGATTCGGCAGATCCCTTCCGATGCCGTGATTGGAAAGTTCTATCGACCGAAGAAAACCACCGTGACCATTCGCCTCGATGCAGATGTCGTGGCCTGGATCAAGGCATCCGGCGAAGGGTATCAAACTCGAATCAACGCCTACCTGAGACAACTGATGCAACAGAGCCGCTAGTAATTGGCGACACCAGGGCAAGGCGCGCCGCCCGGGCGAGTCAAGTATATCAATGCCTCGGACTTGACACCCCTCCTCCTTCCTCCTTACGCTGAAGGCACCTTCCATGCACTCTAACCGTCTGGCCTTCGAAAAAAGTCCGTACCTGTTGCAACACGCGCACAACCCGGTGGATTGGTATGCCTGGGGAGCCGAGGCGTTCGCCAAGGCGCGCGCCGAGGATAAGCCCATCTTCCTTTCGATCGGTTATTCCACCTGCCACTGGTGCCACGTGATGGAGCGGGAATCGTTCGAGAACGAGTCGATCGCCGCCCAGCTCAATCGCGATTTCGTGCCCGTCAAAGTGGATCGCGAGGAGCGCCCGGACGTCGACCGCATCTACATGTCTTTCGTGCAGGCCGCCACCGGCGGCGGGGGCTGGCCGATGTCGGTCTGGTTGACCCCGGAATCGCAGCCCTTCTTCGGCGGCACCTATTTTCCGCCGGAGGACCGCTGGGGTCACGCCGGCTTCTCGAGTATCCTCACCCAAATCGCGCAGGCCTGGCGCACCAATCGCAGTCGCATCGCCGAATCGGCGCGTGAGGCGTTGGCGCAACTCGAAAAGCAATCCGCTCTCGATGGCGCGCCCGCCGGCAGCCGCGCGCCCATCGATTACGCCGTGCTCGAGAGCGGCTTCTCCGTCTTCCGCCGCACTTACGATTCCACCATGGGCGGATTCGGCCAGGCGCCCAAGTTCCCGCGCCCCGCCGTCTTCGAGTTTTTATTACGCTATCACGCCCGCACCGGCAACCGCGAGGCGCTCGAGATGACGCTCCACACCCTGCGCAAAATGGCCGAGGGCGGCGTCCACGATCAACTCGGCGGCGGGTTCCACCGCTATTCGGTGGACGAGCGCTGGTTCGTGCCGCATTTCGAAAAGATGCTCTACGACCAGGCGCAGCTCGCCACTTCCTATCTCGAGGCCTTCCAGATCGCCGGCGAGCCGCTCTTCGCCCAAACCGCCCGCCGCATTTTCGATTACGTGTTGCGCGACATGACCGCGCCCGAGGGCGGCTTCTACTCCGCCGAGGATGCCGACAGCGTCGTCCGCCCCGAAGAGCCCGCCGTCAAGGGAGAAGGCGCCTTCTACATCTGGTCCGCCGATGAGATCCACCAGGCCGTCCCCGCGCCGGCGGGTGCGTGGTTCGCCTACCGCTACGGCGTGGCCGAGGGCGGCAACGTGGTCAGCGATCCGCACGCCGAATTCGCCGGCCGCAACATCCTCTACCAGGCCGCCTCCATTGAAGAAACCGCGGAACAGTTCGGCCGTCCGCTGGAGGAGGTCCGCGCCGCGCTTGAGATCGCCGAGGCCGCCCTGCTGGTTGCCCGCGCCGGCCGCGTGCGCCCCCATCTCGACGACAAGATCCTCACCGCCTGGAACGGGCTGATGATTTCCGCTCTCGCCTTGGGCGGCGCCGTTCTCGAAGAGCCGCGCTACGCCGCCGCCGCGCGCCGCGCCGCCGATTTCACGCTCAGCCGCCTCCTCGACCCCGCGACCGGCCAGTTGCTGCGCCGCTATCGCCAGGGCCATGCCGCCATCCCCGGCTTTCTCGAAGACTACGCCCTGTTCACGCAAGCTCTGCTCGATCTCTACGAGGCCCAGTTCGACCGCCGCGACCTGGAATGGGCTGTCCGCCTGGCCGAAAAACAGAGCGCCTTGTTCGAAGACGCGGCCGGCGGCGGATTCTTCCATTCCCCGGCCGGCGATTCCGACCTCGTGCTGCGCCTCAAGGAAGATTACGATGGCGCCGAGCCAAGCGGCAATTCCATCGCGATTCTCAATCTGCTGCGCCTCGCCCAGATCACCGGCCGCGCTGGCTTTCGCGCCTCCGCCGAGCGCGCACTGGCCGCCTTCGCCTCCCGCCTGGCCATCGCGCCGGTGGCCCTGCCGGCCATGCTCACCGCCTGCGAATTCTTCCTCGCCGAGCCGCGCCAGATCGTCGTCGCCGGTCCGCGCGACGCCGCCGGCACCCGCGCTTTGCTGCGCGCCTTTCACGCCCGCTTCGTGGCCAACCGCATCGTGCTGCTGGTGGATACCGACGAAACCCGCCGCGCCCTCGCCGCCCAAATCCCCGCCATCCAAGCCATGCAACCCGCCGGCGGCATCCCCAGCGCTTATGTCTGCCGCAATTACACCTGCCAGTTGCCCGTCACCGAGGCTGCCCAATTGGCCGAATTGCTACAATAGAAACTCAATCGCTAAACGCGACACTGGGAGGAACCATGGAACGACCGGGAGCTACCACCATGCGGGGCAACCCCATGACTTTGGTCGGGCCGGAGCTCAAGCCCGGCGATGCCGCTCCGGACTTCAACCTCGTCGATACCGGCATGAAGCCGGTCACCCTGGCCGATACCGCCGGCCGCGTCCGCATCGTCAGCGTGGTGCCTTCGCTCGATACGCCGGTTTGCGACGCGCAAACCAAGCGCTTCAATGAGTCGGCGTCCACTCTCCCGGGCATCGATATTCTGACCGTCAGCATGGACCTGCCTTTCGCCCAGAAGCGCTGGTGCGGCGCCTTCGCCGTCGACAAGGTGAAAATGCTCTCCGATCACAAGGACGCCTCCTTCGGCTCCAATTACGGCACGCTGATCAAGGAACTGCGTATCGAAAGCCGCGCGATTTTCGTAATCGACCGGAACAATCGGGTGTGCCACGCGGAATATGTAAAAGAAGTCGCCGATCATCCCGATTACGAATCGGCGCTGCGGGCGGCACGGAACGCGTTCGAGGCCACGGCCTGATCCGAGTCCGGAACGCTCACGCGCGAGGTCTCTTCAACTGAGCTCGATCGAACCAACCCCGGCGTTCACCGCCGAGCGGGTTCTTAGCCGCGCGGTGGAAAACCCGCTAGTGCGCGGCGGGCTGGTCATTGTGGCCGGGTTGATTACCGGCAATCTGCTGGGCTTCCTGCGGGTGGCACTGGCGGCGTACTTTCTCGGCACCCATAGCCGCGCCGATTCCCTCGCCGTCGCCATGGGTCCCATCGACACCCTGAATTCGGTCGTCATCAACAGCATCGTCTTCGCCTTTGTTCCCATGCTGACCGCCGCCGGAGGGAACGCGCGCCTCGCCCTTTTCCGCCGCCTCCTGCGCACCTTCGCCTGGATCTTCGCCGCCATAGCGATAGTCGTAATCGTGGGAGCGCCGTGGCTCATGCGCATTCTCGCGCCCGGCCTCGATCCGGTCTATTTCGCGGCCGCCACCGCCAGCCTGCGCATCTTCGCTCTCTCCACTTTCGCCGCCGGCGCCGCCGCCGTGTATTGCGCGTTGCTCTATACCGGCCGCCGCTTCGGCCCTATGGCCTTCTACCAGGCGGCGCTCAACGTGTTCACCATCGCGGGCGCGCTCGCGTTGTGGCGCGCCGTGGGCCTGTATGCCTTTGCCATCGGCTATACCGCCGGCGCTTTCGCCCAACTGGCCGTGGTGTGGTTCGCCACCCGGCGCGAGCTCTCGGCCGCCGCCGCCGAACCCTGCACCGTGTCCTGGCGCGAAATCGCGGCCAAGCCCGCCTTCTTCGTCGTCTACGCCGTCGGCTTGAGCCTGAATATCGTCTTCACCCGCGCTTATGCCACTCACGTCGGGCCTGGGATGGCCGCCGCGCTGGATTACTGCATGCGCGGCGTGGGCGTGCCACTGGCGCTGCTGGTGAGCCCCATCTCGAATTCGCTCCTTCCCGAAATCAGCCGCCTGCGCAGCCTGGCGCGCATGCGCGACGCCTTCCGCCTGATCGATCGGACGGTGGCGCTTACCGCGCTGGCCGCCGTGGCCGGTTGCGGCTTCGCCATTCTGTTTCGCCAACCCGCCGTCCGGATCGCTTTTCAGCGCGGCAGCTTCACCGCCGCATCCACCGCGTTGGTAGCGGCCGTTTTTCTCGGGCTCGGCCCCAGCATGGTGGGCTGGAGTTTGATGGAGGTGACGGCCCGCTCGTTGTTCGCCCTGGATCGCCCCTGGCCGCCCGTGCTCGCCGCCATGGTCCCCCTGCTGCTCAACGTCGCGATCACTCTGCGATTGGGATCTTTCCGCCCCGAATGGATCGGCCTCGGCGCCAGCCTCGGCCTGATGGCCGGCTTCGTAGTCCTATTCGCCATCGCCCACGCCGGCCGCCGCAGATGGCTGCACCCCGCCTCGACGCTCGCGCCCGAAAGCGCGTAGCTCTCTGAGGCAAGTCCCCGGCGTAAGCCGTCGGGATATCGGCGGATTTCCTCGGAATCCAAGGCCCTGCCGTTCTTATGAAGCACACCCTCCACGCCCTCCACTGGGCGCGTCTCGGTGTGCGACGTGGAAGTGGAAACTGGGCGGGGGCTTTGTATCAGGGCACGGCTTCAGCCGTGCCGCAACACCGTAGCCAAAGGCTTTAGCCACTGAGTCCTTTCTGAGCCCGCAGGGGCTGAAGCCCGGATTTTTCCGCCGATCCTTCGGCACGGCTAAAGCCTTGCCCTGATACAAACCTCCTTATAAGGCAAAGCCTTGCGTACCCCTACGCTCAGACTCATGCGAATTCATTAGGAATGGAGAGTTTTGCCATTTTTGTGTCGCACACTGGGCGCGTCTACCCCACCAGCCGCGGGTTGGACATATAATCTAGGTAGCAGAGTGTACTGGGTTACCTACCCTTGCAGAAGGGATCATCCTCACAAATGTCCACGCTAGAAGTATCGCCGGCGGAGCCCCCGTCCGCCCACGCCGGCCATTCGGTCGTCAACGATTTCAGTCTCCAGGTGGCCACCGTCAACGGGAGCGGCAGCCAGACCGCCAACTCCGTTCTGATGCGCGCCATCTTTCAGATGGGCATCCCGGTTTCGGGCAAGAACATGTTCCCGTCGAACATCGCCGGGCTGCCCACGTGGTTCACCATCCGCGCCAGCAAGCACGGCTACATCGGCCGCCGCAAGGAGATCGATTTCCTGGTGGCGATGAACCCGGAGACCGCGCGCGAGGACGTCATGAAGCTCGACGCCGGGGCGGCGGTGGTCTACGACGAGCCGCTCAAGCTCGGCGAATTGCGCGCCGATCTGCATTTCTATCCGGTGCCGTTCGACAAGCTGGTGGGGCCGGTGTGTCCCGAGGCCAAGCTGCGCAAACTGGTGCGCAACATGATCTACGACGGCGTGGTGGCGTGGCTGCTCTCGATCGAAATGGAAGAGGTGCACCGGGCGCTGGTGAAGCAGTTCGGCAAGCGCAAGGCCAAGGCCGCCGAACTCAACTGGGGCGCCGCGCTGGCCGGCTTCGATTACGCTTCGAAGAATCTCACTAAGGCCGATCCCTGCCGCGTGGAACGGATGAACGCCACCGCCGGCAAGATCATCATCGATGGCAACGCCGCGTGCGCGCTGGGCGCCATGTTCGCCGGCGTCACCGTGGTCACCTGGTACCCCATTACGCCGTCCTCTTCGCTGGTGGAAACGCTGATCGGATACATGCAGCGTTTCCGCGTCGAAGCCGAGACCGGCAAGGCCACCTACGCCATCGTGCAGGCCGAGGACGAATTGGCTTCCATCGGCATGGCGCTCGGCGCCGGCTGGGCGGGGGCGCGCTCGATGACGGCTACCGCCGGGCCCGGCATCTCGCTGATGAGCGAATTCATCGGCTTGGGATATTACGCGGAAGTGCCGGCGGTGATCTATGACGTGGAGCGGGTCGGCCCCTCCACCGGTCTGCCCACCCGCACGCAGCAGGGCGACCTGCTCAGCACCGTCTGCCTCTCCCATGGCGACACCAAGCATCCCATGTTCTTCCCGTGCTCGATGGAAGAATGCTTCACCATGTCGATGGAGGCTTTCGAATTCGCCGAGCGCTTCCAGACGCCGGTGTTCATTCTCACGGATCTCGATCTCGGCATGAACAACTGGATGTCCGATCCGTTCGCATACCCGGAAAAGCCCATCCACCGCGGCAAAGTGCTGACGGCGGAAGATCTGGACCGGCTGGGCGGCTTCGCGCGCTACCTGGACGTGGATGGTGACGGCGTGGGCTACCGCACGCTCCCCGGCACCAATCATCCCAAGGCCGGCTACTTCACGCGCGGCAGCGGCCACAATGAGCACGCGCAGTACACTGAGCGCGAGGACGACTACGTCAACAACATGGACCGGCTCGCTCACAAGTTCGAGGTGATGCGCAGCCATGTTCCCGAGCCCGCTCAGGAAACGCGCGCCGGCGCCCGCATCGGGATGATCGCCATCGGCAGCTCGGATTACGCGGCGCGCGAAAGCTGCGACCAGTTGCAGGCCGAATACGGCCTGGCGGTGAGCTACCTGCGTCCGCGGGCTTACCCGTTCACCACGCACCTTGAGGATTTCATCCGCCGCCACGACCGGGTTTACGTGATCGATCAAAACCGCGATGCGCAGCTCCTGCTGCTGATGCGTTTGGAACTGGAGCCGGATTCGATCGCCCGGCTCCGCAGCGTGCGCTACTACGGCGGGCTGCCCATCGACGCCCGCACCATCACCGATACGATCGTTAAACAGGAGGGAAAATGAGCACCGCCGCCGCGCCGCCGCCCAAGAAAACCAACCGCATCGGGCTCGAGGTCCTCAATTACAAGGGGAGCAAAACCACGCTGTGCGCCGGCTGCGGCCACAATGCGATCTCCGAGCGCGTGGTGGAATGCTTCTACGAGCTCGGCGTGCCGCCCTGGCAGGTGGCCAAGTTCTCCGGCATTGGCTGCTCGTCGAAATCGCCGGCCTATTTTCTGGGGACTTCGCACGCCTTCAACGGCGTGCATGGCCGCATGCCGGCGCTCGCCACCGGCGCCATCCTGGCCAATAGCAACCTGCTGGGCCTCGGCGTCAGCGGCGACGGAGATACCGCCTCTATCGGTCTCGGCCAGTTCATGCACCTGGTGCGCCGCAACGTGCCGATGATCTACATCATCGAAGACAACGGCGTGTACGGCCTCACCAAGGGCCAGTTTTCGGCCACCGCCAACGTTGGCTCCACGCTGAAGACCGGCGCGGCCAACAATCTGCCGCCGTTCGACTGCTGCGCGCTGGCCCTGAAATGGGGCGCCACCTTCGTGGCACGCTCCTTCAGCGGCGACAAGAAGCAGTTGCAGGCCATCCTCAAAACCGCCATTTCGCATCGCGGCCTCTCGGTGATCGACGTGGTTTCTCCTTGCGTGACCTTCAACGACCACCAGGGGTCCACCAAGAGCTACGCGTACATGAAAGAGCACGACCTGGTGCTGAACGAACTGGATTACGTGCCCGC
>Ga0181521_10000801_pt1 | contig 38898 bp, 36 predicted proteins | sample PEATcosm2014_Bin_32_FD_119764 | JGI IMG/M metagenome (GOLD analysis project Ga0181521, IMG submission 119764) | Peatland microbial communities from MTU Mesocosm Facility, Houghton, MI, USA - PEATcosm2014_Bin02_60_metaG | ecosystem: Environmental > Terrestrial > Soil > Wetlands > Peat | place...
CGCGGAATCGCCGGACCGGTTCGGCGAGATCAGGGATGGTGCCCAGGGGCGGAATCGAACCACCGACACTGCGATTTTCAGTCGCATGCTCTACCAACTGAGCTACCTGGGCACGAGGCAGGCGCTGTGGCGGCCCGAGGCCATACAGGATGCCCGCCGGCCGATCAAGCCGCGTCAGGCCCTTCGTCGGAGATCGAGGGCGGGTCCTCGTCCAATTCGGCCGCCGGCCCGGGAATGCGGTACTGCCCGGTCAGCCAGCGGCCCAGGTCCACATCGGCGCAGCGCGTGCTGCAAAATGGCCGAGTCGCCGCGACGGACGGCTTGCCGCATACCGGGCAGCGCGGGCTGGTGGATGCAGTTTTGGGCATGCGCACGATCATGGCGCCTCCATGGTCCAGGCGTTTCCCGCCAGCATCGGGTCGCTGCGCAGGATCAAGGTGCGCCCGGTGCGACGAGCCAGGTCTGCCACCGCCGCACGGTCCTGTTCCAGCGCGCTCACCACGGCCGGGGCCGCGCGCAGGGCAGGCATGCGGCTGGGATTTGCGGACGCAGACGCGGCGATTTCCCGCAACGCCACCAGGCCCGCGGCATGCGGCCCGGCCAGCAGCTCGTGCAAGGGCGGATGAATGCGCGGACGAACAATCTCCGCCAGCCCCAGCGCGGTGAAGCCCAGCAAGCGGGGATGCCCCGGATCGTCGGCCAGCGCCTCCGCCAGGGCCGGACCCAGCGCCGAGCGCCGCCGCGCCGGCAATCCCGCGAGATCCACCAGGATCGCACCGGACAGGTTGCGCAGGCGGATCTGCCGCGCCAGGGTGGGCAGCAGGGCTCGATTGATCGCCAGGTGACCGCCGGTTGCCGCGCCGGTATCCACGTCGATCGCTACCAGCGCCGAGGTCGGCTGGAACGACAGCCGCGCACCGTTCGGCAGCACAAGTTCGGGTTGGGCCAGCGCGTCGATCTGTCCGAGCACGTCGTCGTCGAACAGCGGCGTGCGGACGGCAAGCCGGGCGCCAAGCGCCGGACGCAAAGCAGCGGCAAGCGCCAGATCGTCCACCCAGACCGCGGCTTCGGGGTGCAGCGCCGCCAGCCGCTCGACCGCGCCGGGACCGCGGCGCAGCAGCGCCGGCGCTCCATTGCCCACCCTCGCCTGCGCTTCCCCGGACAGCCGAGCGCTAAGCCGCGGCCCCTTGCCGCCCTGCGCCGCGCGGATGACCCGCATGCCCAGAACTGTGCCTTCGGTCGCGGTTTTGCCGCCCTCGGTATCGGGCAGGAAGCCATCCGCGCCGTCCAACGCCACGAAGGCCCCGCCCAGCGCGGGTGCCCGCGCTGCAATGCGGCCGCGATGCAAGTCCCCGACGCCGTCCGGCGCGCCTGGCCGCCAGATCGCGTAGTCCAGCAGGTCGTCGCCGCGCAGCACCGCGACACGCACCTCGCCCGGACTGGCAGCGGCCAGGATGCGCGTGGTCACGGCGACAGCCAGCCGGCACCGCGCAGGAGCTGGGCCGTCTCGAACAGCGGCAGCCCAACCACATTGGAATAGCTGCCGGACAGGAAGCGCACGAACGCCGCCGCGTGGCCCTGGATCGCGTAGCCGCCAGCCTTGCCCTGCCACTCTCCGCCAGCGACATAGGCGTCGAGTTGGGGCGCGGTCAGCCGGGAGAAGGCGACGACGCTGGTGACCAGACGTTCCGATCGCCGCCCGTCGGAAGTGGCCAATACCACGGCCGTCAGCACGCTGTGGCGGCGGCCGGACAGCAGCGCCAGGCAACGTCGCGCCTCCGCCTCGGTCTCCGCCTTGGGCAGGATGCGCCGTCCGGCAGCGACGACGGTGTCGGCGGCCAGCACCAGGCAGCCGGGCGCTGCCACCGCGCCCGCCTTGGCGCGGGCCAAGCGCAACGCACAGGCACGTGGCAATTCGGCACGCGCGGGCGTTTCATCGATCTCGGGGGACACGACGCGATCCGGGGCGATCCCGATCTGCGCCAGCAGATCCAGCCGCCGCGGGCTGGCCGAAGCCAGGACCAGCGGAATGCGGTGCACGTCAGGCTGAGCTATTTGAAGCGGAAAGTGATTCGCCCCTTGCTCAGGTCGTAGGGCGTCATTTCGACATTCACCCGGTCGCCCGCCAGCACCCGGATGCGGTTCTTGCGCATCTTGCCGCTGGTATGCGCCAGGATGCTGTGTTCGTTGTCGAGCTTCACGCGGAACATGGCGTTGGGTAGCAGCTCCGTCACCGTGCCGCTGAATTCGATCATGTCTTCCTTCGACATCAGACCTCGTTCATCGGTTGATTTCGCGGCGAACATGAGGGCCGGGGGCGGGAAGGTCAAGGCAATGCGGTTCGCCGCCACGGCGCCGACGCGACGTGAGGCGGAAAAGCGCGGCGTATTCCGCCCGGGCGGTGGGGTATGCGCTGCGCATTTCCCCCTGCCGCATTACTGCGTGGTTTGACCCAGCCGCACCGCGATGCTGCGCGCATGCGCCTGGAGGCCCTCCGCCTCGGCCAGTGCCACCGCCGCCGGCCCAACGCGGCCGAGCGCCGCCGCGTCCGCAGCAACGAACGTCGTGCGTTTCAGGAAGTCGAACACCGACAGGCCGGAGGCGAACCGCGCCGTGCGCCCGGTGGGCAGCACGTGGTTGGGGCCGGCGACATAGTCGCCCAGCGCCTCCGGGCACCATGCGCCAAGGAACACCGCGCCGGCATGGCGAACTCGGGAAAACACCGCCTCGGGGTCTGGCAGCATGATTTCCAGGTGCTCCGGCGCGAGGCGGTTGACCAGTTCGGCCGCCTCCTCCCAGTCGCGCACTAGGATGATGGCACCATGGGCCTGCCAGCTCGCGCCGGCGATGGCCGCACGCGGCAGGCTGGGAAGTTCGGCAGCGACCGCGGCGGCCACGGTGTCGGCGAAGTCGGCGCTGTCGGTGATCAGGATGGCCTGCGCCGCCTCGTCGTGTTCCGCCTGGGCGAGCAGATCGAGGGCGACCCGGCGTGGGTCGTTGGCGGCGTCGGCCAGGATGACGACCTCGGACGGGCCGGCGATGGAGTCGATGCCGACATGGCCGAATACCTGGCGCTTCGCCTCGGCGACATAGGCGTTGCCGGGGCCGACGATCCGATCCACCGGGGCGATGCTGGCGGTGCCGTAGGCCAGCGCGGCCACCGCCTGGGCGCCGCCGACGCGGTAGATTTCCGTCACCCCGGCGCGGCGCGCGGCCGCCAACACCAGAGGATGCAGCGCGCCGTCGGGGGTCGGCACACACATGGCGATACGCGTGACGCCGGCGACCCGGGCCGGGATGGCGTTCATCAGCACGGAAGACGGGTAGGCCGCCTTGCCGCCCGGCACATAGAGACCCACCGCGTCCAACGGATTCCAACGCATGCCCAGCGTCAGGCCAGCGGCGTCGGTGACGCGCAGGTCGGCGGGAAGCTGGGCGCGATGAAACGCCTCGATCCGCGTGGCGGCCAGATCCAGCGCGGCGGCGAGGTCGGTCGGGATGGCGGCGACGGCGGTGTCGATCTCGTCCGCCGCGACGCGCAGACGATCGGGCGTGAGGGTCAGGCGGTCGAAGCGGGCGGTGTAGTCGAGCAGGGCGGCATCGCCGCGGATGCGGATGTCGGCGATGATGGCGGCAACCGGCCGGCCGACGTCCTCGGTGGTGTCCCGGGCCTGCGCGAGCAGGGCGGCGAAGGCGGAGGGAAAATCGGCGGTGGTGGTGGAGAGTCGGACCATGGAATCACCCGATGAATGCAGGTCTCTTGCCGGCATCGCCCCGCGGACGGGCCACGATCCGGGAGCATCCGTGACCGTCCGGGTGCCACATAACGGGCGGGCGGCGGCCCGGCTGACGCTGCGGACGGAACTTAACGGCGGCACCTGCGATCGGCCACCCCACCCGGTCCCCAGCACGACGCAGCCGGGGCGCGGCGGCCGTGTCGCCGCGGGATCGTCTCACTGGCGTCTCGCTTTGCAGGATGCGCGACACGGATGCACCGGGTGAGACGGCCCGGAGCAAAGGCTCCCGGACTCGCACGATCGTCGCGGCCTGTCCGCGGCACTGCAACACCTGCCCGGCAGGGAACCGACCGAGGGCCACGAAGGGCCACCCGCGTCGAGGCGCCACGATGTGCGGGGCGACGGGTCGAGCGAAATTCTGAAGCAGATCCACCGTTTCCCCGGCGTGGTGCTCTGCGGCGGTTGTGGCGCTCGCAGCCCTAACCCTGCCCCAGCGCGGCGCGGAAGCGCGCGATCCAGGCGCCGATCGCCTCCGGCTGGGTCTTCAGCGCGGTGCGGTTGACGATCAGCCGGCTGGTGATCGGCGCGATCACCTCGGTCTCCACCAGGCCGTTGGCCTTCAGCGTCGAACCGGTCTGCACCAGATCGACGATCAGCCGCGCCAGCCCCAGCCCCGGCGCCAACTCCATCGCGCCGTTCAGGTGCACCACCTCGGCATGCACGCCGCGGCCGGCGAAATGCCGCCGGGCGATGTTCGGGTATTTCGTCGCCACCCGCACCCGCGACCAGCGCGACGGATCGTCGCTGCCGGCGGTTGCCGCCGGCTCGGCGACCGAGACCCGGCAGCGGCCGATGCCCAGGTCCAGCGGGGCGTAGATTTCCGGATAGTCGAACTCCATCAGCACGTCGGCACCGCAGATGCCAAGCTGCGCCGCGCCGAACGCGACGAAGGTGGCGACATCGAACGGCCGGACGCGGATCACGTCGAGACCGGGGTCGTCGGTGGGAAACCGCAGGCGGCGGCTCTCCTCGTCGGCGTAGTCGGGCGACGGATGCACACCGGCGCGGGCCAGCACCTGGCCGGCCTCGGCCAGGATCCGCCCTTTCGGCAGTGCCATCACCAACGGCCCGGTCAGTTCCGGTTCCAGCGCCGAGGCAGGATAGGGTGCGGTCATGCAATCTCCGGCGGCAGAATGCGCGGGCGTCTACACCAGTCGGGCGCCGGCCGAAAGGTGACCCAGCACCGCGGCCACCAGGTCCTCGACCGGAGACGTGGAGGTCAGCCGAAGCACCGGGCAGGTCCGCTCGGCGAGCCATCGCTCATGCGCCGCTAGGCTGCGGTGCTCCGGCCCCGCGGTATCGTAGCTTTCCGCCCAGTCGAGAAACGCGTGGCTCGCCACCACCATGTCGCCGCCCGGTGCGATGCGGGCGCCGTAACGCTCGGCCTCGCGCCGGCACAGACGCGCCATGCGCAGCGCGGGATCGAGCCGCAGGAAAACCACCAGGTCGTAGAGCGGTTCCAACGATGCCCCCCATTTGAGCGCGGAGCCCGACAAGACCCAGGTCGCACCGGCAAGCCGCGGCAGCAGCCGGGCCAGTCGGGCCTCCGCCGGGCGGCGTGTGGTGAACAGTGGGTCGGTCGGCAGCCAGAAATGGTCGTCGGTGTCCTCGTGCGGACAGCCGAGCCTTGCCGCCAGCGCGGCGCCCAGGGTGGTGGTGCCGGAACCGGAGGCGCCGAGGACGTGGATGCGAGTCATGCGTGCTGCGAGTTCTGCCGGAGGGGGGAGCGACTGGCTTTGGCGTTGCCGTCCGTCATTGCGCGGCCCGCAGCGACGAAGCCCGCCTGATAAGCGCGCGCCGCTCCCGGGAGAAGGATTGTTTCCCCGGGTCAAGCCCAGGGACCGCTGCACGCCGCGCAACGACAATGCCGCGTCAGCCCCCTCCCCGCCGGGGAAACTGCATCGCCAGCACGGTGGCTCCCGCCGGCCCGCCGGTGGCCCCGAACGGCGCATCCTCCGGATGAACGAAGGCGCAGGACAGCGGCCCGAGCGTCACCCCGTCCCGCCGCAACGCGCCGTCAACGACCAGCCAGTATTGACCGCGCCCGTCAACCGGCGCCGAACCGCGCAAGGCTTCGCCCGGCCCCACCCGATAGCACCAGGCGGCCATGCCGTCCGCCTCCGGTCCCAGCAGCATCGCGCTGTCGCCGGCGCCCAAAGGTCCGGCCACCGCCTCGCGATGCTTCCGCCCGGGCACCGTTCGCAGCGCCGCCCGGTTCTCGCTGCGCATCATGTAGCGTGCGCCGGGGTCGAAGCCGTTGCGCAAGGTGAAATAGGTCAGCCCCGCCGCGCCTGCGCGGATCGGCCCATACGAGGTGAATGCCCCGGCGAAATGCACCGAGACCGGCCGCACCCGATGCGTCCCCAGCGTCCCCTCGCCGGCAACCACAACCTGGAACTGGTCCGCCTGGTGGAAATGCGCGTTCGCCACCTCGCCCGGGTCTTGCTCTACCAGGAAGGCCATCGGGAACACCGCGTCGGGCGGCGGATCGGCCTCGCCGGCCGCCATGTTGTAGCGCGTCGTGCCGAGATACAGCGTGTGCCAAAAGCCCATGCCGTCGCCCGCCGTGGCACGCCGGCGGGTGGCCCGAGCCGCCTCGGCGGTGGCGAGCAGCGTCATGCGCGCGCACTCCCGCCACCCGAGGCACAGGCGGCGCACTGACCCTCGGCCTCGATCGTCGCCTTGCCGACGGTGAAGCCCAGCCGCTCCGCCGCGTCGGCCAGCGCGTGCGCCAATTCGTGGTCCTCCAGCTCCGTCACCCGGCCGCAGGTGCGGCAGATCAGGAACTGCGCCGCATGCTCTTGCTCGTGCGCCACGCAGCCGACGAACGCGGACAACCGCTCCAGCTTGTGCACCAGCCCCTGCTCCAACAGGAAATCCAACGCGCGATACACCGTGGGCGGTGCCGCACCGCCGCGCGAGCCGCGCAACCGGTCGAGCAAGTCGTAGGCGCCGGTGGGACCCTCGGCGTCCAGGATCAGCCCCAGCACTTCGCGCCGCAAATCGGTCAGCCGGGCGCCGCGCGCGGCACAGATCTCCCCCGCGCGGTGCAGCAATGTCTCGGTGCGGGGCGAGAACCCCATGCGGCCTCCTTTGCGGGACGGCGACGAAGTCGCATGTTAGCATCCATGAACGCAGATGCCACAGATGCCGTCCTGGCGGCGATCCGGTTCGATGCGCAGGGCCTGGTGCCCGCCATCGCCCAGCAGCACGATACCGGCGAGGTTCTGATGCTCGCCTGGATGAACCGCGCGGCGGTGACGGAGACGCTCGCGACCGGCCGGGTCTGCTATTTCAGCCGCAGTCGCAACGCGTTGTGGCGTAAAGGTGAGACGTCGGGTCAGGTGCAGCAACTGCGCGAACTCCGCGTCGATTGCGACGGCGATACCCTGTTGCTGATGGTCGCGCAGGAAGGCGTGGCGTGCCACACAGGCCGGCGCTCCTGCTTCTTCCGCGCAGTGCGCGACGGCGCGCTGGTGGAGATCGCCGCACCGCTGGTCTCGCCCGAGCAACTCTACGGGCCCGGCCACACGCATGGCTGAGATCACCCCGATCACCGTGTTGATCGGCCTCCCCGGCGCCGGCAAGACCACGCTGCTGCACCACCTGCTGCGCCAGCCGGGCATGGCCGACACGGCGGTGGTGGCGGCACAACCCGATCCCCCCATCTGGTGGAACGCCGGCTGCCCGTGTTGCGCCCCGCGCGACGACGTGGCGCGAGCCCTGCGGGCGATGCTGCCTCGGGTGCGGCGCGACGAGGTCCGGCGTGTGGTGATCGAAACCACCGGCCTGGCCGATCCCGGACCGATCCTGGCGACGCTGCTGAGCGACATGGTTGCCGCCAGCGCCTATCGGCTGGACAGCATCGTCACCGTGGTGGACGCGGTCAACGGCGTTGCGGCGCTGGACGAGCGGGACAAGGCGGTGCAGCAGGTCGCGGTGGCCGACCGGATCGTACTGAGCCAGACCGACCAGGCCGATCCGCCCGACCTTCGCGCGCGATTGCGGCGGCTCAACCCGAGCGCTTCGATCGTTGCGGTGCGGCATGGCGTGGCGGATCCCGCGCTTGTTCTGGGCGGCGGGCTGTTCGATCCAACGGGCCAGGCCCCCGACATGCGGGCCTGGCTGGATGCCGAAGCCTTTGCCGCGGCAGATCGCGCCGGGCATTCGCTCGACCCCGCCGGGCGCGACGCACGCATCGAGGCGTTCTGCCTGACCCTCGACGGGCCGCTGCCCCGGGCAGAGGTGGTGGCATGGCTGGAGCGGCTGATCCTTACCCACGGCGCCGCAATGCTACGCATGAAGGGCATCCTGCATCTGCAAGCGCAGGACCGGCCGGTGACAATCCACAGCGTGGGGCATCTGCTGCATCCGCCGATGCCGCTGGCCGCCTGGCAGGACGGCAATCCGCGCTGCTCGCGGCTGATGTTCATCACGCGCGATCTGCCGCGCGCAACAGTCGAGGCGGGGCTGCCGGCATTCGTGGATGCCTCGGCGGGGTGAATGCCGGTCGGGCCGGTATCGGCCGCGCAGCTTGGCGCGAACCAGGATGTGGCGATGACCGGCAAGTGCCCCCGGACGAATCACCTGCGGCACGGACCAGGTAGAATATCAGACCGATATCAGAACATAGATGCTTGCTTGTAGCGCATGGCGAAATGCGGTGACTTCGCTGGAACGATTGAACTCGTAGCAGCGCCCGCGAGATCGACATAGAGGAGCCATTATCCCCGGACCGACCCGGAATGCCAAAGTGCCGATGAGCTTCGGTGCATGGACCGGCGGCTTCGAGTTCGCAATGCAGCTACGCTACGACATCTCCAAAAAATTCCGGAAGAATGCTTCCGCCGACGTCGTTGGCTGCACCGCGTGCGATCAGAGAAAGTCGCGCGCCCGCTCGATATCCTCGAGCCTGTTGGCAGGCGACACGAGGAGAACCTCGTCGAAGCCCAATTGCTCGATCCGCTTCAATCGCCGGCGCGCCTCGTCCGGCGGGCAAACCAATGACGTCGCGACCTCGGTGAGGCCGGCGGATTCGGGCCGATTGGCGAGATCGATGGCGACGTTGGCAAGGACGGCGTTGCCGCCGCCGGCTTCGCGATAAATGCGCATGCCGTGTTCAAGGTCGTTCCAACTGCTGAAGCGGCCCGAGGGAGTCCAGCCTTGGCACTCTTGCGCCGCAAAGGTGATCCAGCGCGGACTGCGCCAGGCGCCCATAAGGATCGGCGGACCACCCTCGCATCCCGGCCACAGCGATAATGCGCCGCCGGCATTGACAGGTTCGCCGCGCCATGCACGCCGCATGGTTTCGAGCGAGCGCTTCATGATGCCGAAACGGTGGTCGTAATCGTAGCCGAGAAGTTCGAAATCCGCCCGCGTCGAGCCGCTGCCAACCCCGAGCCGCAAGCGGTTGCCCGACAATGCCTGCACCGACTGCACGCGATGGGCAAGTTCGATCGGGTGTCGCAGCGGAAGCTGCAGCACCGAGATCCCTAACTCGACGCGATCGGTCACCGCGGCAAGCACCGATAGTTCGATGAGCGGATCCAAGGTCGGCCGCCCCCGGCCAAGCGAGTCCCCGACCCAAATGCCGGGAAACCCGCTGGCTTCGATCCGGCGGGCATAGTCGGCCACCCGGCTCAGCAACCGGTCATGCGGTTCCTTCCCGGGGCTGAAACGGATCGTTGTGCTTACGCGCATGGCCGCCTTCCAATCACAGGCCGCAGTGTCACGAACATCTGTTGCAGTTGGGCGATGCAACCAACGCCGAAGCGAGGTTGCAACATAACGGCTGCGCGCGCCAGCCTCGGTGCAGGCCACGCCTGGCTGCCGCGCCATTGCAGCCGCCGTCTGCCCGATTGCGCCGATCCCGCGAAACCCTGGACAATCGCCCGTCATGCCCCGATAGTTCGCGGCAAAATTTGCCGGCCGATAAAAAACGATCCCGTGCTGCACTGCGGTATCCGTGGCGACGACTGGGAGGAAAAGCTGTGGCCGATAACATCGCCATACCGATCGGGGGCGCGTCCCCGATGACGAGCGCATCGCCAACGATCGCCGCACGCATGGATCGGCTGCCGCCGTCGCCCTATGTGCGCCGTTTCATCGTGCTGCTGGCGCTCGGGGCATTCTTCGATGTCTTCGACAACGGGCTGATCTCGTTTATCGCACCCGGCCTCTACAAAGCCGGGCTGATGGTGCCGACGACCGCGGGTTTCTTCGACATCCACGGCTATGCGAGCCTGGTCGCGGCGACCTTCGCCGGCATGTTCATCGGCACCCAATGGCTGGCACCGCTGTCGGATTATTTCGGCCGCCGGACGGTCTTCACCTACGCCCTGGTCTGGTACTGCGTCGCCACCTTCGTCATGGCGCTGCAGTCGAGCGATGTCGGCCTGGTCATCTGGCGCTTCATCGCCGGCATCGGCATCGGCGTCGAGTTCGTCACCATCGACACCTATCTGTCCGAATTGGTACCGAAGGAGCGGCGCGGCAAGGCTTTCGCTTCCGTATCATTGATCGGCACATCGGCCTACCCGATCACGGCGTTTCTCGCCTGGGCGCTGGTCCCCACCACGGTGTTCGGTCTCGACGGCTGGCGCTGGGTCGCGATCATCGGTGCGAGCGGGGCGATCGTCGCCTGGTTCCTGCGCCTCGCGCTGCCCGAATCACCCCGCTGGCTCGCGCAGAACGGCCGTACCGCCGAGGCCGAACGCGTCACGCGGATGATCGAGACGCGGGTCGAGACGCAGTCCGGCCGCGTGCTGCCGCCGCCCCGTACGCTCGACAACGAGATCGAGCGCAGCTCCGGTTCCTACCGTGAGGTTTTCCGCCCCCCCTATCTCCAGCGCACGGTGATGCTGATCGTCTTTCAGGTGTTGCAGGTGGTCGGCTATTACGGCTTCACCAGTTGGGTGCCGACGCTGTTGCTCGCGCAAGGGATCACCGTCACCCGATCGCTCGCCTACACCGTCATCATCGCCGCCGCCAATCCGCTCGGGGCGCTATGCGCGACGCAATTCGCCGATCGCTGCGAACGTAAATGGCAGCTCGCTTTTTCCTCGCTGGGCATCGCGGTCTTCGGTCTGATCTTTTCGCAGCAGACCAGCGCCACGGGTGTCATGGCCGCCGGCGCCGCGATCGCGTTTTCGAACACCGTGCTGGCCTACTCCTTCCATGCCTATCAGTCCGAACTCTATCCGACCCGAATTCGCGCCCGCGCCGTCGGCTTCACCTATTCCTGGAGCCGGGTCAGCACGGTCTTCGTCGGTTTCATCATCGCCTGGTGCCTCAGAAACTACGGAACTCTCGGCGTCTTCACCTTCGTCGCCGGCGCCATGTTCCTGGTGTTCCTGATCATCGCGGTGCTCGGGCCGCGCACGACCGGTCTGCGGCTCGAAGCGATTTCGCGCTGACCAACCGCGCGCTCCCGGCCGGTAAAGGTCTCGCGTGGCGCCGCCTCGCCGGATGTCCGCCTGCCCTTCGTCCCGGCCTCCGCCGCGGCGGTCCGCCCGGCGCGACCCGGGTGAGGCCGGCACCCAGCCCCGGCACCAATCTACCAGCCGCGTTCCCCGCCATCTGCGGGCCATCCCCCATAGGCGTCAGGATAGGCTGGACGCACGCAAGATTCTCCCCCTCCCCTTGTGGGAGGGGGGTTGGGGGGAGGGGTGCAAACAGCCGTGGCCTTCGGGTGTACGCACCCCTCCCCCCAACTCCCTCCCACAAGGGGAGGGGGAGTAGTGACCCCGCGCGACCTTATCCTGACGCCTATGGGGGCCATCCCCCCTCCCCGTCGCCTTCTGTGCCGATCGGCCTTGCGCCGCGCGCCCCGGTTGCGCATGTTGCCAGCACCCAACCAGCGCAGTGAGGATGGAGCAGACATCGATGGACGGCGGCACCGACGCGAGACGCATCACGATCCATGCGCCGGAGGATTTCGCCGGGATGCGCGCGGCCGGCCGCCTTGCCGCCGAAACCCTGGACATGATCGCCGGGCATGTCCGCCCCGGCGTCACCACCGCCGCCCTCGACCTGCTCTGCCACGAGTTCATCACCGCCCACGGCGCGGTCCCGGCACCGCTGAACTACCGCGGCTATCCCAAGTCGATCTGCACCTCGATCAACCACGTCGTCTGCCACGGCATCCCCGGCGACCGGAAGCTCGAGTCGGGTGACGTGCTGAACATCGACGTGACGGTGATCCTGGACGGCTGGCATGGCGATACGTCGCGCATGTATGCCGCCGGCATGCCCTCCACCCGCGCGCGCAATCTGATCGATGTCACCTACGAGGCGATGCTGCGCGGGGTGCGGGCGGTCAAGCCGGGGGTCACGCTCGGCGATATCGGCCATGCGATCCAGGCCTTCGTGGAAGGCCACCGATTCTCCGTGGTGCGCGATTTCTGCGGCCACGGCATCGGCCGGCGCTTCCACGAACCGCCCAACGTGCTGCATTTCGGCCGCCCCGGCGAAGGCCCGGTGTTGCAGCCCGGCATGTTCTTCACCATCGAGCCGATGGTGAACGCCGGCCGCCCCGAGGTGAAGGTGCTGGACGACGGCTGGACCGCGGTCACCCGTGACCGCAGCCTGTCCGCCCAGTTCGAGCACATGATCGGGGTGACCGAGACCGGTGTGGAAATCTTCACCCTGTCTCCCGCCCACCTCGACAAGCCACCCTACCACGCGGGATAGCCCAACGCCCTGCCGCGCGGGGCACGACAACAACAACACAGGGCGGAAAAGCACAGTCCGCCGCAACGCCCAGGAGGAGCCCCAGACATGGACATCGAGCCAATGGCAGTGGCGGTCGCCACCAAGGACAACGCGCAGTACGTCGCCGGGCGGCGCGCCTTCTTCAAATACCGCGACCTTGGCGTCACCGCGGCGACACACCGTCGCATGCGGGCGCAGGTGACCTCGGCGGAGCAAGGCATGTCGCAGCCGACCGGCTGGCATGTCCACAAGTGCGAGGCGCAGTTCGTCTACATGCTGAGCGGCTGGATCGACCTGGAGTTCGCCGACCGCAAGGTGCGGCTGGGCGCCGGCGATTCGATGCTGATCCCGGGCGACACGCCGCACAACGAGACCGGCACCTCCGACACGTTCGAATTGCTGGAGATTTCGGTGCCCGCCGACATGGGCACCGAACCCTGCGCCGCACCGTGAGTGAGCAAACGTCTCCCGCGCTACGCGCGGGAGAGGTCAGGCGTACAGCACTCCGTTAACCCTCCTGTGCCAGCCTGCGTCGACATGACGCGGACTCGGCGCCCTCCCCCGGCACTCGGCGATAGCTTCGACCTGCTGGCGCCGCTGACGCCAGAGGCGGCAACCGCCGTGTCCGGCGCCGAGGGACACCGCGACCGCATGCGCGCGCGCCTGCTGAAAGCCGGTCCGGAGGCACTGGCCGACCACGAAATGCTGGAAATGGTGCTGTTCCTCGCCCTCCCCCGCCGCGACACCAAGTCGCTCGCCCGCGCCTTGCTCGCCCGCTTCCGCAGTTTCGCCGCCACGATCGCCGCACCGGTGCCGGATTTGCTCGCCATCGACGGCATCGGCGAGGCCGGTGCCGCCGCCCTGAAGACGGTGCAGGCCGCCGCCCTGCGGCTGGTCCGGGCTGAGGTGACAGACCTGCCCGTGCTGAGCAACTGGCCGAAACTGCTCGCCTACCTCACCGCGGCGCTGGCGCACGAGCAGGTGGAGCAAGCGCGGGTGCTGTTTCTGGACGGCCGAAATCGGCTGCTGGCGGACGAAACGCAGGGCCGCGGCACCGTCAACCACACGCCGCTCTACCCGCGCGAGGTAGTCAAGCGCGCGCTGGAGCTGCACGCCACCGCCTTGGTCCTGGCGCACAACCACCCGAGCGGCGATCCCACACCGTCACGCGAGGACATCGCCACGACCCGCGAGATCAAGGCCGCGGCCGGAGCGCTGCGGATCACACTGCACGACCACGTCATCGTCGCCCGCACGCGCTGGCTCAGCTTCCGCCAGGAAGGACTGCTGTAGGACGCTGAAGCCCCCCTCTCCCGCTGCCCGCGAGAGGGTAGCGTGAGGGTCGAGCGTGCGCCCCGCGACACCCTCACCCTCTCCTCTCCCGCTGCGCGGGAGAGGGGATAGTCGTCAGCCACGCCACCCGCCGTGGCTCGGCCTGCCGTGCCAGCGTGCCCTGCGCCATGAACGCCTCCACGGCCCCCCGTGCCAGCCGGTGCCGCAGCTCTGCATCGCGCACCAGCCTGCTGAGTGCCGCAAACCAGGCGTCCGGCTGGTTCGCCGCCAGCAACCCACCCGGTCCATCCGCCAGCGAACCGCGATATGCCGCCACGTCCGAAGCCACCACCGCCAGCCCGAGCGCTGCATAGTCCAGCGTCTTGATCGCCGACTTGCAGCGATTGAACGCGGTATCGGCCAGCGGTGCCAAGCCGATGTCCCAGCCCGCCTGCTGCGTGATCCAGTTGACGAACCCGGGATAAGTCGCGGTCGCATTGGGCGGCATCGCCGGCCGATTCACCCACTCCGGCAGATCGGTCCGCGTGCTGACACCCAGCATGTCGATCGTCACCCGGCTGCCGAAGGTATCCGTCAGCCGCGCCAAGGCTGGTTCGATCAAGCCGAAGTCCGCCCCGTGCGTCGCCGTGCCCATGCACAGCAGGCGCACCGGACCGCCACGCACCCGCCGTCCCGGCAGTGCACCCTCCGGCAGATCCGCCCAGAGCCGCTCGTCCAGCCCGTTCGGCACCACCACGGCATCGCGCCGCAGCGGCGCCAGGCCCGCCGCGAGCGCCGGCGTGGAGACGAACACCACCCCGGCGTCGCGCAGCAGGCGCTGCACCACCTTGGCCTTCGGCCGCAGGGCCGGCGCGTCCGGGTGGTCGCGCGGGATGTGCAGCAGATCGTCATCGATATCGTAGGCCAGGATCGCGCCGGTCCGGCGGCAATGGGCGGCCAAGGCGTCCGCGGTGCCGACGTCCGGCACGGCGTAGCGCTGGGTGGCGACGATGTCGGCGCGATAGCGCAGCGCCTCCTGCGCATCGGCCAGCACGATGTCGAAACCGGCACCGATCGCCGGATGGTCCAGTGGCTGCAATAGCCGGATATAGGCGCAGGGACTGAACTGATCGTTATCCAGGAGTTCCGCCACGACGACGATACTGGTACGCCCCGGTCGTCGCAGGTCCACCAGCCCCGGCGCACGCCCCTGCTTCGGCCCGCCGCTCACCCCCCGGACGCGCGGCGCGGCGGGAGGCGCCAGGTATTGCCCGGCGTAGAAATCCGCCACCCCCGGCCGCGGCGGCGGCACGGCTTTCGCTGCCGCCCCCGCGAGCGCCTGGCGGACGAGATCGAAACTGCGCAGCCATTCCTCGGCGGACGCGCGCGGATCGACCAGCCAGGACAGCGGACGCCCTTGCAGCCGCTCGACGAAGGACCCGATGCGCGCCGCCACGACCGGCAGCCCCGCCGTGATCGCCGCACTCAAGGTGTAGCTGTAGGTTTCCGGCCATTGCGCCGGAAACCACACGACATGCGGCTTCACCCGCGCCAGCAACGCCGGCAGGTCGGCTTCCTCGTACCGGCCGCTCACCGCAATGCGCTGCCGGGCGGTTTCGGGGAGCGGGTCTTCCGCATACCCGATCAGGTGCAGCTCGATCGCCGCGGGATCCGCCGCCTCGGCCACCGCAATGACGCTTTGCGCGCCCTTCTGATCCGCCAGCACCCCGAGCATCGCCACCCGCAGCTTGCGGCCCTTGAGCGGTGGTGGGATCAGAACCCAGGGCCCGGCGGCCACCGGCTCGTGCGGCACGACGATCGCCCGATCGGCGAGGCCGTGGCGTTGCAGCCGGGCCCGTGCATCCTCGCTCGGGCAGATCACCCGATCGGCCTCCAGAAACAGCCAGCCGAACTGCCGCCGCCAGGACAGGATGTCTTTCGCACCATGGGATGGCCGGTCGGCAATGCAGGCATTGCACCCGGCCGGGCCTGGCTCGCCGCAATAGTGCCATTCCCGCCAGGGCAGCAGGTTCACCTGCGGGCAGATCGCGAAATAGTCGTGCAGCGTCACATCGAACGGCACCCCGAGGCGATGGATCAGCCCGCGCACATCAAGATCGATGCCCATCAGGTGATGCACATGCGCGCGCGACACCACGGCGGAACGCAGCACGTCGGCAAGGTCCTTCAGCCGCTCCTCCGGCAGTGTCAGCAGCGGACCACTGTGCAGGGCCGGGACGCACAAGGCGGTGCCGCGCGGACTGGCCTGGAGCAGCAGCACATTGGCGCGGCCGGCGAGCCGCGCGACGAGTTCGCCGATGTGCCGCCGCACGCCCCCGCCCATCTGGTGCGACAGCATCAGCACGACCGGCAAGCCCATGCGGCGAAACAACGCGGCGCTCACCGCGAAGCGGTACGGCGCCACCAGGTTGGCCCTGACATGCTGCGCGACGATGCGGGCGTATTGCGGATAGCGGCCGGCGAGCACATCCATCGCTTCCGCCAGCAGCTTGCTTTTGCCGGAGCCGAAGCTCACCGCGCCCGCGTGATAGACGAACGTGTCGCAGGCCAGCCGATGCGTCCAGCCGCGCTGGGCGGCGCGCATGCAGAAGTCGTTTTCTTCCCCGTAGCCCCGGCCGAACGCCTCGGCATCGAAACCGCCGATCTCGTTCAGCGCGGCACGCCGGATGTACATGCAGAAGCCGACCGTGGTCGGCACCGCAACGCTGCGGCCGGCGTTGACCGCGCGGCACACGGCATCGACCGTGCCGAGATCCTGGCCGAGCGGCAGCGGCCCACCCTCGTCACTCGGATAGCCGCAGATCGTCGCGTTGTTGGAGAACGGCGAGACCGAGGCGATGCGTGGCTCCGCATAGGCCTGCGCGGCGAGCCGCCGCAGCCAGCCGTGCGGCACCTCGGTGTCGCTGTTCAGCAGCGCCACGTCGGCGGTGCCGGCAGCCGCGATGCCGCGATTCACCGAGGCAACAAACCCAAGGTTGCGGCGGTTGCGCAGCAGGGTGATACGGCCGGACGCTGCCAGCGTGTCGAGCCAGGCGGACAGGGCGGCCTCCGGCGAGCGGTCGTCCACCACGATCACCCGGCCGGCCGGCCGGTCCGGATCAGCCAGCACGCTCTCCAGGCAGCGCTGCGTCTCGGCCAGGCCGCGATAGACGGGGACGATCACATCCACCCTCACCTCCGCCGGACAGCTGAGCGGCGGGGCGGCGGACGGCAGATAGTCGGCGATGTCGATCGGTTGCTCGGTGCGCCAGCCGCGGGCTTCGCCGAACAGCAGATGATGCAGCAGCGGGTTGGCGGCTGCCTCCGGGTGCTGGTCGGCATACCAGGCGGCATCGAACCGCGGATGCGGATTGCGCAGCTCGGCCGCGCCCGACACCATGTAATGCAACAGCGGCAGCGTCCCGCTGACGGCAAGGTCGGGATAGCGCTCCAGGTACCACTTGCTGTCGAACCAGCGATTCGGGTCGCGCCCTTCCGCGGCGCCCCAGGTCAGGAAATGCGTCATCGGATCGACGCCGGTCGAGATCACGTCGGAATAGCGTGACCGATACCATGCGGCATCGAAAAAGCCGCTCAGGATCTGTCCGAGCGCCGCAAAGTTCGGCTGGTCGGGCGGCTGCGACGGAGGCGGCATCGAACTATGATCCTGCGGGATGAGGCAACGCGCGGGACGCCGCCGATAGCGCATCGCCACCCCATCCGGTACCGACGTCGCGCCCTGCCCGGCTTTCTCTCGGAGCCGTGCCGAAGTCAAGCAATTCTCTCGCACCGCGACCTCTCCCGCGCTGTGCGCGGGAGAGGTCGCGGTGCGAGAGCACCGAAGATTAGGGTGATAGGGTCGGCACGCAGCTTTCTCACCCGCGGATGGGTGAAACCGCGACTGCTGTTATTTTGTTTGTTATTCTACCATTTATGTGTTAGTATAGCAGCCTCGCTATCTCGCTCTTGGAGCAAGCCGTTTTGCATCGAACACCGCATCTAAGCCCCACCAGGCCCAAACCCGACGACCCCAGCAAGGTCGACCGACACGACCCGCCACCCAACCTTCCCGCACCGCCCGGAGCCGCTGTAGCCACACCGTCCGGCGCCCGGCCGCATGCCCGAACGCCGTCCTGGCTCAATCTCTTCGATCCCCGCCAGCCCGAGGCGTTCCTCGCCTTCAGCTCCCTCTGGTGCGCCATGCAGATGTGGATCTGGCCGAACGAGTTCTCGGCGGCAAACGCGCTGATCACGCTCGAAATCGGCCTGCGCGGCCACGAGCAGGTCTGGGCCATTTTCGGCGCCATCACGGCGCTGCTTAAACTCGCCGGCCTGGCCAGCCGGTTGAGCCCCAGGTGGCAGGAATATTCCGACGGCCTGCTGGCGTCCGGCCTGTTCATGTCGATCGTATTCTGGATGATCGTCGGGATATCCCGCGTGGTGGATTTCCCGCACAGCATCACCCCCGTCGCCTTGACCGGCCTCGGCGTGGCAGCCGCCTTCCAGCTCGCGCAGAAGCGCGACCCGCGAGAGACCTGGCGGTGACCGACCAATCCGGGCTGAGCGAGGCAATCCTGCTGCGTCTGTCCGATCGGCTCGCCACGGTGGAGCAGCAGGCCGCCACCAATGCGGCGGCGATGCGGGCGATGGGTGACAGCATTGCCGAGCTGCGGCAACTCATCGCCGGGCTCTCGCACGATTTCGACGCGCTGCGGACGATTTCCACCGACACGTTGCAGGCGTTTGAGAGGATGCGCGTCCCGCTACAGGGTTTGCTGGACCTGAAAACCAAGCTGTCCGGTGCTTGGCTGGTGACAACCGCGCTGTTGATGGTCGTGGCGTATCTGTTGCAGCCGCTCCTGGGCCAGCTCTACCACGGGCATCTCGGCGGGTCGTAACGCGGCCGCCTTGACCGGGGATTGCCGGCGTGGCCTCGCGCGCCCAGAAACCCGCGCCATGGCAAACCCCAGCACCGCGCCGGTGCCGCCCACCGCGAGGCAACGACGCTGGAGCCTGGCGGCGGCCATCGCCTCGGTCACCGTATTCGGCGTCAGCATCGGGCAAGGCACGCCGCTATTGTCGCTGTTGCTGGAAGCCCGCGGCATCGACGCCACCCTCAACGGCCTCAACGCCGCCGCGGTGTTCGCCGGCGTCATTGTCGGACCATTGCTGGCGCCCCGCGGCGTCCGGGCGTTTGGCATGCGGAATTTCCTGTTGCTCTGCTTCGCGCTGGAAATCGTCGTCTGCCCACTGCTGAAGCTATTCCCGGGGCTGGGCGCATGGTTCGCCCTGCGCGCGTTCTCCGGCATGCTCGGCTCCAGCATCTTCACGTCGAGCGAGGCCTGGATCAACCGCCTGGCCGGCGACACCGGCCGTGGTCGCATTGTCGGGCTGTACGCCGCCGCACTGTCCGCCGGCATCGGCATCGGCCCGCTGCTGCTGTCGCTCACCGGCATCGCCGGCTGGCCGCCGTTCATCGTCAACGCCGCCATCGTCGCCGCCGCCACCCTGCCGCTGTTCCGTGTGGCCGACATCACGCAGGATTTCGGCCGCGAGCGCGGCGCGCACCCATTCACCATGTTTGCCAGGGCGCCGCTGATTCTGCTCTCGGTGGCGTCGTTCGGCCTCTACGAAGCGACCTTGCTCGCCCTGCTGCCGATCTGGGGTATTCGCCTGGGTTTTTCACCCGACCTCGCCGCGGCGACCTTGTCCGCGGTGTATATCGGCTCGGTGGCGCTGCAACTGCCGATCGGCTGGCTGTCCGATAAGACGGCACGCCTCACCATGCTGCGCGTGTGCGGCGCCACCGGCCTGCTCGGGGCGATCGGCATGGCAGCATGGGCTGCGCCATCGCCGGCAATGCTCGGGGTGATCGCCCTCTGGGGCGGCATCGTCACGGGAATCTATCCGGTCGCGCTGAGCATGGCCGGCGATCGTTTCCGCGGCAGCGAACTGGTGACGGTGAATGCCGCGATGATTATCGCGTACGGGCTGGGCGCGCTGGTCGGGCCAGGACTGGGCGGTGCGGCGATGGATTTGTGGAACCCCCAGGGTCTGCTCTGGTTCTTCGTCCTGCTGTTCGCCGCCTTCCTGGCGGCAACCCGCCTCCAGCCGGTAGCCCGTTAACGCAAACCTGACCGCCCCGCCGCTTGGCTGGCCGCCTGCGCGCCCCAATGCTCTCCCTGCAACCAATGGAGCAAGCAAGATGGCGGGAGAGACGCTGCACGAAGACCGGGCCGTGCTGACCAAGGAGATCCTCGACCGGCACCGCGCCCTGTCCACCATCATGGAGGAACTGGAGGCGATCGATTGGTACGACCAGCGGATCGCGGCCAGCGACAACGCCGAACTCCGCGCCGTTCTCACGCATAACCGCGACGAGGAGAAGGAACACGCGTCGATGCTGCTGGAATGGGTGCGGCGGCACGATCCCGCCTTTGCGCGGCACATGAGCGCCCAGCTCTTCAACCAGGGAGCCATCCGCGAGACCGCGGCGATCGAAGGCGAGGCTCCCGCAGCGGCGGCGAGCGACGGCAGCCTGGGCATCGGCAGCCTGCGCGGAGGGAAGTGAGCGATGGACCATCTGTTTCGTGAGCTGGCACCGATCTCCACCGCCGCCTGGGCGGTGATCGAGGAGGAGGCGCGGCGCACCCTGAAGACCACGCTGGCTGGCCGCAAGCTGGTCGACTTCCGCGGCCCGCTGGGATGGGACACCTCCTGTGTGGGGACCGGGCGGAGCGAGACCGCGGCGCCTCCACCGGGTTCCGACGCAGACGCACGGCTGCGGAAGGTCTTGCCGCTGGTGGAGCTGCGCGTGCCGTTCGCGCTGCGCCGAAGCGAAATCGACGTGGTGGATCGCGGCGCCGAAGATCCCGATTTCGAACCGGTGGTAACCGCGGCGCGGAAGATCGCGATCGCCGAGGACCGGGCGATCTTCCACGGCCATCCTGACGCCGGAATACGCGGGCTGTGCCAGCCGCGCGCCGAGGTGGCGCTGCGGCTCGGTGACGATGTGGCCGGCTATCCGACGCTGATCGCCACCGCACTGAACCGGCTGCGCGACCGCGGCGTGGACGGCCCGTACGCCGTGGCGTTGAGCGAGCGGGCCTATACCGACCTGATCGAGGCGACGCAGAACGGCTACCCGGTGCTGGAGCACGTGCGCCGTCTGGTGAGCGGACCGCTGATCTGGGCGCCGGGTCTCGACGGGGCGCTGGTGCTGTCGCAACGCGGCGGCGATTTCGCCTTGACGGTTGGCCAGGATTTCTCGATCGGCTACCTGGCGCACGATGCGGAGCAAGTGCGGCTGTATATCGAGGAAAGCTTCACGTTCCTGGCGATCTCGCCCGACGCGGCGATGCCGATCGCTCCCAAGCCCTCTCCCGCGTAGCGGAGAGGTCAAGACGCGTCAGCGGCGAAGGTGAGGGTGCAGCGGGTTGCCCCGCTGCATCAACCGTGTGCCGACCGATCGCCCTCGGCGCTTCGCGCCTTCGACCTCTCCCGCGCCGCGGAAGAGGTTTTCATGGCGCATCCCCGGCGCCACTGGCATGATCCGCTTCTCCCTCAGGCGAATACAGCAGCAGACCAATCGTGGCGAAGCACCCAGCGCAGCGCGCGGCGATGCGGCAGCAGCCGCGGTCAGCACGACCGGGCCGGGCGCCCGAGCGGTTGCCCGAAACCACGGTCGTCCTGGTCACCGGCACCGATCCCGACGGCGACGCGCTGGCGCGACCCGTCGCCTGGAACCCCAACGACGGCCCGCCGCCGCTGATTTTCATGCAGCCCGAGCCGCCGGGGCGGGCCGCGCTGGCACCGGGCGAACGGGTGCTCGCCCGGCTCAAACCGGTTGGCGGCGGGCGTTACGAGGGTCGCACCATGCGACGCCTCACCGAGGCACCGACCCGCGTTCTCGGCGTCTTCCGCACCGGCCATGGCGAGAACCGATTGGTCCCCACCGACCGCCGCGCCAAGGCGGAATGGATCGTACCACCGGGCCAGGATGGCGGCGCCGCACCGGGCGAAATCGTCCTGGCGGAGCCGTTGCCGCACCACCAGCGGTTTGGGTTGAAGCCCGTACGAGTGATCGAACGCCTGGGCACCATGGGCGATGCGCGCTCGGTCAGCCTGATCGCGATCCACACCCACGACATCCCGGTCGCGTTTCCGCAGCCGGCCGTCGAAGAGGCGGAACGCGCCCAGGCCACGCCGCTCGGTCGCCGTACCGACCTGCGCGACGTCCCGCTGGTGACGATCGACGGCGAGGACGCCCGCGATTTCGACGACGCGGTGTTCGCCGAGCCGGACGATTCAGTTGCGCCCGGCGGCTTCCGGCTGGTCGTCGCCATTGCCGACGTGGCGCATTACGTCCGGCCCGGTTCGCCGCTGGACCACGCCGCGCGCACCCGCGGCAACTCGGTGTACTTCCCCGACCGCGTCGTGCCGATGCTGCCCGAGGCGTTGTCGAACGGCTGGTGCAGCCTGCGCCCCCAGGAAGATCGCGGCTGCCTGTTCGTCGAACTGCGGATCGATGCCGGCGGCAACAAGCTGGCGCACCGCTTCGGCCGCGGACTGATGCGCAGCGCCGCGCGGCTGACCTACACGGAGGTGCAGCAGGCGCACGACGCGGGTATTGGTGGTGGTGCTGGTGTTGCTCCCTCCCCCCTTGTGGGGGAGGGTTGGGGAGGGGGGTTCATACCGCACGGGCCGTTGCGGTATGGCTCCCCCACCCCAGCCCTCCCCCACAAGGGGGGAGGGAGTTCTAAACTGCTCACGCACCTCTATGCCGCATACCGCGCCTTGAGCGAAGCCCGCATGGCGCGCGGCACGCTCGATCTCGACCTGCCGGAGCGCCAGGTCGCGCTGGACCGCTACGGCAAGGTGACCGGCGTCGCGCCGCGCCCGCGGCTCGACAGCCACCGATTGATCGAGGAGTTCATGATCCTCGCCAACGTCGCCGCCGCGGAAGAGTTGGAACGGTTGCACCAGCCCTGCATGTACCGTGTGCACGCGCCGCCATCGGAGGAAAAACTCGAAGCGCTGCGCGGCTTCCTGCACACGCTCGGCATCACCCTGCCGCCCGGTGACAAGCTGCACCCGCGCGACCTCGACCGGGTGTTGCGCCGCGTCGCCGACACACCGGAGGCACGGCTGATCAACGAAGTGATGCTGCGGTCGCAATCGCAGGCGGCGTATGGCCCCGACAATATCGGTCATTTCGGCCTCGCGTTGTCGCGCTATGCGCATTTCACCAGCCCGATCCGCCGCTATGCCGACCTGCTGGTGCATCGCGCGCTGATCGCCGGGCTGCGGCTCGGCGCCGGCGGGCTGGAAGCCGAGGAGGCGGCGCGCTTCCCGGCGGCGGCCGACCACATCACCGCGACCGAACGCCGCGCCCAGCTTGCCGAGCGCGAGGCGCTCGACCGTTACCTTGCTGCATACATGGCAGATAAAACGGGCGCGCATTTCGCTGCGCGAATTTCGGGCGTGACGCGATTCGCACTGTTCGTCACAGTGACGAAAAGCGGCGCGAGTGGAATCGTGCCGGTTTCCACATTGCCGGACGACTATTGGCAACATGACGCAAGGGAGCAGACGTTGACGGGCCGCCGCACACGACAGGTATTCCGGTTGGCGCAGGAGGTTGAAGTGCGCCTGGCGGAGGCAAGCCCGGTCACCGGCGGCCTGGTTTTCCACGTCGTGCCGGAGATGCAACAGCCAGGGAAACGGTCGCGCCGCAGGTGAACCGACTCACCGTCCTGCTGCTATTGCTGATGATCGTGCCGGTGCACGCGCAGTCGGTTGCCAATGGTGGGTTCGATCCCGGACTCGTCGCCAAGGTGTATTCTGTCGCGCTGGCGTTCATGGAGCCGCGCACGCTCGACCCGGTGCCGGTGCCGACGCTGACCGTCTGGGGTCTGCGCGGGCTGACCGCGCTCGATCCCAACCTCACGGCGGAGCAACAGGGCGGGAAGCTCGTCCTGTCGGGACGCGACGGCGTGCTGGTTGAACAGCCGGTGCCGATTGGCGAGACGCCCGAAGCGTGGGCGGCGGCGGCGGTGCGATTGTCCGAAGCGGCGGTCGCCGCATCGGCCACGGTGCGGCGTGCCGGCACGCAAGGCATCATCCAGAGCTTCTTCGATGAGTTGTTCAATCACCTCGACCCCTATTCGCGCTACGTCCCGCCGCGGGAGGCGGCAGAGGACCGGGCCGGGCGCAACGGCACCGCGGGCCTGGGGCTCACCCTGGCGCAACACGACGGCGCCATTCTGGTGCGGTCCGCCGTGGCCGACGGACCGGCAGCGGTGGCGGGTGTCCGGCCGGGCGACGCCGTGCTGGCGGTGGACGGTGACCCGGTGCGTGGCAAGGACGCCGCAACGGTCGCCGGGCTGATCGCCGGCCCCGAAGGGACGACGCTGCGGCTGAGCTGGCGCGGCCACGACGGCAGGCCGCGTGCCGCCGAGCTGGAGCGCGCGATGGTGCCGCCGGAAACCGTGTTTGCCGAGCGGGTCGGCGATCTGCTGGTGCTGCGGATCACCGGGTTCAACCACAGCACCGCCGCGCATCTGGCGGAGGCGCTACAGGAAGGCATGGCGGTGGGCCGCCCGCTTGCGGGCATCGTCCTCGATCTGCGTGGCAATCGCGGCGGGCTGCTGCGCGAGGCGGTCGAATCGGCCGATGCGCTGTTGCCGGCGGGCGTCGTCGCCTACACCGCGGGCCGCGATCCGGGCGCCAACCATGTGTGGCGCTCCGACGCCGGCGAACTGGCGCCGGGTGTCCCGGTGGTGGTCGTGGTGGACGGCCGTACCGCCAGCGCGGCCGAGATCCTTGCCGCCGCATTGACCGACCGCGGCCGCGCGGTGGCCTTGGGCAGCACGACCTTGGGCAAAGGCCTGGTGCAGACGATCGATCCGCTGCCCGATGGCGGCGAGCTGTTCGTAACCTGGAGCCGGGTGCTGGCGCCGCGCGGCTGGCCGCTCCAGGGGCTGGGGGTACTGCCGCAGGTCTGCACCAGCCTGGGGGAGGCCGCGCTGCAACGCCAACTGACCGCGCTCGCCGAGGGCGCGCAGCCGATGCAACACGACATCGAGGTGGACCGCGCCGCGCGGCCGCCGCTGTCGCCGACGCAGATGCTGGCGATCCGCAACGCCTGCCCCGCGGCGGAAGGCCGCGAGGCCGACCTGACGACGGCGCGGGCCCTGATCGACAATCCCGCGGCCTATGCCGCGGCGCTGCTGCCGCCGTTGCGGCAGGCAGCGGGGGAGTAAGGCGGCGCCGGCTTGCCTGCCCCGGCCAAGACGAATGCGCACCGCGGCGGGTGGGGTCGGGTTGCCGCTGCGGTGCGTCGTTCATGCGGGCATACGGTGCCGTTAGGGCTCGCCGCGGAATAACTGTGTCGGTTGACGGGCGGAGTCTGCCCAATTCGTCATGGTCCGCGCAGGTGGACCATCCACGACTTCCCGTTATGTGAGCCGCACAGTCGTGGATGGTCCGCCTGCGCGGACCATGACGGGACAGACGATGCTGCGCCGCATGCTGATGCGTTTATTCCTCGGCGAACCCTGAGTTATTCACCTTGCTGAAATTGCGGCCGTAGCTGCGCTTGCATGTTTCCTGTAAGCGACTGAAAGGTCGTCATTCTTGGTATGGCAGCAATTATCGGAAGGTCAGTACTATTCATAGGGTTGGAATCGACGGAACAGCGGGCTCGCCGCGTGCATCGCTACCATCCCATCGGCGTGGTTGGCTCGCTTCCGATCCTCCGCCGTCTGCGGAAACCGACAGAGTGCGTCGGCGGAATGTGCCAATGTGCGGTGTCCGCTTGTCGATACGGCAACCATGTCGCCCGACTTGCCATCGGCCGTTGAGGGTTTCCGTCTGAAAGGCGCGCATCGCCAGGGGGCCATCGTGGTAACGCGACGCCCCTCCCCGCCCCCTTGGAGGATGTCGACCGAGCGGTTCACAGCAGTTGGGGCAGCGCTGCGGTTCCGACGATGACCGGACTGGCGCGCGGTTCGCTGTTCGGTGTCACGCCATGCGCTTGCCGCATCACACGCCCACCGACGACAGCGGCGGCGCCACGTCCTCCAGCGCGCGGCGCTCGGCATTCACCCCGAGCCATGCCGCCACCAGCCCCGCCGCCACCATCAACCCGCCGCCCAGCAGATACCCAAACAGGATCGACACGCGCGACCCGGTGCTGATCAGCGCGCCGAACAGAGCCGGACCGACCACGCCCCCCACGCCGGTGCCGAACGCATAGAACATCGCGATCGCGATCGCCCGCACTTCCAGCGGGAAACTCTCGCCGACCGTCAGATAGGCCGAACTCGCCGCCGCCGACGCGACAAAGAAGATCACCGTCCAGGCCGCGGTCTGCTGCACCGCATCCAGCAGGCCGATCGCGAACAGCCAGCCGGTCAGCGCCATCAGCACGCCGGACAGCGTGTAGGTCGCGGTGATCATGATGCGCCGTCCGAGCGTGTCGAACAGCCGGCCGAGCACCAGCGGGCCGAGGAAGTTGCCCAGCGCGAACGGCAGCATGAACAGCCCGATGCTGCGCGATGGCACATGGTAGAACCGCGTCAGGATCAACGCATAGGTGAAGAACACCGCGTTGTAGCAGAACGCCTGCGCCGCCATCAGTGCGGTGCCGAGCACCGTGCGGCGGCGATACGTCGTCAGCAGCGCGTGCAGGCCGGCGCCGAACCAGGAGTGCACGTCGGTGCGCAGCCGCAACGCCTGCGGCGGCGCGGGCGGTAGCGGCACGCCGGTCTCATGCTCGATGCGCGCTTCGATCTCGCGCACCACCCGCTCGGCTTCCTCCGGCTGGCCATGTGTCATCAGCCAGCGCGGGCTCTCCGGCAGGAAGCCGCGGAGGAACAGGACGATGCCGCCCAGCGCACCGCCGATCACGAAAGCCGCGCGCCAGCCGATCTCCGGCGGGATGATGGCGGGGTCCAACACCACCAGCGCACCCAAGGCCCCCAGCGCGGCGCCCAGCCAGAAGCTGCCGTTCACCACCAGGTCGGTGAAGCCGCGCCGCCGCGCCGGGATCATCTCCTGGATGGTCGCATTCACCGCGGCGTATTCGCCGCCGATACCGGCACCGGTGATCAGGCGGAACAACGCGAAGGACAGAAAATTCCAGGACAGGCCGCAGGCGATGGTGGCGACCAGGTAAACCAGCACGGTGATGCTGAACAATTTCTTGCGCCCCAGCCGGTCGGTCAGCCAGCCGAAGAACAGCGCGCCGGCGACCGCGCCGACCAGGTAGGCGCTGGCCGCCGCACCCACTTGCTGCGGCGACAGATGCAGCAGCCTGCTGTCCGACAGCGCGCCGGACAGCGAGCCGACGATCGTGACCTCCAGCCCGTCGAGGATCCACGCAATCCCCAGGGCAATAATCACCAGCCAGTGGAACCTGCTCCAGGGGAGCCGGTCGAGCCGCGCCGGGATGTCGGTGGTGAAGGTCGATGTTGCGCTCGGCACGGCACCTGCTGGCATACTGTCCACCTGAACACACGGAGGGGCCGCATGGACACGTTCCTGGCCGAGATTGAACAAACGATCGCGCGATGGCACGGCATCGAGGCGCCCAACGACCCGGCACGGCGGATGGCCGCCGACCTGGTTGCGACCATCCGTGCGTTCGAAGCCCAGCGCGGCACCCTCGCCTTCGAAGACGAGCCCGCCAGCTTCGAAGCCGCCCTGCTCGAGACACGGGAGGCATAGCCGATGCCCGAACTCGCCGATCTCACGCTGGTGGAGGCCGCCGACGCGGTGCGCCTCGGCCAGGCCAGTTCGATGGAGCTGCTGGACGCGGTCTGGGCCAACCTGGAAGCGGTCAACCCGCACCTGAACGCGACGATCTGGCTGGATCGCGAGGGCGCCGAACAGGCCGCGCGGCAAGCCGACCAGGCCGTGCGCGAGAAAGCCTGGCTCGGTCCGCTGCATGGCGTGCCGCTCGCCCACAAGGACATGTACTACCAGGCGGGCAAGCTCAGTACCTGCGGCTCGGTGATCCGCCAGGACTACCGGCCGACGATCACCGCGACGGTGATCGACAAGCTGACCGAGGCCGGCGCCTACACGTTCGGCGGGCTGAACATGGCGGAGTTCGCGCAGAATCCGACCGGCCACAACAAGACGTTCGGCGACTGCCACAACCCGTGGAACCCGCCGTACATCACGGGTGGCTCATCGTCCGGGTCGGGCGCCTCGGTGGCGGCGCGGTTCAACTACGCCGCACTCGGCTCGGATACCGGCGGGTCGATCCGGTTGCCGGCGGCGGCCTGCGGCGTGACCGGCATCAAGCCGACGCAGACGCGCGTCTCGCGCTACGGCGTCATGCCGCTGTCGTTCAGTTGCGACAATGTCGGGCCGCTGTGCCGCACCGCGCGGGACTGCGCGCGGATCATGACGCTGATCGCCGGGCGCGATCCGCGGGATCCGACCAGCGCGCACCTGCCGGTGCCGGACTACGAGGCCGCGCTGGATGGTGACATCCGTGGCCTGCGTGTCGGCGTGCCGACGAACTATTTCCTCGACGACGCCGATGCGCCCGTCGTGCAGGCGATGGAACAGGCGCTGGAGGTGCTGGCAGCGCGCGGGGCGGTGATCCAGCGAATCGCCTTGCCGTTGCTGGACGCGGTCGCCGCCTGCGTCAGTATCATCTCGCGCGTCGAGGGCGCTACCATCCACGCGCAATGGATGCGCACCCGGGCCGCCGATTACGGCGTGCATATCAGCAGCCGGATGTATCCGGGCTATGCCATCCCGGCGACCTACTACGTCGAAGCGCTCAGCCGCCGCGGCCCGATCCTGAAGGCGTTCGCGAGGGACGTGTTCGCCAGGGTCGATGTGCTGGTGACGCCGACCATCCGCACCTGCCTGCCGACCCTGGCGGAGACCGATATCGATCACGGTCCGCCGGGCATCGAGCACAAATTCCTGGCGGTGTCGGCCAATACGCGGCCGTTCAACTATCTCGGCCTGCCGGCGGTCAGCGCGCCGTGCGGCTTCGACCCGAACGGCTGCCCGATCGGCTTGCAGATCGCCGGGCGCCCCTTCGCCGAGGCGCGGGTGCTGCAGGCCGCCGACGCCTATCAACGCGACACCGCGTGGCACAACCGCCGCCCGCCGGTGCTGGATGCCGTGGGCGCCATGGGCGTGACCGTGGCATGAGCCAACCGAAGATCGCCTTTGTCGGCACCGGCGGGACGATCGCCTCGCTCGGCGCCGGGCCGCTCGATCTGCAGGACTACGGCGCCACCGGCAAGGTGATGCACGCCGACGAGATCCTGGCGCGAGTGCCGGAGACCGCGCTGGTGGCCGACGTGATCGCGGTGCCGTATCGCAATATTCCCAGCACCGCCATCGACTTTGCCGACTGGCAGGCGCTGGTGACGCTGTGCGACCGGCTGGTGGCAGAGTACCCGGACCTCGCCGGCATCGTCATCGGCCACGGCACGGCGACGCTGGAAGAGACAGCGTATGTGCTCAACCTGACGTTGAAGGTGGCGGTGCCGGTGGTGCTGGTGGGCGCGCAGCGGCCGTCCAGCGCGCTGTCCACCGACGCCGGGATGAACCTGGTGAATGCGATCCGCGTCGCCGCGTCGCCCGAAGCGCGCGGCATGGGCGTGCTGGTGGTGCTGAACGACGAGATCCACGCCGCGCGCGAGGTGACCAAGACCGCCACATTGCGGCTCCAGACCTTCCGCACGCCGGATTTCGGCGTGCTGGGCCATGCCGACGGCGACGCGGTGGCATTCTACCGCCGGCCGCTGCGCCGCCATGCGCCGGATACCGAATTCGACATACGCGGGCTACCGGCCTTGCCGCGGGTGGACATCGCCTATGCCTATGCCGGCGGCGACGGCACCGCGGTGCGTGCGTTCGTGGCAGCCGGCGCGCGAGGCGTCGTGTCCGCCGGGTTCGCGCCCGGATTCTCGCCGCCGGGGGATTTCGAGGCACTGCAAGCGGCGGTGGCACAGGGCGTGGTGGTGATGCAGTGCACGCGTGCCGGGTCGGGACGCACCTATCGCAACACACGGTTGCGCGAGGCGGGAATCCTGATTGCCGACAACCTGAACCCGCAGAAGGCGCGCATCCTGTTGGCGCTGGCGCTGACGGTGACGCGGGAGCCGACGGAGATCGAGCGGATCTTCCGCACATATTGACGCGGCAGGCGGCACGGGGCACTTCGCCTTGACCTCCGCCGCGGCTTGGCGTTCAAGGCGGCTGGCGTGGGCCTGTAGCTCAGTTGGTAGAGCACGAGACTTTTAATCTTGGGGTCGTGGGTTCGAGCCCCACCGGGCCCACCATAACCCCAGGAAATCACTTGCGTTTTTTCCGCCGCTCGTTGGGTTTTGGAAACTCAGTTGCCAATTCAGTTTCCGATACGGGCGTCCACTCGACGGCCACTTGAGCACGAACGTCGGCCGCGTCCGCCAGCCACACAACCCGCTGCCCGGCCATGCCCCCTTGCTCCCATGCCTCGATCGCGGCGAGCGCCATCGGCGAACGGATCGAGCAGCTCGACCGGCAGCTCGCAGCATGAGGAACTTCTCTGTGGCCGCGATGTCGCGCTGCTGCCGCTCGTCACCTTCATGATCTACTGGTCGCTCGAAACCGGCGGTTCACGCCGTTGCCGCAACATCTGGGCCAGATGGGCCGACCGGTCGCTTACCCCGTCGCCCCGACAATCCGCTCCAGCCGGAATTTCCCTTGCGGCCCCCCGCCAGTGCGTTCCCTCGGGCAGGTCCGGCCGAAACAGTTCATACAACCGGGACCCGACGCGGTTCAGTTCCTCGGGCGGAAGCGACGCGGCGTGAGGCCCCCCTGGTCCCGTTCGGGACATACCGACGCGTCGTTGAAGCTTTCGTTTGACGCGTGTCAAGCGACCGCGCACTCTGGCCATGACATCAAACGGATGGAGGTGTGGGCGGCAAACTGGGCATCGAAGACTTTAGGCAGGCACTGACCTCATCGCAGACGCAGGTGGGGCGGAAGCCGCCTTCGTCGCCCAGTTTGCGCTCGGCCCCACGGTGACGACGCGCTTCGGATCGGGCGGCCCGCGAGTGCAATTCAGATCATCGATACAGCTTTGGCGAACCGACAGCCTAGCGTGATCACATTCGTGGCCAGGAGTCGTCATCGTCACCGCTGTGCCGAGCTATCTATTCAGAACTTCATCGCAAGTCGCTGACGTGGGGTACTGGATGTTTCGTCCTTGCTCACTGCTACCATGCCAGCCAGCACCGGCTTAAAAACTTCAGCGTTGGCGTCAAGCGCGCGCGGGTATACGCGTCGGCGGCCAGCCTAATCGCGTCAGCCTGCGTCGGATAGGAATGCATAACCCGTGCAAAGGCGTGCAAGCCGATTCCTGAGCTGATCGCGACCGCGAGTCCGTTGATCATCTCTCCGGCATGACGTGCGACCACAGTGGCACCCAGAATCCGATCGGTGCCCTGCCTGACGTGAATCTTTGCGAACCCCTCTTCTTCGCCATCGGTCACCGAGCGATCGACGTCATGCATCAGAATCGTGAAAGTTCTCACCGGCATGGCTTTCTCTCGAGCCTCTCGAACATAAAGACCCACATGGGCGATTTCCGGATCGGTAAAGGTGCACCAGGGGATCGTCAACTTGCTCAGCCGCCTGCGGCCCAGGAACAATGCATTTCTCACCGCGATACGTGCGGAGGCCTCGGCGACGTGGGTGAATTTATGTTCCAGGCACACGTCGCCCGCAGCGTAGATCCGCTTGTTACTCGTTCGTAGGAAATCGTCGACGTGGATTCCGGTTCCGGTGCCGTAGCGGACACCGGCGGCCTCGAGATTCATACCTTCGACGTTGGGCGCCCGGCCGATGCCGGCCAGGATTTCATCGACGGAAATGCTGAGCTTCTCGCCGCCTGAGACAAGATCAACGATTTTCCGTAGGCCTTCCGTGCGAACGGCGACCACCGCGGTATTGAGATGGACCTCGACGCCGTCGCGCACCAAGGCATCCGAAAGAACCTGCGCCGCGTCGCGTTCTTCCCTGGGCAAAAACATGGGGTCGTCTTGCGCAATGATAACGTGCGATCCGAACCGGCAAAATGCTTGCGCCAACTCGCAGCCGAGAGGCCCGCCTCCCATCACCAGGAGACGGCCCGGGCACTCGGTCAGATTGAAGATAGTCTCGTTGGTCAAATAGCCGGTCTCGGCGAGCCCCGGAACCGACGGAGCAAGCGGCCGCGCACCGGTCGCGATCAGTGCTTTCCTGAAGCGCAGCACATCACCGGCGACCGCGACGGTATCGGGTCCCGCAAAGCACGCCGCGCCGAAATACACGTCGACACCTGCCTCGCTCAATCGCTGCGCCGAGGTGGCCCGGCTGAGGCGCGCCTGAATCCGCCGCATCCGCGCCATCACCTTTGGAAAGCCGATCCTGATGTTGCCCGGCACCTGCCCGCCGTAATCGTCCGCGCCGCGCATTTCCGCATAGAGCCGCGCGGTGCGAATGATAGCTTTCGATGGCACGCAACCGACATTCAGGCGATCGCCGCCGATGAGATCGCGCTCGATGAGTGCGACCTTCGCCCCCAGCGCGGCCGCTTCGCGCGCCGCGGTCACGCCGCCGGGGCCCGCGCCGATGACGACGAGATTGTACTTTCCAACGAATTTGGGGTTGCGCCAGGCCGGCGGGTGAACATTGTCCACCAGCGCGCGATGGAAGCAGTCGTCCGGCGGTCCGTCCGGGGCCGTTTGATCGTGCTGCATGCCATGCTCTTGCTGCGCGGGAGAGTTCGTCATGACAACCAGCCGCCCGAGAAACCCGCGCGGCGCAGTCCATTGCCGATATAGGGGCATCGCCGCATCAGCTTCCACATCAGGCCGGACCGATAATTCTCGATCATCAGAACGACAATGCCCTGGTCGCGTCCGGTTGTTCGCTTTGCGTACTGTTACCAAAAAAGCGCAAGGTGACCAGCGTGCGCGCTGCTGCGTCCGCACGTGCCATCCAACCGCGTTCCACTCCCACCGGATAACACGACAGCGCGAAGCCCACGACGGCAATGCTGGCGGGCGCGCCAGGGCGGCTGGTATCGGCCACCAAGCCATTCTCCGGGTTGAATTGCTCGATAAAATAACCGAACGCCTCGCGCTGAAACCGATCCAGCAGTTCCTCGTCCGACTGAGTGGACGGTTCAGCCAAGATAACAGCGGTTTCGAGTTTGATTTGCATTCTCCCAATCGTCGAGCAGCGGAGGCCGGGCCAACCACCTGGAATGGAGAGCAGCGCGTTCCAGCCGAGCGCCTGGCGTCAGTATTTGCCAGCGCATCGTCGCCGCATCGGGCATTGCGCTGGTTACCCCTTAAGCCAGTAGCCCAGCACAGTCCCCAGCGCACCATAGGCCCATTTCTTGTCGTCGGGCCCGTGCGCCGTGGCTAAGATGATCCATATCGCCGCACCGCCAAGTGCCAGTGTCAGGACCACCTGCATTCGTAAACGCCCAACCGCTGCCACACGGAGGCGCAAGCGATTCCTCGCAAGCATACGAAATGGCACTTCAGACAGAGGGGCAGTGGGTGCATAGCGGGACAATGAGAGGCAACCCAGCAAGAAGACGCTGGAGATGAATAGGGCGATCCCCAGATAACGTATGGTCATTCCCGTCGTCCCCGGTACGCTGCGGGCCTATGGTGAGATCAACGACGATTGAGCGGGCCCTGGGTTGTTGCTCTACCACGCGCCCGCCTACCGGCCAAGCGGTTCGGTTGCCGTGTCGTATCCTGCCGCATCGTCACTCCACTGCTTCGAGCGCACTTGGACCTGAGTAGTTTCCGTGCCTCCCGCTCCCGCTGTCGGACCGCTATGGTCCGAGCTGCTGTATGATGAACGTCTGCAAACAAACCGCTCTCTTGTTCCAGCAGATCGGGGAGTGATCGTAATGCGCATAGGAATCGCCGCGGACCATGGGGGGTTCGCCTTAAAGGAGGCAGTGGGAGCATCGTTGCGCAACTCGGGGTACGATGTTGTTGACTTCGGCGCATACACGCTGAACCCTTCGGATGACTACCCCGACTTCGTCATCCCATTGGCCAGGGCTGTTGCCGCGGCGGAAGTCGAGCGCGGCGTGGCGCTCTGCGGCAGCGGTGTTGGTGCGTCCGTCGCTGCAAACAAAGTTTCCGGCGTCCGCGCCGGGCTTATCCACGACGTCTTCTCTGCCCATCAAGGTGTTGAAGACGACGATATGAACATTTTTTGCCTGGGTGGACAGGTGATTGGACCCGCCCTCGCCCTGGAACTGGTTGGGACTTTTCTGAGAGCGCGCTTCAGCGGCGCCGAACGTCACCGACGCCGCTTGGCAAAAGTGGTGGCGTTGGAGGACCGAAAAAGTGGGTCATGAGGGGCGCATTAGAGACGCCTTTCAAGATTTCGAGTTCCACAGCGCGATCACCCGCACGTCCGGATGGCTGCGGTTGTAACTGAGAATGCCGAGCGACGCCGCGTCGACCGAGAAATGCTGGCCTTCGACCACCGGCAATCCGATCCATCTCGCGGCCAGTGCGCACGCGAACTCCCCGTGCGTGAAAAGCGTGACGTCGCCGTCCAGTGTGCAAAGATGGGCGATGAGCCGATCTGCCCGATCGGAAACTGCGCTGGGCATTTCTCCCCCGGGACAACCGTCGCGAAAGACATTCCAGGCCGGCCGCTGCTTATGAACATCCGCTGTGAGCATGCCCTCGTAATCGCCATAGTCCCACTCTGCCAGGTCCGGTTCCGTCTCGGCCGCCGCCCCCAGTCCGGCCAGTTCACAGGTTCGTCGCGCGCGCTGCCGTGGGCTGGTGAACACGCGAGCAAACTGGATGTGCCTGAGCCGTGGGGCGAGTTGACGCGCCTCGTCCTCTCCGTGCGCGGTCAACGGAAGGTCCGTGCGGCCGGTGTGCTGGCCCGACAGCGACCACTCGGTTTCACCGTGGCGAATGAGGTATAGCCGCAGGAGTGGCTTATGAAGGTCGATCACGTGCTTACATCCCGTTTCATACCTGGCGGCGCCAGGCATCCCAATGTACCACGCGAGGTGCGGTTCGACCCCGCGCCAGTCCCGGAGATGCGGGACTGGTCGCCCCGTGATTGATAAAGCGTCCGATCGTCATTCTACCGCGGCCGCCGTGAGCTGTGGGCCTTCTGGCATCATGCGCTCGCCTGTTCCATTCCGGCATTATATTCGCCATGCAGCGCAGCGTGATTGCACCGGGCTCGATGATACAAGGCCTGCTGAGCCTTCAATACGTTGGGCTCCTGGCCTTGCCAGATCTCCAAAGCCGGTTGCTGAATGGCGCGAGCAAACGAGAACACGAGTGACCATGGCAGGTGGCGCTTTTGTGACCTGGCTGCGATATTCATGGCGTTCAAGCGGGCAGAGGCCAGTTCGCCGGATTGACCGCCCGACAGGAACGCAATGCCGGGAACGGCAGCCGGGACGACGCGCAGCAGACATCGCACGGTCGCGTCAGCTACAACCTCCACGGATTCCTGCTTTGGGCAGCTCAAACCCGGAAGCACCATGTTGGGCTTCAGGATCATCCCCTCCAGCATGACCCGTTGGTCACAGAGCTGGTTGAAAACGCCATGCAGAGTCTCCTCTGTTACCGCGCGGCATTGCTCTAGGGTGTGCGCACCGTCCATCAGCACTTCCGGCTCGACCACGGGGACAAGTCCGGCTTCCTGGCACAACGCGGCATAGCGGGCCAGTGCATGCGCATTGGCAGCGATGCAACCCCGGCTGGGAATACCATCACCCAGCGCAATCACCGCCCGCCATTTGGCAAAGCGGGCACCCGTTTGGAAATACTCACGCAGGCGATCACGCAGGCCATCCAGACCTTCGGTGATCTTCTCTCCGGGATGACCCGCCAGGTCTTTCGCACCGATATCGACCTTGATGCCGGGAATAATGCCCGCATCGGTGAGCACACTGACAAAGGATGTGCCATCTTCCTTCTGTTGGCGGATCGTCTCATCATACAGGATCGCGCCACTGATAAACTCACCAAGACCCGGCGTGGTCACAATCAGTTCCCGATAGGCGCGCCGGGCCTCCTCGGTCTGCGGAATACCGGCGGCCGCGAACCGCTTGTTGCAGGTGGGGTTGCTTTCATCCATCGCCAGCAGGCCCTTGCCGCTGGCAACCAACTTGCGCGCGGTGGCAACGAGCGCATTCATGTGGGCTTGCCCCAGGTCCAGTTACGGATCTCCGGCAGGTCCTGGCCGTGCTTGTCGATGTAAAGCTTGTGCTCGATCAGCTTGTCCTGGACCATCTGCTTCAGATAGTCTCCCTTGCCACCCAGATGTGGCAGGCGATCCACCACATCCTGCACCAGATGGAACCGGTCCAGATCATTCTGCACCCGCATGTCGAAGGCCGTCGTGATGGTGCCCTCCTCCTTGTAGCCCCGGACATGGAGGTTGTGGTTGGTACGGCGGTAGGTCAGACGATGGACCAGCCAGGGGTAGCCATGAAAGGCAAAGATGATGTGCTTGTCCTTGGTGAACAGCGCGTCGTAATCCGTGTCGCTCAGCCCGTGCGGATGCTCTGAGCTGGCCTGTAGCCGCATCAGGTCGACCACGTTGATGACCCGGATTTTCAACTCGGGCAGATGCTGGCGGAGGATGGAAACCGCCGCGAGGACCTCCAGCGTCGGCGTATCGCCGCAGCACGCCATCACCACGTCCGGGTCGCTGCCCTGATCATTGCTGGCCCACCGCCAGATGCCGAGGCCTTTCGTGCAATGCACGACGGCTTCGTCCATGGTCAGCCATTGCGGCAAAGCGTGTTTGCCGGCCACCACCACATTGACGTAGTTCCGGCTGCGCAGGCAGTGATCGGCAACCGACAGCAGGCAATTCGCATCGGGTGGCAGGTAAACCCGGACGATATCGGCCTTCTTGTTGATCACGTGGTCAAGAAAGCCGGGGTCCTGGTGGGTGAAGCCGTTGTGATCCTGCTGCCACACGTGCGAGGCCAGCAGATAGTTCAACGATGCGATGGGCCGGCGCCACGGCAGTTCCCGCGTGACCTTCAGCCATTTCGCGTGCTGGCTGAACATCGAGTCGACGATACGGACGAACGCCTCATAACAGTTGAACATCCCGTGCCGGCCGGTCAGCAGATATCCTTCCAGCCAACCCTCGCACTGGTGCTCGCTGAGCATCGAGTCCAGCACGAGTCCGGCGGGCGCCAGGAATTCGTCGTTGCCCTGCGTGCTTGCGTCCCACTGCCGATTGGTCACCTCGAAGACCGCGCCCAAAAGGTTCGACACCGTCTCATCCGGGCCGAAGACCCGGAAGTTCCGTTCCCCCTCATTCAATTTCACCGTGTCACGCAGGAACTTGCCCAGCACCATCGTATCCTGGGCACTGACCGCACCAGGCGAAGGCACATTGACCGCGTGTTGGCGGAAATCCGGCATACGCAGGTCGCGCAGGAGGATTCCCCCATTGGCATGCGGATTGGCACCCATGCGCCGGTCGCCCGTCGGCGCCAGCTCGGCCAGTTCCTCGATGAGGCTGCCATTGTCGTCGAACAGCTCCTCGGCCTTGTAGCTTTTCATCCAACTTTCAAGCAGCGCGACATGGTCGGGATGCGCGGCATCCACCAGGATCGGCACCTGATGCGCCCGGAAGGTGCCCTCGATCTGCAGGCCATCGACGACTTTCGGTCCGGTCCAGCCCTTCGGAGACCGCAGCACGATCATCGGCCAACGCGGCCGGGCGGCATCATGTTTGGCCCGGGCGTTCGTTTGGATCCGCTTTATGGCGTCGATCGCCTTTTCCATGGTCTCGGCCATGAGCTTGTGCATCTCTTCCGGCTCATCGCCTTCGACGAAGTAAGGCGTCCAGCCGCAGCCCTGGAGGAACTTCTCCAGTTCCTCGTGCTCGATCCTCGCCAGCACGGTGGGGTTGCTGATCTTGTAGCCGTTGAGGTGCAGGATCGGCAGTACTGCTCCGTCGGTGACCGGGTCGAGCAGCTTGTTCGACTGCCACGCGGTCGCCAGGGGACCGGTTTCCGCTTCGCCGTCGCCGATGACGCAGGCGACGATCAAATCCGGATTGTCGAAGGCGGCTCCGAACGCGTGACTGAGTGAATAGCCCAGTTCGCCCCCTTCATGAATCGACCCCGGGGTCGTCGGCGCGACGTGGCTGGAAATCCCGCCGGGAAACGAGAATTGGGTGAACAGCTTTTTCAGTCCGGCTTCATCCTGGGTGACGTTCGGATAAACCTCGCTCCAGGTACCTTCCAGATACACGTTGCCGACGATCGCCGGACCGCCGTGGCCCGGACCGGCGACGTAGAACATGTTCAGGTCATACTTCTTGATCACCCGGTTCAGATGCACATAGATGAAATTCTGGCCCGGCGTCGTGCCCCAATGTCCGACCACCAGCGGTTTGACATGGTCCAGCGTCAGAGGTTCGCGCAGCAGCGGATTGTCGTACAAATAAATCTGCCCGACGGACAGGTAGTTGGCGGCCCGCCAGTAGGCGTTGATCCTGCGCAACTCGTCGGAACCGAGTGTCCCTTGCCGGTCTGGAGACCCACTGCCACCGCTCCGGTTCCAGGTCTCGCGCGTTGAATTGGGTGCGTCCATTTTTGTGGCTCCGTGTTTGGCTCGGTTCAGCCTTCATTGCCGCTGACAGTGTTCCGCGCGTCGGATGCATGGTCAGCTATCCGGATTTCGGCACAGCGGACACAACACCCGATGCCGCACCATAGGAGCGGCGAGCGATTGGGCAACTCGGATCGAGCAAGCAGCCCGATGATCTGTCGCGACTTCTAGCCGATGAGAGAGCGTCAACGGCAGACTCGGAAACTACTCATGCGGACGATCGCTTATGGCACACCGACGCCACGCTTTCATGATTGTAACAGCGAGCCGCCGAACGAAGCAGGTTCGTCATCCGAGACCGGCCTCGCGCGCTCCAATTTGAGTAGTTTCCGACCCTCGCGCTCTCGTTTGTGCGGTTGCTAAAATAAGCAATGACCGATCAGCGTCAGCGGTCGCTCTGGATACGATACAACAAGCGGACCTCGGTGATGAAAGTCCTTGCAGAACGTCCAAAGCCG
>Ga0181521_10000806_pt1 | contig 38788 bp, 30 predicted proteins | sample PEATcosm2014_Bin_32_FD_119764 | JGI IMG/M metagenome (GOLD analysis project Ga0181521, IMG submission 119764) | Peatland microbial communities from MTU Mesocosm Facility, Houghton, MI, USA - PEATcosm2014_Bin02_60_metaG | ecosystem: Environmental > Terrestrial > Soil > Wetlands > Peat | place...
CGCCCGCACGTCGAAGCCGTCCAACCCGGCGGCGACCCAGTTGGTGGCGGCGTCGGTGCTGGAGAAAACGCCTAGCGAGGTGCCGGCGTAGAGAGTTGATGGCGTCACTGGATGCACGGCGATCGCCTGCACATAGGGGACCACAGATGAACTGGCCAGTCCCGTGCTGGTCAAGGTCCAGTTTGTGCCGGCATCGGTGCTCTGGAAGACACCTTGAGATGTGCCGGCGTAGAGTGTTGAAGGGTTGGTAGGGTTTAGCGCCAGGGCAAAAATGTGGCCGATGGCGATCGGGGGCGCTAGGCCCTCGGCAGTGGGCAGAGCAGAATTGGTGGAGACGATTGTGTCCCAAGTCGCCCCGCCGTCGCTGCTTCGGGCGACGCCGTGCCCGGTGCCGGCATAGATTTGGTTAGTTGAGACCGGATTGACGGCCAAAGAATAAACCTGGGGATGAAGCAGCCCGGCGCTGGTCCAGCTCCAGTTCTGGCCGGCGTTGGCGCTGGTGAAGACGCCGCCGGGGCTAAGGCTCCCCGGGGTAATTGGGAAGCTGCCGTCGTAAGACCAGCTTGAGCTTTCGGTGCCGACGACATAAGCGGTCGTTTTGTTGGCGTTCAGGACGATCCGGTAACCGGCGTCATCGCCAGCGCCCCCAAGGTAAGTGGAGAGAACCAGGCTCAGGCCATTCGAGGCGATCACCGTCACGAACGCGTCGTACCCGCCCCCCGGCCAGGGCTGAATCGCGTTAGTGGTGGGGAAGTTGGTGGAGTCGGTCACGCCGGTAATCCAGGCTTGGCTCAGCGCATCGACCGCGATGCCGTAGCCCTGGTCCGCAGAGGTGCCGCCGAGGTAGGTCGAATAGACGAAGTTAGTGCCGGCGGGGTCGAGCTTGGCCACAAACGCGTTCCAGCCGCCGGCCAGCGTGGTTTGCAGCGCGTTGGTCGTCGGGAAATTGGTGGAGTCGGTGAGTCCGGTGATGTAGGCGCACCTGTTGGTGTCCACCGCGATGGCGATGCCCTCGTCGTCACCATCGCCACCCACGTAAGTTGAATAAACCAGCGCGGACCCGTTGGCGTTCAGTTTAGACACAAAGGCGTCGAAGGGGAGCAATCCGAAAGTCGGGCTGGGTATGCCCGTGAGAACCGACCGGATCGCGTTCGTGACGGGGAAATCGGGGGAGTCAGTTACGCCGGTTACATAAGCGCAGCCGTTGGTGTCAACGGCGATGGCCGTCGCGGCGTCATAGCCGCTGCCGCCCAGGTAGGTCATGTAAATCAAGTTCGAGCAGGTGTTGTCGAACTTGGCGACAAAGGCATCGCCCCCATAACCCGTGAAGTCGCCGGCATAATTGGGCTGGAAGGCGTTCGTCGTCGCCAGCCCGGCGGAGAGCGTTTCGCCCGCCACATAGACATTCCCCATCCCATCGAGCGCGACATCCCAGGCGGTGGTATTGCCGCTGCCGCCGAAGTAACTGGCGTAGCTGAGAACCGGATCGATCACGAGGGGCCATTGGGGATCGTAGCGCCCGACCTCAAAGGCAACCGTCTGCGGGTCTTTCAGCCGATAGCCGCCCGTGACCTCCTTGCGCGCGCCGCCGATGACCTGATGAAGGATGGGCTTGTGCTGCCGGAGTTGAGCGCCGCCAACGCTGAGCACCAAATCACCCTGCGCATCAAGCTCAATCCGGTCCGCGCCGCTCACGCGCAAGGAAATCGCGTCGGGATCGGCGCCAGGGGCGACGGTGAGATCGTACTCCAGTTTTCGTTCGTTGCCATAATAGACCAAATCAACACCCGGATAAAGCTCCGCGACGCAAACCCGGTCAAAGGCTGGAATCTCGGTTCGCCAGCCCGCCGGGTCATTACCAAGGATGTAGTTTATTTTGCCGGACGAGGGGTCCAAGCCGGTCATGGCGGCTTGGGGATTGCCCCCGACGAATCGGATGGAGAGGGTCCTGATTTCGGCCTGGCGGTTGCGGCGGCGCGCAGCGGCGCGATCACGCAGGCCGGCCAGCGGTTGGGCCGCAGCTTGGAGGACGACTACTTCGGCGGGACCGAGCAGAATAGTTCCGCTCCGGCTGTGGGTAACGAATTGGGCTGGGGGAGACGCCTGGCCGCAGTTGGCCTCGAAGAAAAACGGCAGACTGGCCTGCGACGCATGGGCGGGGGTTGCTGCTCCTGCGCTGGACAAGCCCGACCCGGCGGCGAGCGTTAGGACCAATAAACCCAGCACGCTCCGGCAGCGCCTGGCGTGGTTTGGGGCGCAGTACCCATGCGGTTTGGATTCCCTGCTCTGAGGAAAACTCATTGGGCGCAATGTTTGGGTTGGCGCGTCGTTTTTCATGTTAAAACTGCCGGGTCCAACCTACGCCAAATTGGAACTGGCCACCACTGCCGCTGTATTGGTCATGGTGGATAGGGATGCCGTAGTCGAGGCGCAGCGGGCCGATGGGGAGGTTGAGGCGCAGGCCAAGGCCCCAGTTGTCGCTGAACTGGTCCGGGTTGAAGTTGTAGGGACTGCTGCCCACACTGCCGATGTCGTAGAAAAAGGCGAACCGCACACCAATGCCGCCCTCCTGCTCGAAGATCGGAATGCTGTATTCCGCCGAGCCGAACCAATAAGTGTCGCCGCCGATGGGCTCGTTGTAGCCAGGCTCGCGCGGGCTGACGTAGCGGTATTTGAAGCCGCGCAGCGAGTACAAGCCGCCCAGATAGTAATGCTCGAAAAAGGGCACATCCTCCCCCGCTTGCAGGCTTTGGGCCACCCCCGTCCGCGCCGCCAACTCCAGCACGTGACCTTTGGCCAGACCCTTGAAGTACCAGCCGGTCTTGAGTTCCAGTTTGTAGAACTGCCAGTCGAGCGTGACGATTTCCGCGTCTAATTCGGTGCGCTGGCCTTTATCGGGCAGGCGGACGCTGTTCCGGGTGTCGTAGGCCAGCGACGCGCCGAAGCGGCTCAGCAGGGAGTTACCGGTCTCATTCTGGATGACCGGCGGAACATTCCCCGGGTTGTACACTGGACCACTCCCGGGGTTTTCAACCAAGGTCGAGCCCCCGGGGGCGCGTCCCGGCCCCGCCCCCGAATTCGGCAGCGTCGGCACCGACTGGATATACGGCGGAATGGGTGTAGTGGTAGATGGCAGAATGGCTGAACTGGTCAAATCTATGCCCACGTCCTCGAGCGTGTAGCTGACGCCTCCCCGGAGAAAGTCGCTGCCCAAAGCGCGTTCGAGACCGACCTTCCCCCCGGCACGAATTTCGTCATAGAGGTAGTTGGGGCTGAGGAACTCATAATCGTGATAATACAAATCGACGCTTAATTGCAGTTTGCGATCCAGGAACCAGGGCTCGATGAAAGTAAGCTCGTAATCCTGGCGCTCCGAGCCGATGGTCACCCGCAACCGGAATTTCTGGCCGCCGCCGCGGAACCAGGGGGGCTGGAAGGGATCGGACAAGTTGAAGTTGGACTCGTTGTATTCCGCGATGCCGACCAGTGAGTCCACGGTACTAAAGCCCGCGCCCAGAGAAACATGGCCGGTGGTCTTTTCGTCCACGTCCACGACGAGGTTCTTGCGGTTGGGCACATCCGTGGCCTCCGGCCGGGTGTCCACGCGTTCGAAGTACCCCAAGCCTTCGAGGCGCTGCTTGCTGAGCTTGACGCGCACCATGTCGAACAGTTCGCCCGGGGACACCGCGAGTTCGCGCCGGATAACCTTATCCTTGGTTTTGGTATTGCCGCGGACTTCAATCTTCTCGATATAGGACTTTTGGCCTTCCTCGATCTGGAACTCGAGGTCCATCGTGCCCGTCTCGGTGTTCGGGATCTTAACCACATTCAAATTGTGCGAAGCAGCATGGACATCGATATAACCTTTGGCGCCGTAGAAATCCTCGACTGCCTCGATGTCTTGGGCCAGCCCAACCTCCTTACTATCTTTGGTCAGCCCTCCGGGCTTGAAAGTGTCGCCCACGTCCATGGGCAATCCATTCGGGCCGATTTTGGCCTTGCTGCGGCTGCGTTCGTGCTGGGCCCGCAGCCCGGCGGCGATGTCCTGCGTGGTGAACAATTTGTTGCCGGTGAACTTGACGGAGCCGACCTTGTACTGGGTGCCCTCGTAAAGAGTGAAGCGAATGATCATGGTCCGGGGCGTCGGATTGAGGAACTGGACATCTTTGATCTCGAAATCAATGTAGCCTTTGTCTCGATAAAACTCGGCGAGCTTCTCTTTATCCTCGTCGAACTGCTCCTCCTTGAAGACCCCGCTGCCGGTGATCCAGGAAAACATCCAATGCTTGCGCGTTTTGATGGCCTTGCGGAGTTTCCTGACCGAAACTGCTTTGGCGCCGACGAAGTCCACCTCGATGATTTTGACCTTGGAACTCTCGGTGATCTGGAACGTGGCGGTGCCGCGGCCGGCGTTCTCGTCGATGTTCAAAACGTATTTGGCACGCGTGTGCGGGTAGCCGGACTTCTGATACAGCTTCTCGATCTCCTGTGTATCGGTGAAGAGCTTTCGTTCGTCCAGCGGCTCGCCGGTTTTGGACGAAATCTTCTTGAGCAGTTTTGTGTCTTTGTACTTCGTGTTGCCCTGAAACTTGATCTCCGTCAGGCGCGGCTTGCCCTGGACCTTGTAAGTGAGGATCACCCCGTCCGCCGTATCGTCGGCAACCACCTGGATATTGTAGAAGAAGCCGGTGGCATAAAGATTGCGCACATCGTCATCGACCGCTGCCCGCAGATAGGGATCGCCCACCTTGACGCGGAGGTTGGAGCGAATGAGGTCGTCACTGACCGCAGGCGGCCCGATATGCTTGAGGTCGATCCTCGACACTTTAAGGGGAGCAAACTGCGCCCAGCCGGCCGGCAAGCAGGCGAACAGCAGGACAAACCCGCAAAGGCGAAGCAGGAAACTCATAGTCGCTCCGTCAGTTTGGGACGTCTTCGTCGCTCACTTTGGCTGCGCTTTCAAATCGCGTATAGGACTTCAAGAATGTTAAATTCACATCACCGGTTGGGCCGTTGCGCTGCTTGGCGATCAGCAGATTAATCGGGACCGCATCTTCTTCCACCGCGGGGCCGCTTTCCTCGTCATCACCCGCTGACTTCGGCTTGTAGAGCAGACCGACCACGTCGGCATCCTGTTCAATCGCGCCGGACTCCCTCAGGTCTGACAAGCGAGGCGGACGGCCCTTCTCACGCTCAATTTCGCGGTTCAACTGGCTCAAGACAATGACCGGAACGTTCAATTCCTTGGCTAGGGACTTGATGCCGCTGGAGATGTCCGCGATCTCCTGCTGCCGGTTCTCGGCGCGGAATGAAGTAGAATTGAGGAGTTGCAGGTAGTCAACCACGAAAAGCTTGATGCCATGTTGCAGGTACATCCGGCGAGCCTTGGCGCGCAGTTGGAGGATGGAGAGGGCGGAAGAATCGTCAATGAACAGGGGCGCGTTGGCCAGCTTGCCCGCCGAGCCGGTGAGCTTCGGAAAATCGCGCTCGGCCAGGAATCCCTCGCGCACGTTGCGCAGATTCACTCGCGAGCGGGAGCACAACATGCGCAGGACGAGCGAATCAGCGGTCATTTCCAGGCTGAACACGCCCACCGGCAGGCGCTGCTCAATGGCGACATATTCGGCGATGTTCATGGCTAGCGACGTCTTGCCCATGCTTGGCCGCGCCGCAATGACGACCATCTCGCCGCCGTGTAACCCGGTGGTCATTTTGTCAAAATCCTGGAACCCGGTGCCGACGCCGGTGAGCGCGCCCTGGCGCTGGTGAAAGTCTTCGACGGTGTTAATTGCCTTCTTCACCAAGTCCTTGATGGTAACAGTGAAGCTCTGCACGCGCGACTCGCTAATGCGCAGGATGTCGCGCTCCACCTCGTCCAGCAGCTTATCGACTTCGCCCTCGTAATCATAAACGCGGCTGACGACCTCGGTGCAGGTCCGGACCATTCTTCGCAGGAGGTACTTCTCCTGCATGATGTCGATGTAATAACTCAGGTTGGCGGAGGACGGCACCGTGTCCTGGAGCGCGGCCAGGTAGGCGATGCCGCCTGCTTCTTCCAGCACTTGCTTGTCCTTGAGCCGTTGCTGGAGGGTGATCACGTCGATCCCCTCGCGCTTGTCGAACATCTCCGCCAGTACGTTGAAGATGGTCTGGTGGCGCAGATCGTAGAAAACGTCCGCCCCGCCTTTAAATCTCTCGATGCACTCTCCCAAGCATTCGTTGGGAGAGAGCATCACGCAGCCCAGGGCGCCCTGCTCCGCCTCGGGGGAATGGGGCGGCAACCGGTCCACTCTCCCGGGATCGGGGGCGGGGGGTCTTCGACGGCGAGTCCCGTGCAAATCGGGCCCTGCATTTGCAGACTCGGAAGCGGGGTTGATCATAGTAACAGCAAAACGGCTAACTGCAGTGAATTTACGCTTTCATGCCTGTGCGGTCGTTCAGTAGGCCTCGTACTCAACTGCGATTGGTGAAGCCGGCGGGCTTCCAAGGACGCGGGGGGCATGTCGAGCGCACTGGCGCTGGCGGCTCCGGCTGTCGCAGCTTGGGAGGACCTTCCACCCAAGAGTGGATTTCGGGCGGAACCCAGATGCCAACCAAGAGGGTCTTGGCATAGTCCGGCAACTCCCGTCGGTTTACTTTGAAAGCCGCTTCCTCTGCGTTCGGGAAGCCGCCGCAGATTAATGTGTCCTCCAGCCAGAGGTCCCACCGGCCTGCGTCTCCAGCGCTCCGCCTGATTGACACGGCAGGCCCACCGGGGACCGGGTGATGGTAATAATCAGATTTCATAGCTTCGCCAGCATGGCCCTATTAAATGCAACTTCTCCCTTCGCGGCAATCTCTACTTTTCCACAAAGTGTTCACCGAAGGGCCTATTTCGAGCCAGTGCTTCCCGCAATCCGAGGGCCGAGATGCTGATCAGGAAGGGCGAACCCCTTGTACTCTGCAATTAGCCTCATAAACTGGGCCAATTGCTCATCCGTCACCCAAGACTTCTCTTTCAGGTGGTACACCCACTCGGAGAACTGGGCTTCTGTGCGGATATCATCCAAGTCGATGTCGTACGGGTCCGGCGAGTAGAGAATGCAGAGGCCGCGCTCCCTGTCGAGGACAACGTCAGCTCGGCCGCGTGACCGCCGCTCCGCGTTGGGGTCGGGATTCAACGGATAACGTGGGTGCATTATGCTCAAATGTCCACCCCCTCAAATGGGATCGAGCGAGTCGGCGTCAAGCTTGACGGCGGCGGCCTGGTTAATGAAGTCCAGGCGCAGCAACACAGTGGTCATGCCGTATCGCTGCTCGACCCAACCTTCGAGGCCTTGCAGCGGTCCGGACTTGATGCGCACGCGCATTCCCTCGCCGATGGCGGGCGCGAGACGCACTCCGACTTTCGCCTCCAGGGCCAGAAGGATGTCCTGCAACTGCCGTTGAAAGGTCTGCTGGTCAAACACCTCGAGCAGGTTGGCCACATGATCGCTTTGGCGCACGGAATCTTTCTTGCCGGGCTCCAATTGAAGGAAGACGTAGCCCGGAAAGAGCGGCTTCTGGAACACGACGGTCTTGCCGCGATACTTGTGCGCGGAACTGTAGCAGGGCAGGGTCGCGGCGATCTGCTGCCGCCGGCAATGCTCGACGAGCTTTTTCTCTCTTCGCGGCCTGGTGTGGGCCACGAACCAACGGAGTTCTGACATGGGGCAAAGGATTTGGGCCCAGACTCACGATGTCAACCCGAAGCTGACACCCGAAGCTGGCGACTGCGAAGCCCGATATGAATGGAATTGGCTGGCCCAGGCTGTCCCCGTACACTGTGGGGGTGAAGACCGGAAGCTTTTGATTGAGATAATGCCAACGACACTGGAAGTGCTTTTTGCTCCCGCCGAGTTCGCGCTGCTGGGTCAGCGGGACCTGCGCCAAACCGTCTGTGTTGTCTTCGATGTCCTGCGCGCCACGAGCACGATGGTAACCGCCCTGGGCAACGGCGCGACGGCCATTGTGCCCACAACCGGGATTGCCGAGGCCCTGGGCGTCCGGCGGCGCCGGCCGGAGGTTCTGCTGGCGGGCGAGCGCGACGGTGTGCGCATCGAGGGCCATCTGACCGGAGGCATCGGGTTTGATTTGGGCAATTCCCCGCGTGAGTTCACCGCCGCCAGAGTGGGCGGAAGGACGGTCGCCACGACCACCACGAACGGGACGCGGGCGTTGCGGGCTTGCGCGCCAGCGGCGGCGGTGTTGCTTGGCTCATTTCTGAATCTGCGCGCCACGGCGGAGTTCATTGAGAAGCAAGAGCCCCTTCATTTGCTGTTGGTGTGCAGCGGCACGCTCGACCAGGCCGCCTACGAAGACGTGCTCGGGGCCGGCGCACTCTGCGACTTGCTTTGGCCCAAGTACGGGGACGGCCTGGTGGCGGATTCCGCACAAATTGCCCGCCGGTTGTTCCTCCTCGAACAGAATGATTTGCTGGCCGCGGTCGCGCAATCACGCAATGGCCGGCGCCTGATGGCCCGGCCGGAATTGCGTGAAGACGTGGCTTTCTGCGTCCAGCGTGAGGTCTTCGGGTTCGTCGCAGAATTGGGCGAAGACGGTTTGGTCAGAATTCGAGCCCCAGCCGCTGCCTCCGCTCAGGCTGGAGTCGCGGGCAGTCCGGTCGCGCCTGCTCAATAAAAAAGCCGTCCTTTCCGATAGCCTTCCTCTTGCGGTCAACTCAACCAGGCTCCTGCCTGGGACTCCGGCGCCGCAGAAAACGGACTCCCCGGACGAACCCCCCCCCAAGCTCAATAACGCCCAGGAGGAAGGCTCCGGGATTGCCGAAATGACCACGCTCCATTGCACCAGGGTCCCCCTGCTTAGAATACTCCAACCTGGGAATGGGCCAGTTCTTCCTGCCGAAAAAAGCAATACAAAGCCGTCGAAATCGTCGAGCTGATGGAAGGTCGGGGAGACTGAATTTCATCGCTGGGGCCGCGCCATCAACGAGTTCAGTTGTGTTCTCGCTTCCGCGTAATCCGACTTGAGCCGCAGCGCCTCGGTGAGATGAGCCGCGGCCTCTTCGCGTTTGCCCTGGCGTATTAGCGCCAAGGCGAGATTGAAATGGGCTTCGGGATTGTCGGCATTTAATCGCAGCGCCTCGCGGTAGTGCCCAATCGCATCCTCCACCTTTCCCTGCTCGGCCAGCGCATTGCCGAGATTGTTATGCGCCTGGGCATCATCGGGCTTGAGCCGCAACGATTCCCGGTATTCTCTAATGGCTTCGTCCAGTTTATGCTGCACCGCCAGGGCATTGCCGAGGTTGCTGTGGGCGCTGGCGTAACTGGGCTTGCAACGGATCGCCTCGTGGAAGTGAGCAATGGCCTCGTCCAGCTTCCCCTTCATGGCGAGGGCGATGCCGAGGTTGTTATGGGCGTCCGCGTGGTCGGGCTTCTGCCGGAGCACAATCAAGTAATGGTTGATGGCGTCATCAATCTTGCCGGTCTCGGACAGCGCGTTGCCCAAGTTGTTGTGGACCTCTGCGTGATTGGGCCGTATGCGCAAGGCGGCTTCATAGAGCGGGATGGCTTCTGAGTATTTTTTCTGGCCCGCCAGGGCGTATCCGAGGTTGTTGAGCGCGTCTTCGTAAGCGGGATTGATCTTGAGGGAGAGGCGGTAATTCTCCATTGCCTCGGCGGACCGGCCCTGCCCGGACAAATAGAAGCCGAGGTTGTTGTAAGCCAGGTAATTGTCGCGGGTCACCCGGACGGCGTGCCGGAAGAGGGCCTCGCTGTCGCGCCAAAACCGGATTTGCCGCTCGGTCAGGAAGGCGCAGGCGGCCAACAAAGACGCGGTCCCGATGGCCAATGCGCTGCTGCGCCAGGGCCGGACGGGAACCAGTTCGTCGAGGCCCCAAGCCAGCATGATGAACAACCCGATTGACGGCACGTAGGTGTATCGGTCGGCCATGGATTGAATTCCCACTTGAACCAGGCCGATCACCGGCACCAGCGTGCCGCAAAACCACAGCCAGCCGACCGCCAGCCAGGGCCGTTTCCGCGCCGCGAGGATAACAGCCCCGGAAACGGCGAGCAGCAAGACCGCGGAAACAATCACCTGCCAGGCTGGCCAGTGGCCGGGATACGGGTAGAGGACCGAAAGGTTCTTGGGCCAGAACAGCTTGCCGATATACCGGATGTAGGAAACTAAAGCATTGGCGATGCGCACGCCGAGCGACAGGCTGGTGGAGACCGCGCCTCCTTTTCTTTGCACGATGAACGTGATGAGGCTGGAAAGGGCGGCCAGGGCGAAGAAGGGGAGCTTTTCCAGAAGGAGGGGAAGGAGATTTTTGATTTTTGATTGTTGATTTTCGATGTGGAAGCGTTGTAGCGGCCAGCAGTCCAACAGCAGCAGCACGAATGGCAAGGTCACCAACATGGGCTTGGACATCAGGCCGAGGGCGAAAAGGAACAGGGAAAGAAGGTAGAACGCTGTTGCGTGTGGCGTGTGGCGTGTGGCGTGTTCCGTGTTGCTGCCTTCTGCCTTCTGCCTTCTGCATTCCACATAACGCACATAGGCCCACAGGGTCAGCAGGAAGAAGAAGGCGCTCAAGACGTCTTTGCGCTCGGAGATCCAGGCCACCGATTCAACGTGCAGAGGGTGCAACGCAAACAAGGCCGCGACGAGAGCGCTGCGCCACAATGCACCGGTCATGCGCCGGAGCAGGACAAAGAGCAAGAGCGTATTAGCGATGTGAAAGCCCACGCTGATCAGGTGTTGCGGTCCGGCCTTCTGGCCGAAGAGTTGGCAGTCGAGCATGTGGGAGAGCCAGGTTACGGGATGCCAGTTGCTGGCATGGCCGGTCTTAAAGGCCCAGATTATATTCTCCCACTTCAGCCCGCTTTGAACGTGGGGGTTCTCGGAGACGTAATCCGAGTCGTCGTAATTGACAAAGCCCTGCCGGGCGACCGGCAGGAAGACGGCCAGGGTGGCCAGCGCCAGCAACCAGCAGAGAACGCCCGGGCGGCACATCTTCTGTTTCCAGGAAGCGTGCCCTGTCCGCGCACCGGCCTTTTGGGCCGGTGGTGTCTTTGCTCGCTCATTCATTGCCGCCGGTTGCCGGGCAAAGAACTAAGCAGAAGTTTCCCTCGCGAGAAATGAAAAACCTTCTGCCCGCTGCCGCTTTTACCCATCTCGCCGAGGGAGCCGGACTTGGGCGAGATAGACGACGGTCTTGCCCTCGTGCGACGAATAGCCCATCAACATGAGACGAGCTGTTGGCCCCTCGATCGGAGGCTCCGGAACGGTCGTACTCGTCCAGGCTGGGCGATGGGTCTCTGGTTCGCGGGCCAAAACTGGACACAGAAATGTCTCAGTTCAGGACACAGTGCGTCCAGTTTTGACACAACATCGGGTTTGGACCGGCTGGTTACTGATAGTGAGGCGAGGCACAGTGAATGCTGGGTTTAGTCCTATGGCAATCTTGCTGATCTCTTGGATTTGTGCCTCTACGGCGTGTTGCTTGGCGTTTTTAAGCGTCGCGGCGCGCCCAGCGCCGCAGATGGATGAGCAACTGGCGGCCGGGTGCGAACCCGGTTTGAGGCCGGAACCCGGTGTTATGTTGGAGAAAATGAAGACGGCCTCCTCACCTGCTGAAGCCGCGCTTCCTTCTCCATGCCAGGTGGCGTAGCGGCGGCTTGGTTTCGGAATCCTCGCGGTTTCTTCGGCCCACTCGGGGGCTCTGTCCGCGATAGTTACGGCTTCGTTTGTTTCAATCCAGGGAATCCAACTTCGTGCTGATCGTGCTGAATGGGGGACATGGGGAAAGCGGTCGCGTCACAGGTCGCGCATGGGCCGCAAGGGCGGGGTCGGTAGTTTCACGGACAACCTTTCCGTAATGAGCGGAGTTGCTGTTTTTCGCCCCTGGCGGATGATGGACACGAGTAATTATGGGATCAGAGTTTGTAGATGATTTTGCAGAAATAGCCTATGGACAGATGGGACATTAGCCTTACTGGCGTGCCGACGGATCAAACGACAGGGCTTCCGGCCTGGAAACGGGTGCTCGATTTGGCACTCGTTATGGCAGTAGCCCCGGGTTTGCTCATGCTCGGCGTGGGCATGGCGCTGGTGGTGTTGTGCGGCTCGCGGGGACCGGTGTTGTTCCGCCAGCGTCGCGTCGGCCACAAGGGGCGCGAGTTCACCTGCTACAAATTCCGGACCATGCAGGTGAATGCAGACTCGAAGTCACATCGGGATCACTTCCGGCAGTTGATGGGCGCTGAAGTTCCCATGACGAAGCTCGACGCGCGAAGCGATCCCCGGCTGATTCCGCTGGGCGCCTTCCTGCGGGCCACCGGCCTCGATGAACTCCCCCAGCTCATCAACGTCGTTCGCGGCGAGATGAGCCTCGTGGGACCACGGCCTTGCATCCCCTACGAATACGATCTCTACCAACCGTGGCAACGACGGCGGTTTGATGCCGTTCCGGGCCTGACCGGCCTTTGGCAGGTGAGCGGCAAGAACCGCACGACCTTCAATGAGATGATCCGGCTCGACATCGAGTACTCGGAGCGTCTGAGCCTCTGGCTCGACTTGAAGATCATTTTGAAGACTTTACCCGCCCTCTGGCAGCAATGCCTGGAGTCTCGCGCGCTGAAGCGCAGGCAGGCAGGGGCGTCAGCGGCGGGCGTCGCTAAATCCGTTCAATTATATCGCTTATGAAAACAATGAAAGAAACAGTCAAGATTGGTGTTGTGGGGTGCGGCTACTGGGGGCCAAACCTGATTCGCAACTTGCGGCAATCCCCGGACTGCCAGCTCAAACTCATCTGCGATACAAGCGAGCAGCGGCTGGGGCACATGCGGCGGCTGCATCCCGAGGTCACGACCACACGCCGTTTCGAGGACCTGCTCAACGGCGCGGACCTCGACGCGGTGATCATCGCAACACCGGCGCAATTGCATTACGAAATGGCCAGGGCTTGTCTGAGCATGGGCAAGCACGTTTTCATCGAGAAACCCATGGCGCGGACCGAGGCGGAGGCGGAGGAACTGGTGGCGGTGGCCGAACGCGAGGGCCTGGTGCTGATGGTGGGGCACACCTTCCTGTTCTCGCCGGCCGTGCGGCGCATGAAGGAGATCGTCGATGCGGGTGATATTGGCGAGGTGCAATATGTCGCGGCGCGGCGGCTGAATCTGGGCCTTTTCCAGAAGGACATCAACGTGGCGTGGGACCTCGCGCCACACGATATTTCGATTCTGCTCCACCTGCTGGACGAGCGGCCAATCAGTGTCTCGTGCCAGGGGAGCAGCCATGTGACGCGCGGCATCGAGGACGTGACGATGATGTATCTGACCTTCGCCAAGAATCGTTGCGCGTTCATCCATAACAGTTGGCTGGACCCCAATAAAGTGCGCCAAATGACCGTGGTCGGCTCCCAACGGATGATTGTGTATGACGACACTGAGCCGCTGGAGAAGCTGAAGATTTACGATGCGCGGGTCGAGGTGCCGCCCCATTACGACACGTTCGCCGAATTCACCTACTCGTATCACTATGGGGACGCCTACGTGCCCTACATCAAGCAGGACGAGCCGTTAAAGCTGGAATGCCAACATTTCCTGGAGTGCATTCGCGAGAAGTGCACGCCGATTGCGAATGGCCGACTTGGCCTCGAAGTCGTTCGGATCCTGGAAGCCGCCGGGGAATCGCTGCGGCAGCAAGGCTCCCCAGTATCCCTGGGCGCCGTGACGCAGTGGAACAACGGCAACGGCAACGGGCACGGTGGCAGTATCGTCCCGACCGCGGGGAGGAGCGTAGTGGCCGCATGAGCAGCAGCGGACAACTCTTTCAGCGCATCGCCCCGGATGTGAAACTTGGCCAGCGGGTCAAGATCTTCGCTTTCACCAACCTCTACGGGTGTGAGATTGGCAATGACGTCAAGATCGGCGCGTTTGTGGAGATCCAAAAGGGAGTGCGAGTCGGAAACCGGTGCAAGATTTCCAGCCACAGCTTTCTATGCGAAGGCGTGACGCTCGAAGATGAGGTGTTCATCGGGCACGGCGTGACGTTTATCAACGACCGTTTCCCCCGGGCCACCAACGCAGACGGCAGCTCACAGACCGAGGTGGACTGGACGTGCATTCCCACCACGGTCAAGCAGGGAGCCTCCATCGGCTCCGGGGCGACGATTCTGTGCGGGGTGGTCATTGGCGAGCGGGCGACTGTCGGTGCCGGCAGCGTGGTGACGAAAGATGTTCCGGAGGGGGCAATTGTGGCGGGCAACCCTGCACGCCTGCTCCGTCCCGCCGGCGCGACCTGATGCTATGGCAACTATGCAAGTTCCCTTCCTTGACCTGCGCGTACAGCACGAGCCGCTGACGGCCGAACTGGTGGACGCATTTCGTGAGGTGACCTCCCTATGAACCCTGCCAATCCTCCTCATGCCGCCACCGGGGTTCACGCGTCCGCGGGTTTTACTGCGGATGACGCCATCTTCACCTTCTTCCGGCACAAGTGGCTCATCCTGGGGTTTGTGTGCCTGGGGCTGGTGGGCGCGGTGGCCGTTCGCTTCGTGCGGCCGCCCCTCTACGTCTCAAAGGCCAAGCTGATGGTGCACTATGTGTCGGACACGGTTGGCGTCAACCCCGCGAATCCCGACGCTCAGAATGTGCGTCCACTCGATAGCGGTGTCGAGAATGTCATTAGCTCGGAAATCGAGATTCTTACCAGCCGCGATGTGGCCTTGCAGGTTGCGAAGGCTGTGGGGCCGGAAAAGATCCTGGCCAAGAAGGGGGGCGGCAACGACCTGAACGCAGCCACGGCGGTAGTGTCTTCGGGAATTGAAGTGGATAAGCCGAAAAGTTCCATCTTGACTATTGCCTTCAAGCATCCGGATTCGGAGGTCGTCCAACCGGTGCTGGAGGCGCTCATTGCTGCCTATATGGACAAACATCGCGAAGTCCGCTTGATGTCGGATGATTACCTGGTGAAGCAACGCGACGAATTGAGGAACAAACTTACCCAAACAGAGGAGCAGCTTAAGGATTTGAAGATGCGGGCCAAGATCCTGTTCCCGGAGGAAATGAAGCGTTCCTACCAGACCCAGATCGGCAAAGTGCAGGACGAACTCCTGGACACGCAGCGCGAGCTGTTCGAACGCAAGGCGATGCTGGGCGACCAGGGCCACGGCGCCTCCGCGCAGACCAATGGCTTCGATATTTCTATCCCTGCCGACAAATTGAGCAACTATAGTTTCGCCACCACGAAGCTCGAAGAGCTTAAACGGCAGGAGAGCGAATTGCTCCTCCAATTTAAAGAAGCCTATCCTCTCGTCCAGAACGTGCGTGAGCGGATCGGGAGACTCACCCGGCAGAAAGCCGACTTGGAACAGCAGTATCCCGCCTTGGCGAATCTGCTTCTCAGTGCGGGGCGCGGGAGCACCAATACCGTCGGGACGGATGTGCTGGTGGCCAGGGTCGCGGCGCTTGGCATAATCCTGAGCAACCTTCAAGCCCAGGCCACGCAGGTCATGGACCTGGAGCCCAAGATCGCCGAACTGGAAAGGCTGAGGGCCGAGCAGCAGAAAACATACGAGTCGGTAATGGCCCGGCTCGAGCAGCAACAAAGGGACGAATCCCTTGCCGCCGGCAAGGTGATCAACATGAGCGAGGTGCAAAGACCCACGCCGCCAGGACTGGACTACAAGAAAATGATGAAGCTTGTCGGCGCGGTTCTTGCCGGCTGCATCGGCATGGGGCTGGGGCTTGCCTTTCTGATAGATCAATTCCTCGACCGCAGCATCAAGCAGTCCTCGGACATCGAGCGGCACCTCCGCCTGCCGGTGTTCCTGAGCGTCCCGGACACTTCATGGGCCGGGTGGCTCCGCCTGCCGCGGTGGCTGACCGGCCTGCGGCGCGGGAAAAGCGCCGCGCCAAATGGGATTGGCGGCAACGGGGCTGGTCAGGGCGAATCGGCTCTCGTGCCATGGAACCCGGCGCATCAATTGCAGACTTATGCGGAGGGGCTGCGGGAACGGGTCATCAGCTATTTTGAGGTGCAAAACTTGAATCTCAAGAAGCCGAAGCTGGTTGGTGTTACCGGATGTGGCGGTGGAGCGGGCGTATCGACTCTGGCCAGCGGACTGGCTGCGGCACTTTCCAAAACGGGTGATGGCAACGTGCTGCTGGTGGATATGAATGTCGATCAGGGAGTGGCACATTCGTTTTACAAGGGCAAGCCGGGGTGCGGCATTTCGGATGTCCTGGAACCTGAGAATCGCGCCGGAGCGCAAGTCCAGGAAAACCTCTACCTTGCCACCCTCAACAACGGGGCCAACGATAAATTAGTGAAAGTGCTGCCCACACGTTTCAACCACCTGATGCCCAGGCTCAAGGCGAGCGACTACGACTACATCGTTTTTGACATGCCCCCGGTGACGCAAACCAGCGCGACGCCGCGGCTCGCGAGTTACATGGATTTGGCATTGCTGGTGCTTGAGTCCGAGAAGACCAGCCAGCATTCGGCCGCCCGGGCGAGCGCGCTAATGCGCGAGGCGCGGGCCAATGTGGCAGCGGTCCTGAATAAACACCGCTCCCACGTGCCGGCTGCCCTCTCACAGGAAGGGTAACCTTGGCGGGCGGTGCCGGCGAGCCGTTCGGCTCGCGAACAGATTTGAGTTCGCTCCATTCCGGTCGGTGTGGAGCAACCGAGACAACTAAACGTGCATGAGACGCACAAAAGTCCGCCAGTCTCTCGCACCGGGTGCGAATTGACGGGGACGAAGTCTGCCCAGGCAGGTTGCGGCAGCCGGAGCTCAGAGTGCTCTCTTGGAAGCAGCAAATGATCGGGGTTGCAGTCGAGTCGGCGGAACGAGACATGGCGGAGGAGTTCTTCGAGCTACTCAAGACGCCGTGGGAATTCTCTCGCGAAAGCGAGCGGTACGAGGTTCTGATCTGCACCTCGCCAAGAGTTCGCTCTGGTGCCGCCCAAATGGTTTTAATCTTCAGCGGAAACCCCACGTCGTTTGACGCACAACACAAGGTGGCGGTGAGAACCCAGCGCAGCGGGGGTGCTGTATTGGACGACGGGAGCCGGCTCCCTTTCTATGGTGCAGTGGCAACATTTCATGAGTGCACCAAAGTTCTGTTGTGGGAAGAAACTGCCCGGGAGCCCGTGGCCTTCGTCACCAAGGCTGGCGAGGCGACGGTTCTGCGCATCGGCTACAACCTCTTTGCCGAGGCAAGCCACTTGCTTACCTGCGGCCAACCCGTCGGAAATGCTGACACTCCCACGCTGGAGATGCATATCGCCCTGTTGCGGGATTGGATCACGCGGGGAGGGCTTCCGCTGGTGGAAATTCCGCCCGTGCCTGACGGGTACAAGTTTATAGCCTGCCTCACTCACGACATCGACCATCCTGTCCTGAAGAACCATCGGTTTGACCACACAATGTTCGGGTTTCTGTACCGCTCGACGCTCGGCTCGTTAATCGAGGTCGGGCGTGGAAGGAAGCCGATGAACACCCTTTGGCGAAATTGGGCAGCAATCGGCCGGTTGGCGTTCGTGCATTTGGGTTTTGCCAAGGATTTTTGGAGTGAATTCGATCGCTACCTTGACATCGAGGCAGGGCGGGGCGCGACTTACTTTGTAATTCCGCATGGGAACTATCCGGGACGGAGCGTCAACGGTCCAGTTCCGGCGATGCGCGCCTGCCGCTACGAGCTGGTCGAAGTCATGCCTCAACTCCAGAGAATCATTGCTGCCGGCAGTGAAGTGGCAGTGCACGGCCTGGATGCCTGGCTCGATCCCGAGGCCGGTCGGAAGGAGCGCGAGAAAGTTTCGCAAGCGGTCGGCGTAACTGAAGTTGGTGTGCGAATGCATTGGCTGTTCTTTGACGGGAATTCGGCCCGGGCCCTGGATCAGGCTGGGTTTTCTTACGATTCAACCTTCGGTTATCGAGAGACCATAGGTTTCCGCGCCGGGACAGCTCAAGTCTTCAGACCGCCAGCCACGGCCCGCCTCCTTGAATTGCCGTTGCACGTGATGGATACAGCCCTTTTTTATCCAAGGTATTTGAACCTTGACGGCGCGGCAGCCGAACGCATGGTTTGGCACCTGTTGGACGCGGTGGAGCGCTTCGGGGGCGCGCTCACGATCAATTGGCATGATCGCAGTATCGCTCCCGAAAGGTTGTGGGACGACTTTTACTTCAAGCTGCTGGTCGAATTGGAGCGTCGCGGAGCCTGGATGCCCACGGCCGCCCAAGCCACGTCCTGGTTTCGGAAACGCCGCTCCGCGGTGCTCCAAACGGAGCGAGTTTCAGCGGACTCTATTCGGGTTAAGGGCACTGTGAGCCGCCTGGATCGGTTGCCTGGCCTGAAAATCCGGGTCCACATGCCCCGCGTCGGCGGATTTCTGGCACCAGCGGCTGGCGGCACACCGGCTAAATTTCAAGATCTGCGGCTGGATGATTCAACAGAACTGAGCATCGCGATATGAAAACAAACGGAAGCGAAACTATCCTGGCCCAACTCGGTTGCGGCTACTGGGGACCTAACTTGCTTCGCAACTTTTCCTCCACGAAGAATTGCCGTGTCAAATACGTGGCTGACGCAAGCCCGGAGCGCCGCGCCTTTGTCGAGACGAATTTTCCGCGCACCAAAGCAGTGGAATCCTGCGAGGAAATCTTTGCGGACGACGAAGTCCAAGCGGTGGTCATCGCAACGCCGGCCGGAACACACTTTCGGCTGGCAAAGCAGGCACTCCTGGCGGGAAAACATGTTTTCGTTGAAAAGCCGCTAGCCACCAAGGTCGCCGAGGTGGATGATTTGGGAGAACTGGCGGCGGAACGTGGCCTGGTGGTGATGGCGGGGCACACGTTCGTCTATAATGCGGCAGTTCGGCACGTGAAAAAGCTTATCGACGCCGGCGAGTTAGGTGAAATCCGCTATATCTACAGCCAGCGGCTGAATTTGGGCCGTATCCGGTCGGATATTGATGCCTTGTGGAATTTCGCGCCCCACGACATCAGCATCATCCAATACTGGCTCGGCGACCCGGAACCGATCTCGGTGGTCCGGCAGGGCATGGATTATATGCAGGAGGATGTGGAAGATGTCGTGTTCCTCAGCCTGGTTTACCCCGGAAAGATTATGGCGAACATCCATGTGAGCTGGCTGGATCCGCAGAAAGTCCGCAAGATGATTATCGTCGGCTCCCGCAAGATGGTGGTTTATGACGATGTCGCCGATGACAAAATCGCGATTTGCGACAAAGGGATAGATCGGAGGGCTGTCTTGGGGGAGAACATGGATTTTGATAAGCCCCAGCCCTTGGAGTTTAGTTACCGCAGCGGAGACATACTTTTACCGCAGGTGAAATTCACCGAGCCCTTGCGGGCCGAAGCGGAACACTACATTGATTGCATCCGAAATCGGCACGTTCCGCTGACCGGCGTGGCGCACGCTCGCTCGGTTGTTTCCATATTGGAACGTGCAAAACCAGCTACGGCCAACGGAAATTAATTAAGGAATCCTATGCCAGAACCAAAGGTCCGAAACGTCGGGGTAGTGGATGTTAGCTTTGGGGCGAACGTGACCATCGTACAACCAGTGAACCTTTATGGCTGTATCGTCGGTGACGATACCGCCATCGGGCCCTTCGTTGAAATCCAGCGCGGGGCCATCATCGGCAAACGTTGCCGCATTCAGTCCCACGCCTTTATCTGCGATCTGGTGACGATCGGCGACGATTGTTTCATCTCCCATGGCGCAATGTTCATCAACGATCCTTTCGCAATTGGAGGCCCCGCCATGCGCAGGCGTGAGCTGTGGCGCTTTACCACCATCGGTAACCACGTTAGCATCGGCACCAATGCGACCATCCTGCCGGTAACCATCTGCGATCATGTGGTGGTTGGGGCAGGGGCGGTGGTGACACGGGACATCCTGGAGCCCGGCATCTATGCAGGCAATCCCGCGCGGCGATTGCGCCGCCTGCCGCACCCCTCCAGGGTTCTGCCACCTGACTCCGAGCCAGTGCGTTCTGAGATGGTCCCAGTCGAAGCAACAGCTTTATGAAAATACCATTTGTTGACTTATACGCTCAGTATCAGAGCATTAAACCTCAGATTGATGCCGCCATAACGGATGTCATCACCCAATCCGCCTTTATCCGTGGGGCGCAAGTTGATGGATTCGAGCAGGCGTGGGCAGCAACGCTCGGGGTGAAGCACTGTGTCTCCTGCGCCAATGGCACAGATGCCTTGTACATCGCAATACGCGGTCTCGGTTTAAAGCCGAGCGACGAGGTGATCACTACCGCGCACTCTTGGATTTCCACTTCGGAGACCATCACGCAAGCTGGCGGTCGCGTTGTGTTTTGCGATACCGATGATGATACCTTTACCATCAACCCTGCTCTGGTCGAAGCTAAAATCACCCCGCGGACGGTGGGCATCATACCAGTCCATCTGTATGGCCAGCCGGCCGACATGGACGCCATTATGGAGATCACCCGGAAGCATAAGCTCTGGGTCATCGAAGACTGCGCCCAGGCCCACTTGGCTCGCTATAAAGGCAGGTTGGTGGGAACTTTCGGGAACGCGGCAACGTTTTCCTTCTATCCGGGCAAGAACCTTGGTGCGTATGGAGATGCCGGGTGCGCTGTGACCAACGATGACCGCCTGGCCGACTGGATGGCCACCTTTGCCCGCCACGGCGGCAAAGGCGAGCACGTCATGGAAGGCATCAACAGCCGCATGGACGGCTTGCAAGGCGCGGTCCTGAGCGTAAAACTTCCGCATCTCCCGGCCTGGACCGAAGCCCGCCGGCGGGCAGCTGCGCGCTATAACGAACTCCTGACGGGCTTAAGCGACATTGTCACACCGAAAATCGCTCCTGGCCGCGAGCACGTTTACCACCTTTACGTGATCCGCAGCGAAAAACGTGATGACTTGAAGAAGCATCTCGCCGATGCGGGAGTCGCCACAGTGTTGAATTATCCTAAAGCTTTGCCCTTTTATCCGGCGTACTCTCATTTAGGGGCTACGCCAGCCGATTTTCCAGTAGCCTACGCCAACCAGTCGCGCATTCTGTCACTGCCGATCTATCCAGAAATGACTGACGGCATGATCGACTATATAGTCGGCCAGATAAGAGACTTTTGCGGCAAGGCAGGGACGTGATGCGCAGCCAATTGAAGAGGAACGGACTGGTCAATTGTCAATGAACCAAGGCACGTCACCTTTGATGGTTTCGGTGATTATCGTCAGTTGGAACGCGCGGGAATACCTGATGCAATGCCTCAGTTCCCTTTGCGCTGAGGTCTGTCGCTATCCCATGGAAATCATTGTGGTGGACAACGCCTCAACAGATGGATCGTCCGAAGCTGTGAGGAACTGGTATCCTCATATAAAACTCATTGAAAACTCCACCAACCTGGGTTTCGCCAAAGCAAATAATATCGGCATTTCCGCAAGTTCGGGCCAATATGTTTGCCTGATCAATTCGGACACCAAAGTGCTTCCGGATTGCATCACTCGACTGGTGGACTACTGCGAAGCGCACCCGAAAGGCGGCATGGTCGGCCCTCGGATTATCGGTGGGGACGGTAAATTGCAACGCTCCTGCCGTGGCTTTCCGAGCATCTGGAACATGTTCTGCATGGCTCTGGCTCTCGACCGCCTCTTTCCCAGTTGCAAGCTGTTTACGGGCTATTTGCTTCGGCACTGGCCCCAAGATTCCGTGGGTCCAGTCGATATCCTGAGCGGCTGTTTCTGGCTGGTTCGGCGGCAGGCGCTGGAGGAGGTCGGACTGTTGGACGAATCCTTTTTTATGTACGGGGAAGACATGGACTGGTGCAAACGCTTTTGGAGCCATAAATGGAAAGTGGTTTTTGTTCCGTTGGCCGAGGCAATCCACTACGGCGGCGCTAGTTCTTCAAAGGCCCCCGTGCAATTCTACGTCGAGAGGCACCGGGCGGATCTGCGTTATTGGAGAAAGCACCACTCGCGACTTGCCGTGGCCTGTTATTTTATGCTCACCTGCCTGCGCCTGCTGCTGCGCGCGGCGGGCTATTCCCTGACCTTCTTGTGCGGGCGTCCGGCGCGGGAGGACTGCCGACACAAGGTGTGCAGGAGTCTAGCCGCCTTGAGGTGGATGCTCTCAACCGGCATCAAGCAACGCAAATGCTCTCTCGGCCCAAACCTTTCCGGCGCGACGAGCACGACACGGATTCCCCTGGCCAACCAATCCTAAAATGCAGAACCCGTATATTTTGCTTACCGCAGCCAAGAACGAAGAAGCCTATATTACGGAAGCGCTTCAGTCCGTGGTTCGTCAAACCGTCCTGCCGCTCGCCTGGTTCATTATGGATGATGGCTCTTCCGACCGAACGGCAGCCATTGTGGAAGAATTTGTGGCGCAACACCCGTTTATCCAACTCCACTCCGCCGCTTCGAGGGGCGGCCGCAACTTTGGGTCCCAATATAAGGCCCTCCAGACAGCCTATGAACTGGCCCGTCCATGGGGGTTTGATTTCGTGGGCGTACAGGACGCCGATATAGCGCCCGAACGAGGAGATTATTACGAGACGATTCTGGGTGAATTCGAGCGCAATCCCCAGCTAGGCATCGCCGGAGGCTACATCTACGAACGAACAAATGGGGAATGGCGATGCCGGCGGGGCAATTCGGAGGATTCCGTCGCTGGCGGCATTCAAATGTTCCGCCGGAGTTGCTTTGAGCGGATTGGCGGATACAAACCGCTATATCACGGGGGGTCAGATTCGTTAGCCCAACTCGATGCGCAGCTCGCGAGATGGCAAATATTGACGCGTCCTGATCAGCGTGTCTTCCACTACCGTCCAACGTCCAGCGCCGCTGGACGGTGGTATGGCATGTTCCTCGCGGGCTTCGAAGATGCTTCCTTGGGCCATCATCCGATGTTCGAAGTGTGCAGATGCTGTCGTCGCGTGACATACCCTCCGCTTTTTTTCGGCAGCGCCCTTCGCTTCTCCGGCTATATTTGGTGGAATCTCATGGGTCGAAGGCCAGTCATCCAGACTGAGAAAGTTGCGTTTCTGCGCAAGCAGCAGATGGCCAAGCTGCGCAGGCGGGTGTGGCCGCTGGGCGCCCGGTCGGTTCCCGAGTTGCAGCGACGTGGCAGAGGCTGAAGGACAACAGGGCTTAAGAAATGGAGCAACAGATTCAGGTACAGATCCAGGACGCCTCGAACTTGAACCCGCCGGCGCTCGGGATGCTGCTGCTCCTTGCGTATCTTACGTGGTCTCTGCCCCGGCGTTTCGCCATTTGTCCGCTGCTGGTCATGACCTGTCTGATGCCGTTGGGGCAGCAGTTGGAGGTCTTCGGATTGCACTTCTTCCTATTTCGCATTCTGCTGCTCGTTGGGGCATTCCGTATTGTTTTTAAAGGCGAGGCTCGCCAACTGGTGGCGACTCGCGTGGACAAGCTCTTCCTCTGGTGGGTGATAGTCTCGATTGTATTTGGCACACTAGCGAACCCCTCAATGGATTTGTTCAGAAACCGATTGGGGGACGCCTACAACGCGATGGGCTGCTACTTCTTTGCTCGATGTGTGATTGTGGACTTCGAGGATATTGTCATTAGTGTCCGGACCTTGGCGGTGCTCAGTTTGCCGATGGCGATGCTGATGCTGGTGGAGAAGGAGACAGGGCGCAACCTGCTTTCCGTTTTTGGGGGAGTGCCGGAGATAACGGTTGCCCGTAACGAACACATGCGCTGCCAGGGGGCTTTTCGGCATCCCATTTTGGCTGGCACGTTCGGGGCTACCCAATTTCCGCTTTTTGTGGCGCTCTGGTTTTACTCGTGGCGGCATCGCTGGCTGGCCGTGGGCGCAACAATCTCTTCTCTGATCATTGTCGTCGCCGCTTCCTCCAGCGGCGCAGTACTGGCAGCAGCCACTGCGATCGGGGGTCTGGGCTGCTGGAAATGGAGAGGGCGTATGCGGCTAATTCGCAGGGGTGCGGTGGTATTGATCCTTGGGCTGGCGTTAGTGATGAACGCCCCAGTTTGGTATCTATTCGCCAGGGTGAGCGATATCGCTGGAGGCACCGGATGGCATCGCGCCTATTTGATCGATCAGGCAGTCACCCACTTTGGTGAGTGGTGGCTCTTTGGAACCACATACACCGCCCATTGGGGGCCTGGAGGCGAAGTGACAGCGGCCGATCCGAACATGATGGACATAACCAACCATTACATCGCCCAGGGTGTTTCAGGAGGCCTGTTGAAACTGGTGTTTTTCATCGCCATCATCGTTGCCTGTTTTAAAACCTTGGGGCGGCGACTTAGTGCGGAAGACGAAGGTTCAGCGGCAGGTTTCTTGGTTTGGGCCGTCGGAGTCGCCTTGTTCGCCCACTGTGTGTCTTTTATGTCGGTCACCTATTTCGACCAAATTCTAGTTGTCTGGTATTGGCTCTTGGCAGTTATCTGTCTTATTGCTTGCGCTGCGGACAAAAACATCTGCCTGTCTGAGCGCTGCGGGGTGTGCGCAGCCGCCTGAGCTGTGCCTGGCGCGAATGCAGCTTGGCCACCATAATTTGATGAGTCTCAGACACAACAGTCCTATTCGGGTGCTATATAGCTTTCCCCACAAACTGGGTGGTCCGAGAATTTGCGGAATTGCCTGGCACCAAGTGGACGGCTTGGTTGGCGCGGGAGCGGAGGTTTTGGCTTGCCCAGGTGTCCTGCAGAAGCCGCTGTCCGCAAACGTAAGAATTCGGCCAACGCTGGCGAGAGGAAGACTCCGAATCCCCTACAGGCTCCTGGGCAGGATACGGGCTCTCGCGTTGCATGATTACGTGGTATCGCGCAGACTCCACAAGCTTGCTGGGCAGATCGATATCATCCACACTTGGCCGCTGGGTGCGCTGCGGACTCTCAAAATGGCCATCCGACTTGGAATTCCTGCCGTTCTGGAGCGGCCGAATGCACACACGCGCTTTGCCTACGAGGTGGTGCAGCGGGAATGCGAGCGAATTGGCGTGGTCTTACCACCCAACCATGAACATGCCTACCAGGCGGGTGTTCTGCGCAAGGAAGAGCAAGAATATCAGATGGCCTATCGGCTCTTGTGTCCTTCGGACTTTGTGGTGCGCACCTTTCTCGATGAGGGATTTGCGAAAGAAAAGCTGGTGCGTCATCAATACGGTTTTGATGACAGAGTATATTTTCCTGCTCCTCAGTCACGGAACCGCAGGGGCGACCTTAAGCTGTTGTTTGCGGGCGGCTGCGCCCCGAGAAAAGGGTTGCATTATGCGCTGGAGGCTTGGCTGCAATCGCCGCCAGGTACTAGTGACAGATTCCTTATCGCAGGGACATTTGTGCCCGGCTATGCTGAAAAGCTCTCTCCGATGCTTTCACATCGCAGTGTCCAGGTTTTAGGCCACCGCTCGGATCTGGCTGACCTGATGCGACAAAGTGATGCTCTCATTCTGCCAACGATCGAGGAGGGAAGCGCGCTTGTAACTTCGGAAGCCAGGGGCAGTGGCTGTGTGCTGCTGGTTTCGGAAGCCGCTGGAGCCTACTGCGAGCATATGGAAAACGCACTGGTGCATCGCGCTGGAGATGTCAGGACTCTGGCCGAACACATTACAATGCTGCGTAATGATCACGTGCTTTTAGAAAGATTGCGTGAGACGTCTTTGAGCACAGTACATGAGATTACGTGGAAAGCGGCTGGCGTAAGACTGCTACAAGCCTACAAAGCAGTAACCGCAGCCCATAAAATGGAAAACCACAGATGACGATTGGAAGACCATAATAATGTTGACTCGCACGCTGCCGTTCCAGCCGCGGCCGTCGTGGTTGGCATGATCCTAGCTTTGTGAAGGCGCGGCAGATTGTGGCGAGTGAGCGTGGCGACGCAAACGCCAGCACACAGCATAAAACATATGAAATTGGTTACGAACAACAGAGAAGGGTGTGCGACACCCCAGAAAAGCACTGGCCCTTGCCCCAGACCAGTGACTCACTATACGACAGCATGGGCCGAGAATGAGACAGGCGTGTTAGCCAGAATGCTCACCAGAAGGCTAATATCGTTTGTCGCCTTTGTTGTATTGGCCGCTTCCGCCCGTGGCACTACCTGGTATGTGGACAGCGGGGTATCGTCCTCTGGTAATGGCCAATCCTGGACTACGGCGTGGAAGGCGCTCTCCAACATCGGCGGCGTTTCCGCAGGAGACACGGTATATATCAGCGGCGGGCCAACTGGTTCGTCGCGCACTTACAGTGTCTCCGCATGGTCGCCCATTGGTGGTTCGTCTAGCAGCCCGATCACATACCAGATTGGGCAGGACTCAGGCGCGAGCGGCCACAACGGCACTGCGATATTCAGCGGCAGCGGGTGTTTCTTCTCGGGCTCGCCGCCGAACAATATCGTGTTCAGCGGCGATGCCGGGGACAATCAAATGCACTTCCAGTTTTCAGGGTATAACTGCGTGCTGGGGGGCACCGGAGAGGTGGACGCGAGCAATTTTCATTTTTGCTATGTGAATCTCGGAACGATGAACGTCACCTATGATTGTTTTTTCTTCGGGACGACGACGAAGATCGAGGTGGACCACATTTATCTCTATATGACCGGGGCTAATTCGTGGCAGTGTTTCGAATGTAACCTGCCGAGCGGGACGACCTGGGACGACAGTAAATTCCATAACATGACTCTCTATGTTCCGAGCGCGGGAATCAATCAGGGGATGGGGGTTGACGGCATTTATTTCGGCGGGAACGGCGTGAGCGTGTACAGCAACTTTATTTGCGGCGTTCAGATGTCGGGATACTCGGGGGGGCAGCACGGGGATGGGGTGCAATGCACCTGGGGCCAATACAACAAGGTGTACGACAATGTCATTGCGAACATGCCGGACTTCGGGATTTACTTCGAGGCGCTGATGAGCAACCTCGAAAACCTGCAAATCTACAACAACGTCGTCGTCAACTGTATGGGCGGCATTATCGTGGGTTCGGAAGCTGACGCGACCAGTTGGATAAGCTCATGCACCGTCGCTAACATCCTTATTGCCAACAACATCGTGGATGCGACTGGGAATAATCAGGACATCTCGTTCGGGGATGAGGGCTCAGTCCCGGTCGTCACCTATAGCAACAACGAGCTAGCCAACAATGTGGTAATCAACGGCCCCTATGGCATCTGGCTTCAGAACTCCTCGCCGACGATGATGAATAACGTGACCTTAAATTCATCGCAGGCGTCGTCTGATTACATCAGTTTCACGGCGAGCGGCACCAACAACAACTACCATTTAACAGCGAGCGCAACGGCGTTAATCGGCAAAGGCGCAAATCTGTCTGGCTCCTTTACGACCGACAAGGATGGCAACGCAAGACCAGCAGGCACGGCAGCATGGGATATTGGGCCGTATCAGTACTCTACTGTAACGACGAATCCAGTTGTTGCGGTTGCCCCGGACCCGGTCTTCTCCAGTTTTATGCTGGGGACGACTAATTCCATTTTGCTGCAGGTACAGAATGTCGGCAACGGCACACTGGCGGGAAGCGCGAGCGTGATTGGGGCGACAAATGTATATGTGATTACTTCAGGCCAATCTTACAGCCTGACATCGGGACAGGGCCAGACGCTTACGGTCAGGTGCGTTCCTGCGACCACCAATGACGGAGCCATCATCAGGTTCACCGGGGGCGGTGGAGTGGACGTGCCGATAACCAATCACGCGGAGCTCCCGCTCGGCCTCTCGTTTGCCGCAGTTGCCGGCGTCATTAGCGCTCCCTTCAGCACGAATGGCGGGTACGTCTCACAATCCGTTGTAGCGACCAACGTTGCAAGCGGAGGAAATGCCTCTTATGTCTTTAATATAACCAATGCTGGGCAATACATTGTTGAAGCGAGTGTTCTTGCGCCAAATGCAGGCAGCAAGTCATTCTGGGTGAATATAGATGCCATGCCCGTTGATCCTACCATGATTTGGGATATATATCCCTATTCCACGAACTTTCAAACCGTTGCTGTGTCGTGGCGTGGGAATAGCACGACCATTACCAATGATCAGTATAACCCAGAGATATTCGAGCTTACTTCTGGGATACATGAGCTCATTGTAATTGGAAGAGAATCATATGTGGAACTGGCGCAAATCAGGATTGAGCCTTACAGCGCTTCCCGCCCAAGTCCCCCGTCGCCACCAGTCAATCTGCGGATTGTCGCGAATCCATAGCGCCAAGCGGGAGCATACAACGCAGAGCACATGCGCTGGCGTGGGGCTGGTTTGGACCCTGGCAGTTGCGAGTTTGGTCGCGAGAGGATTTCGCTGCCAAACTGCATAGCCCTTGGTTCCGAGGGCAGGGAACTCCGATCCTTTGTTCGGTGCTGTCTTTCGCGAGGCAGGCGACAATTGCAATCCGATGCCTTGGGCACATCCTTTCTGTAGATTTGCGCGACACACAGATGATGTCTCTCTCTGTGAGCTAGTATTACATTATAATGAAAACGGTAGTTCGTTAATGGAACTGGAAGGGAAAGATTTCGAGTCCAAGTGTTCAAAAAGAGTAAGAAGCCATGACAAACCGAGGAGACAGCGGACACGCGCGCTTATTGGTGGCGATTGCTAGTTTCGGGAATAAAAACCTCACATTTCTTAAGCAGATTATCGCAACCTACCGGGACATGACGATCAAAGCTGATGTCGTCGTGCTGTCCGAGGCACCCAAAGACCTTGGACCCGGGGTGGAAGTCGTCGTTGGTCTGCCGGCTAAGAATCCATGGTCCCTACCGTTTGCGCACAAAGCCATATTTGCCAAAAGGATAGACCATTACGATTTATTCGCATATTCCGAGGACGACATTGAGATTACGGAGGCGAATATTCAGGCTTTCCTGCACGCCACACCACAACTGGAACAGGAGGAAATTGCAGGCTTTCTCAGGTACGAGATTGACGCTGCTGGAGCGCGGGCTCTGCCCGACGTGCTTGGAGGATGTCACTGGAAGGCCGAGTCCGTAAGGAGGCGAGGTGGATATACCATCGCGGAATTCACAAATGAACATGCGGCCTTTTACTTGTTGACGCGATCGCAGTTGAAGCGGGCGATCGCTTCTGGCGGCTTCCTTCGTGAGCCTTATGAGGGGCGATATGACATGCTATGCAGCGCCGCAACGGACCCGTATACGTCTTGCGGCTTCCGCAAGGTTATTTGCGTTTCCGCCCTTGATGAGTTTTTGATTCATCACATGTCAAATCGTTACGTGGGTGAGGTTGGGTTGCCGCTGGCCTCGTTTAAGGAACAGGTCAAAACGCTCGGCGAAATCCTCGAGGGCATTCACCCAGCGAGCACGCTGGGAAATGTGGAGCCCAAGGTCCTGCAAAGAATATGGTCCAAGGGCTATTATGAAAAACCCAGCAGAGAATTGTTGAGGGCGGTACCTGAGGAGGCGAAAACTATTCTCTCAGTTGGATGTGGTTGGGGAGCTGTTGAGGTTGAGTTGGAACAACGTGGCGCACAGGTGACCGCGGTGCCCCTCGATTCGGTCATTGGGGCGGCCGCTGCGCGCCGAGGGCTCAGCGTCATTTATGGTACTTGGGGAAAGTGTCTAAGAGTTCTGGGGGAAAGGCGCTTCGACTCGGTCCTCATTACGCGCCTCCTCCATTTACAGCCGAATCCGGCGCAGGCACTCGAGCAGTACTCGCGGTTAGTTCGAAAACATGGAACACTCGTGCTGAGTGGTCCAAACTTCGAGCGTATTCCGATTTGGTTTAAACGATTCTTCGGCAATGGAGACTATCGCAGGCTGCACAGTTTCGACGTGAGCGGGATCAGCGTCTGTGGACCCCGGATACTGGCGAGGCACCTTAAAGAGGCAGGGCTTCGTATGACTGCTGTGCAGTGGATAAACCACGCAATGCCGGGAAAGCGATTAGCGGGAGCCCAACTACGCCTTGGACGGCTCACAGCGCAAGACTGGATTCTGCAAGCGCGACGATAACTCGTAATGTGAGGATCCTTTCTCATGAACCTTTCGCTCTGCTATCAGCACCATCATTTGTTGCACATTGACTATGAACTGACTCACTGCTCCGGTATTGTGAAATCAGGAAGATGCAGTGCGGCGGTTCGCCTCAAAGGCGGCTGAATCCCACCCGCACATTAGTAGCTGACTATAGCCGCGAACCAGGTATGAAAGTATTAACCGTTATAGGTACACGCCCAAATTTCGTGAAGGAAGCCCTTATCCATGAGGAGTTCTCACGCAAAGGCATCCGGGAGATCATCGTGCACACCGGCCAGCACTATGATTTCTCCATGTCTCAGGTGTTTTTTGAAGGTCTGGGCATACCAACGCCAGACTACCATTTGAACCAGAAGGGAAAGACTCCCATTAAACAGACGGCCGACATTATGCAGGAATTGGAGGACATTCTGCTCGCCGAGAAACCAGATTGTACTTTAGTTTATGGCGATGTCACGTCCACCCTTTCCGGCTCAATCGCGTCGGCTAAACTGCGAATCCCAGTTGTGCATGTCGAGGCCGGCGTGAGATCTCAAGACCTCTACAATCCGGAAGAAATTAATCGAAGGGTTACTGATGCCCTTTCAGCGCTGGCTTTTGCTTCTACACGGAGAGATTACGAGAACCTGACCTGTGAGAACTTTGCAGCAGATCGGATCTGCTTTAGCGGAGATGTGGTGAACGATGTTTTACTCAAGACAGTAAAGGATCACAAAATCCGGGTTTGCCGAGGGGAATACGTCTTGGCCACCATCCATCGCCAGGAGAATGCGGATTCTGCAGACCGCCTGCATACGATTATTGAGGCTTTAGTGAGATGCAAGAAGCCGGTAGTCTTTCCCGTTCACCCCCGCACCCGCGAGGGTCTGCGGCAAAACGGACTTTGGGATAAGTTGATGTGTAAGAAGGATCTAAAAGTGTTGGAGCCTCAGGGATATTTGGAGTTTGTGAAATTACTGGCTGGCGCAGACCGGGTTTTCACTGATTCGGGCGGCGTGCGTCGGGAAGGGTATGTCCTGGGCAAACCAGTCATAGTGCCTATCGGCATAGTGTGGTTTCCCGAGATGGTGGAATGCGGTTGGATGAAGGTGGTGGACGGGTGCCTTGAGGACATGATCGACGCTATTGAGTCCTTCGAGCCCGTTAGCGAGCGATCGCCCATCTTTGGCGATGGCCATGCCCATACTGTAATTGTGCGAAGGATACAGGAATTTTTCAAGGAGTGATCGGATGAAGATATGCATGGTAGCACATTCCTACTACCCGAATGATCCTCGGGTCCGCCGGGAGGCGGAGGCCATGGTTAGGCAGGGGCATCGGGTAGAGGTGATCTGCCTTCGGCGTGCGAACCAGGCATCGGTGGAATCGGTAGCAGGAGTGGATGTGTTCCGACTGGCGGTGGAACGAAAACGCGGGAGCGCCCTCCGTTACATATTTGAATACTGCGCATTTTTCATTCTCGCTTTCGCTAGGCTTTCGGCAAGGTCTTTGAAGCAGAAATACTCAGTCGTGGTTGTGCATAATATGCCAAACTTCCTCGTCTATGTTAGCTTGCTGGCCAGGGCAAGAGGAGCGCGAGTCGTTTTGGATATTCATGATCCAATGCCGGAAATCTACATGGACCATCATAGCGTTGGTGCAAGGCACCTTTGCGTGTACTTGCTGCGACTGGAAGAGAGGATCGGTTGCCTGGGGGCACAGTACCTGATGACCGTTAATGAGCCGATGCGCGAGCGACTCGTCCAACATGGGCTCTCCCGAAAACATGTTGCTGTCCTTTTGAACCTGCCAGACGAAAGGATATTCCCTCCCAGTGCAAGCCGGAGCAGCCCGTGTGGCGCGGACCATCCGTTTACTTTGATATATACAGGGACCGTTTCAAGCCGCTACGGGCTCGACCTAGCCATCCGCGGGGTTAAATCTCTAGTGCGTAGCATTCCAAGTATTCGCATGCTGATTGTTGGTGATGGCCCCGATCGTCCTCGGTTAAAAGTTCTCGCCCAAGAGGCAGGGGTTGGCGACCGGGTCGTGTTCCGTGATTTTCTGCCGCTTGAAGAGGTGCCGGCTCTCCTTTCCGAGTGCCAAGTTGGCATTTCCACCCATCCGGACGGCAGTTTCTGGGACCTCTACTTTTCTACCAAAGTGGTGGAGTACATGAGAGTGGGCTTATCGGTCGTCAGTAGCCGGACCAGGGGCATTGTCCATTACTTCGACGACTCGGCCATTTTCTACTATCGTCCAGGAGACATGGAGGATTTCTGCCGACAAGTGAAGCTGGTTTATGGTCGACAGGATCTCGTGGCCGCGCGAGCAGATAGTGTACGTAAGAGACTGCAGACGCTTTCCTGGGATATCGAGCAGACTAAAATAGAGAACTTCCTTAGATACTGGACGAGCAACACAGCTTAGTTTATACACCTACAGTTTGGACGAAATATTGTGTAATTCGCAGCAACAATGAGTTGAACAATTCACATCATGATCCGCTCACTGTTCAAGAAAACGGTGCTCACCTCACAAGTGCATTGCCATTGGTTGGGAGCGTTAAAATCACATCTTTATCGGCGCACGAGGAAATGGCTTCGAATGCCTCATGAGCCCGAGTTTGCTTCAATTCCTTGTTTCCAGCCCCAACGCGACTCATTGTTTTTGGACATAGGCGCCAACCTCGGCCAGAGTATTGATTCAATCAGGCTCTACGCTTCGGAATCACCCATCATCTCATTTGAACCGAACCCATATCTTGCCGACCGCCTTCGTGGGCTCCAAACAAGGGATCAGCAAATCTCTATAGAAGAGTGTGGGTTGGGTTCAGTGGACGGACAAGTAAAGTTCTACATCCCCGTCTACAATGGTTATGCGTTCCATGAGCTTGCCTCCGTTTCCCCTTTGCACCAGCGGGATTGGCTCAAACCGCGCATTTGGGGGTTTGACGATGCAAGACTGACCATGATCGAGAGTGTCTGGCGTATTCGGCGCCTTGACGATTTGAGGATTTCTCCGCTTTTCATTAAGGTGGATGTGGAAGGCGCAGAACTAGACGTGATCCGGGGCGGCTTAAACACAATTGAACGATGTCAACCAGCGATATTGCTGGAAGGCGTGAGTTTTGATGGCGAACTTAAGAATCTGTTGAGACCGATGGGGTACCAGATGTATCGCTTTCAGCGCGGCGTCTTTTCTCGCGCAGATGGGCGATTAGATTCAGCGTTTCTTATCAGTGAACCGCGACGGAATGAGATGAAGCGTTCCATTTTCAGAGGCTGAAGGAGCCAACATGATTCGGGATTCCAACGGTTTAGACATGCAGACGACTCCGAGTGGTGCAGCTCCGTCTGTTCCGATGGCCCGACTGATCGCATTCTACCTGCCCCAGTTTCACCCGATTCCAGAGAATGACGTCTGGTGGGGGAAAGGCTTCACCGAATGGACCAACGTGGCGAAAGCACGGCCCTTGTTCCGTGGGCATTATCAACCGCATATCCCGGCCGATTTTGGCTTTTACGACCTACGCTTGCCGGAAGTTCGCGCGGCACAAGCTGCCCTGGCTCGATCGGCCGGCATCGAAGGCTTCTGTTATTGGCACTATTGGTTTGCCGGCAAACGGCTCCTGGAGCGCCCTTTCCATCAGGTCCTCAAGTCAGGAGAGCCGGACTTTCCCTTTTGCCTGGGATGGGCAAACCAGACCTGGTCGGGCACCTGGCATGGTGCCCCAAAGAGGATTCTGATCGAGCAAACCTATCCGGGACGCGAGGACAATGAGAAGCACTTTCATGCGCTCGTCGAGGCGTTCCACGATCCTCGGTACATTCGCGTGCGCGGGAAACCCGTTTTCGTCATCTTTAATCCGCCTGAACTGCCCCGTAAGGCGGAATTCATTGAGTGCTGGCAATCTTTAGCTGAAAGAAGTGGTCTTTCCGGGATCCACTTCATCGCTCATGTCGCGTACAAGGACCAGCCTTACGACTATCGTTCAGATGGTTTTGCGGCCTCTGTCGCCGCCGATGCATTTGGGGTGCGTCATCTGACTGGATGGCGGAGATCCCTGGCTTTGTATGGAATTCGGAACGAGCACAGCTCTGTGGTCCAGTCCGCCCTCCTTAAACCTCGCGCTTTGACTAGGGCGATTTACCTGGAGGCGAAGAGGCACCTCCGCCGAATCCTGGCCAGACCAACAGTCTTTGAGTATTCGGAGGCGATGCTTCACTTCCTCACCCATGCCACTTCGGAACCTCACTCCTACCCGTGCGTATTGCCAAACTGGGACCACTCACCGCGAACAGGAAGCAGGGCCCTCATCTTCCACAACTCCAATCCGCAGCTATTTCGCGCGCATTTGCGCGAAGCTTTGCGCCTTGTGGCTGATCGGCCTTTCGAGGACCGTGTCGTGTTTGTGAAGTCTTGGAACGAATGGGCCGAAGGCAACTACCTGGAACCAGACCTCCGGTTTGGGCACCAATACCTCAATGTGGTTCGCGATGAGGTTTTGGGTCGGCCATGCTGCAAACCGGCCGGGTTGCACAGGCTCGAGATGTCCACTGCCTGAGGTTGGTATCGGGGGCCTCGGTTCTCTTATGCAATACCCTTTAGTGTCCGCCATAGTGCTCTGTTACAACCAGGCGAGATTCGTCATCGAGTGCTTGGAAGGAATAAAGGCGCAGCAGTATCCAAACCTGGAGCTGATCGTAAACGATGACGCCTCCCAGGACGGTTCTGCTGCTGTGATTCAGGCGTGGCTGGCCCGCAGCGGCAGTCGGCATCGCTTTTTGAGAAATGAGGCCAATCAGGGTCTGTGCCGGAGCCTGAATAACGCGCTCTCGCACGCACGCGGGAAGTACATTTCTGCAGTTGCCGCGGACGACGTCTGGCTGCCAGGCAAGTTGCGGACCCAAGTGGAAAGGATGGAGCGACTGCCGCACAAATTCGGCGTAATTTACAGCGACGCCCTGCAAATGGATGAGTGGGGAAAAGTTCTGCCGCGTCGGTTCATCGGGACGTACAGGAAATTTGAGTGGATGCCGGAAGGGAATATCTATAAGATTTTGTGGGGCGGGAACTTCATCCCCGCCATGACGACCTTGATAAGGCGCGAATGCTACGACAAAGTCGGCCTGTTTGATGAGACGTTGTATTACGAGGATTGGGACATGTGGCTGCGTATCGCACGGTGCTTCGAATTCGCCTACGCGGACGAAATCTCAGCAAAATACCGTATTGTTTCGACCTCGATGATGCAGAGCCAGGGTAATCGCATCATCGATGCCGGTTGCCAAGTCTGTTTGAAGCATCTGAGGGCCGGAAACTTGAAACCCGACACCAAAACGGCCGCCGCGCTCCTGTTCTACAACTACGCGATTGCTTCGTACGAACACAAAACATTGAGGCACAAACACAATTTGCTGCAAGCTCTTGGATTCAGGCCCACGCCCGGCCTTGCGCTGAGATGCATTTACGCCCTATGTGGCGTGGGCTCCGAGAAGTTCGCGTGTCTGCGACGCCTGCTGCAAGTTCAAAGTTCCAACGGGGAGCTGCTCCGTCAGGACGAGTGACAAAGTCGTGGAGCGCTGGCGTCCTCGCCGGCTTGGAGCATGGGAACGTCTGAACCGCGCCTATTCCAGCCGGACTACGAATAGTCTAATTCCAGAAAGTCTGGCTCGCCGTCTCCGCCGCCTCAAGAGGATTGGGAAGACCCCCCGCTCCACGTTCGTGCAGGCCATGCCTGCCGCTGCGTACAGGCCAGCACCGGCCATTGGTGACTCCCATCTCGACATCAGCACTCCTAATGTCTATGCCACCCGCTCCGACGGGGTTGAAGACCGAGCAAGCCATCTGCCACGACGCGACCATAACGCCGTTGCCGTGGCAAGGCAACTCCTGCCCTTCGTTCTGGCATCAGTCGCGCCCCCCGAAGTCGCCCTTGGCCTCATCCGTGCCGGCTTTGCCCCTTGGAACCTACGCCAGTAGAAGTCCATTTGCCAGCTCAAAAACGCTAACGGCAACCGCAACGGCAAGTCCACTTGAAATAAGTCCCCCTACTGCCACAGGAGTTTCCGCCCAACCTGCGAGCACCCCCACGATAGCCGCCTCGAAAGAACTTTGTCAATGGCCCTGATAACTCGGTTAGACAGATTCAGTTTCTGAAGGGCAACAAGCAGTTCACCCCACGAAGTCGCATGTCATCCGTCAGCGTCACTCCAAAGCCTTTCGTGCCGGTTCTCGCGCCGGGGCAGCCAGCGCTAGCAGAATTCAGTCCAGCGCGCCGTACTTACGGGCAAATCCTCAAGTCGTCGGCGGTTATCGGCGGTTCTTCGGTGGTCAACATCGGGCTGGGAATTGTGCGAACCAAGGTAATGGCTCTGCTCCTGGGCCCAGCAGGTGTCGGCTTGCTCGGCATATACAGTTCGATCAGCGATTTGGCGCGAACAGTTGCCGGCATGGGCATCAACAGCAGCGGCGTGCGGCAAATCGCCGAAGCGGTTGGGACGGGCGACACCGGGCGCATTGCCCGGACCGTGACTACTCTTCGACGGGTCGCGCTCCTTTTGGGGCTTTTGGGAGCCTTGTTGCTGGCCGCACTTTGCCTGCCGATCTCGCAAATCTCTTTCGGAGACAGCCGGCACGCCGGCGCCATCGCCTGCCTGTCTCTGGTGGTGCTGCTGGGCTCCGTTTCCGGCGGCCAGTTGGCGTTGCTTCAGGGGGTGCGGCGCATTGGAGATCTGGCCCGTGCCAGCATTTGGGGTGGGGTCCTGGGGACCTTGTCCACTATTGTTGTTGTCTGCCTCTATGCGCGCGCTGGAGATGCCAGGCGCGGCATTGTGCCTTCACTGGTCTGCGTCGCGGTTATGGGAATTGCCGTTTCGTGGTGGTACAGCCGCAAGACGGACGTAGAACGGGTGCCGATGAGATGGGCGGAAATCTCTGCCGAAGTCTCGGGTTTGTTGAAGTTGGGCTTTGTGTTCATGGCCAGCGGCTTCATGGCCATGGGCGTCGCCTACCTCGTTCGCATCATTGTCCTGCGTAAAATAGGTGAGGACGCAGCCGGGTTTTACCAGTCGGCTTGGACGTTGGGCGGTCTTTACGTGGGATTCATTTTGCAGGCGATGGGCGCGGATTTCTTTCCCCGGTTGACGGCCGTTGCTAAGGATAACCGCGAATGCAACCGCTTGGTCAATGAGCAGGCCGAGGTCGGCCTGCTGCTGGCGGGGCCGGGCGTCTTGGGGACCCTTACGTTTGCGCCCTTGGTAATCCACCTTTTTTATTCGGCCAGGTTCGGGCCGGCGGTCGAAATCCTCCGGTGGATTTGCCTTGGCATGATCCTTCGGGTGGCCAGTTGGCCGATGGCCTACATGGTGTTGGCCAAGGGCGCGCGGCAGGTGGCTTTTTGGACTGAATTGGTTGGTAATGCGTTGCAGGTTGGCCTTATATGGCTCTGTGTGCTGCGGTTTGGTCTCAGCGGGACAGGCATAGGTTTCTTTGGTTCGTACATATTCTACTGCTTCTTGGTTTATGCCATTGTGCGATCGATGAGCGGGTTCCGGTGGTCTGCCGCCAACAAGGAAATAGGTTTGTTGTATGGAGTGCTGATTGGGGTGGTTTTTGTCGCGTGGTATTCCCTGCCGCGCCCGTTGATGGTAGTGAGCGGGGTGGGCATTACGCTGCTGGCCGGGATTTACTCTTTGAAGAAGCTCTGCACCCTGGTTCCGCTCGAACGGTTGCCTCGGTTGGCGCAACAACTCACCGTGCTTCTGCGATGGGCACCTCCTCCTGACCGCGGTTGATGCGGCTACACCATGTTCTGGTTTTGTAATCGCCCAAACGATTTCTGTTTGCGGCTGGCGCGGCAGAAATTCCTCGGGCTGATTGTGCTCTTGAGCCTGGCGCCTGCCTGCAGCCTGGTAGCGGCCGGTTGCTTTCCGGCGCCATCGGGGCTGGTGGGCTGGTGGCCGGGCGACGGGAATGCCAATGACATCGTGAGCACCAACAACGGCACCCTCCAGGGCGGCGCGAGTGCAAACGCCGTCGGCGTCGTGGGCTTGGCATTCAACTTCGATGGGACCAACGGCTACGTTCAGATCCCCGACGCGCCGGCGCTCAAGCCCACCAACCTGACGGTCGAGGCCTGGGTGCGATTTACTTCCCTGAATTCCTCGGTATCGGGAACAGCCCCGGCGGGAGAACAATTCATTGTCTTTAAGCAAAACCCCAGCCAGTACAGCTTCGAAGGTTATTACCTGGGAAAAACTCGCATCGCCGGCCAGGATCACTTCACCTTCCAGGTCACCTCAGCGAGCGCCGCAACCTGCGAGGTGGACTCGGTAACGTTGGTGGTTACTGGGGTCTGGTATCACGTAGCCGCCGCACGCGGCTCCAATTATGTCCAGCTTTACGTCAATGGACAACTGGAGAGCACGAACAGTGTCAGTTTTGCGCAGGATTACGGTACCCTGCCTCTCTACTTTGGCACCTCGGGCGAGAGCTACTGGGACGGTAAATTGGCCGGCACGCTCGATGAGGTTTCGCTCTACAACCGGGCGCTGTCGTCCAACGAAGTGGCCGCTATTTATGCCGTGGGGGCAGCGGGGAAATGCAAAGGGGCCAGCATCACTGTTGAGCCCCAGAGCCAGACGGTGGTGGCGGGAACCAACGCGCTGTTGACGGTAACGGCCACGGGCTTCGGGACGTTGAGTTACCAGTGGCAGTTGAACGGCACGAATATTGTGGGCGCGAGCAGCACGAACCTGGCGCTCAACGATGTGCAACCGACCAACGCGGGCAGCTACACGGTAGTGGTGACCAAC
>Ga0181521_10000807_pt1 | contig 38779 bp, 27 predicted proteins | sample PEATcosm2014_Bin_32_FD_119764 | JGI IMG/M metagenome (GOLD analysis project Ga0181521, IMG submission 119764) | Peatland microbial communities from MTU Mesocosm Facility, Houghton, MI, USA - PEATcosm2014_Bin02_60_metaG | ecosystem: Environmental > Terrestrial > Soil > Wetlands > Peat | place...
ACCCGTGCCGTCGATGGCGTCAGCTTCACGGTGGCGCCCGGCGAGACGCTGGGCATCGTCGGGGAATCCGGCTGCGGCAAGAGCGTGACCGCGCTGTCGATCATGCGGCTGCTGCCGCGTCGCAGCGGCCGCGTGGTCGGTGGCGCGATCCGCTTCGAGGGGCGCGATCTGCTCGGCCTCGGCGATGCCGAGATGCGGCAGATCCGCGGCAACCAGATCGCCATGATCTTCCAGGAGCCGATGACCAGCCTCAATCCCGTGCACACGATCGGCGAGCAGATCGCCGAAGCCGTGCGCATCCACGAGGGGCTGTCGTCGCAGGACGCTCTGGCGCGCGCCGAGGCGATGCTGCGCACGGTGCGCATTCCGGATCCGCAGCGTCGCCTGAAGGACTACCCGCACCAGTTCTCCGGCGGCATGCGCCAGCGCGTGATGATCGCCATGGCGCTGGCCTGCAATCCCAGGCTGCTGATTGCCGATGAGCCGACCACCGCGCTGGACGTTACGATTCAGGCACAGATCCTCGACCTGATGCGCGACCTGAAGACGCGGCTCGGTTCGGCGATCATGCTGATCACACACGACCTCGGCGTGGTGGCGGAAATGGCCGAGCGCGTCGTGGTCATGTACGCCGGCCGCAAGGTGGAGGAAGCGCCGGTCGGCGAAATCTTCGCCCATCCGCTGCATCCCTATACGCGCGGTCTGCTGGGTTCGGTGCCATTGCTCGGCTCGTCGCTGCGAGATGGCGGGCGCGGCAAGCTGGCGGAAATTCCCGGTCTGGTGCCAAGCCTGCGCGAGAGGATCGTCGGCTGTCCGTTTGCCGGACGTTGTCCGATGGCGACCGCGGTATGCCGTGAGGTCGCGCCGGCGTTCGAAGCCAAGGCACCAGACCATGCCGCGGCCTGCCATTACGCCGAACGCGCGATGGTGCCGGCATGAGGAACATTCAAGCGCACGCTCCCCCGCCATGCCCGGACTTGACCCGGCTATCGATCGCGGCATCCGCGGCGGTACAGATGCCCGGGTCAAGCCCGGGCATGACGAGGTGGGAGAAACTCCGGAATCGCCTTCCATGACCCCCGATCGCCCCCTGCTCGAAGTCAACGAGCTGAAGAAGCACTTTCCAATTCATGGTGGTCTGCTCGGCCAGGAAACCGCGAAGGTCTACGCGGTCGATGGTGTGACCTTCGACATCAAGCGCGGCGAAACTCTGTCGCTGGTCGGCGAATCCGGTTGCGGCAAGTCCACCGTCGGCAAGGCGATCCTGCGGCTCTACGCCATCACCGCGGGCGAAGTGTACCTGGACGGCGAGCGTATCGACAACATGCCGGCCGGCAAGCTGCGGCCGATCCGCCGGCGCGTGCAGGTGGTGTTCCAGGACCCATTCTCCAGCCTCAATCCGCGCATGAAGGTGCGCGATATCCTGGCTGAGCCTATTCGTAATTTTGGCATGGCGCACAATCGCGCCGAACTGGACGAGCGGGTTGCCGTGCTGATGGACAAGGTGCGGCTGCCGCGCGATGCGGTTACCCGCTATCCGCACGAGTTCTCCGGCGGCCAGCGTCAGCGCATCGGCATCGCCCGCGCCCTGGCCCCGGGCGCGGACCTGATCATCTGCGACGAGGCGGTGTCGGCGCTGGATGTGTCGGTGAAGGCGCAGATCATCAACCTGCTGGTTGATCTACAGGATGAGCTCGGCCTGGCACTGCTGTTCATCAGCCACGACCTGGCGACGGTAGAGCACCTGACGCACCGCGTAGCGGTGATGTATCTCGGCAAGATCGTCGAATTGGCCGACCGTCGCACGCTGTTTTCGACGTCGCACCATCCCTATACGCGCGCGCTGCTGTCGGCCGTGCCGGTGCCTGACCCAACTGCGAAACGCCAACGCATCATCCTGACCGGTGATGTGCCGAGCCCGATCAATCCGCCAAGCGGCTGCCGCTTTCATACCCGGTGTCCGTTCGCGTTCGATCGGTGCCGGGTGGAGGAGCCGTTGTTGCGCTCGGTCGGCGAGGGCCATGTGTCGGCCTGCCATCTCGATCATGTGCCCGGCGGACAGGTTATTCCGATGGCGGCCTGATGGGTGCGTCGGGTTCGGGTGTTCCGCCGCCCCGCGTCATCGCACCACCGCGAACAGCAAGGCGATCGCCACCCACGCCAGCAACAACGCGGACATCGTGTAGGCCGTGTTCCATGCGGTGCTGACGGTCCACGGCGATACGCCGGCCCAGCGCGCCGTGGTGATCGCCGAAGCGGACATCGGCGTCATGTTCACGCCCAACCCCCAGCCCAACATGCAGGAAAACGCCAGCACGGCCGGCGACACGCCGAAGCTTGCCGGATCGGGCATCGCGGCGCCGAGCAATGCGACCATCGCCACCGGGTTCAAGCCGATCTGGCCGGTGACGATCAACAGCACTGGCACGAGCAGTGGCACGGCCAGCGGCGGCAGATGGGCGATCAGCGGTGCCAGGCCGCTCGCCGGCAACGCGCCGCCGACGGCGACGCCCATGAACCCGGAGCCGGCCAGCACCGTCGCCTCGCTGCGGAACGTCGGCACGCGTTGCAGGAAGCGGCCGACTCGCCGTTGCAGTGCCGCACTCAGCAACGAACGCGCCGCCAGGCGGCGCGATTGCACCGCGACCCAGGCGATGCCCACCAGCGGCACTACCAGCGTGACGCACGTCACCAGAGAAATGCCCAGGCCGACACTGCCGAGTTCCGCCAGGGCCATCACCGACGCGACGAGTGCGATGATGCGCAGATGGATGGTCCAGCGGTCGGTCGACTCCGGCCGCGCGGTGCCTCGCGTTGCAGCGCGCGCCGCGGAGACGCGGTCCTCCAGCCAACCGAGCGCCGCCATCCCGATCGATACCACGAAAGCGATCGGCAACAGCAGCCGCATCGGCGCGGCCGGCACCGCGGTGGACACCACCGCCGTCATCAGGTTGATCGGATTCCAGCAGTTCATCACGCAGAAGCCGCGATAGATCGCCATCAACATGCGGCGTGACCGCAGCGCGCGCACCTCGGGCGACCCTCCGGCGGCTTCCAGCGTATTGGCGCGCATCACCATCGCGGCGAGCAACTCGATCGCCCCGTAGGACAGGATGATGCCGAACAAATGCCCGCCGCCGGTCAGCGCGGCATAGCGTCGGCCGGGCGGCTGCGCGACCAGATGGCGCCCGCAACGGCGGACCAGCGGCGAAGTCTCCGCAGCATCGCGCAATGTGGTGAGGGCGAAGAAGAACGCGCCATAGCTGGCGCCCCGTCGCCAGCCGGCGAGGAACAGCGCCACCGGGTCGGCGGCGCGCGCAACGCCCAGCATGCCGATCGCGACCAGCGCCACGAACAACACCTGGGCGTAGCGCCGCTGATTGCGGAACTCCAGCAGCAGAAACAGCAACATCGCCATCCCGGCGGCGTTGCCCAGAGGCGGCACGCGCAGCAGTTGGTCGGCCAGCGTCGCCGCCCACACGAACGTGTAGCACCAGGCGCTGGGCGAAGCGCGGAGGGAGCGGATTGCTGGGAATGACACCGTGGACGGTCGGCTTCAAATGGGTGAGGCATCCTGCCGCGCCGTCGCCGCTCTGGACAGAGGCGGGATCGCCGCGTAACGGTCGTGCCTCAACCCTCCGTATTCAGTCAGTGCAAGGGACCGTCATGCTGTTCGATGTTGTCGGAACGACGAACGAGAACGTCTACAAACTTCTGGTCGCGACGATCGGTCCGCGGCCGATCGCCTGGGTTACCACGCAGGATGTCGACGGCACGCTGAACGCCGCGCCGTTTTCCTTCTTCAATGCGATGTCCGGCAATCCGCCGGTGGTGGCCTTCGGCATCGGCGGCCGCGCTCCGGGCGACGTGAAGGACACCGGCGGCAATATCCGCCGCACCGGGGAGTTCGTCGTGAACCTGGTCAGCTACAAGCTGCGAGAGCAGATGAACATCACCGCGATCGATTTTCCGAAATCGGTGAACGAGTTGGCGGAGGCGGGTCTGGCCACCGCGCCGTCGTTGCACGTAAAGCCACCGCGCATCGCCGAGGCGCCGGTGTCGATGGAATGCGAGCGGCTGGTGATCGTCGATGTCGGCATCGACCGCGCGGTGGTGCTGGGCAAGGTGGTGGCGTTCCACGTCCAGGACGACTGCGTGCTGGACAAGGACCGCTGCTATATCGATACGCCGAAGCTGGACCTGATCGGCCGCATGCACGGGGCAGGGTGGTATGCCCGTACCACCGACCGGTTCGAGATGCCGCGCATCAACGTGAATGACTGGCCGCTGCGCAAGGCGGCGGAATAGGGGCCGCTGACACCTCTCCCGCGCGTAAGCGCGGGAGAGGTTGTACCGGGGTTCAACCGAGCGGGACGATGCCCGCGCGCGGTGTCGCCGCGTGTTCCTTCAGCACCGCGTCGGTCCCGGGATCGATCTCCTTGAGCAATACGTCGTAGCCCCACAGATCGGCCAGGTGTTGCAGCACCAGGCGGGCATCGCGCTCCTCCAGCAGCACCCGGTTGAGCGCGCGATGATGCACGATCAGCCGCCGGTCCCCCGCCAAATTTACGTCCACCACCTGGATGTCCGGGGTGTTCCACGCGACATCGTACTGACGCGCCAGGGCGCGCTGGATCTTGCGGTAGCCGCGTTCGTCGTGGATCGACTGCACGCGCAGGTTGGGCTCGCTGGCGTCGTCCAGCACATGGAACAGGCCGAACTGGCGGATCAGGCGCGGGCTGAGATACTGCAGGATGAAGCTCTCGTCCCGATAGTTCGCCCAGACGTCGCGCAGCACGGCCATCGCATCGCCGCTGCCGGCGATCGCCGGGAACCATTGCTCATCCTCGGCGGTCGGCTCGGTGCAGATACGTTCGATGTCCTGCATCATGGCGAAGCCGAGCGCATAGGGATTGATGCCGCTGTAGCGCGGATCGTCGAACTCCGGCTGGAACACCACGTTGGTGTGGCTACGCAGGAACTCGACCATCGCGCCGTCGTTGATCAGTCCCTTCTCGTGCAGCCGGTTCATGATGCGGTAGTGCGTATAGGTGGCGCACCCCTCGTTCATCACCTTGGTCTGCATCTGCGGGTAAAAATACTGCGCGATAAAGCGGACGATGCGCAGAATCTCGCGCTGCCACGGGGCCAGGCGCGGGGCGATCTTCTCCAGGAAGAACAGGATGTTCTCCTGCGGGAGTTCCAGCAGCGCGCGCCGGCGCTCTTCGGACGTGGGATCCGCCTTGGCCGTGCCCTTTCCTGGCACCGTACGCCACAAATCGTTGAACACCTGCTCTTCGTGCACCCGGCGCTCGAGCGCACGCTTCTCTTCGCCGCGCAGATCCATGGAGCGGCGGCGCGGGTAACGGTGCACGCCGTGACTCATCAGCGCATGCGCGGCGTCGATCAGCCGCTCGACCTGCGCCTCACCGTATTTTTCTTCGCACTGGGCGATATAGCGACGGCCGAACTCCAGATAGTCCAGGATGCCGTCCGCGTCGGTCCACTGCCGGAAGCAGTAGTTGTTCTTGAAGAAATGGTTGTGGCCGAACGCCGCATGGGCGATCACCAGCGTCTGCATCGTCGCCGTGTTCTCCTCCATGATATAGGAGATGCACGGGTTGGAGTTGATGACGATTTCATACGCCAAGCCCTGCATGCCGGCGCGATACATCGCCTCGTTGCGGGCGAACTGCTTGCCGAACGACCAATGCTTATAAAAGATCGGCATGGCGATCGACGAGTAGGCGTCGAGCATTTGCTCGGAATTGATCACCTCGATTTGGTTCGGATAGGTGTCGAGGCCCAGCTCGCCGTGGGCGATCTCCGCGACGGCATCATGCACGCGCTGGATGGTGCCGAATTCCCAATCGGCACCCTCGAACAGCGGGTGCTCGGCGCGGATGACAGGGGTTTTCAGCGTACTGCTCATAAAGCGCTCCTCAAAGCTTCCTCTCCCGCTGCGCGGGAGAGGTAGGGTGAGGGTGCGGCGGGCGCACGCATCACCCTCGCCCTACCCTCTCCCGCGAAGCGGGCGAGGGAACCTCTCGGTTACACCGTTTCCTGTTCCTGCGCCGACTTGCGGGCGAACAACTCGCGGAACACCGGGTAGATGTCGCGACGGTGGCCCACCTTGCGCATCGCCATCGGCGCGCCGCTGCGGCAGATCGTGGTGTAGGTCTGCCAGAGATCGGAATCCCGCCGGATGAAGCCGGGCGGGAAGTGTTCGGAATCGCGGCCGACCTCCAGATACGCATAGTACTGACATACCGGCAGGATGACATCGACCAGCAACGCCGCGGTCTTGTCGTTGTCCGAGGCGGTGTTGTCGCCGTCGGACGCCTGGGCGGCATAGATGTTCCAGGAATCCGGGCTGTAGCGTTCCTCGATGACCCGCTGCATTTCCTCCAGCGCCGTGGACACCACGGTGCCGCCGGTCTCCGGCGAGTGGAAGAAGGTATCTTCATCCACTTCCTGCGCCTGATGGGTGTGGCGGATGAATACCACGTCCACATTCTTGTAGCGGCGCTTCAGGAAGATGTAGAGCAAGACGTAAAACCGCTTGGCCAGGTCCTTCATGTGCTCGGTCATCGAACCGGACACGTCCATCAGGCAGAACATCACCGCCTGTGCCACCGGTTTCGGCTGCGCCTCGAACCGCCGGTAGCGCACGTCGAGCGGATCGATATACGGAATCACGCCGGTGCGACGGAGCTTGCGGGTCAGCTCCTCCTCCAACTCCAGCCGCCGTGCCCGGTCTTCGCCATCGGGGCTGAGCGCCGCGATATCCTCCCGCAGCTTGTCAAGCTCGCCTAATTTCGGCCGCCGCAGAGCGATGCGACGTGACAGGCTGTTCCGCACTGTGCGATTCAGCGCCAGATTGGCCGGCGAACCGGTCACCGAATAGCCGGCGCGATGCCAGGTCACCGCCTCGGCACTGACCACCCGGCGCTTGGCGAGATCCGGCAGTTCGAGATCTTCCAAGAACAGATCTACGAACTCTTCGCGCGACAGGGCGAAGCGGAAATCGTCCTGGCCTTCTCCATCGGGGCTGCCTTCCGAGCCACCGCCCCCGCTGCCGCCCTGCGGGCGGGGGATGGTGTCACCTTCGATATACTCCTTGTTGCCTGGCAGCAGATGGTCACGAATGCCGCCGCTGGAGCTGCGGTGCAGGGAGGGCTCGTGCACGCCCTGCGCCGGCAGCGATACCTCGCCTTCCTGGTCCGCATCCTTGATGCTGCGGCTGGCCGAGGTTTCGTGCACCGCCTTGCGGATCAGGGACTTCGCCCGCCGCATGAAGCGTTGACGGTTGGCGAGGTTCTTGCCGCTTGGATTAAGCCGACGGTCTACGATGTGCATCGCTCAGTATCCATTGGTGCTCTTGCCGTCACCCTGCCTGCTTGACGCGCATATACCACTCCACCAGCCGCCGGACCTGCCGCTCGGTATAGCCGCGAGCGGTCATGCGCTCGACGAACTCAGTATGCTTCTTCTCGCTCTCGCTGTCCTTCTTCGACCCGAAGCTGATCACCGGCAGCAATTCCTCGACCTGGCTGAACATCCGCCGCTCGATCACTTCGCGGATCTTCTCGTAGCTGGTCCAGGACGGGTTCTTGCCGTTGTTGTTGGCACGCGCCCGCAGGCTGAACTTCACGACCTCGTTGCGGAAGTCCTTGGGGTTGGCGATCCCTGCGGGCTTCTCGATCTTCGTCAACTCCTGGTTGAGGAGTTCGCGGTTCATCAACTGACCCGTGTCGGCGTCCTTGAAGTCTATATCCTCGATCCATGCGTCGGCATAAGCCACATAGCGGTCGAACAGGTTCTGACCGTAGTCAGAATACGACTCAAGGTATGCCTTCTGGATTTCATTGCCGATGAATTCGGCGTAACGCGGGGCGAGTTCGCCCTTGATGAACTCCAGGTAACGCTTCTCGGTCTCGGCCGGCATCTGGTCACGGCGGATCGATTGCTCCAGCACGTACATCAGATGCACCGGGTCGGCCGCGATCTCGGTCGTGTCGTGGTTGAAGGTCGCGGCCAGCACCTTGAACGCAAAGCGGGTGGAGGCGCCGTCCATGCCTTCCTCGACGCCGGCCACGTCCTTGTATTCCTGCAAGGAGCGCGCGCGCGGGTCGGTTTCCTTCAGGCTCTCGCCGTCATAGACCCGCATCTTCGAGTAGAGCGTGGAGTTCTCGTGTCGGCGCAGCCGCGACAGCACCGAGAAGCGGGCCAGCATCTCCAGTGTCGCCGGCGCACAGGGCGAAGCGGCCAGTTCCGAGCGCGAGATCAGCTTCTCATAGATCTTCTGCTCTTCGGTGACGCGCAGGCAGTACGGCACCTTGATGACGTAGATGCGGTCGATGAAGGCTTCGTTGTTGCGGTTGTTCTTGAAGGTCTGCCACTCCGCCTCGTTGGAGTGGGCCATGATGATGCCGGTGAAAGGGATGGCGCCGATATTCTCGGTACCGATGTAGTTGCCCTCCTGCGTCGCGGTCAGCAACGGGTGCAGCATCTTGATCGGCGCCTTGAACATCTCGACGAATTCGAGAAGCCCCTGGTTGGCGCGGTTCAGCCCGCCCGAATAGCTGTAGGCGTCTGGGTCGTTCTGTGCGTGCATCTCCAGCTTGCGGATATCCACCTTACCCACAAGCGAGGAAATGTCCTGGTTGTTCTCGTCGCCCGGCTCGGTCTTGGCGATGGCGAACTGGCGCAACCGCGACGGCATCAACTTCTGGACGCGGAACTTGGAGATGTCGCCATTGAACTCATCGAGCCGCTTGATGCACCAGGGGCTCATCAGCCCGGTAAGGCGCCGGCGCGGGATGTTGTAGCGATCCTCCAGCAGGGCGCCCATCTTGTCGGGGTCGAACAGGCCCAGTGGGCTCTCGAACACCGGGCTGAGCTGGTCGCCGGCCTTCAACACATAAATGGGGTGCACCTCCATCAGCGCCTTCAGCCGCTCGGCGAGCGAGGACTTGCCGCCGCCGACCGGGCCCAGCAGATACATGATCTGCTTACGCTCTTCGAGGCCTTGCGCGGCGTGGCGCAGGAAGCCGACGATCCGTTCGATCGTCTCCTCCATACCGTAGAACTCGCTGAAGGCGGGATAGGCGCGGATGGTACGGTTCATGAAAATGCGGCCGAGGCGCGCATCCTTCGACGTGTCCACCATTTCCGGTTCGCCGATCGCGGCAAGCAGACGCTCGGTCGCGGTGGCGTACATCATGGGGTTGTCGCGGCATGCTTCCAGATATTCGGCCAGCGACAACTCGGCTTCGCGGTGCGCCTCGAAGCTCTTGGCGTAACTGGCGAACAGATCATCGACCATTGGCATCTGTCGCTCCATGGATCAGGATAAAACCATTAAGTGGCCCTGCATTCTCGGAAGATAGGCGCGAGCGTAGCGTATGCGGGTGGCGTCGCGTTATGTTTTTTTCGTCGAGTCGTGCGATTCGTCGGCGGTGACCGGTCAGCGGTGTTTTACTCATCGGGAATCTCCTTGCCCGGAGGTGGCCCAGTCCGATGCAGCAAGAGAGGGTGATCCAGCGTGTTCGGAATGTGGCGGATCACCAGGACGTGCAACGGTTTTGGGTTGACGCGCACGGGTTGTCGCCGAGCCGCGAATTTGGGGGATCTTCCACCGGATGGCACTTGGGGTATGCGACTGCCAACCGTCCGGCTCCCCCCAAATACTTTTGCCAACCCATAGATAATCAAGTATTCTCCGTTTGGAGTTCTTTGCTTCGTGACCTCGATGGCGTGCCGGAGAGTAGCCAGCAATACCGGTCGGAATAGTCGGGCAGCGCAGGCGGGTCGCCATCTTGGCCCTCCGAACGGCTCGGCAGCATCCCGGCTGGACGCGCGCCTGTGGCCGCCATCCTCCAGACTACAGCGGTATTCGTTAAGATCCGGCTAACCTGGCAAAATCCGGGCCTGGCGTAGCAAATCGGCAACGGTGCCCGGATTTATCCTTGCGATACCAGAGTTGGCTGCCGGCCCGATTGAGATAGATCAGTCCCGGCCTGGATTCTTTGTAACGCGGCGGGCGGTCAGGGCGGTGCCGGCGGCTGACCGGTGCGACGCAGGCTCGCGAGCAGGCCGGCCTCGGTGGCCGGCTCCGGGGGCGGCAGGGAGCGGCCGGCCAGCAGCCGCACCGTCTGACGCATCTGTGCATAATAACGTTGGCAGGCTGGGCAGAGCAACAAATGCCAGCGCGCGCCCAGCCGCGTGCGCAGGGGCAGCGCCCGTTCCAGGTAGTCGGTCACAAGTTCACTCATGTCGCGGCAGGTCGGCATGCCACTCGTCCTGTTTGAGTCTCCGGGATCATCGGCGTTCTCCGGGGCCACTTGCGTGATCCAAGCGCCGGAGTGAGACTCGGTTCCGCGGCTGGCGTTACGACGAATCCGCCAAGCTTACCAGGAAAGGCCAGCTTCCGTCATGCGCGTGGGCGGCAAGGACCATAGCGAATTCGATGATCCGGCCTTCCTCGCCAAGCTGCGGCAGGGCGACCAGCGCGCATACCAGCGGCTGATCCACCGGTTCCACGGCTCGCTGGTGGGTGTCGCCGCGGCGATCATCGGCAGCCACGCGCAGGGCGAGGAGGTTGTGCAGGACGCCTGGCTTGCCGTGCACGCCGGGATCGGCCGGTTCGAGGGGCGCTCCAGCCTCATCACCTGGGTGTTCAGCATCGTGCTGAACCGCGCCCGGACGCGCGCCAGTCGCGAGGCTCGGACGGTCGGGCTGCCGGACATGGCGGATGGCGGCGAGCCGGGGGAGCGCGCGGTGCCGCTGTCGGCCTTTCAGCCTGACGGGCACTGGGTGGAGACGCCACGGCTCTGGGACGAGGTCAGCCCGGAACGCATCGTCGGCGGACGTCAACTTTGGGATTACGTGCTACAGGCGATCGAGCGGCTGCCGGCGGCGCAGCGCGCCGTGCTGATCCTGCGCGACATAGAGCAACGCGAGGCCGAGGAGGCGTGCGCGTTGCTGAACATCAGCGCGGAAAACCAGCGCGTGCTGCTGCATCGGGCGCGCGGCCGGATTCGCGCAACGATTGATTCGCTGGTTGGCGCCGCACCGGTTGTGGCGGCTCGCGCCACGCCGGGCCGGCGTGGTGGGCGGGCGACCGGCGCGGTGGGGCGGTGCATCGTCGCGGCGTTTCGGCGGCTGGCCTGGCCGAAGCGCGGCGTGCGCCACGCACCGTACAGGCCAGTGGACACCGAACAGCGCATGATGGCGAATGCGTGATATAGCTGCGAACCGCTGGGTAGTGGAAAGATCAAGGGGAAACGACATGGCGACGAAGAGGGACAAGCCGGCGGTAGCGTCGGTAAGCAAGGCGGTAGCGAGTCGGGGAACGCCGCGGGCCGTCGCGCAGCCTGCGGCGGTGGCGACGCAGGCAGCCGGCGGCTCCCAGCGGCTGCTGCGAGAGGCCGCGTGGAGCCGGATGTTCGGTCGCGCCGACACGAAGAACCCGTTCGCGCGCTAGCGGGCTGATCCTGGCGGTTCGGCCGGCGGCCAGCGCCGCCATGGCGAGCGAAGCGAAGCACTCTCTCCGAGACCTCGCACCAACGACGCGGGAGAGAGTGCGTCGTGTCGCACGCAATGACGCCGAACAGGCGGGCACCAATCGACGGCGTCGGAACAGAAGCGGCGGCGGCGCGACACGATCATGCGGGTAATCGCGGCATGTGCTGCGCTTTTCCGCCCTGCAATCGGGGTTGATCGACGGGCCCGAGTGGCCTGAGCCGCCGGGCGGCAAAGCGCCGCGCATTCCGCCGGCGCAGACCGGTTGCTCCACCGCGCCCCTTCCGTAAGCCGGCCACGATGCATCTCCCGCCGCCGGGCTGGAGCCGCGGCCGGCGTTGGACTACCACCGTTCCGTACATGAGGGAGACGACGATGGCGGACTTGCTCGAGACGATCGAGGACGGCGTGGCGATCCTGACGTTGAACCGGCCCGACCGGCTGAATGCGTTCTCGCCCGACATGCTGTCCGGCCTGCGCGAGGCACTACCGCGGCTTGCCTCCGACGAATCGGTTGGGGCGATCGTCATCACCGGCAGCGGACGCGGCTTCACCGCCGGCGGCGACGTGAAGACCATGGCGGCGCGCGCGCAGGGACAGAGCTTCGAGCAACGGCTGGAAGGCTACCGGTCGATGCATCAGATCCCGCTGATGATGCGGTCGCTGCCGAAGGTGATCATCGGCATGGTCAACGGCCCCGCGGTCGGCGCCGGCCTGGGACTGGCGCTGGCGTGCGACCTGCGGATCGCCGGGCGGTCGGCGCGCTTTGCCACCGGCTTCGCCAATGTCGGCTACTCTGGCGATTTCGGTGGCTCGTGGTTGCTGACTCGGCTGGTCGGCACGGCGAAGGCGCGCGAGCTGTATTTTCTCAACGAGATGCTGGACGCGGAGCAAGCGGCGGCACTGGGCATGGTCAATCGCGTGGTGGACGACACGGCGCTGCGCGACGAAACGCTGACGCTGGCCCGCCGCATTGCGGACGGGCCGCGCGTCGCGCTGGGCTACATGAAGCGCAACCTGCACGCAGCGGAAACCGAGCCATTCGGTGTGGTGCTGGAGATGGAGGGCATCCACCAGACCCGCGTCGGCCAGACCGAGGACCACCGCGAAGCGGTCGCCGCGTTCGCGGAGAAGCGCAAGCCGCGGTTTCGGGGGAGGTAGAACCGTCTTCCGCATTGGGCGTGGGAGAGGTTGATTCAGCGCCAGACCCGCAGCCGCGCCGCACCGTGCGTGCGCTCGGCCAGCAGCTCCCCCAGCTCCGGCATCGCCTCGTCGCGGCCGGTCTCCACCACCACCAATGCCCCAGGCGCGATCCACCCCGCCGTCCGCAGCCGGTCCATCGCGCGCGGCACCAGCTCGTGGCCATACGGCGGGTCGAGAAACACCAGCCCGCAGGGCTTGCCCGCCGGCGCCCGCAGCACATCGACCCCTAGCACCAAGGCGCGGTCCTCCGCGCGGCACGCCGCGACATTGCCGCGCAACGCCGCCAACGCCGCCCGATCCTGCTCCATGAACGTGGCGTGCGCCGCACCACGCGATAGTGCTTCCAGCCCGAACGCGCCGGTGCCGGCAAACGCGTCCAGCACGCGGGCGCCTTCCACCACGTCGCGGCCACCCCAGGGCGCGTGCAGCAGCATGTCGAACAACGCCTGCCGCACCCGGTCGGCGGTCGGTCGCGTAGCCTGTCCGGCCGGAGCAATCAGCGCCCGGCCGCGCCAGACGCCGGCGACGATGCGCATCAGGCCTCCCGCGGCACCCGGTCGCGCGGCGCCCGCGCCGGCACATCCTCGCGCGGCACCTGGTCACGCACCACTCGCGCCGGCACTTCCTCGACCGCACCGCGCGGCAGGGTGCCGAGCTGGAACGGGCCATAGGCGATGCGAATCAGCCGCGTCACGGGCAGCCCGAGAAACTGCATCACCCGCCGCACCTCGCGATTGCGCCCCTCGCGCAGCGCGACGGTCACCCAGGCGTTGTCGCCCTTTACCGCGTCCAGCCCGGCCTCGATCGGGCCATAGCGCACGCCCTCCACCGTGACCCCGCGCGCCAGGGCAGCGAGCCGGCCTGCGTCGGGACGGCCGTGCACGCGCACACGGTAACGGCGGATCCAGCCGGTGGCAGGCAGCTCCAGCTTGCGGGCGAGCGCACCGTCATTGGTCAGCAGCAGCAGCCCCTCGCTGGTCAGATCCAGCCGGCCGACGCTGACGACGCGGGGCAGGCCGGGCGGCAGCTTGTCGAATACCGTCGGCCGTCCCTCCGGATCGCGATGGGTCGTCACCAGCCCGTCCGGTTTGTGGTAACGCCACAGGCGGGTGCGTTCCGGCGTCTCCACCACGGTGCCGTTCACCAGCACGATGTCGTTCGGAGTCACAAAAGTGGCTGGGTGCGTCACCGGCGCGTTGTTCAGGCGCACGCGGCCCTCGGCCACCAACTTCTCGGCGTCGCGCCGGCTCGCGACGCCGGCCCGGGCCAGCCACTTGGCGATGCGTTCGCCGCGCGCCTCGTCGTTGACCGGGTCGCTCATCCGCACGCGGCGATCAGGGCGTCGAAGATACGGCGGTCGCCCGGGTCGATGCCGAATTCCGGGTGCCACTGGACGCCGAGGCAGAACCGGTAGCGCGGATCTTCCACACCCTCGATCACCGAGTCCGCGGCGACAGCGTTCACCACGGCAAATCGCCCCGGATCGCGCACCGCCTGGTGGTGCGATGAGTTCACCTGCATCTGCGTGGCACCGACGATCCGGTGCAGCAGCGTGCCCGGCATCACCGCCACACCATGCCCCGCTTCGTGGCGCGGCGTCCGCTGCTCATGCTCCAGCGCGTCTGGGATGGCGTCGGGAATGTGCTGGATCAGCGAGCCGCCGAGCACCACGGCCAGCAACTGCTCCCCACCGCAAATGCCCAGCACCGGCAGGTTGCGCGCCAAGGCGCCTTCGGTCAGCGCTTGCTCGGCTGCCGTGCGGCCTTGCTTGAGCGTCACCGTCGCGTGGCGGTCGGTCGCGCCATACAGCGCCGGATCCACGTCGAAAGCACCGCCGGTCACTATCAGAGCGTCGATGCGGTCGAGGTAGTCTGGCGCCAGGTCCGGGTCATGCGGCAAGGCGATGGGCAGGCCGCCGGCTGCGACGACCGCTTCGGCGTAGTTCTGCCGCATCGCATACCAGGGGTACTTCGAGTAACCGCCCGATTGCTCGGAATCCAGGGTCACGCCGATGACGGGTCGCCTGCGCATGCGGTGTTGCTAGACCGCGCGGGTGTGGCGGGGCAAGAAGCAGTGCATGTTGGCAGTGTGTCCTTTTCTCTCGCCCTCCACGCGTGATGGCCGGCGAGGCCGACTACCCGTTACTTTCCTTGGCCGGATAAAGGAAAGTCGCGGGTGGCCGACCTTCGCCGGCCATGACACCTGAAGAGCGGGGAAGGGTCGGGCGTCCGGACGATCATCATGTCCGCCATGGACATCGCGTTGGAAGAGGCCCGCGCCGCAGCGGCACGGGGGGAAATACCGGTCGGCGCGGTGGTGCTGGGGCCGGACGGAACGGTGCTGGCCCGCGCCGGCAACGCGGTAGAGGCGCAATCCGACGCCTCGGCGCATGCCGAACTGCTGGCCCTGCGTGCGGCGGCGGCGATCCGCGGCGAATCGCGCTTGCCCGACTGCGACTTGGTGGTGACACTGGAACCCTGTCCGATGTGCGCCCAGGCGATCAGCCTGTTCCGCATCCGTCGGCTGGTGTTCGGCGCCTACGACCCCAAGGGCGGCGGGGTAGAGCATGGCGCGCGGGTGTTCGATGCGCCGTCCTGCCACCATCGACCGGAAATCGTCGGCGGTGTGCGTGAAGGCGAGGCCGGCGGGCTGCTACGCAGTTTTTTCGCCGGGAAGCGGTAGCGGCGGACCCGAGGGAACGGGGCCGGCGTCCAGCCATTGTGGGGCGCAGGAGACTGGCTGCCTATTGCAGTATCGCCTCGCACTCTATTTCCAATAGGCAGTCCGGACCCGGCAACGCGGACATAATGACGGTCGTACGGGGGGGGGGAATTTGCCGCTTGGAAAATACGCAGCATAGATCCGGTTCATGTCACCGAAACCGTCGCGGCGGTTCAACAACAGGTTCACCTTCACGACGCGGTCCCAAGCGGCAACCCGCGCAACAGGGCCACAGCGCTAATACCAGATCAGTGGCGACGCGCTTGTCGGAAGCCTGCACGGCGCCGGGAGATTAGCGGGCCAACGCCCGCCAGCCGATGTCGTGGCGGCAGAAGCCTTCCGGCCAGTCGATAGCTCGAATCCCAGCGTAAGCCGCGTCTCTCGCGGCGGCGAGCGTGGTGCCGGTGGCGCATACCGTCAGCACACGCCCGCCGGCGGCGCGGATGATGCCCGAGGTGTCGGCCTCGGTGCCGGCGTGGAACACCTGCACGCCGGGGACGGCGGCGACGCGGTCCAGGCCGCGGATTTCGCTGCCTCGTTCCGGCGCTTCGGGGTAGCCGCGCGCCGCCACCACCACCGCGATTGCCGCCGCATCCGACCAGCGCAGGTCAAAGTTTGCCAATTCCCCGTCGCAGGCTGCCTGCAATGCGGGCAACAGGTCAGATTTCAACCGCAGCAACAGCACCTGGCATTCCGGGTCGCCGAACCGCACGTTGAACTCGATCACCTTCGCACCGTCCGCGGTGAGCATAAGCCCGGCAAAGAGGATGCCGCGGAACGGTGTGCCGCGCCGTGCCATTTCAGCCAGCACGGGGCGCACGATGCGGTCCATCGCCGCTTGCTCGAGTGCGGGCGAGAACATCGGTGCCGGCGCGTAGGCGCCCATGCCACCGGTGTTGGGGCCGGTATCGCCGTCGCCGACCCGCTTGTGGTCTTGCGCCGAGCCGAGCAGTCGTGCCGTTTCGCCGTCGCACAGGGCGAACAGAGAGATTTCCTCGCCAGCCAGAAATTCCTCGATGACCACCGACGCGCCGGCCTCGCCGAACGCGCGTGACTCCATCATGGCGTCGATCGCGGCCAACGCCTCGGCTTCTGTGGTGGCGACCACCACGCCCTTGCCGGCCGCCAGGCCGTCGGCCTTCACCACGATCGGCGCGGCGCGCCGGCGAATGAATGCACGCGCGGCTTCGGGGTCGTCGAACCGTTCCCACTGGGCGGTAGGAATGCCGGCGGTGTCGCAGATTTCCTTGGTGAAGGTCTTGCTGCCTTCGAGTTGTGCCGCAGCGCGCGATGGGCCGCAGCAGGCGATGCCGGCGGCCTCCATCGCGTCGGTGATGCCGGCGACCAGCGGCGCTTCAGGGCCCGGGACGACCAGGTCGATCGCGTTGTCCTGCGCGAAGGCGACCAGGGCTGCGAAGTCGAGCACACCGATCGGGACGCAGTCGGCGACCTGGGCGATGCCGGGGTTGCCGGGCGCGCACCACAGTTTGGTCAGCAGGGGGCTGGCCGCGAGCGCCCAGCACAACGCGTGTTCGCGTCCGCCCGATCCGATGACCAACACGCGCATGCGGGGGCTCCTGCGAAGGGGAGGGGAATGGCCCGCCGCGCTCTTAGCATAGGCTGTCGCTCCGGACGATCCGCCGCCGGCTGCGGCGAGGCGAACAGTGCATTGGCCGCGCGTTTTGCTGCCGCGGGCATCGAACGCAGCCGATGAGCGCACGCGAACCTGGGCGAGCAGATCGTGTTGGCGATGATCGACCATGCGTCGAGGGCGCGAGATGGCGCGATCGACAGGCGGCGGCATGGCAGCCAGAGGGCGGAAGCCCCCGTCATTCGGGCTGATTGACCGGATTCTGCGTCCGCCAGATGCCCGTGCGGTGGACGAGATTGTGGTCTGCTACCGGTTGGCGGCCCTGCGGATTGCCCCGAGCCCCAGCAGCCCGCCGGCGAGAAGGGTCAGGGACATCGGCTCTGGGACTACCAACTCAGGGTGGTCCCCAAGGACAATCAGTCGCGTATTGCTGTTGGCGACGCAGTTCGTGGCAAATGAGTGGGTTTCGCAACCACCCGTTATCACATCGACGCCTGACATCGTTGCGGAGAACGGCTTTGCCACATCCAGAATCAGCGTGATGTTGTAAGCATCGGCGTACGCGGTGAAGACCCCAGCCGTATACCCGCTGGCGGGGTTGCTGGGGATGACATAGTCGGATCCCGTCAGCAGTGTCCCGGTTACGGTGACGATATTGCCCGATTGAACAATGCCATAGACATTCAAGAAGATGTTTCCACTGGCGGTGCCGCCATCGGTGAACGCCACGTTTTTCAATGTCAGGATGGGATACGCCTGCGTGGTTGTAGAAATTCCTATTAACACACCAAATACGAGCAGAACGTTCCTCGCTCCTGTCGCCATCCGCTGCATTTTGCGAACTCCCGCGCCACTTCACCGATTTGCGAACTTATCACGGCGCTGTGACGATTTTCAACCCGTTTCGGCAAAAACTTCGATTTATATCAATTTTTTCTTTCTGCCGCACGCCGATCTCGTCGCGCCCCGGCTTACAATGGGGTTTCGGTTGGTTCCTTACCGGCTCGCCAAGGCAGCTGCACGCATGGCCAGGTCGGCCATGCGTGCAGCGAACGGCCTCGACGAAGGTTCAATCCGTCTCGTGCCCGGGGCGCGTCTTTTCGGCTGCGTCGGCCCTTGGCGGCGCTTCGCCCTTCCTGTCATCGGAACAGGGCGGCCGGGCGCGGGTCGTATGGTTTCCACAGGTTCGGCCATGTGGGTTGCGGGCCTGGTCGCCACCAACCCGTGTCAGCGCTGATGGTCTCGGTGGCTGCGCGGTTTGACGTCTCCGTGGCGGCGCACCCGGCACCGGGCTCTGGCCGACACGCTTCAGGCGATCGTGCCGGCTGTCAGACGATTGGATCGTTACTCCAGCGTTGACCCGATGTCGCGGCGCATGCAACGCTTCCGGCCTTCCAACGGATCTCGACGCGATGCGCGAGGAACTGGCAGCGACACAGGCGCAGGCGTGGCAACGTTTGGCCGCGCCGGGTACGTGGTGGACCGGCGCCGAGCGTGTTGCCATCGCGGCCGAAGCGCGACATGCGCCGACTTGTCCGTTATGCGCCGCGCGTGCCGCGGCGCTGTCGCCGTTCGCGGTCGGTGGCGCGCATGCGCGGCTGGACTCGTCGCTGACCGATGCGGCGATCGAGGCCGTCCATCGGATCTGCACCGATCCCGGCCGGCTTGGCGAAACCTGGTTCCTGCGCCTGCGCGAGGCGGGCCTGGGCGAGGCTGCCTATGTCGAACTCGTGTCTGTCATCGCGGTAGTAACCGCGGTGGACACGTTCCGTCGTGCCGCCGGGCTGCAACCCCGGGTGTTGCCGGTGCCGCGTGGGGGCGCCCCGACGCGCCGCCGGCCGCATGGTGCGCGCCCGGGCCTGGCCTGGGTCGCGACCCTGGCTCCGGAGGACGTCACACCGGCGGATCCCGACCTCTATCGCGAGCATCCGGGGCCCCGCGCCCGGTATGGCGCCAACATTCATCGCGCGTTGAGCCTGGTGCCCCACAGCATGATCCATTGGTGGGACATGCTGGAGGCGATGTACCAGTCGTCGTCGCAGATGCGCGACTTTGCGCGCGACTATCGCGCGGTGACGCATGCGCAGATCGAGTTGCTCGCCGCCCGGGTGGCCGCGCTGAATCGGTGTGAGTATTGAACGGTCAGCCACGTGGCCTTGCTCCGTGCGAGTGGCCAGCATGACAATCGGGATTACGCGCTGCGTGGCGTGATGGATGGCGCGACGGCAACCGGCGTGACTGGCGGCGAGGCGCTGCTGGCGCTGGTCGATGCGGCACTTGGGCGCGACGGCAGCGTGCTGGCGCGGGCCCGCGCAGCAGTGCGCGCTTCCCTCGGCAAGGCCGCGCTGTTGGATGCGGCGGCTGTGATCGGCGGGTTCGACGGCATCACCCGCATCGCGGATGCCATTGGCATTCCGCTGGAACCGGCGAAGGCAGAACAGACGGCGGATTTCTTTGATGCACTGGAAATCGGCCGGTTCAGGATGCAGAAGACCTGAAGTGGCTTGCAGGGTTTCGCCCCGTTCATGCCCAAGGGCCGGAAGGCCATGCTGAGGCTTAGAATTGGTAATGAATATCCAAGGTCAATGTGGCGCGCCGCCGACCATATCGGCGCAAGCGGCGGTTGGATTCGCCGATCGGGTTCTATTTTCCGATCCCTTCGACCCTCGGTGCTGGCATGATGAAGGTCCGGCATACCGTCGGATCATTGTCCGCGCCTGCGGCCACGAAATCACCCTGCTGCCATGAGATGGGCCGCCGGGTTTGGCGCTGAGGCCGCGGCGGCATCGTTGCACTCTTCTGCGATCCAACCATGCGGCACGCGCCGTCTGGCGATTTGCATCGCTTCCAATATCCGTCCTCAGGACCATCGCTTGTCCGCCTCATGCAGGTCACGCAGAACCTTGCGGATCGCTGCGGAGCGATCGCCGCCGGTGGCCCGCATGGCGTCCTTTACGAGTCGCTCCCTGGCGTTCGCGTTGAGGATGGCATTGCGCAAATGGCCCTCAAGCGCCGAGAGAGGCGGCCCACCTGCCGTTGGTCGGCGTGTATCCGGCCCGCTCCGGAATGAATTCGCCGCCGTCGGCCGTTGACGTCCTGAGCCAGGCGATTGCTGCTCTATGATTGCGTCCAACAGGGTTGCGTTGGCATCTGGCTGGACTCTGGATGTTGGCCGGCGAAGGGACCGAGCAACCAAAGCCAAGGCACACGCCGCCAAGCCGATGCCGATGTAGTTCTCAGTCGTGATTTCCATGCCGCTGTCTCGCGCTTTGAATCCAGATACTACCAGCACGCCGCAACACCCGTCTGCACCCCTACGAATACGAGACCGTCGTGCCGTGGTTTCCGTCGTCGGAGAGCTTGAAGTCGGACTGCGCGTACGTCCCGGTCATGGTGAAGGCAACGCTGTGCACTCCATCGGTGACCGCCAGCGTGCCGCTGCCGGAGCCTTGTGTGAAACTCAGCGTCGGGGTCAGCGCAAATTGCACCGCGGTGAAGTCGAAGTGGTCACCGCTGACGAAACCCTCAACCGTCGCGCCGAAGCTGCCGCTGTCGATCGCCAGCGTTCCACCGCCGCCGATGAATGCGATGGTCGCATTGCTGTCCACCACGCTGGCAAAATCCAGCTTCGCCGAAGCGCCGATATCGAACGTGCCGTCACCGATGGCCGCCTGCGCAAACGCCAGCGTTCCCGAGTTGACCGCCACCGTGCCCGTATTGTCGATCAGCGCCTGCACGGAAGTCGTGCCGCTGCCGCCCAGCTTCTCGATCGTGCCCTCGTTGAACACCGCGCCGGAGCCCGGACTGGTAAGGCTGCCGTCGCATTCGATCTCGAATGTCGCGCCAGCCACGTTGTTGATATAGCCGGCCTGGCTCGCCGCACCGGTATCCCCGCTCCCCAACGCAATCGATCCACTGCTCCAGGTCAGCGCAGCGTCGTTCTGCAACGCACCGCCGCCATCGAGCTGCAAGGCGCCGACGATCGATGAATACCCGTCCAGCACGACGACCCCGCCGCCGGTCAGCACGCCGTCGCCCAACTCCGCGAAGCTGCTCACCGTAAAGTTGCCGCTGTCGGACAGGGTGCCGCCGGTGCCGTCGTCGGCCAGACCCAACGTCTCGGTACCGGTATAGAGGCCGCCAAGCAATAGCGCGCCGCCGCCCGAGATCGCCAGCGACGAACCGAAGACCGCGCCCGACGCAGCGGACAGGTCGACCGTGCCGCCGGTGATCTGCGTCGTCGCGACGTCATAGACTCCACCGGTAAAGGTGAACGTTCCGCCGGTGCCGCTGGCCGCCGTGCCGAATTGCAGCACCGCGCCGGACCCGACCACCAAGCCGCCCGCATCCGAAATGCCGCCGCCGTTCAGCGACAACGTGCCGCTCAGCGCCTGGATGTAGCCGGTGTTGGTCACCGCCGCGTCGATATCGACCTCGCCACCGCCGGCGTAGACCGCCATCACCCCGGCATTGTTCAGCACGCCGCCCGCGACGTTGTTGATGCTGTAGCCCGAGGCCGTAACGAAAAACGTCGCCCCGGCGACGTTGGTCAATGTGCCTGACTGCGTCACCGCTGCCGCGTCGCCGGCTCCCAGGGTGATGTCGCCCGACGACCAGTTCAGCCAGCCGTCGTTCTCCACGGTGCGGCCGCCATCGAGTTCGAACGCGGGCGCGCCGCCGATGCTGCTGACGCCGTACAGGCGGGTGGTGCCACTGCCGCTCTCCACGCCGTTGGTCAGGCTGGCGCCGCCGAATACGGTGAAGGTGCCGCTGCCCGACAGGAACGGCATGCCGGTCGCATTCAGGTCGGTCGTCGGTCCTTGCAGGAACGCGCCGTTGGTCTGGCCGTTGCCGGCGCCAAGCAGCAACGCGCCCGAAGCGGCAAGCCGCAACGTGCCGATCGTCAATCCACTCGCGGCCGTGGCATCCACCGTCGTGCCGTTGATCAGCACCGTGCCGGCATTGAAGCTGCCGCCGGTCAGGGTGAATGTGGGGGTGCTGATCGGCAGGCCGAACAGCCCGTTCGCCACGCCGAATTCGAGTTCGGCGCCCGGCGCGACGTAGAGGTTGCTGGCGTTCGAACTGCCGCCGTCATTCAATGCCAGCGTGCCGCTCTGCACCTGAACGTAGCCGGTGTTGTAAATCGAATCGCCGAAGGCCACGCCGCTGCCGCCAGCATAGACCGCGATGATCCCGGCATTGTCCACCACGCCGCCGATGCCGTTGGCAATGCGTGCGCCCGAGGCCGTGATGTAGAAGGTCGCGCCGGCGACATTGTCGAGCGTGCCGCCGGTGGTCAGCGGATAGATCGGATAGTCTTCATTGCCGAGCTGAATGCTGCCCGACGACCAGTTCAGCCAGCCATCGTTCTCGACAGTGCGGCCGTCCTCGATCGAGAACCCGGCCGTGCCGCCGATCACGCTGACGCCGTAGAGCCGCGTCAGTCCGGTATCGAGTTCCTGGCCGCCGCTCAGGTTGGCGCCACCGAACACTGTGAATGTGCCGGTGCCCCACAGGAACGGTGTGCCCGTGGCGCCGCCTGGACCCGTCGTCTCTTGCGTGAAGCCCGCGTTGGCTTGGGCATTGTTGGCACCAAGCAGCAGCTCGCCCGACGCCGACAGTTGCAGCGTGCCAAATACCACGCCCGACGCGGCCGAGGCATCCAGCGTGCTGCCGGAAATCACCGTATCCAGACCCTGGTACCGGCCGCCGGTCAGCGAGAACGTGCTTTCGATCGTGCCGGTCGACGCGCCGAATTCCAGCACCGCGTTGGCAGCGGCCTGCAACCCGAAGGCGTTCGAGCTGCCACCGCCGTTCAGGGTGAGCGTGCCGTGGTTCACCTGCACCACGCCGGTGTTGTCGAGGCTGGCGTCGATTACCGCCGTGCCGAACCCCAGGTTCGTGCTCAGGGTGACGGCATTGGCAACGATCGCGGCCGCGTCGGCGGCGGCCAGCGTGCCGTTCAGCGTCACCGAGCCAGCCTCGAACGCCGCGGTGTCGCCAATGCTCAGCGTGCCGTTGACGGTGAGCGCGGCGCCGGCGTCGTTCAGCAGCACCGAATTGACGGCCTGGCTGCCGTTGACCGAAACGCCGTAGGTGCCCGCCAGGGTGATCGCGACATTGGACGCAGCGCCCGGTTCGGTCGGGGTGGACGACCAATCCGTCGCGCTGCCCCAGTCGCCGCCGGCCACGTTGGTCCAGCTCACAACGGACGGTCCGATGACGATGCCGCCACCCGCAGCGGAAAGCGGGAAGTCGCTCGCGCTGGCGCTGGTCCCCACGATGAACGCCGCGAGCAATGCGTTGTTCTGCGAAATGTCCAGCGTGCCGTTGTTGACCGTTGCCGCGTAGCCCGTACCGCCCGGCAGCACGATCTCGTCGCCGATCGACCAGTTCAGCAGCGTGCCGGTGACGCCACCGGGATTATCCAGGCGCAGCACGCCGCCGGTGCCGCTGAAGGCGATCGTGCCGATATTGCCGACGGTGCCGGAGAACGCGATCGTGCTGCCGGCGGCAATGCTCATCGTGCCGGTGTTGGTGAAGGTGCTGGTCAGGACGATCAGGTCGTCATCGTTGGCGACCTGGATCAGGCCCTCGTTGCTGAGAATCGTCAGGTCGCCGATTGTGAAATTGGAGCCGGCTCCCGCCGCGGCAACTATCGTGCCCTGGTTGTCGAGCGGACTCGGGTTGGGTGGAAAGACGTAGATTGGAAAACCCGGGTAGTCAGACGGTGGCGGCGTGAAGGTGCCGGCCGAGACGTTCCCCTCGGTGTCATCGATCAGCCCCTGGTTCACGAGGCCGCCGGTCAGGTTGATGGTCCCGGCGCCTGGTGTCGTTGCGTCTAGCGTGGTGGTCGCGGCCAGCGTCAGTTCCGGCGTGCCAAAGCCGATTGGCGAGATGAAGACCGGTCCGTAATCCGTCGGATTACCGAACCACACGTCGCCGCCAACCGCCCCGAGATCGACCTGCACGTTGGCCAGCGTCTCGCTGTCGAAGCTGATCGTGTCGCCGCCGCCGGTCAGGTCGATCACGCCCGGGCCGTTGCCGGACAATGGCAGCAGCGTGAAGCTGTCGAGGATCGACAGGTACTCACCGGTCCCTCCGACGTCGATCGGACCTTGCCAGGTCACTCCGTCGAGCGTGGCGTCGGACAGTGTCAGCGAGCCGCCCTGGTCAACGACCGCGCCGCCCTGGATGTCACCGGGCGTCGCGATACCGTTCACCAGGCCGCCAATTTGGAAATTGCCGAACGAGGCGCCGGCGGCCAGCGTCAGCGTTCCCCCGGTGTTCACCAGTGTGCCTAGAAGTTCCACGAGGCCGCCCGAGGTCTGGATACCGGCCAGTGCGGCGGGCGTAATGGTTCCTCCGACGACCAGCGTGCTGGCGGCATCGAGCGAGATCGTGCCGGTATTGCTGAAGGCCCCCGCGGACGCGGTGGGACTCCCCGGTGGCGGCGAGTCCAGGAAAAGCGCCGCGCCGCCGGTCACCGTTACCTGTCCGGCATTGATGAACGACGTGGCGCCGACGGCCAGTTCGTTGCCGGTGCCGCTGACGCCGATCGACCCGTCGTTCGTCACGGTGCCGCCGGTGAGGAACAGCGCCTCGGCGGTGCCGGCGCCGAAGCCGATACTGGTGTTGGAGGCCAGTGTCAGCGTCGTCGCGCTGCCAGCCAGCGCGTTGGCCCCGGCGCCGACCGTGATGGCCAGATTGCTCAACGTCTCTGCATCGAGCAATACGAGGGTACTGGTGTTCAGCAGTGCCACCGGCGCGGGCCCGGCACTGGCTGTAGCCAAGTCGAGCCCGTTGCTGATCGCCAGTCGTCCGCCGTTCAACGTGAGCTCCGGCAGTTCCAACTGGACGCCGTCGAGCGCGCCGTAATTGAACGCCACTGCACCGCCGGCGTCGGCCTGGATCGTGCCGCCGATGACCGTTGCGTAGGTGCCGTAACCGGAACTCAGACTCGGGCGGCCCAGGCCGAAGCTGCTGAACGGATCGCTCGTGCCGATCGCGAGCGTGCTGCCGTTATTGTTCAAGGTCCCGGTGAGGATCAGCGTGCCGCCATTCCCGACGATGCCACCAAGCGGCGCACTCAGCGATCCGCCGAGGATCAGCGTTGCCGTGGCGTCTGCCAGCGCGATGGTGCCGGTATTGGTGAACGCGGTGGCCTCGATATCGAGCGTCGCACCATTCGATGCGGTCAGCAGGCCCGCGTTGACCAGCGTGCCCGTGCCCAACTCGATCGATTCACCGGAACCCGAGACCGATACTGTGCCAAGGTTGACGAAGGTGCTGTTCGAATACCCGTCGCCATACGGATCGATAACACCCTCGTCCAGGTACTGTCCGTCGATCTCCAGACGGCCGCCCGCCGTGCCGCTGACGCTGATCTCGCTGTTCGAGTCCAGCGTCAGGATGCCACCGGTGGTCAGGAACGAAATGCTGGTGCCCGCCTCGATCGTGTAACCGGTCAGCGTCTGCGACTGCACCAGGTTGAGCGTGCTGGCGTTCAGGATCACCGCCGCGACGCCGCCCTCGCCGGGCGTGAGGCTCAGGCCGTTGACGATGGTCAGATTTGTATCGGTGAGGTCGAGCGGGCTTTGCAGCACGACCCCGTTCAGCGTACCGCCCAGGCCCAGCGTGCCGCCCGCATCCACCGCGATCGTTCCGCCATAGATCGTGCCGCCCCCGCTATACCATAGGGGCGGGATCAGCAACGTGGCGAACGCGTCGGCCGTGCCGATGTTCAACACATTGCCGGTGTTGTCGAGCGCGCCGGTGACCTCCAGCGTCCCCCCCGCGCCAGTGATCGCACCGAGGTCAGTACTGCTCAGTGAGCCTGTAATGACTACGATGCTCGCACGGTCCGCAACGACGATCGAGCCGGTGGACAGCAACGTCTGGAACCCGCCAATCGCCAGGTCGGCACCATTCGAGACCTCGATCAGTCCTTCGTTTCGCAGGGTGGTGGCATCGAGGTCGATTTCGACATCCGGGCCGGACGCCGTCATCGTGCCCTGGTTGTCGAGTTCGGCGAGCGTGTAAGCCACACCGGGGATGCCACTGCCGAAACTGGCCTGGGAGTAAGTTCCGCCAACGCTGATGCTGCCGGCGTTGACGATCGTGGGGCCGGAGAAGTAGGCCGACGTGGTGTCGATTGTCACCAACCCTTGGTTGGTGAACGAACCGGAGACAAGAGGAGTCTCGCCGGAAAGACTGAGCGTTCCGTGTGGCCCCAGCGTGAACCCGGCGGCGCCGCCGGAAAGGGTCGACGTCTCGAGGTCGATGCTGACGGAGTCGAGGGTGCCGGCGACGCCAAGCTGCCCGTAGTAGGCGGCAATGGAGGCTGGCCCGCCGCCAATCGCTTCCACCGTGGAACCGGCGGCCAAATTCACGGTCCCGCCGTACATCGACAGCGGCCCGTCCCACACCACATTCGCCAGCGTGAGAGTGCCGCCGCCCTCCAGCGACGCGCTGCCGGCATTGACGATCGTGCCGCCCTGGACGGTGCCGGCCAGGATGACGTCCTGGTAGGCACCGCCCGGTGTCAGGAACCCGTTGCTGTTCACCGTGAGCGTGTTGCCCACGTTGTTGAACGTGCCGGTCAGTTTGACGACGCCCCCGGCGCTGACGATCGATCCGAGGTTGGCCAGCGTCGCCACCGAGAACGAGCCGCCGATATCGAGTTCGTTGCCCGTCGCGCCCAACACGATCGTTCCGGTGCTGACGAAGCTCTGCGATCCGGCGCTATCGATATCCAACGCTCCGCCATCGGCAACCTCGATCGTGCCGGCGTTGACGACCGATCCGATGAACAGCCGGGTCGACGGTCCCGCCAGATTGAGCGTCGCATCCGCGCCCAGGTTCAGCGTGCCGTCGGACGCGATAATCTGCCCGGCGAGGATCTCGATACCCGACGATCCGCCGCTGCCGAGATTGATGGTGGCATTGTCGAGCGTCGTGCCGTCGAGAATGGTGAGCGAGCCGACGACGTCGATGACGCCGGGCGACGTCCCGTCGGCCTGGGTGACGCTGAGGCCGTCCTTTACGCTCAGGCCGCCGGCAGCCAGGGTGCCCCGTACCGTCACGCCGTCCAGCGTGCTGGTACTCTGGACCGCGCCGCTGGCCCGGATCGCGCCGCCGTCTTCCACGATGGTGCCACCGCGCACCGTGGCTGGGCTGTTGTCGAACGGCGAGCCCAGCCCCAGGTAGCCCCAACCCGTGGTGCCGTTCAGCACCAGCGTGTTGCCGGTGTTGTCGAACAGCCCCTCGATGAGCAGGTTGCCGCCGGATGACACGACGTTGCCGAGGGCACTCGCCGCCAGCGTGCCGTCGAGCTGCAACGCGCAGTAGGTATCCAGCAGTACGATTGTGCCGGTGTTGATGAAGTCGGTAATGCCAGGGCCGACCTCCAACGTGCCGCCAAGCGACAGCGCGATCTGGCCCGAATTGTCGAACGTTCCGGCGTTGAGCGGCAGGAACAGGCCCTCCGGCGCCACGCCAACCTGCAAGACCGCGCCGTGCGACAGAGCGATCGAGCCGGCATTGGCGACCGTCTGCCCGTACGCGATCACGTTGCCGGTCACGTCGCCCGCATTGGCCGTGATGCTGCCGAGATTGGTCACCACGCTGCCGGCGAGGATCACGCTGCCGGACCCAGCGTTGAGGATTGCGTTTGGCCCCAGGGTGAGCGAGCCGTTCGCGTCGAACGCCGACGGCGCCGCGATCTCGTTGGAGCCGGAAGCGTTCAGCGTCACCGCATCGAGCGAGCCGGTGTTGCCGACCGACAGCGTCGAACTGTTCAGCGTGATGGTGCCGGGGGTTCCGCCTGCGGACTGGAACGTGTCGCCCAGCAGCACGACGCTCTGGCCGGTCAGGTTCAACGGCCCAACCCAGGTCAGGCCGGCCAGTGTGCCGGTGTTGACCTGTCCGAAATCGACCGCCCCGCCGGCGCTCAGCACGGTGTCGCCTTGCAGCACGCCGTCGAAGTCCACCGTCAGCGTGCCGGCCGCGAGCGTCAGCGTGCCCGCATTCAGTGCGCCATTCACCAGCAGCGTTCCCGTTGGATCGTCCAGCAGCACCGAGCCGACCGTCTGCGAGCCGGTCACCGTGACGGTGTAACTGCCCGCCAGATCGATCACGACGTTATCGGTTGGCCCCGGAACGTTGGGGCTGGACGACCAGTTGCTCCCGGTCGTCCAACTGCCGCCGGCGGTGTTGGTCCAGGTGACCGGCGGTGGGTCCGACCCGGCCGTCACGATGGGGCCGCCAACCCCGCCGGCTGTCTCAAGCGTGACCGATCCGGACAGTCCGATCGAGCCGGGCGTTACGACCGAACCGAGCGGCGTAATCGACTCGGTCACCAGCGACCCGGGCGGGGCGGCAGCAAAGGAACCAACTGTGAGGATTGTGCCACCACCATCCAGGCCGATGTCGCTCCCGGCAGCAAGGTCCAGAGTGGCTGAGGCAATGATCACTGCGCTGGCCACGTCGATCGATGTTCCGGCGTTCAACGTGACGTTGCTGCCGTCGATCGTGCCGGCGTTCAGATCGATGGCGCCGGACGCAACGATATCCACCGCCCCGCCCGCCGCCAGCCCGCCGTTCTGCGCATACGACCCCACCGACAGCGAGCCGCCGTTGAACTCCAGCGTGCCGGCCTCCAGCGTGAACCCGGCCGTCACGGTCAGCGGGGCATCCAGCACCAGCACCGCCCCTGCCGCATCCAGCACGACGGAGTCCACCGCCTGCGCCTCGGCCAGGGTGATCGTGTAGGTGCCGGCCTGGGTGATCGCCACGTCGTCGCCGGCGGTCGGCGCCGCGGGGCTGGAGGACCAGTTGCTGCCCGTTCCCCAGTCGCCGCCGGCCGGATTGGTCCAGCTCTCCTGGGTCGAAACCTCGGAGGCCACCACCATCGGATTGATGTAGCTCTCCGGCTCGTAGACGGGGGCATAGCTCACCGGCTCATCGGTATAGGTCGCCGGCGGCAGATAGGTGTAGCTCACCGACACGACCGCCCCGGCCTGTGCCAGAAGCCTGGCGAGCAGGTTGCCGGGGCCGTCGAGGGTCGCTGTGCCGACAGCAGAGAGCGGCAGTGCCACCGTGCCCGAGCCGCTGAACAAAGCGAGGTCAGTCGGATCGGTCAGCGTGACCGAACTGAGCGCCGACTGGTTCAGATCCGGGTCGGTCTGGCCGGATGTCCCGGCGAAATCCGCGGTGCCGTCGTAGCCGCCCAGCGACATGGTGTCGCTGACGGTGGTCGCGGTCGTCACGGCCGTCTCGCCGTCCGGCAGGTCCAGGCTCAGGGTCGCCGTCTGGGTGGTCGATAGCGTGGCCGCCGTGGCGTCCTGGTTTTCTGCCGCGACGCTGGCCGTCTCGTCGCCTGTCAGGGTGATGTTGACGGATTGCAGGGTTCCCAGCGAGGGATCGAATGGCAGGACCGCAGCGCTGTTGGTCCAGCCCGTCGTCTGCTCCGTGAAGTTGATGATCTGCGGTACGGTGGTAACGGGCTGGGGGCCGGCCGTCTGCATCAACGGCGCGACATCCCCCAAGGCTGACGCGCCTTCCATGGTCACGCCGGCATTGCTCGGGCTGCCGCCGTTCTGCGGCGCGGTGTAGTCGTATTGCAGCGTGACCGTTGCGCCGGCGCTAGCCTGCGAGGCGATGTCCATGTTGGCTGGCCCGGTCACGTCCAGCCGGCTGGTGGCCCCCGCCGTCAACGGGACGGATCCGGTCCCGACGAAATTCCCCAGATCGACGCTGCCCGGCTGGAACAGCGCCTGCGCAACGGCGGTGCCGGAAAGGAGAGACAACGTGGTGCTGCCATCGGCGCCGAGGCTGGCCGAAGCGGACGCCTCGGGCGACACCTGTGCCAGCAGCACGCCCGTCGGGCTGGTCACGCTCACCGTGCTGTCGAGCGATACCGTAACGTTCGATGGCGCCGCCTCCAGGCTTTCGATGGCGACGCTGCCGAGGATGTCGCCGGAGAGGCTGACGCCGATGCCGTCCAACGTGCCCGACGCCGGATCGAACTGCGCGAACGGCAGGGTTTGCGACCAATCGGAGGCCTGGTCGGTGATGGTCTGTTGCTGGGCGATGGTCATCGTGCGGCTTTCTGCGGGCCGGCGCGGCGTTTCGCTCCCGCACTGGGCAGATCAGCGGGCGGCGCGTGCATGCGGCGGACATTAAGGCGAAACGTTCACCGCTGCAACGTTTAAACCGCTATACGCCTGCATGCCGAGTGCGGCGACAGCGGTCGGGATTTCATGTGTGTCGATCGAGACCAAACCGCACGAGGGCGGCCGATTATGTTGATCATCGGGAACGGCTTTCCCGTTTAGGATTGATATCGAGCAGATCTGCGCGCGGCATCATCGAGGCTGAATGGCCTGCTCCGGACAGCCTCCGTGCGCGCAGCGACCTGGCCGGCAGAATCCGCCGGAAGCATGATGCGGCATCGGCATTGGATCAGTGTGAATGTCCGCAACAGGGGGAGGGACATCCATACCGGCGCACGACTGCCGCATCGGCTGGGTGACGCGCCGATTGCCGAGCTGTTATGATCCGGACGACCCCAGTAGGAAGGAACGCCATGCAAGTCCGCGCTGCCGTGGCCCGCGAGGCCGGCAAGCCACTAAGCCTGGAAACCGTGGACCTCGAAGGCCCTCGCGCCGGCGAAGTCCTGGTCGAAATCAAGGCGACCGGCATCTGCCACACCGACGAATTCACCCTCTCCGGCGCCGATCCGGAAGGCATCTTCCCGGCGATCCTCGGGCATGAGGGCGCCGGGATCGTCGTCGAGACCGGGGCGGGCGTCACCAGCGTTCGCAAGGGCGATCACGTCATCCCGCTGTACACGCCGGAATGTCGGCAGTGCGAGTATTGCCTCAGCCGCAAGTCCAATCTGTGCGTGGCGATCCGCGCGACCCAGGGCAAGGGCGTGATGCCGGACGGCACCAGCCGGTTCGCCTCGCATGGCCAGCCGGTCATGCACTACATGGGCACCTCGACGTTTGCCAACTTCACCGTGCTGCCGGAGATCGCCGTCGCGAAAATCCGCGAGGACGCGCCGTTCGACAAGGTTTGTTATATCGGCTGCGGCGTCACCACCGGCATCGGCGCAGTGATGAACACCGCAAAGGTGGAGGCCGGGTCGCGGTGCGTGGTATTCGGTCTGGGCGGCATCGGGCTGAACGTGATCCAGGGCCTGCGCATGGTCGGCGCGGAGATGATTGTCGGCGTGGACCTGAACGCGAACCGCCGCGCGATCGGGGAAAAATTCGGCATGACGCATTTCGTCAATCCGAGCGAGGTACAGGGCGATCTGGTGCCGTATCTGGTCGAACTGACGAAAGGTGGCGCGGACTATAGTTTCGAGTGCATCGGCAATGTGAAGGTGATGCGGCAGGCGCTGGAATGCTCCCATCGTGGCTGGGGCCAATCGATCATCATCGGCGTTGCGGGCGCCGGGCAGGAGATCGCGACGCGGCCATTCCAACTGGTGACCGGCCGGGTGTGGAAGGGAACCGCCTTCGGTGGCGCGCGCGGGCGGACCGATGTGCCGCGGATCGTCGATTGGTACATGGAAGGCCGGATCAACATCGACGATCTGATCACGCACGTGCTGCCATTCGACCGCATCAACGAGGGGTTCGACCTGATGCGGCGTGGCGAGAGTATCCGGACGGTCGTGACCTACTGACAAGGAAAGAACTCCCCCTCCGCCTGCGGGAGGGGGAGAGATCGCCAGCTTGCCGGTCTGGATTTTTCCAACCGGTTCTCCGCCGGTAGTCTTGTCGCCCTCGCACTCGCTATTGTGGTGGTGCCGTTGGTTCGCCATCCCACGCGCGCCGCGAGCTCACCCGTCATCGCGTGGCGCAATGCTGCTGAGAGAGTACAGGATCATGCCGGATTTTCTGCGATGCTGATCCATGTCACGCGGGCGGTTTCGATCGACGATGCGGAACTGCACGAGGATTTCCTGCGCGCGTCCGGCGCCGGCGGACAGAACATCCAGAAAGTGGAGACGGCGGTACAGTTGCGGTTCGACGTGCGGCATTCGCCCAGCCTGCCCGATGCGGTGCGCGGCCGTCTCGAACGGCTGGCCGGGCGGCGGCTGACCAAGGACGGGGTTCTGGTCATCTCGGCGCAGCGGCACCGGACGCGGGAGCGGAACCGGGAGGACGCGCTGGAACGGCTGCTGACGCTGATCAGGCAGGCCGCGGCCCTACCTCCGCCGATCCGCAAGCCAACCAAGCCGACACGCGGGTCGAAGCAGCGGCGCCTGGAGGACAAGACGCATCGCGCCGGCATCAAGGCGATGCGCGGGCGGCCGTCGACAGTTTAGGGCACGCGGCGATTTAGCGACGACCGCGGAACCATCCAGTCCGGAAACTCGCCAGGAATCCGCGGGGCACCGGCCATCACCCGTCATTGCGACGTGTGAAAGCGGCGAACTGTCCCCTGCCTGACGAGCCGAGACCGTCCCCAGGCAGGGGACGGTTCGCCGCTTTCACACGTCGCAATGACGGCTTGCCGCGCCGATGTATCGACGCCAACATGCCGACCGCACGATGATCGCGTTCAGCAATCAGTATCGGCCGTCATCGCTTCATTGTCGATGCCAGATGACCACGCCGCTCTCTAATTCCCCGTCGGTGTGAACCGTCAGGGTTCCCGGCGCCGGTGGAGCGCAACACGCCACCGCCGTACCGCGGTCTGGCTGTACGGCACATCCAGCCAACAACGACGCCAACAGCAGCAATGGCGTCACCCGGGTCACCGTGACCGCGGCCGGTTTACCCAGCCGCGAGTTCTCTCGTCGCGCGAATCGGCAGCTTCAGGACCTTGCAGAGCGCGGAGAGGTTGGCATCCCGGGGATGGGTCTTGCCGGTCTCCCATAGATAGATGCTGGCGACGCTGACGCCGGCTTGCTCGGCAACTTCCGCGACTGACAAGCCCCGCTTGATTCGAGCATCGCGGAGGTGCCGGGATAGAGTGGGCTTTCTGGCCAACGGTGTGATTCCTATTTTGATAAAGTGGCAAGTGCCAGCGAAGCTAGTATCGTTATCCGCTGAATGCAAGGTCCCAAATCAGCCATTGGTCCCAAAATTAGCCCTGGGCCCATAAATAATTGGTACTACACGGGACTTCAATCGGGAATAAGTGGTGTGCTGACGGCGATCTTCTCCCGGATCGACTCCAATTTGCTGCCACGCCAGCCAGTGTTCCCGTCCAATTGTATGGCTTCGTGGCCGGTTGCGACTCGAAACCGGACTTCGCCGCCTGGACCCAGCCGCATGTATGCCGTGGTGAACATCCAGGCTCCGGAGGAGGCCCACCCTATTGTCAAATTCGCAGTGCCGGCGGGTTTGAACAACATTGCGAACCAGACCACGTTGGCGTTCAGGCAACCGATCGCCAAATTAACGATCGCCATCCGCCCGAGTGTGGGCTGCGGATCGTCTCAGCCATGCTGATGGACGGCGGATGACGCCGCAATCCTCGATCGGCCTCGATGGCCTCGTGCATCCGGCGCTTCTCCGCGTCGCTCAGGACGTGCGCATTCTCGGCCCGGTCCGTCAGTATGAAACATGCGGTGAGGTCCAGCAGCATGGCTGGCAATCCGCAGGCGACGGATAGCCGGCGCCAGCCAGCCGTTCCAAGGCCACCAGCCAGACTGCTCTTCAGCGCGGACGCGAGCGGGCTACCCGCCATGCCGTTCAGCGTCAGGCCGACCACGAACCGGTTGCCGGCGCGTCCGTGACGGTGACCCGGAAAGCAGGAGATCAAGTGTCACACAATATGCTTTTGGTCGGGTCACCAGAGAAACATAAGCGGACGTTGTTATAACCGAACAGGATGCAGAGCAGTACGTGCGATCTGCGATGGGTAGGAGCGAGACGGCCGCAGCGGAAATCGGTCGGATTTTAATGCGCGCCGACAAGCTTGACGGCGCCAGACCGGCACCGAAGAGCATGTCGCTGCGAGGCGTGACGCGACGAGGCAATCTCCCGCCGCACGCGCAGGCAACGCCTCCCCAGGCGGAAGACTGCGCCGCACTTCGTAATGGCAGGGATGTCGCGGAGTGCGCGAACAGAGAGGGTCAATGCTTCGGACGGCCGGCATTGCATATCTTCCAGCGTCGTTGACCTGGTTGGTTCGCCACCGCATCGGGGCATGTTGCGCCCCGCTAGCCTCACCCGCTGCCCGAACGCCGCCGCTGGTCGCGCGAGCGCACGTCTGTCCTGCTACTCCTGCGCGGTCGTGGCCTTCTCGCGCGGCAGGTCGGTCTCCCAGCCGCCGCCCAATGCCTTGTACAGCGCCACCAGGTTCTGCGAGACGTTCGTCGTGCTGTCCGCCAATTGCTGCTGCGTGGACAGCAGGCTGCGCTCGGCATCCAGCACCGTCAGGAAGTCCGCCACCCCCTGCTGGTAGCGGCTCTGCGCCAACCCCAGCGCCCGCTGGTTCTGCGCCACCGCCAGCACCAACTGGTCGCGCCGCGCTTGCTCGGTCTGATAAGCTGTCAGCGCGTTGTCCACGTCGTGCCAGGCCTGCAGCACGGTCTTCTGGTAGTTGACCGCCGCTTCCTCCTGCTGCGCCTCACGCAGGTGCAGCGTCGCCTTGAGCTGGCCGCCCTGGAAGATCGGAATGGTGATGCCCGGCCCGGCGGCATACTCCCGCGCGTTGAAGCTGAAGAACTGCGAGGGCTGCAACGCCTGCAGCCCGATGCTGCCGGACAGCGTCACCGACGGATAGAACGCCGCCACCGCGACGCCGATGGTGGCGGTCGCCGCATGCAGTTGCGCCTCGGCCTGCATCACGTCTGGCCGCCGCCGAGCCAGTTCCGAGGGCACCCCGATCGGCACCCGCGGCGGCACCGGCGGCACCGGCTGCGCCTCGGCGAGTTCCCCACGCAACGCATTCGGCGGTTGCCCCAGCAACAGGCTCAGCGCGTTGATATCCCCCGCCTCCTGCTGCTCCAGTCCCGGGATCTGCGCCATGGTGCTGCGCAACTGCGCCGAGGCGTTGGCCACGTCGAGGTCGGTGGTCACCCCGCCGGTTGCCCGTTGCTGGGTCAGTTGCAGGCTCTGCTGCGCGGTGCGCACGTTGTCCTGGGCGATGCGCAACTGCGTCTGCACGCCGCGCAGGGCGATGTAGTCGCGCGCCACCTCGGCCAGGCTGGACAGCAGGGCGGCGCGCCGCGCCTCGGCCGCGGCCTGCACCGAGGCGGCGGCGGATTCGACCGAGCGCTGCACGCCGCCCCACAGGTCGAGCTCCCAGGTGGCGTCAAAGCCGGCCTGGTAGACGCTGAACGGTGCCAGGTTGGCGCTGCGCAGCCCGCCGGCGCTGTTGCCGAAGGCACCGTTGGCGCCCAACGGATTGGGCGCCGCCGCGAACTGGCCCACGTTGCTCGCCTTTTCCCGCGTGTAGGAGCCGTTGGCGTTGAACGTCGGGAACTCCGACGCGCGAGCCACCCCGAGCTGGGCGCGCGATTCCGCCAGCCGCGTGGTCGCGGCGCGGACATCCAGGTTCTCTGCCGCGACGCGGCGCTCCAGCGCAGTGAGTTCGCCGTCGTTGAACAGCGTCCACCAATTGGGATCGACCGGCGCGGCGACCGGCACCGAAGGCTCCGGCGGCACCGGCTCCCGCGGTCCGGCGAACCAGGATGCGGGCGACGCCCAGGACGGGGCCTGGAAATTCGGCCCCACCATGCAACCGCCAAGCGCCAGCATCGTGCCCGCGGCAAGAACAACTCGCAGCATCGCCCCCCACTTCGGCTCCATCCGGCCCTAATGCGCCGGCGCCGCCCCTTTTCGCATCCGCGGCAGGAACAGCGCCAGCGGCCAGAGGCACCGTGCCAGCGCGCCCAATAGCCAGAAGATGTCGAGATAACTCATGATCGTCGCCGGTGCCTGCACCACCCCGTCGATCGGTGCAAGGGGCGTCGGCCACGCATAGCCGTTGTACGCCGTGATGTGCTCTGCCAGCCGCGCATGGTGGAATTGCGTCCGCTCCTCCAGCATCGTCGTGGTGAACGACACCCCGACGCTGCCGCCCAGCCCCGGCGTCAGCCCGGCGGTCGCCGCGTCATGGTTCAGCAGCGTCCGCGAAAGCCGCGGCGGCAACGCCTCGACCTCTCCTGCTACGCGGGAGATGTTTTGATTAGCCGGGCCGCGAAGAAGCCATCCATGCCACCGTGGTCCGGCCAGAGTCCGGGGTGCGTGCGCAGGAAGCCGTCCGGCGTGAGCGCCTCCGGCAGGTCGGCCAGTTCTTCCGGCGTGAAGGGGTCGTGGCGCAGGTCGCCGCGGGCAATGGCGGCGGCGATGCGCGGCGCGCCCTCCTCCGGCTGCAACGAGCACACGGCGTAGATCAGCCGCCCACCCGGGCGCACCAGCGCGGCGGCGGCGCGCAGTAATTTGTCCTGCGTCTCGGTCAGGGATTGCACGTCGCGCGGCCGCTTGATGTGCGGCACGTCGGGGTGGCGGCGGATCGTGCCGGTGGCACTGCATGGCGCGTCCAGCAGCACCGCGTCGAACCGCGTGCCCGGAGACCACGCGCTGGCGTCGGCCTGCACCAGCGTGGCCTCCAGGTGCCAGTGGCGCAAATTGGCGGCGAGCCGCGCCAGGCGCTGGGGATCGCGCTCGACCGCGGTAACCGCGCCGCCGGCGGCGGCGAGCTGGCCGGTCTTGCCACCGGGCGCGGCGCATAGATCGGCCACGCGTTCCCCCGGGCGCACCGCCAGCAGCCGGGCGGGCAGCGCCGCGGCGGCGTCCTGCACCCAGAGCAATCCCTGCGCGAAGCCCGGGATGGCGTCGGGGTGGGTGCCGGCCGGAAACCGCACCGAGCCGGTTGGCAGCACCATGCCATCGGGCGGCGCCGGCGTGCCGGGGCGCAGCGTCAGATCGAGCGGGGCAGGGTGCTGATGCGCGGTGGCGATGGCGCGCGCCGCGGCGCCCCATGAACGCCATAGCCAGGCCGGGGTGTCCAGCCGCGGGCCGTCGAGCTCCGCCAGCGCGGCCGGGCCGGCGGTCACCACCCGGCGCAGCACGGCGTTGACCAAACCGGCGAACGGGGCGAGGCCGCGCGCTCGGGTCAGCGCCACGGCGGTGGCGACGGCGGCGTGTGGCGGCGTTTCCAGCAACAGCACCCCGGCGGCGCCGAGCCGCAGCACGTGACGCACCGGGTCCGGTGGCTGGCGGTGCAGATAAGGCTCCAGCACCGCGTCCAGCGTGCCCATGCGGCGCAGCACGGCGGCGGCGAGGCGATGGGCCGCGGCGCGATCGCGCGGCGCCATGGCCGGGGGCATCGCGTCGAGCGCTTCCTCCAGCGGCCGGCGGCGGTCCAGCACGCCGAGGAGCAGATCGAAGGCGGCTTCGCGGGTTGGGTCGGTCATGCGGCGAGCGGTTTGGGCCGGCTTCGGCGGGCATGCAACCGGGGCATAGGTAATGTTACGGATGGAGCAGGCAACGTCGGCTGCGTAAACAGGCGCTTCGCCGTCGAAGGCCGACGGCTCGACGCTTATCGGGGGACGTTCGAAGTGACGGGCGGCACGAGGGGTCCGCGCGGCGGCGCTGCGCGCGCTGGACAGGAGTACCCTGGCGGGACCCCCGCGCCGGCAGCCGGTACGTACGAGACGGTCAACCTGTTCGGCCGGCGGACGGGGCACCGGATCGTGGCGGAACAGGACGATCTCCTGCCTGCCCTGCCGCGCGGGTTCACCTGGATTTTGCTCGAAGACTGACCCCTGCGCCGAACCGAGCGTGCGGGCCGGCTATTTCAGCCGGTCGGCAATCTTGTCGAGACCGGCATGCGCGCAGGCATCGTCCAGGTTGGCGCCGGGCGCGCCGGCGGCGCCGATCGCCCCGACGACCTCGTCGCCCACTTTGATGACGACGCCGCCGCCGAACAGGATGAGGTGGGGAAGCTGGGTGAACAGCGCGGCGAAGGCCGGCACGGTCTTGGCCCGCTCCGCCAGCGCGATCGTGTCGGTCTTGAACGAGGCCGCGGTGTAGGCCTTGTCTCGCGCGCTATCCAGCGAGTGGCTGCCGACACGGTCGCCCCGCAGCACGGCTTGCGTCACGCCGTCGGCATCGACCAGCACGGCGGTTTCGGCGTAACCCTGGCTGGCGCAGTGCGCCACGGCTTCGGTAACCGCCTCGGCGGCGAGTGCGGCCGGGATGCGGTGGGTGGCGAGCAGACCTTGTGCCGACGCGGGTGCCGCGAGCGCGGCGGTGGTCAGGATGAGGGTGGCGACGAGCGGCAGGGGGCGGGACGATTGCTCGCGGTGCATGGGTTTCCTCCGGTTGCGGCGGGATTGGTGGTTGCGGGCGAGAACTCATAGCAACCTTCCGTAAGACTGTCTCAGCGCAACCGTTGGCCGCAACCAGACAAGGGCACGGCGTTGCACTCTGACCTGGCGAGCCACATGCGGGCGATCGGGTGCAGGCAGCAAGGCCAGAGGCTTTGCCCCTGGAACCCCACCAAGGGGCTCTGCCCCTTGGATCCCCGCCAAGGGCGGAGCCCTTGGGACCCTTCAGTTGGCTGGGTGGACGGGAGGGGGGACGGCTCGCTGCGCCGGTGCCGCCATCGTGGCGACACCGGCGCAGCGAGCCGTCCCCCCTCCCGTCCACCCAGCCAAACGGATGGATTGCAAAGGCTCTGCCTTTGCTGGGGGTCCATGGGGGCAAAGCCCCCTGGCGGGTCCAGGGCAGAGCCCTGGCCTTGCTGCCTTCACCCGAT
>Ga0181521_10000811_pt1 | contig 38677 bp, 23 predicted proteins | sample PEATcosm2014_Bin_32_FD_119764 | JGI IMG/M metagenome (GOLD analysis project Ga0181521, IMG submission 119764) | Peatland microbial communities from MTU Mesocosm Facility, Houghton, MI, USA - PEATcosm2014_Bin02_60_metaG | ecosystem: Environmental > Terrestrial > Soil > Wetlands > Peat | place...
CAGAGACTGCTGCTGCGCTTCGGAGCCGAGGGCCAGGGCTACATCGATCTTCGCTTGAAAGTACTGGTAGAAGGTGCCCTTGGCCACCTCCGCCGCCGCCACGATTTGATCCACGGAGGTCTTGTCGAAGCCCTGTGCCCGGAAGAGCTTGCCCGCGGCGCTCAGTATCCGGCGGCGAGTATCCTGACGACGCTGGGCCTGGGTGGTCATATATTGACTATAGTATAATATCATACCTAGGTCAGTTATACTTGGGAACGCGATCGGATCCGATCTCGGTGGTGGCGATCACTGCTGGAACCCGCACGCCCGCAAACGCGACTCCTCTATTGCCGACCAGACGCACAGGTCGGGCGCTCGTAGGCGTCACACACCTTGAGAGGGTCTTCTTATCACCTGGCGGCGTACCAGTCGTGGAAGTGCCTGCGACCGGCGACTACCCGCCTGTTGTCGCCCAGCGTTTACTGATTCCTGGCGACAACAGCCCATCGCACCAATGATCGCCACCCCCCTCGCCTGACAGCGGCGTCGTCAGGCCGAATTGAGAATGGAATGATATGTGGTGATATCGGTTGCCACCTTCACGTCCTAGGCAACTTGAAGCGGTGGGACCGACTGTAAACTGCACTCCGGCCAGCCCCGCATCGCCTCAAAATAGGAATGGGATAAATCGTCGCGTGCGTTTCATGTAAGCTGCATAGGCGGCACCGAAGGTCCCGAGATTTTCTCTTTCCTCGGCAACTGAAGTGGCCGCGAGAAAACCGCTCGCACTCAGCGCCAGCACAAGGGCACTGAGCGCAAATGGTTTCTTCAGATATGCGCACCAGACAAGCGCCAGCAAGGAAGCGTACAAGGGGTGCCGGATAAAGCGGTACGCGCCTACCGTGACCAGCGTGGTCGTATTCTCAAAAGTAAGATTGGTGCTTCTTGCGGTGGTGGCCACCGGCCTGCCAATCAAACGAAGCAGCCGGAATCCTTCAATCGCCAGTCCAATCGAGACAGCTCCGAGGAACCATGACACCAGTTGGCGAATCGAGAGTGGGTCGCGAAACCACACTGGGGCGTTCAGCAAAATCAAGGCTGACAGGAGTTCGAACGCGAAAAAGCGATAAAAGCCGTGAGAGCGCAGATCCCTCAGCGACCGCCACGACAAACCAATGAGGGCGGCTGACGCAGCGAAGAAAATGGCTACTCGTACCAATGTGTTCGCCAGCCTCTCGACGAGTTGGCAGAACAAAGGATACCACTTTCACGCTCGCGCGATAAGTTTTGTCAGCGGCGTTATTTCGGGTTATCGTTAGCTACACCGCCGATCACGCCTGGCGCGCTACGGCAGCACGGTGAAATCGGTCCACTGGCCGGCGGCGGCTTTGCCGCCGTTTGTCTCCGCCGCGAGCACTTGCAGATCGTAGTCGCCGGGAGTAAGTCTGTCCGCGAGTTTCAGGTTGCCGAACACGACCTTCCCGCTGCCTTGCACGTCGATCACCCGCGCGGGCGCCGAGAACACTTCCTTGCCATCGCGCAGAACGCGCACCCGCGTGGTCAGATCTACATCCGGCTTCTTCTTGCGGCCGTTCTCAACCATGCAAAGAAACTCGAGCGAGCCGCCGCGCTCGAACTGCCGCAGCGCCGGCATGATGTCCGGCAGGTCGTGCACGTCGTGCGACCGTTCGCCATCCAGCAGGATCACGCTGGCCAGCGCGAAACCCGTTTTTTTCAAATCCGGGATTTGGATGAACTGGGTGGCCGAGCCGATCCTGCCCGTCGCCTCGTCCCGTGCCGCCACGCGAATCTGGTACGCCCCGCGTTTGGGAACCGGCACGTCCAGCTTGTACAGTGCACCATTCCGCTGCGCCTCAGCCATCTTGCCCGGGGCTACCCGTATATTGAAAGTGCGGCCCACCGCCGCCAACGGTTGGTCGCCGGTGCCGGTGGCGACCGCCAATAGCATAACCCGCGCCCCATCGCTGCCGTCGACGTTATGCTCCCAAGTCAGGTCGGCCGCGTTGATTCTCAGAAGGTTGCGGACCATCGGACCACGTGGTTTGAGCACCTCCGTATATAGCGCCGTCAGCCGCATTCCCACGCCGGAGGACCGGAACGGCGATAGCATGGCGGCGCGCAATTGTTCGACAGGTGTGTTGAACTTCGGAAGCGGCTGATCGTCCCTCTCGCCGAAGAAACCGGATCGCGAGCGCACGTGCAGCCCGGCGCGCGTCACCTTCACCTAGATGCGATGGAAGTCGCTCCTCTTGTTCTTGCCCAGCAACGTACTTTCCGGCGGGTGATACCCCAGCAGGTAGTAACCCGCCTGGTCCTCCAGCACCCGATCAAGCCCCCTGTTCAGGTCGTTGCCGTTATCGTAGGCCAGCCCGCCCGTCTGGTCCGCGAGGTACCCGAGATTCTCCTGCAGGATATTGTTTCTGATGCCCTTTCCGCTGCGATCGACGACTCGGGTCAGGTTGTTTGCGGGGACACCCACTGGAGTTACCGGCATCTCATCCGGTGGCGGATTGTCCTGTGCGTCGAACTGCAAACTCTGCAATCCGGTCGCGCGCATGGTGTAGATCACGGTGCCCGACCGGTTGGCCCGATCGGTCAGGATCCGAAGGGCCCGCTGAACATCGGCGTTAGTATCCAGGGCATCGTCCGCCGCCTGCGCTTTTAGTCTGAGGGCGTGCGGACCGACGCCGGCTTCAGACACTTGCAGTCCATCGGAGAACAGCACGATTGATTTGCGCCCCGGCATCTCGCTGAGCGCGCCGACGATATAGTTGATCGCCCCGAGCGTGCCGACGGTAGAGATGGCGCTGTTTTCGCTGTCATGTCGCGCATCGAGCGACTGGGAATCGCCGCTGGGGGCGAAGCCGATCAGGTCCTCCCACGACGAGGGCCTGGCGTATGGATCGAAGTACGTTATGCCAAAGCGTCCATTGGGGTTCCAACGCAAGCCGTCGATGACCGACAGCAGCACCCGTTTATCTGCGCTGAATTGCTGCAAGGCGCCCGATCCGGCGCCCGTCCGGCAGACCGCGACCAGGTCGCCCGGCTGCATCTGTTCGCTGACAAACTTGCGCAGCGAATTGCGCACCAGTGCCATGCTTTTGAAGGAAAGGCCGAGATCGTCCACCATCAGCACGATGGTCCGCCGCACGTCTTCCGGACGAAGCTGCGCCAGCGGTGGAGGCGGCAAGGCCGCAACGGAGCTGGGCGAAGGTTTTTCACGCGCCACCCTGAGTTCCGCCGACTTGGATACCTGGGTTATCTGGACGTACGAAAAATGCGTCAGCTTTTGCAGCTTGCCGTCCTCGAAGACCTGGAAATCCGCCGGGGTGAGATCGGTGACCTGGTGCCCTTTGGAATCGGTCACTATAGCGTCCAACTGCACCAGCGTCGAGGTGACGGCAAAAACCGCCTCGGGCCGCGGGGAGTCCGGCGCCGGCACAGCAGGCTGCTGCCCCGAAGCAAACCACACGCCAATCAAGATGCCGGCGGCTGCCTTCATAACTTAAGTCTGACAGGTAGGTACCCTCCGCGCCAGCCTCTTTCGAGCCATCCCCATCGCCCGGCTCAGCGCGCTTGCGCAGGCAGTCGCTGTCTGCTTGGCTTTTCTCTTATGCCGCGTCGTGGACAGGCCGGTGCCGACCGCGCATCGCTCAGAATAGCCGCCAAGCCGACTCTTTATACCTGCATCGCGAAACTGCTGTCTTCTTCAACGGCTTGGTAGTGGAGGACGTTATCGCGCCTTATCGGTAGCCTTTCCGCGGCTGCCACGACGGGCCGGAACCGGCGTCGCGGGATCAGCGCGTGCGAAACCCGAATCGGAGTGATCTCCCAGAAGCATGGGGCGTCGACTGACGCACATCCGCTCGTTCCCTCGTAAGACGTCAAAGTGGACGTTTTCCACACTGGCCGTTTTTCGGCGGCATGGCCGGAGTTCGAGGGTCACAGCTAACGGGAACGGAGATTCTCAAACCCGAGATTGCATTTCCCGACGCGCCATCACCGAGGTTGGCGAAAAAGGACGCATCGCTAAGTGCCCCCGCGATCAGATTATCTTCCATACGTACCTGAAGCACCTGGTTACCAGTCGCGATATCAAACCCAGCCACCACGTTGATGCCCTTGATTCCGGAGCCGGGCGCAATACCAAGCGTGGCAGCCTGGTCTACCTGGTTGCAAAAGATGTGCGCAGCGGACACGACATTATCGGTGGTTGGAAGGGAAAGGGTTTGCCCTGGAGCGCCATATCCTGCGACAACGCTGATTCCAATGAACGCCGTATTCACGTCGTTATTGGCAATCGAGAGACCGTTGAAGCTGTTTCCCACCCCGCCCGATCCTGCCCATACCCCGATTCCCGCGTTGGCGATGGACCCCTCAAGGGTGAAGTTGGGGTTTCCGGGAAGAGTCAAGCTCCGGATGCTGTTAGCCTGGACGAGCACGTTGGATAGCGAATTCCCGGTTGAGGGCCTGCTGAGGAACCCACCGCTGGCGCCGCCTAGTAGTTGCACAGTGCCCGTCGTCGTATTACCCAGTATGGAAAGATTATCGATCAAGTTGTTGCTGTTCCCGCAACATGCCGCTTGAGCAAAAACTCCGAAACCACCGGCTCCTTCGATGGTGTTCGAGAGAATGCCGATATTCCGAGCGATGTTGTTCTCCGAATACTGGACCGGCAGCAGGGCCGGGTTCGCATCGTCGCTGGCAGCATCTCCGACCGCCAGGTTAATGCCAATTGGCTGCACGGGGAATGGCGAGAGCTGGCCAGTGACGTGGATCTGGTTGGCAATAACCTGCATGCCGTCAATCAAATTGGTCGATGCACTGCCCACGCCCGCCGCAATGCGAATCCCAGATGAGCCAGGAGCGGTTAAAATGGCATTGTTGGCGATCAAGACATCGAGCGCCTGGTTGTTCGTCGACGCGATCCCGCCTCCGACGGTCACCACGATGCCGTTCGAGGCTGCCCCGCCTGGCATCGGAAGCACAATATCGTTATTGGCGATGGTGATGTGCTGCAAGGTGTCGCCGACCGTGCCGCCGAGTCCGAAATCGATACCCAGCAGCGGGCCGGAGGCGCTGCCGGCGATGGTGTTGCCGGTAATCAGGATATGATCCCAGGTGTTATGCGTAGCCACGGCCGGGCTGGAACTTGAGAGACCAGCCTCGCCGATGACTGGAGACAGCACGATTGCCTCAGTTTGGATGTTCGTCATCACCAGATTACTGACGGTAATGTTGGAGAAAGTCGTCCCGGTGGCCGCGGGTGGACGCTTGATCAGAACACAGATCCCACAGTTCTGAAGAGCCAGCCCGTAGACAGTGTTGCCTCCCGAAAAAACAAAAATAGTCGTGGCCGGGCCAGACTGGCTGGTGAGCGTGATATCGGGCTGTCCGTCGCCATCGATGTCGCCGTTGATGGTGACGTTGCCCCCGGTTAAGCCGGACAATCCCTTGATATTGGGTCCGGAATCGACGACGATGGTGGCCCCCTTTAGCGCAGGGGCGAACTGGATATTCCATGTGCCGGGGTCGTTGTTCGTAGCGATGACCGCTTCCTGGAGAGAAATTCCGTCCGGACCGGGATTGGCGACCAGCGCGGCCACCGAGGACGTGTCGCCATTAATCAGCATCGAGGTATTCGTGACCGTGATCACCGTGCCACGGTTGAGAACCACGGCGGGAATGGTCACCGCGGGAGGGGTGTAGCTTTCCGCGCCGACCCCACCGCAAGCGGCTGGCAATTGGTCCGCCAGTGCCGGGAGTGCGCCGATGGCCAACAAAAAGGGGATAGCCGCCATCGCGTGTCGCATCTTCAGGTGTCCTCTGAGCCGCGGCAGCATTTTGACCGCAATTTCCATTTCGCCGTACGGCACTATTAGATTACTCCCAATCGTCTTCATTCGTTGTTGATGCCTCGTCTGGTCCACTCCCTTCCGTCCAGAGCGGCCGCAAACCCAGCCGAGGCTCCGCGTCTGATCGAGGAACTGGTACCCATCAGGCCCACTTGGACGTGAGTCGCCACCTCGGACTTCTGCCACTCAAGGGGTCCCCAAACGGCGATGTGGGAAGTGGGCGGCACAATCTTTCAAACCGGGAGTTAAGACCAGATATCGGTAGCTTTTCGCGCCAGCCCCAACCACATCCACCTAGCCGAAATCGGGCCTTCGTGGATAGTCAACGATGATGGCGCGGCCATCGGTGAGTGCTTTGACGGAATGACGGACACCACTCGGCACGATGGCGACCATGCCCTCTCGGGCAATGTGGGCCACGACGTCGATGGTCACCTCAAGCTCGCCCTCGGTGACTTCGTAGACTTCTTCCTGCGGATGGAGATGCTCGTGAATGGGCGAGCCACGAGCGAACTCGTAGTGCGCGAATGTCATGCTCGGCGAGTGGAAATACCGTCCACGCCAACTGGGCAGGCGCTCAATGACACGAAGGCTGGTGGTGTCAATAAAGGGCATGGGGAACCGTTCCTCGGAGCATCCTAACACAGCAGCGCAGGCCGCTTCCCAAATGGTCGGCCATTCGGAGAATGGCCCCGTCCAGCCATGAGCACTTGGTGCCCCTTCGGCTTTTTCCACATGACGTCTGGAACTATACTGGGGAGGACATCCAATGCCACGCCTCGCGCTCGTCACCGCTTGGATATTGGCTTCCGCCGCCCTCCTGGCCCAGGAGGGTACGGTACATGTCCGGGAAGGACGGCTGATGCTCACCGGCTACGACGAAGCCGCGCCCGATCCCAATCCGCCATTCTCCCTATTCGCCCACGATTACTTCCCTAACTATCCCTACACCATCCGCGGTACGCCCGCCAACCAGTTCGGCCACCCGGAGCAATACCGCAGCGTGATCCTGGAGAACGAATACCTCAGCTGCCGCGTGCTCCCCGACCTCGGCGGCCACATCCACGGATGCACCGACAAAATCACCGGCCGCGAAGTCTTTTACGCCAACCCGGCCGTGCGCCGCGGGCCAGAAGACTCCCGCCAGGCGTTCATCGCCATGGGCATCGGATCGAGCTTTCCCATCGCCCACAGCCGCACCGGCAGCTCTCCAGTGGACTTCGCCTGGTCGGACCGCGGCGGAATCGGCCGAGTCGTAGTGGAGACTACCGACCGCGTCTCCGGCATGGAATGGCGCATCGAGTACATTCTGCGGCCGGGATCGGCCGTTCTGGAGCAGCGGGTCACGCTGCACAACGCCTCGGCTGCCCGCCGCGGCTATCACTGGTGGGCCAACGCCGCCGTGGAAGTGGATGATCCCCATCTGCATTTCGTCTATCCCGTAAAGTGGATGCTGCCGCATGGCAGCGGGCCGATGACGTCCTGGCCGCTCAACGCCCAAGGCATCGACCTCAGCGACATCGCCAACGACCAGCCGGACCTCGGCCTCTTCGGCCACGGTTCCCGCGAGCCCTGGATGGCAGTCTACAAGCCCGCTCTCCGCAATGGCGTCGCGCATTATGCCGACGCGGCCGAGGTCCGCGGCAAGAAGCTCTGGCTGTGGGGCACGAACGATTATTACGTCAAGGACTCCTTAACCAACCCCGATTTCAATTCGTACGTCGAAATGCAAGCCGGCCTGTTCGAAACGCAGCTCGAGTTCGCTTTCCTCCAGCCGCGCGAAACCAAGACGTTCTCTCACTACTGGATTCCCTTCCACGACCTCGGAGGAGTCTCGCGCGCCACCCGCGATGCCGTTCTCAACCTCAGTCGCGTAGGCGCGGGAGTGACTGTGGAAGTCGATCCAACCCACCGCATGCCCGGAACTCATGTGCGCCTGCTCAGCGGCGAGAAGGTCCTGTTCGAGAGCAGCGTGGACCTTGATCCCAAGGAAATCTACAAGAAAACGCTGGATGCGGCACCCGCCCCCCTGACGGTCGACATCGCCGACGCCGCGGGAACGGTTGTCATCCACCATGTGGAAGGCCAGATCGATGCCATCCCGTTCGACCCCAGTGCGAAGAATCCGGAGCCGGTGACGCCCTCCTCCGATGGCAGCTCCGAGAGCGCCGTTCTTACCTGTGCAACCTCTAACGAGCAGGGGGATTCGTTCGCCTTCGCTTGGAACGATTATCAAAGCGGCGCCGCCAAATTCCCGGCTAGCGTGCCCATCGCCGTCGGGGCCGGGCGCGTGGCATTCATCCTGCACCGCTTCGACGATGCCATCCGCCTGCTCGCGCCGGTTGCCGCCAATGATGCGGAAGGGGCCTACTACTATGGCGCTGCGCTGGCGGCCGGCGGACGCGCTGCGGATGCCCGTTCGGCTCTCGCCATTGCCGCGCGCGATCCCCACTGGAAGCGCGCCGCGGAACTGCATCTGGTCCTGCTGGCGGGTGACGATGCACTGCGCGAAATCCAGCCGCTGGCCGCCGATCCGCAGGCCGCGGCCGCCACCGGGGCGCTCGAAGTGGCGCTGCTGCGCCGCGCCGGAAAAGCCGCTGCCGCCGCCGAGCGCCTGCGGTTCTGGCGTGAGCAGGATCCGGCCAACAATCTGCTGCGCGTGGAAAACGTGCTGCTCGGCGGCGAAGATCCCGCGCTATCGAGCCATTTGGGCGCCGATGCCGTACGAGTGCTGGACGTCGTGGACGTGTATTTCGCGCTCGGCGCGTTTGACGATGCTTTGAAACTTCTCGACCGGCGCTATCCGGCCGTGCCGCCAAGTGAAGCCGAGCCCGGCGCGCTCGCCCCGCAGGACAATCCTCTAGTGGCCTATTACCGCGGCTATTGCCGGATGAAACTTGGCCAGGATCCCGCCGCGGATTTCAAAGCCGCCGCCGCGCTCTCCACGCTTTATGTCTTCCCGCACCGCGCCAGCTCCTTTCCCGTTCTGAAAGCGGCGCTCGCCCGCAACGAGTCGGATGCCGTAGCTCACGATCTGCTCGGAGACCTGTACTTCGACTCTCTGGAAAGCGGTCCCGCCATCACCGAGTGGCGCAAAGCCCTCGCTCTCAAAGCCGATCTTCCCGCCCTTCACCGCAACCTGGGGCGTGCGCTGCTGGATGTCAACAAGGACCCGGCCTCGGCGCTGCCCGTGCTGCTGGAAGGCCGCCGCCTGGATCCGGAGAATCGCGACATTGCGGACGCGCTGAACCGCCTGCGCACAGCCATGCCGGGTGCGGCCCGCTCCGGCGATACCGCACTTTTGCCCGAAGCCGCTGCCCGTTTCGGCGATCACCTGCTGGTCCGCTCCGTGCTCGATCCCGATGGCGCCCTCGGCGTCCTCACCTCCGGCGCCTTCTCCCGCGAGAAGCAGCCCGACGCCGTTCGCCGTGCGTATATCGAGGCTCAGTTGCAGCAGTTGCTGGCGCGGGCGCACGCCGGCAAGTGCAGCGAAGCGCTGAACGGGCTGGAGAAACTCGGCGATGAAGACAAGGGCGTGCCGTTCACCATGTACGGCTTCGGCAGCCTCATCAAGGCACCCCACTTTCAGTTCTACATGGGCGTTGTGGAAAGCACCTGCCTGGAGGACAAGGCGTCGCGGAAGCGCTGGGCCAAGATTAGCAAGGCGAGCGAAGCCGTAGACTCGCCCGATTATGTCTTTCCCTGCCTGGCAAGCCTCAAGCTGCGCGATAAAGATGCGCAGCAGAAGGCCGCCGGTGCCATCCAGGCCGTCCGCGCCCGCACGGATCTCGCTTTTGCCCAAGGAATGCTGCAACTGGCCGCCGGTCAGGCAGAAGAAGGCGCCACCCTGCTGCAAAAATCGGCCAAATCGCCCGACCCGCTAATCCAATACCTCGCTCTCCTGGCGCTCCGGGAGAGCGGTAGCGCAGGCCACTAGGTCTCTGACCGCCTGAAAACCAGGAAAGAACCAGGGACAGGAGGCTGTGAAACAATCGCCTTTCGTCGACGCTTCGTCATTGAATTGGGAGCCGTTTTGCACTGGGGTTCCGCCCCTATGCCGCTGCCATCAAGTCCCACGGCTTCGATGACCCTGTCTGGCATGAGCAAACCTGGCCCGTGGCGCGGAAACCGTGTCTGCCGGCAGAAACGCGCGTAGGGCGGCGCTGAGGCTGGTTCAGCGGCGGGCGTTAAGGTTCAATATCGGACACTGTTTTCCGGCAGCGACGCTCTCGACCAAGGCCTGCACACGGGTAACTCCACGCGCCGACTTCACGGACAACGCAGCGACGTCAGGGCGGATCCATCCCGATCCCTGGTGCTAAGGATTTATCGCCAAGTGTACAACCCCGCCAGAGGCGCTACTCGTACACACCCACTTTCTTGAAGTCGCCGCCTTTGACGATGGAGATCACAGCCGGGTCGACGTGGCGCTGGAACGCTTCGTTCACTTGCTGCGGCGTCAACGCGGCCACGGCGGCCTCCAGCTTGGCGTCCCATTGCAGGGTGCGGTCCCAGCGCTCGCGGCTGATCAGCAGATTGGCGATGGACGCCTCTTCGGCACGCCCCACGGAGCGTTCCTCCAGCCATGCTTTCTTGGCCTTCTCCACCTCGTCGGCGGTAAAGCCTTCCTTCAGTGCGCGGGCCACCTCCTCGTTGAAGGCAGCCTCCACTTTGGGCATATTCTGCGGCGCCGCGATGGCCGACCCGAACAGCCTGCCCCCGTCTTCCTTGGTGGGCATGTAGAAGCCCGCCGAAGCGCCGTAGCTCAAGCCGTCCTTGACGCGAATGCGTTGGAAGAGTCGGGAGTTGGGGGAACCGCCGAGCACCATGCCGGCGATGGTGAGGGCCGCGTGGTCGGGATCCTCGTCGGTCATTTTCAAGGGCATCCCCACTAGAAAAATGGCGTTCTGCTTGTCGGGTGTTTCAATCTTGTGATTGATCGGTTCCAGTTTGGCGTATGTGTTGCTGATCCGCTCGTAGTGACTGGCGCTCTTCCAATCGCCGAACAGTTCGCTGACGAGTTTCTGCACCTGTGCCGGATCAAACTGACCGCTGATGACGATCTCGCCCTCGCCAACACCGTAAAACTGCGCGTAAAACTGGCGCGCGTCGTCCAGAGTCACCTTCTTCAGATCCTCGATCTGTTCATCAATCGTCGAGACGTACCGCACGTCGCCGCGAGGGTAGCGGGCGGTGAAGTGCCGGCTCATGTCCAGCGAAGCCAGGCTGTTGGGTTCGGTCTTGGCGCTCTCCGCGCCGGCGATGCGTTGCTGGCGGATCTGTTCGAATTCGGCCTCGGGGAAGGAGGGCTCGCGCAGCAGTTCCCTGGCGAAGCGCAAGCAATCGGCCAGGTTCGCCTCCAGCGTCCGGATGTTCGCCGAAGCGAAGCCGGCGCCACCCGACACGTTGATCTGCGCCTTCAGGTGGTCGGTTTCATCCTGGATCTGCTGGCGGTTTTTGTTCTTGGTGCCGCGCATCAGCAGCGCTCCGGCCATGGCCGCGGCGTCGGATTTGCCAAACAACGACTTCTCGTCGCCGAACCGAACGTTCATCACAGCCACCACCGTGCCGCCGCGGGTTTTCTTCGAGAACATCACCAGCTTCAACCCGTTTGGCAGCGTGGCGCGGATCACGCGCGCTTCGATGTTCTGAGGAGTTGGATCGAACGCCTCGCCCTGTTGAATCGCCGCGCCGCCTTTGTAATCCTTGAACCGTGCAGCCGGATCCGGCGTCGCAGGAATCGCGGCCCGATCCGGAGCCGCGTCCGGAATGAACTCGCCCAGCGTGCGGTTGGAGGACTTCAGGTAGGCCTTCGCCACGCGCGTCACGTCGGCCACCGTGACTTTGTTCACCTCGTCGCGCGTGAGGAAGAGGGAGCGCCAGTCGCCGCTGCCCGCGTATCCACCAAGCATCATGCCAACGGACTGGGTGTTCGTCAGGGCGAGTTCGATGTTCTTCAGGATGCGGCCTTTGGCGCGGTCGACCTCCTCTTGGGAAGCCGGCTCATTCGCCAGACCTTCGACGGTTCTCAGCAGTATCTGCTGGGCCTCGTCGACGGATTGATCCGGCTTCAGCTGCGCCGACGCCATCGCAAACCCCGGATCGTGCATTCCCCCGGCGCTCATGCTGGTTGCTACAGCCTTCTGCTTATCGACGAGCGCCTTGTACAGCCGGCCCGTCTGGGGCGCCCCCAGCACCTGAGCCACCACTTCCAGGGCCGCGTGATCGGGATGCAGGGCCGCCGGAATGTGATAAACCGCTATGACCCCCTGAATGTTTCCGACCCGGCGCAGAATCACGGAGCGCTCCCCTTCCTGCGTCGGCTCGGCCGTGTACGGCTGGGTCAGCGTGCGCTGCGGCTTGGGGATTGAGCCGATGGTTTCCGCCACGAATCCCAGGGCTTTCGATTCGTCGAATTGTCCCGCGATGACGAGATCGACGTTATCGGGTTGGTAGTATTTCTGGTAGAAAACCGTCAGGTTGGCGATGGGCACTCTTTCGACGTCGGTGCGGTTGCCAATGACGGTCTTCCCATAGTTGTGGAAGTTGTAGGCCGCTGCCAGTACGCGTTCACGGAGGACATTCAGCGGGCTGTTCTCGCCGGCTTCCATTTCGTTCCGGACCACCGTCATTTCGGTGTCCAAATCCTTCTTGAGCATGGTCATATTGACCATGCGATCGGCTTCCAGTCCCAATGCCCAACGCAGGTTTTCGTCGCTCGCGTTGAACGTTTCGAAGTACATCGTCTGGTCGTAGGAAGTGGTGCCGTTGAAGTTGCCACCCGTGCGGTCGGTGAGCTCCCTGAAGAGCTCCCTACCCGACTTGGCGGTCTTGAACACCATGTGCTCCAGCAGATGCGCCATACCGGTCTCGCCGTAGCCTTCATTACGCGAGCCGACCAGGTAGACGACGTTGACTGTGATCTTAGGTTTGGAGTTGTCCGGAAACAACAGGACATGCAGGCCATTCGGGAAAGCATATTCCGTGAGTCCTTCAATGGAGGTCACCTTCTGCACGCCTGGCGGCAAAGTCTGAGCCAGGGTCGCGGCAGTCAGGACAATGGTTGCTGCAGAAATCGCGATGAGTCTTTTCAGGCGCATGTCTTCACACCTCTTTTTAAGGTTCCGGGTCTGATTATACCCAGCGGCACTGCGGACTGGTCACAAAGGGATCTTATCGATAGGAATCGCAGCGGAAGCCTCCGCTTGCGGGAAGTTTCACTTGGTCGCGCGGCCAAACCGTGGAATGGGGCCCCATCCAGGCGCATAGGGGAGAGCGAAACCGTTACTATGAAAAACGACAGGGGACACGCCGCTCCGCTGCCAGATCGGGCACGTGAATTGCTGGCTGAGTTGGCTCGCAAGATTCGGTTGCCTCCACCCGTGAAAACAACGATCCATCTTCATCGCTAAATACTCTCGCCGGGGCATCCTGAAACCAACCCAATTCTGATAGGGTCTCGCTCAACGGTTTCGATCCCCGGCATCGCATCGAATCCCGTCTTCCGTTAGGCGGCATTCTTGCTGCCCGGAGTCACAAGCCGGAATCTTTGGGTTATGGGACCCGTCCCGAAACACGCCACCCCGCGGGTCTTTCAGACCAGTGGCCCAGATGGGACCCATTTGGATTCTACTGTGTGTTGACGCGAGCCTCACGTGAGCTTACTTGCCAGGGCGCGTTGTTTCCTCCAACGCCGTAAGGCGAGCCTGTAGCAGCCGGATCATTTCAGCCTGCTCCTGCTCCTGCACCTGAAGATGTTCCTTCTGCAATTCATTCAAAAGCATGGAGTCAAGCACCTGATACTTCACGGTCTCGATCTGGCCGTCCGCCGAACGGGCCACAAGATCGGGGTACACTTCAGATACTTCTTCGGCAATCAGGCCATATTGAATCGGTTTGGAGCCATCAGCGAAGGGCTTCTGGTAGCGGAAGGTCACGGGACGCAGACGCAGCAGGCCGTCGCTGGCCGTGTCCATGTCGTGGATATCTTCCTTGAAACGGCGGGATGAACTGACCGTGCCCAACTGCCCGTTGGAATCTATCACAACTGGGATGGCGTTGTTGTTGCCTGTGGTGATGCCGCGAATGCCCACAATGAAGGCGCGAGTCTGATAGCTCGGGCCTCCAATTCGTATCGTCGCGGTCTCGCCGGCGTTCCCAGAGGCGCCGAATCCGATGTCGATGTTTCCGCTGCCCGTGGTGAGGTTGGCGCCGGCGCTATTCCCGATGGCGGTGTTGTAGCTCCCGGTGGTGTTGGAGAAGAGCGCACCCATACCGTTGGCCGTGTTGTCGGCCCCGGTGGTGTTGCTCTGCAGCGCAGCTTGACCGTTGGCCGTGTTGTAGGCCCCGGTGGTGTTGCTCTGCAGCGCGGCGGTGCCGTTGGCCGTGTTGTTGTTCCCGGTGGTGTTGTTCCCCAGCGCGTCGTTGCCGCTGGCCGTGTTGTAGGCCCCGGTGGTGTTGCTCTGCAGCGCGTTGGCGCCACTGGCCGTGTTCTGGCGCCCGGTGGTGTTGCTCTGCAGCGCGTCGTTGCCAGTGGCTGTATTATCGACACCGATATTGTTCTGAAGCGCTCCGACTCCCAAAGTCGTATTGCCGTTTATGTCGCCGATCGCGGCATAGTAGCCGTTGATGTCAATCACGATGTCGGTGGCATTGGTAGCGTAAACATCAACCGAGCCGTTGGTTCCTGCTGGAATAATGCCTGTGTTGCTGACCAAATAGCCTAGCGGTGATTCGACAGCGATAGCAGCCACGGGCGACGGCTCTCCGGTCGGAAAGGCCGTGATGTAGGCAAGCGGCCCTGGCGGCACCACGGAAATCTCGAACGAGTATGCCTGGGCTATTGCCGGAATCGGGCAAGTGGTATTGGACAGTATGGGGAATGTCCGAATGGCTCCAGCCACGAGAGAAGGCGGCCCGAAGGCGCCTGTGAATCCCTGGCCGGCTCGCGTGTCAACTATGCGGCAAGGCGGCATCGCCACAAAGACAAGTGGGTTTGCGCTCGCAGGCAAACCAGTTGCGTTCGCAGCCACGCCGAGGGCGCGTTCCTCGGCGCTGGCTTGTGTCGGCTGCCAGTACAACGGGGCTGCCCAATGTTTTAGGGCGACCGGATGGTGCTGTCGCGCCAACTGGGCGCTGAGTAGCATGGGCAACACAATCAGAAGGGAAACGATACGGCGCGGAAGATTCGCATCCATTTGAGCATTCTCCTGTTCACACTGACGTAAGGTGATACGGGCCGACAATCAGCGTGGGAGAAATTTTACCACGACGCTCGGCCGTATGCTCCCCTTTGGTTGACGGCTAACTCCTGCATTCCACGTGAATGACTCTCCCGAAAATGGCTCTCAGGAGAGTCTGAAAGAGAGGCGAGAGAGGATGTCGCGATTGCGCCTGGCTGACGGGTGTCGAGGCCTGAACGCCAGTTAACCAAACGCGCAGCCTTGTCGGAGAGTCTGAGAGACGGGCGCCAAAAGGCCCCACGCAGCGAACTACGGGCTAGCCGGCAACTCTCTGGGCGTCCCCGGAGAGAGCCCGCTTTCGCGCAGTATTGGCCATTTCGCGCAAATCCCCGGGCATCCGGGAGTCAACCTTAAGTAGTTGAAAAATAAAGGCTTTTTAATGGCTCCTCAGGTAGGACTCGAACCTACAACCCTTCGGTTAACAGCCGAATGCTCTACCATTGAGCTACTGAGGAGCAACGAGTTAACTTCATTACAACAAACGGACTGCCAGGTGTCAAATGTCGGTCGCGCCTCATGCTGGATGAGCCCGCGGCGATACTGCATGGCGGACGCGGATTCGTGCGGGTTTGGCTGGCCGACAAGCTCTCAGAACTCGCGCAACAGTTCCAACATCCGCCGGTCGAGCTTGTGGCCGCGCCAGTTCTCGTAACTGACGTCGCTGCGATTGCTGTCCAGGATCCCGAAGGAACCGCGAAAGCACCACAGCGCCCAGCCCCAGTTGACGCCTTTCCAAAGCGACAGGAAGTCTCGCATCCAGCTTAACGTCACCGCGTGTGGCGTCCGGTTCCAGCAGCCCCACTCGCCCACGAAAACGGTCGCGCCGCGATCGGCCATTTCCCGATAGGGCTGGATGCACCAGCGTTCCAGCATGGCGCGGTTCCACTCCACGGTTTCCGAAACGCGCATGGGCCAGGCCGGCATCTGCCGCGGCGTGCCTGCCCAGGGCGCCAGGTAGTGGGTGAGGGCGAATGGCGCATAGCCGCGCGTCGCCTGCACCGCGTTGGGGATGTCGGCCAACTCCTTCACCGGCAGGAACGCTTCGCCGAACAAGCCGTCGATCAAAACCTGGCGGGCAGGGTCGGCTTGCCGGATGGCATCTACGCCGGCGCGAATGACTTTCTCGTATTGGGCCGCGGTGCAATGGCTCGGCTCGTTAATCAGATTGAAACTCAGGCGGCGGCTCGGAATCCCGCGATATCGCTCCGCAAAATGGCCCCAGTAGAAGCGAAAGATGTCCACCGCATGCTGGTCGGTCCACAGGTTCCACGGTTCGGCAAGCAGCGCCCCGCTGACCGAGTACCCCGGTGCGCGGTGAAAATTGAGGCACACGTGGACGCCATACTGCCTGCCCCAATCCACCGCCTGGTCGATTTCGCGCAGCGTGCTCTCCGCCATGTGAAATGGATCCTTCGGATCGGCCCAGCAACGGTAGGACATCGGCAGGCGTGCGAAGTTGAACCCCCATCGCGCCATCCACTCAAAATCGGTTTCCACAAACGGTTCGTTGTGCCGTCCCCATTCCGGGTCGAGCGCCGCCCATTCCTCGGGCGTCGCCGTAAACTTTTCCTGCAAGTTGAAACCGCGCCATTTTGCCGGCGCCTCTGCCGCACGGCGGCCGCCGCCGAGCAACGCAGCCCCCATCCACCCACCAAAATCGCGACGGCTGAGCGAGATGCCGAGATCCACCTTGACCACGTCGCTTATTCTAGCCAATCGCCTTGCCGAGGAACACACCCCGTGCGTTTCACCCCGTGCGTTTCATATGCGGACGCCGTCCCATACCGCGACGCGCTTTCCCGGAAGCGGACAGTCGCCGGATCGCCAAGGCGCTGTGCTAAAACAGCTTGTGAAGGGCCTGTGACGTGCAGCCATAAGTGTTCAGTGCCGATCCCAGTGATGAACCCTCTCGAAAGTGCGCGTCCGCCGCTGGCCGATTTCCGGGTGCTGGTTTGTGACGACCAGCCGGATGTGTGCGAGGCGCTGCGGCTGCTCTTGAAGAGTCAAGGCTGGCAGGCGGTGACGGTGGATTCGCCAGCGGCCCTGCTGGATCGGGCGCGCGGCGAGGCCTTCGACCTGGTGCTGCTGGACCTCAACTATGCGCGCGATACCACTTCGGGCGCGGAGGGCATGGATCTCTTGGCTAGCCTGGAGGCCCAGGGCAACGCCGCTCCGGTGATGGTGATGACCGCCTGGAGCAGTTTCGATCTGGCCGTGGAAGCCATGCGGCGCGGCGCGTGCGATTTCATCCAGAAACCGTGGGAGAACCAGCGGCTGATCGCGGCCATTCGCAAACAGGCCGATTCGGGCCGGCGCCGCAAGTCGGAATTGGAAATCGCCGCCGCGGTGCAGCAGAAGTTGTTCCCTGGCGATCCGCCCCGGCTGGCCACGCTGGAGTGCGCCGCCCAGTGCCTGGCGGCGCGCGAAGTGGGCGGCGACTACTACGATTTTCTCGCCGCCGGCGACGGCCGCGAAGTATTTCTGCTGGCCGATGTTTCGGGCAAGGGCGTGCCGGCGGCGCTGCTGATGGCGAACTTGCAGGCCGCCTTCCGCAGCCAGGCGGAGGCAGCCCTGTGCGAGCCCGCCGCGCTGCTCGAAGGCATCAATCGCCATTTCTTCCATTCCACGGCCGCCGAGCGCTTCGCCACCCTGTTCTACGGGCTCTACGACGACCACGCGCGCCGCTTGCGTTACGTCAACTGCGCCCACAATGCGCCGCTGCTCCTGCGGCGATCCGGCGCGCTGGAGCGCCTCGACGCCACGGCGCTGATGCTGGGAGCCTTCGAGCTGTGGAGTTGCACCGTGGCTGAGGTGGCTCTCGAAGCCGGCGACGCGATGGTGATCTATTCCGACGGCGTGACCGAGGCCGCTTCCGCTTCCGGCGATGAATTCGGCGAACCGCGGCTCGAACGCGTACTCCGCAGCCGGCAGGGACAACCCGCCGCAGTGACAGTGGACGCCGTCCTCGCCGCGGTCGCCGCTTTCAGCAGCGGACCGCGCAGCGACGACATCACCGTGATGGCCCTGCACGCGCTCTGACGCCGCAGTTTGACTTGACTCCGGCGCCCGCGCTATCGTGCAAGTAGCCATAGCCTCAGCAGGGCGCGGTAGCCAAGTGGTAAGGCCAAGGTCTGCAAAACCTTTATTCGTCGGTTCGATTCCGACCCGCGCCTCCAAGATATTTCCTCTATTATCAACAACTTCTGATCCTGCGGATTGAGCTGTACATGATTTTGTACGATGATCGGGTGAGAGGCTTCCGTGCTCACCGCCTACCGCCGCCACCGGGGGAAGTGCAAGTTCGCCGACGACCGCGCCAGCAGGAAATGCCGGTGCGCCCTGTGGGCCGACGGGACTCTTGAAGGAAAGCCCTACCGAAAATCGCTGAAGACGCGCTCATTCGAACGGGCGCAGGAGCTCATCCGGGAGATCGAAGACGGCAGGAAACCCGAAGTTCCCGTCGTCACGCTGAAGCGCGCCGCTGACACGTTCAGCGACGACCTCCAGGCCCAGAACCGCGCCGCCGACACCGTGCGGAAATACCGGCTCCTCTTCAAACAGCTCGGCGAATTCGCCGACCGGCGCGGACTCTCCGCGATCACCGCCTTCACCTTCGATGTTTTGGTCCAGTTCCGCAGCTCATGGACGGAGAAGGGGACGGCTACCAGGAGCAAGAAGCTCGACAGGCTGAAGGCGTTCTTCCGGTTCGCGCACGACGCCGGCTGGATAAGCAGGAACCCGACGACCGCGATAAAGGCGGCCGGCGCCCGCACGCCGATGGTCAAGCCCTTTTCGTCGAAGGAGCAGGAACTCCTCCTCGCGAAACCGCAGACCCGCGACCTCAGATGCTTCGTGAGGGTCCTCTACCATTCCGGCCTCCGCATCTCCGACGCCTGCATGCTCCGGCCGGAGGACTTCGACGGTAACAAAATCAGACGCGTGAACCAGAAGAACCAGGAGACCGTTTTCATCCCGATCCCGCCCGGCCTGAAGGCGGAGCTCGATCAGATCCCCTTGAACGGCGGATATTACTTCCTCCAGGGGCAGAGCGAAAAACACTACTCGCAGACCGACGCGTGGCGCACGATCCTGAACGACGCCTTCAAGAAGGAGATGCCCGGATTCCATGCGCACCGGTTCCGCCACACGGCGGCGGTCAACTGGCTTGCGTCGGGACTCACGATCGAGGAAGTGGCGGGACTGCTCGGCAATTCGGTCAAGGTCGTCGAGAAACATTACGCGAGCTTTTGCGGCGCGCGCCAGGAGACCGTGGAAAAGAAGCTCCAGGCGATCTGGGAGAAGCCGCCGAAGCTCGTCAGGGTGAAATAAAGAGGGGCGGCTACCGCCCGCAGCGTTTGCGACAGAAACCTTTTCGGCCCTCAAGGATTGGGAGAGCGGCGTTAACCCGAACCGCCTCGGAGAATTCTCTGACCTTCGCCTCACATCAAGGTCTGAGCGAAACGCAGAGCCCATCGGTGCTGGGAGGCTGCGTCGGGAATTTCGTCCTGGCGGAATTCCACCTGGAGGTGCGGCAGTCTCCGTCGCAGGGCGTGGAACGGAATGCTGTAGTCCATCTCCGGATTCAGATCGTATGGTTGATTGTCCCCCACAGCTATGTCGCCAGGCCGGCGCAGGGCAGCCAGCACAGGGTCGGCAAGGCCGCGGTCGAGATGGCTGGAGACAGCAATCTGCCAGGGTCTTGGTTTGCCGGCGAGAGAAGTCGTCATGGAGTGAATGGAAACCACGACAGAAGGCGTGCCCCGCGCTTCGCGCCCCAGCAAGACCGATTCGACCGCGTCATGATACGGGTGGAACCAGCGTTCGATGCGGTCCGCTCGGGCAGCCTTGTCGAGATGCAGGTTGCCGGGGATCACCGTCCCGTCGCTCACCTCCGGTATGAGTTCCGCGGCGTCGAGATGGCGGTTGCAGTCGATCACGAGGCGCGAGGTGGCGCAGAGTATGGCCGGGGCATCGAAGATTTCCGATAGCGCCTCCGTAACGCCCGCCGCGCCGATATCCCACGCAATGTGGCGGGCGAGCTCGGACGGCGGCAAACCGAGGTCGTTCAGTTCCGCTGGAATGCGGTTGCTGGCGTGATCGCAGAAAAAGACGAAGCGGCCGGCCCCCCGCACGCGAAGGATTCGAGGTAAGCTCATGTGCTCGTCAAGCCGCCGCTTCGGTGACGGATACGGTGACGTCCATACCGCGGAAGGCTCCCGGGGGGCCTTCGTAGGTGCCCCACAAGGGGAGCACCTGCTCAGGCGCCCACGCAACCGCGACGCGAATCAGATTACGGTTGCCGACGATGCTGTTGGTAGGATCGAAATCGATCCAGCCGGCGCCGGGCAGATAGGCCTGCATCCAGGCATGGGTGGCTCCGCCGCCGGCCAGGCCGGAACTGGTGGGCACGAAGATATAGCCGCTGACGAACCGCGCCGCTACACCCAACGACCTGGTAGCTTCCATCATCAGGACCGCGAAATCCCGGCAACTGCCGCACCGTGTCCGCAGCGTCTCCGCGGGGGTCTGCACGCCTTTCTCGGTGCGGCGCGTGTAGGTGAACTCTTTGCGAATGCCGCAGGTCATGGCGCGCAGCATTTTCATGGTGGCGGTAGTATCCGCTTGATCCAGAAACTGCAACGCCCATGCGGACACGCTCTCGCCCGGGTAGCGATGAGCCAGAGCCATCGAAAGATTGGGAAGGTCCTCGTCGGAATAGCGAAAAGGATACGTTCGCGCGTGCTCTTCGAGCGGATAATCCGGCATGGAGTTCTCGAAATGCTCCAGCGTTACGGTGCTTTCGAAGCGGAGCTCGGACGTGGTGTCCTCAAAAGTGGCAACGGCGACGGAATTATCGAACGGATCGTGCAGCCAGCGCAACTGAGCGGGCGGCGGCGAGATGAGCAGGTTGGTGCGGATCAAGCGCAGGTCGTGACTGGCGCGCGGGCGGAACATCATGCGATGTTCGCCCAGGCCGACGGGCTCCCGGTAACGGTAGACGGTGGAGTGGTGAACCGTTAGGAGAGACATCAGCCGGCCGCTCCGGGGATCTCATCGGTCCAGACCCTGAAACTCTCCAACAGGTTGGGACCGAAGGTGGTGGCGATGGCGACATCGGACGCATCGCGGCCGCGCGCCATCAGAATGCGGCTGCTGCGCGGCATATTGTTGCGCGGGTCGAATATATGCCAGCGGCCGCCGATCCAGGCTTCGAACCACGCCGCGAAATCGCCCGGAGGAAAAGGAGGTGGCGTTCCGACATCGCCCAGGTAGCCGGTACAGTACCGGGTTGGAATGTTCATACAGCGGCAGAAGGCGATGGCCAGATGTGCGTAGTCGCGGCAAACGCCGGTCCGCTCGCCGAAAGCTTGCGCGGCGCTGCGGGTCGCGCGGGCGTTCTGGTAGTCGAAGAAAATGCGATTATGCACGTAATCGCAGATGGCCTGCACGCGCGGATAGCCTGGAGGGGTGCCGCCGAAGAGCTGCCAGGCCGTCTGAGACAGCAGATCGGTCTCGCAATAGCGGCTGCCCAACAGGAAGACGAGGACTTCTTCGGGCAGATCCTGCACCGAGTCCTGCCCGGCGGCGGATACAACCTCATCCGGTTGGCCGCTATCCCTAATTACCCCGTCGGCCGTGAGGCGGAGGCGGCCGGCGGGCGCGAGAACGCGGTGGCACCGGTTTCCGAAGGCGTCGCAATAGGGGCTAATCGGAATAGATGGCTCGACGGTGAGGCGATCGGGAACGACGAGGTCGGAAGCCCGTGAATCGTGCACATTCACAACAAGAATGATCGGCGTAGGTTGTGGAAAGCTGTATATCAGTTCGTAGCCGATCCGGAGTTGCATTGGCAAACACCTTAATCCGCGGCGCCGACGGCCGCTAGTTCACTAGATCGGTTAAAACGAGCACGCGTAGGGCCATTCCGCGCTTCCGGCTTCCAGTATCCCGTGTCGTTGATATTAATCATACCAGGACGAACCACCTGGACGAAGGTTTGATGCTTGCCTCATGCAAGATGAAGGTGCCGGGGAAGTTCATCCAGACATCACAAGTGAACTCAGGCTCCGAGGCGCTCACCCGGCGATATCCGTAAGCGGGCGCCGATATGCAAGAATGCTGATAGCAGACGACAAGGGTTTCCGATTTGTTCATGAATCCAGACACTGGCCAGGCGGAGCAACTGAATCGCGACTGGCCCTATCAGCCGAACCCCCGCTATTACGACGAGATGATGGCCGCGGACGGGACGATGCGCCCACGCTGGCGGCCTCTGATCGAGCCACTGGAGCGGATGGGGCAGGCGGGATTCGCGCGCCGCTGGCAAGAAGGCCGGCGCGTCATCCACGAAAACGGAACCACTTACAACGTCTACAGCGATCCGCAAAGCGCCGGCCGGCCCTGGCCGCTCGATCCGCTGCCCATGGTTCTGGACAGCGCGGAGTGGTCGTTCCTCTCTGCCGCGATCACGCAGCGCGCCAAGCTGCTCAATGCGATTCTGGCGGATCTATACGGACCCCAGAAGCTGCTGCGAGACGGTCTGCCGCCGGAACTGGTGTTTCCGAATCCTGCATTCCTGCGGCCCTGCTGCCATGTGCCGGTGCCCGGCGGTATTCACCTGCACATCTATGCGGCCGACCTGGCCCGCTCCCCCGACGGCCGCTGGTGGGTGCTTGCCGACCGCACCCAGGCACCTTCCGGAGCCGGCTATGCTTTGGAGAACCGCCTGGTCTCCACGCGCGTGTTGCCGGATGTCTTCCGCACCGCGCATATTCACCGCCTGGCGGCTTTCTTCCAAACCTATAAGGAAACGCTCCGTTCGCTGGCGCCGGGCCACAAGGAAAACCCACGCATTGTGTTGCTCACGCCGGGGCCGTACAACGAGACATACTTCGAACACGCCTTTCTGGCGCGGTACCTGGGCTTTACGCTGGTGGAAGGCGGAGACCTGACCGTCCGCGATGGCCGGGTGTTCCTGAAGACGCTGGGCGGACTTCCGCCGGTGGATCTGATCGTGCGGCGGCAGGACGATACCTACTGCGATCCCTTGGAACTGCGGCCCGACTCCATGCTGGGTGTGCCAGGCCTTATGGGAGCGGTTCGCTCCGGGAACGTCACCGTCGCCAACGCTCTCGGCTCCGGTCTGGTGGAATCGGCCGCTCCCGCGAGTTTCATGCCGGGACTTTGCCGCCGCATCCTGGGCGAAGAACTCAAAATGCCGGCGGTGGCCACGTGGTGGTGCGGCGAAGAGTCGGCGCTCTCCTATGTTGTCCAGAATCTGTCGAACCTGGTCATCAAGCCGGCATTCCCGTCGCCGGGCCTGCAGCCGGTGTTTGGCGCGCTGCTGAGGGAAGCGGACAGGTCGACGTTGGTGGAAAGGATCCGCGCCGCGCCGGGCGCTTACGTCGCTCAGGAACAGGTGCCGCTGTCCACAGTTCCGGTGTGGGAAGACGGGGTGCTCCGCCCGCGCCACCTGGTGCTCCGGGTCTACGCAGTTGCCTCAGGCGCATCCTACAGCGTGATGACGGGCGGGCTCACGCGCGTCACCGCATCGCTGGACGACCTGGTGACCTCCATGCAGAGCGGCGGCGGCAGCAAAGACACCTGGGTGTTAGCCGAGGGGCCGACTTCGCAGTTCAGCCTCCTGGCGCGTGCGCCGTCGCGCCTGGATGTGAGCCGGGCTACCTTCGATTTGCCCAGCCGCGTGGCCGACAATCTTTTCTGGCTGGGCCGTTACGTGGAACGTGTGGAACCGGCCATGCGTGTGGCGCGCGCCATTTTGCCCCGGCTGATCCAGGAATCGGATCTGATGGCGATGGCGGGCGTGGCGGCTGGCGAGCGAATCCTCACGGGCATGGGCTACATCAGCCAGGAGCTTCAGCCGTCCAACGGGCACCTGGCTTGGCTGGAGCGGGCACTGCTGGCCATGATTTACGATGGGGAGGCGCTCCACGGCCTTCCCGCCAATATCCACCGGGTACGCGGCGTGGGGTGGGTGCTGCGCGACCGGATTTCCGCCGACGCGTGGCGCATCCTCAACCAACTGGACCTACAATTGTCGGCGCCTCCTCCTCCGGAACCAATCCGCGTCAGCGGGGCGCAGGCTCTGCTGGATCAGGCCATCAGCACGCTATCGGCCTTTGGCGGCCTGGTGATGGAGAGTATGACGCGCGGCGACGGTTGGCGCTTCTTGGATATGGGCCGGCGAATCGAGCGCGCCGCCCAAATGGTGGACCTGATCCGCCATGGATTCGGTTTCGAGCGCGATACCGACAGCGGCCAACTCGAGGTGCTACTCGAGATTGCGGATAGCTCGATCACCTATCACTCACGTTATCTCACCTCCATGCAGCCGGAACTGGTACTCGACCTGCTTCTGCTGGATGAAGCCAATCCGCGATCGGTTGCCTACCAACTGGCGCAACTGCATGACCACGTCGACCGTCTGCCCGCGAGCTGGTCGCCGATCAGCCGCGCGCCGGAATCGCGCATCGCGATATCGCTGCTTACCGCGGTTCAACTGGCGGAAGCACACGAGTTTATCGGCACTAACCCGGACGGCCGGCGGGAAAACCTCGAGACCCTATTGAATCGACTCAGCAGCGAACTCCGATCGTTGTCGGAAACGCTGACGCGCCAGTATTTCAGCCAGGCTGCCCCTTCCCGCCAGTTTTCCGTACCGTAGGCCACGCGATGAAGCTCCGCACCACTCACACCACCACATATCAGTACACCGAGCCGGTCTCGATCTGTCACACGGCAGTCCATTTGATGCCTCGCGACGGCCGGCATCAGCGAGTGCTGGACCACACTCTTTCCGTTGTTCCGATGCCGGAGGCGACTTTCCCTCACAAGGACTTTTTTGGTAACGAGGTAACCTGTTTCTCGATCCACGAACCTCACCGAACTTTGACGATTTCGGCGGCCAGCCTGATTGAGATGGAGCCGGGCGATCCGCTGGAGCCTTGTCTAACGCCGGCGTGGGAAGGGGCACGCGGCGAGAAATGGCGTAACGCCGATGGCCGCACACTCCAAGCATACCAGTTCGTGTTTCCATCGCCACGCATCACGCTCGCGCGGGAATTCGCGGCGTACGCCGAAACCTCGTTCACCGCCGGGCGGCCGTTTCTCGATGCGGCGCTGGATTTATGCCATCGCATCTACACGGAGTTTCACTATGACCCACGAGCCACAACGGTAAGCACCTCGGTGGCTGAGGTATTGGAATTCAAGCGGGGCGTTTGCCAGGATTTCGCCCACTTCATGATCGCGTGCTTGCGGTCGCTGGGCCTGGCGGCGCGATACGTGAGCGGATACCTGACCAGGGGCGAATGGATCGGCAGCCAGGCGTCTCACGCATGGGTGTCGGTTTTTTTCCCGGGTCTGGGCTGGCTGGACCTGGATCCAACCAACGACCTGCTGGTCAGCGGCGGCCATGTCACGCTGGCGTGGGGCCGCGACTACTCCGATGTGGCGCCGGTGAACGGCGTGACGATAGGTGGCGGCCGGCAGTCGATCCATGTTTCCGTCGGGGTGGTGCCGGCGAGCGAGTGAGCGGCGTTAGAGTTGCACATGCTCCGCATCGCACAAAATGCGGAAGCGGCCGCCGCTGCGTGAAGTATACTAGTACATTAGCCTTTGTCTCCGGCCAATTCCCCGTCGAACCCGATCCGCCGATCGCCCGATGGCGATGCCCTTCTGCGATTGTGAGACGCGTCCGGGTCCGCGGCGATAGCCGGCTGCCTCGAGAAAACCCATGGCCATTCACGTTGCACTTCATCATGAGACTCTGTACCGGTACGACCGGCGGGTATCGCTCGGACCTCATATAATCAGGCTTCGCCCCGCGCCGCACTGCCGCACGCCGATCCTCGCATATTCGTTGAAAGTTCTTCCCAAGAACCACTTCATCAACTGGCAACAGGACCCGCAAGGCAACTACCTCGCCCGGCTGGTTTTCCCGGAACCGGCCACGGAACTATTCGTGGAAGTCGATCTGGTGGCCGAGATGGCGGTGTACAATCCGTTCGACTTCTTCCTGGAGCCCCACGCGGAACAATACCCGTTTTGCTACGAGCCCTCGGCCGCGCGCGAGTTGCGCCCGTTTCTCGAAACCGAGCCAGCCGGGCCTATGCTTTCCGCTCTTCTGGCCAAAGTGCCGCGCGGCGCCACAAGCACGATGGATTTTCTGGTCGGTCTCAATCAACTGGTACAGAACGAAATCGGCTACGTGATTCGCCTGGAGCCTGGCGTGCAAACTTGCGAGCAAACTCTCACGCTGCGCACGGGCTCATGCCGCGATTCGGCCTGGCTGCTGGTCCAGATCCTGCGCCACCTCGGACTGGCCGCCCGCTTCGTTTCCGGCTACTTGATTCAGCTCGTGGCGGACGTGAAGCCGCTCGAAGGACCGGCCGGCCCCAGCGCCGATTTCACGGACCTCCACGCGTGGACCGAAGCGTATCTTCCGGGCGCCGGATGGGTCGGATTCGATCCCACGTCCGGGCTGCTGGCCGGCGAGGGGCATATCCCGCTAGCCTGCACGCCGGACGCCAGCAGCGCAGCACCCATCTTCGGCCGGATCGAGTCCTGCAAAACGGAATTCCGTCACGAGATGACGGTCGAGCGAATCTACGAATCCCCCCGCGTCACAAAACCGTATACCGAACAACAGTGGGCGGCAATCGAAAAGCTTGGGTCTCAGGTGGATGCCGATCTCCGTGCGGGAGACGTGCGGCTCACCATGGGCGGCGAGCCGACTTTCGTCTCTCTCGACGACCCCGACGGAGCCGAATGGACCACCGCCGCGCTGGGGCCAAGGAAACTCCAGCGTGCCGTGGAACTGCTGGGCAGGCTACGCCGACGGTTTGCGCCCGGCGGCTTGCTGCATTTTGGGCAGGGGAAATGGTATCCCGGCGAGCCGCTTCCGCGTTGGGCCTTCGGTTGCTACTGGCGCAAGGATGGGGTTCCCATCTGGGAGAACGCCAGCCTCATCGCCGAGGACGGCAGATATTACCGTTACACGGCGGAGCATGCGCGGCAGTTTCTGGAAGCCCTCACGCGCCGCCTCCAGGTGGATGCCGCATTCACGATTGCCGCATACGAGGACATCTACTACTATCTGTGGAAAGAGCGCAGGCTGCCAATCAACGTCGATGCGCTGGATTCCAAGCTCCCCGACCCGATCGAACGCGACCGTCTGGCGCGCGTCTTCGAACAGGGACTGGGTCAGCCGATCGGGTACGTTCTGCCGTTGCGCCGCAGCCCTACCCGTTCGGGCGCGCCGGGATGGACCAGCCAGCCCTGGTTTCTGGCCTCGAAACAGATGTTCTTAATTCCAGGCGCTTCGGCAATGGGATACCGTTTGCCGCTGGAATCTCTTCCCTGGACCAAGCCGGAAGATGTGCTCTATTCCCCTGACCCGGATCCCTTTGCAAAACGGAGCCGCCTGCCGGCAAGTCAGGAGCGCAAGAGCTACCTTTTCGACGCGCCCTCCGTTGCCGAAAGTCCCGCGCCGGATGCGGACAAAGTCGTGCCGCCGGAAAAAGGCACATCGGCAGCCTGGATGATGCGCCCCGCCCTCTGCGTGGAAGCGCGCCAGGGAAAGCTGTTCGTCTTCATGCCGCCGGTCGAGTATATCGAGGATTATCTCGATCTGACGGGGGCGGTCGAAGATACGGCCGCTCATCTCAAAATGCCCGTCCTGCTGGAAGGCTATGCGCCTCCCTGGGATCCGCGAATCTCCGTCCTAAAAGTGACGCCCGATCCCGGTGTCATCGAAGTCAACATCCATCCGGCGGCATCCTGGGACGAGCTTACGGCAAACATCACCGCACTATACGATCTCGCGCGCCAAAGCCGTTTGGGCACGGAGAAATTCATGTTGGACGGGCAGCACTCCGGCACCGGCGGCGGCAACCACGTGGTCATCGGCGGCCCGACTCCGGAGGACAGTCCTTTCCTGCGCCGTCCCGATCTGTTGCGAAGCCTGATTGGCTACTGGCACAATCACCCATCCCTGTCGTATCTGCTCTCGGGGCTGTTCATCGGTCCCACCAGCCAACATCCCCGTGTGGACGAGGCGCGCACGGATGCCATCTACGAACTGGAGATCGCCTTCGACCAGATCCCGGACAAGGGTTCTCCGGCGGGCCCGCTATGGCTGGCTGATCGGGTGTTCCGGCACCTGCTGACCGATCTGGGGGGCAACACGCATCGCGCCGAGTTCTGCATCGACAAGCTCTACTCGCCCGACTCCGCCGGATCGCGGCTCGGCCTGGTGGAGCTGCGCGCCTTCGAGATGCCGCCGCACGCGCAAATGAGTCTCACACAACAACTGCTGGTGCGGGCTCTGACGGCGCATTTCTGGAAGAACCCGTACCGCCGGAAACTCGTGTGGTGGGGAACCATGCTGCACGACCGCTTTATGTTGCCTCACTTCGTTCAACTCGACTGGGAGAGCGTAATGGCGGACCTGCGCGAAGCCGGTTTCGAGTTTCAGACGGAATGGTTCGCCCCGCACTTCGAATTCCGATTTCCGCTGATCGGTTCGGTCACCAGGCAAGGCATTCGGCTGGAGCTGCGGCACGCTCTGGAACCGTGGCACGTGTTGGGCGAAGAGGCCTCCGGCAGCGGGACCGTCCGCAACGTGGATTCATCGGTCGAGCGGCTACAGGTGAAAGTGACCGGTATGACGGAGGAGCGCTTCGTGGTGGCTTGCAACGGCCGCCGGGTGCCACTGCACGCCACGGGCGAGAGTGGCGAATTTGTGGCGGGGGTGCGTTATCGCGCATGGCAGCCGCCCTCGTGCCTCCACCCGAACATCCCGGTGCACACGCCCTTGGTGTTCGATGTCGTAGACACGTGGTCCGGACGCTCGATCGGGGGCTGCACGTATCATGTGGCGCATCCGGGCGGACGCGCCAACGAACAGTTTCCCGTCAACGCCCAGGAGGCGGAGAGCCGCCGCCTGGCCCGGTTTCAGGATACCGGCCATACGCCGGGTACGATGGTTGTTCCACCGGAGGAGCGCAATCCCGAATTCCCGTTCACGCTGGATTTGCGGCGTGAAAGATGAAAGGCTGGCGCCCGGCGTCGAATTCGCCGGCCCGAACCTTACATCGATGGGGCATCTCCCGATGGTGAGCTGGAGCGGCCCGCCTCCCGTAGCGCCTTATCTGGACCAGCCGACGCTCGAGGCAGCGACCGCCAACGCCCAGCGCCGCGTTCAGGCGCCTCCGCGCCGCTGGGCGCAGCGCCTGCTCGCTCACTCATCGCCTGGAACCGAGACTGCTCCGTGCTGTAGCGCCCAAGCCAGGAGCATTCTGCGTGGCACTTCGCGGTCCCTCGGAGAAAACATCTGGCGGCTTGCCGAACACATAGGTAGCGTGCCCGGCTTGAGGCACCTCAACGACCACGGACTTCTCGATATCTTATCTCGGGAATCAACTCGCCATCGGTGAGCCGCTTGGCATCCTTCGGAATCGTGATCGCCATCAGTTCGGAATCAGTGATCGCCTTCGCTGGAATCCGCAGTCTATGAGCCGAATTGGGCCCCTATTGATGCCAAAGCTGGCAATGTTTGATTCTACCCAAACACCCAGCGAGAACGAAGTTTGGCAGAGGATTGCAGCCCTCAAAGCCCGCAAGCCCGTGACCACGCCATGGCTAGACGACTTCCATTTCGACCCCAGCCAACCACTCCGGCTGATTACGCGGAAAACCGAGATCGGACAGGTGAATGAGCGGAGTCCTGGTTCCCGTTCAGCTTTTCGAACTCCGCTCCCCCGACCACCTCAGCGCTGCGCGGACGCCGTGTTATATGTAACTGTCGAGAGGTGGACTGGTGAGAACGCTTGGCTTGGCCGCGCTGATGGCATGCGTATTCGGATTTACGGCTTTTGCCCAGAAGACTGAACCCGAGGGTTCGTTCTTCAGCGTGCGGGCGCTCGGCGCGCGCGGCGATGGCACGACGCTCGATACGGCTGCGATCTCAAAGGCGATAACAGCGGCCAATGCCGCCGGCGGCGGGACGGTTATCTTTCCCCCAGGCACTTATCTCAGCGGAACAGTGGAACTGCTGAGCAATGTAACTCTCGAACTCCAAGCCGGAGCGGTGCTGCAGGCAAGCCCGAATCTTAATGACTATGACAGTATCTCGGAATACGGCATCGGCCGGAACTACGGTGTCGACAGTTCGGGCGAAGGCTTTCGCGTCGGACTTATCGTGGCGCGGAAAGCGCATAACATCGCCATCATGGGCCGAGGCACGATCGATGGCAATGGCGATTCCTTCTTCGACCTGAAATCGCTCCACACCGGTTCCGATTTCGACGCCACTTACACACGACAAGGCGCGGACTTCGACGCTCCTAAGTTCGGCCTGGAATTCGGTCCCATCGAGACTCGTTCTGCCGGGCGGCCGGGGACCATGATCATCCTTTCCGATTGCCGCAATATCCTCATCCGCGACGTGACACTGAGCAACGCGCCGAACTGGACGCTGCACCTGCAAGGCTCGGAAGGCGCCACCATCGCCGGCATCCATATTAACAACGACGTGCTGATTCCCAATAATGACGGAATCGACTGCATGCGCTCGAAGCACGTACATATCTCGGATTGCGATATCCGGGCGGGCGACGACGATTTCGCGATCGTCTCGAGCGAAGATGTGCATGTCAGTAACTGCTCGTTATTCTCTCTCTCGGCCGCGGTCCGGCTGGAGGACACGCGTTACACCACTTTCAGTAACCTATCGATCCATGCCAATCGAGGTCTCGCCGTCTTCAGTCTCGGTGAGGAGCACACGGCTCATGTATTGTTTTCCAATATTACGATGGAGACGAGCCTGATCACCGGGCACTGGTGGGGCAAAGGCGAACCGATCTATATTGCAGCCCGGAAAGGCAACGGAAAAGCGGAGGTTCGTGACATTCATTTCACGAATATTACGATCGAGGCAGAGGGCGGAATGATGATCTACGGAGCTCCCGACAGCATTGTGCGGGATGTCTACCTGGAGCAAATCCGGATGCATGTGCGGGCGCCGCAGCCGCGGATCGCGCAGTCCGTCGGCGGCAACTTCGATCTGCGCTGGACGGCCACCAGCTTGGGTGAGGCGATATTCAAGCACGATATCACGGCGCTTTATGTGCGCTATGCGGACGGCCTCCGCATCCGCGACTTCGATTTGAGCTGGGGCGATAACTTGCCCGCTTACTTCTCGGGCGCCCTGGAGGCCGAGGATTCAAAGAACGTCGATTACGCCGATTTCAAACCAAGCTCGCCTCCCGGTTCGGCTGCGCGCCCGGTGTCGATACACTGACCGGGGCGTGTTCGCGCGGGAAAGCGGCATCACGGCTTGCGGAACGTCAGGCAGTACTCGTTCCCGGCGGTAATCAGCCGCGACTGAATCTCGCGCATTCCGGCGGGCACCAGTTCGACGGGAGCCGATGCCGATTTTTCCGCGCCGGCATAGAACCGCCGCGTAAAAGGATTCTTCCGGTACTGCCGGCTCACCACCTTCTCGGTTTCATCGACGATCACGATCTTCGTTCCCGGCTTGGCGACACGGATCATTTCCGTGATGGCGCGCGCCTTGTCGCTAAAAAAATTGATGCCGCCGACGTGATAAACGCAATCGAAGACCGCGCCGCGAAACGGCAGTCGTTCGCCTTCGCCATGAAACAGATGCGCGTCACGCCGCCAGCGCTTCAAGTTCCGGCGGCATTTGTGCAGCATGCCCCAGGACAAATCGAGACCGAAGAACTCTATGTCCTTCCGAAGAAAGCGGAGGTTGGCGCCGGTGCCGACCGATACTTCCAGGACGCGCGCGCCGGCCGGGATTTCCAACTCGGGAATGAATTCCAGGCGGCGGTCCGGCTTGCGCGAAATCCAATAGTAGAGGCGCTCGGCGAAGTCGTAGCCCGGCGCCAGGCGGTCATACATGGTTTGATACTTCCGGTTCGGCCCAGATACTTCCTGGAGAAACACGGCGATTCCGTCGCGAATCGGGTAGCGCCGCCCGGACTTCGGGTTGATCAAACAGTTATCGCCCAACTCCAGAGGGTCATGCGTCTCCGGATCGGCCAACAAGTCTAAGATTTGCGGATCGATGGCCATATCACGCACATCCGATAATACGATCTATTGGGCTGAACTGGTTCCCGAAATATCACGCAACCCGCGGACGCGTGGCCATTACCGCGCCAAGCCCACCAACCCGGCGGCGAACAGGCGGTCGTCCACGCGGGCCAGACAGCGCACCGCGCGTGGCCCGATGAGCGGGGTATGGTGGATCGTCGTCAGATACTCCGGTATCGCCCACACGTCTTCCTCGGCGGTCATCCAATGGATGGAATCGAACCGGCGCAAGTTGACGGGGCGGGAGTAATTGCGTAGCGTCTTCTCCCGCCGCAGATTGTAATAGTGCTCGAAGTACGACATTGCCAGTTCGCGCAGGCTGCAGTAAACAGGCTCGCGGTAGCGCAGGCCGGAGTAATTCGACTTGGCGACAGCGCCCCAGCAGCCGTCGCGGCGGAAGATGGCGAGCACGTGATCGTCGTCCCGCACCGCTTCCAGGTCCAGCAGCAGCGGCGGGTAGCCGAGCGCGCGCAGCGCCGCGGCGCCAAACAGCGCCCCTTCCATGCAGTGCGCCCTGCGCTCGCGCAGCACGCGCCGCGGCGAGCCGCAGGTGGGTCCGTCCGGTTCCTTGTTGTAGGCCACCTCATGGTCCAGAAAGTGCTGAATCCTTTCCGGCGTGTTGAGGCGGCGGAAAGCGACGCGCTCGGCGGCAAGAAACGAATCGCGGGGCATTGGGCTTAGAGTATCGTGATTAACCGGCCCACCGCTGGCGCGGCTCCCGGTGGTACCGTATTCTCCATGATTCGCGCTCTGTTGATCCCGCTGCTGGCGACCGCCATGTTCGCGCAAGCGCCGATCCTGACCAAGCCGGAGCTGCTCTGGCCCGATGGCGCTCCCGGCGCGCTCGGCGATGCCGACGCCGACAAACCCTCGCTCACGCCCTACCTGGTGCCTGAGGGCCGCGGCACCGGCTCGGCCATCGTCGTTTGTCCGGGCGGCGGCTACCAGCATCTGGCGCTGGACCACGAAGGCGCGCAAGTGGCGCAGTGGCTCAACTCGATCGGTGTCGCCGCCTTTGTGCTCCAGTATCGCCTGGGCCCGCGCTATCACCATCCAATTGAATTGGGCGATGCGCAGCGTGCCATCCGCACCGTGCGAGCCAAAGCCGCCGCTTACCGCGTGTTGCCGGACCGCGTCGGCATCATGGGCTTTTCCGCCGGCGGCCACCTGGCATCCACTGCCGCTACTCATTTCGATGCCGGCAACGCCGCCGCCGCGGACTTGATCGATCGCGTTTCCAGCCGCCCCGATTTCGCCGTGCTGGTCTACCCCGTGATTTCTTTCACGACGTACACGCACCGTGGCTCGCGCGACAATCTGCTGGGGCCGGACCCCGATCCCAAGCTGGTCGAGAGCCTCTCGAACGAGTTGCAGGTGACAGCCGCAACGCCGCCGACGTTCCTTTTCCACACCAGCACCGATACGGTGGTACCGGCGGAAAACAGCGTGCTTTTTTACCTGGCGCTGCGCAAGGCCGGCGTGCCCGCCGAGATGCACATCTACGAACGGGGACCGCACGGCGTTGGCCTGGCTCCCACCGACGAAGCGCTCTCCACCTGGCCCGCGAGGCTGGCCGATTGGCTGCGTGTGCGGGGGTTGTTGAACGGGGCGGCGAAATAGCGAGACTGGTTGGCAGGCGGAAGCGCCTGCCCCACGCACTTACGAAGCCCTCGACACTAAAGTGGGACCGACGCTTTCGTCTGTCAACCCCCCAGTGGAAGAACTATAATGAAGGCGAGAATATCGATGGAGACAGTCACGTTCGAATCGATTCCAATCACCCTGGGACGAGAGGATGACGGCCGCTGGTGGGCCGAGATTGAGTCCATGCCGGGCGTGATGGCCTATGGCGATACGCAGGAGCCGCCACCGCCGCCGCGCGCGCGCTGGCGCCACGGGTCACCGCCGATTGCATCGATCACCGCGAGGAAGTTCCCGCGCCGCTCGCGAAAAGTCTTCTCAGTTGCATGAGTCGTTGGCGGTCCGTCAAAGCAAAACAACTCTTGGCCGCGTTACTTCGGATGGGTGGACGCTGGCTTGGCGGAATGCTTCCCATCGTCGTCTCAAGCGCGCCGGATGGAATAACTACACATTTGCGTTTCATGACGCCGACGAGGTTGGGCCAGGACTCCTGGCGCAGATCGCCAAGAAGACCGGCCTAAAACCCGAGGACCTTTGAGTACCGTGTCCGCCTTTCCCTATTTGGGCGAATTGCCACGAGTCATCCCTCGTTACCCCACCAACCTCAACAACATCTCCGCATTCAACGTCCCTACGCCATCTGCCGCTGCACCCCGCTGGCCCGCACGGTCGCCAGCGCTAACAACGGGAAATAATCCCGGTATAAGTGGTAAGTCAGGTAGAAGACGTTGGGGAAGCCGGTGCCGGTGGCTTGCTCTTCTTTCCAGCGGCCGTTGGGCTGCTGAGTTTCTATGAGGTAATTGACGCCGCGTTCGGCGGCGGCCGAACTGGTGTCACCGGCGGCGCACAGGCCGAGCAAGGCCCAAGCGGTCTGCGACGCTGTGGAAGGGCCGGGGACGAAGTGACTGTCGCGATAGCTCTGGCATGACTCGCCCCAGCCGCCATCGCGATTGGCGACGTGGCGAATCCAAATGGCGGCGTTGCCAATGGCCGGCTGCGCCTGCGCTCCGCCCGCCAAGCGCAGCGCGCGCAACGCCAGAAACGTGCCGTAAATGTAATTGACGCCCCAGCGGCCGTACCAGCTTCCATCGCGCTCCTGCGAGCGCAGCAGAAACTGCACGCCGTGCTGGATGGCGGGGTGGGCTATCGGCAATCCGCGCTTGACCAGCGCATCGATGACGCGGCCGGTGATATCGGGGCAGGTCGGATCGAGCATGGCGTTGTGATCGGCGAAGGGCACCTTGTTGAGAATCCGCCAGTTGTTATCGGCATCGAAGGCGGCCCATCCGCCGTCGGAGGACTGCATGCCCAGGATCCAATCGATGGCGCGGCGTTCCACGCGGGCCTGCGCCTCGGCATCGCTGGCTTTGGCGTGGCCGAGCGCGAGCAACACCATGGCGGTGTCATCCACGTCGGGATAATACTCGTTGGCGAATTCGAACGCCCAGCCGGAGGGCACCAGGTCGGGCCGCTTGATGGCCCAATCGCCCTTGCGGCGCACTTCCTTCGTGAGCATCCAATCGGCGGCGCGGGTGAGGACGGCGGGCGAGGGCGCCCACGCTTCGGTCCCGGCGCGCCCTTCCTGCAGCTGGCCGAGCGCATAAGAGCAGATGGCGGTGTCCCAGAGCGGCGACACGGCGGGCTGGAATTGGAAGTGGTCCTCGTCCTCCAGAATCAGGTTCTCGAAGTGGCGGACGCTCTCGACCAGGTCCGGCTGATCCTCCGGGTAACCGAGCGACTCGAGCGCCATGATGCAATACATCATGGAAGGGTAGATGGCGCCGAGGCCGTCGGTGTGGCCGGTGCGCTCCAGCATCCAGCGTTCCGCCTCGCGGATGGCGCGCGCGCGCACGTTCTTGAGGCCGCGTTTTTCCCAGAGTTTGACGGCGCGATCCACCTGGTGGAAGAGGAGGGCGGCGGCGTCCCCCTTGGGCAGCGAGAACCTGGCCGTGGGACGCAGCAACTCATCCACCGCTATCCCGTGCGGCGTGATCTTGGTCTTGCCGATGGCTTGCACGATCGAGAGCGGCACCAGGATGGCGCGCGTCCAGGAGGACATTTCATAGAGGATGTCGCCGGGCGCGAGCACGATTTCCGGCGGGACGCTGGGCGCCCAGCGGCGCGGGAACAGGCCCACCAGGCTGAAGTTGATCTTGGTGTAACTGTTGGCGGCTTGCAGGCCGCCGAGCGCCACTACGCGGTCGCGGGCACGGCGCATGGGGGCCGACTCGGGATCGATGCTGGCGATGCGCCCGGCCAGCTTGCAGGCCGTGTAGGCGCGGGCCGTCGCGTTGATTTCCGAAGGGCCGCCGGGGTAAATGCTCCAGCCGCCATCGGGGAGCTGGCGGCGGAGGATGGCCTGGCAGGCTTTGCGGATGCGAGGCGTGGCGGGCGGCTGCCATTCGCCATCGGCGTCCGGCTGATGGCGCCACAGGGCGTAGAGGATGTAATCGGATTCGAGCGTGGTGTCAGCCGTCAGATCGCCCCACCAGCAGCCGGCGGATTGTTGCAGCGATTCCAGGGCCTGCGCGGAGGCGGTGAGCGACCGATCGATGCGCCCGGCGCGCTCGGCCGCGGTTTCCGCGGCGGCCGGAATGTGAGCATGGCGGCGCGGTACCTGTTCGATCCACTCCATAAAGATAGTGTAGCGTTTCGGCCGGCTACTGCTCGGTGAGGGACGCGAAACTGGATCTCACGTTCCAGCGTTGGGCGCAGATCAAGCTCCGGAGGTTTCCGCCATCGCTCGTTTCTTGTTTACGGGCTCACTCCTACTGCTCGATCAGCGCGGCGGCGGCCTGGTCCAGGAACCAGACCACATCGCGGCCGGGGCGGGTGGCGATTTGCGCGGGATATTTCATCGGATCGTACTCGCCTTTGATCACCGCTTGCAGGGCCTCTTTCTTGTCGGCCCCGGCGATCAGAAAAACGGTGTGCTTGGCAGCCACCAGGACGCCCGGCAGCAGAGTGACCCGCCACTGGCGAAACTGCGCGGCGAAGGTAGCGGCGGCGATACCCTGGCGGTCTTCGATCAACGGGTCTCCCGGGAACAGGCTGGCCGTATGCGCGTCCGGCCCCATCCCGCGATGCACCACGTCGAAGCGCGGAAGTTCGCCTTCGTTCAATCCGAAGAAGCGGCGGATCTGCTCGGTGTAGTGCTGGGCCGCCGCTTGCGGAGCCAGTTCGCCGGCCACGCGGTGGACGCTCGATTGGGGCACCCGCGCGGGCAGGATGAGATGCTCATTGGCCAGCTTGAAATTGCTGGCCGGGTCGGAAGGCGGCACCACCCGCTCATCCACGAAGAAGAGGTGGGTGCGGTTCCACGGCAGATCCGACGCCGCCAGCCGCTCGAACATCCATGCAGGGCTGGTGCCGCCGGAGACTGCCAGGGTGGCCAGTTCCTGACAGGCAAGCGCGGCTTCGAGGGTGGTGACGATGTGGCTGGCGCACGCCTCGGCGGCGGCCGGAGCACTCTCGCCGATGTGGTAATGAACGCTCATTCAATCGGTAGCATACGCAAACGGCGCGGCGGACGCCAGGGTTTTTTCAAAGACCGGGTCGCGGTGCAGGATGCCGAGTTCCTCGCGCAGCAGCAGGTAGTCGTCCGGCCTGGGCAGGAGGGTGCACTGCGAGAGCCCGTTGACGGTGGCCACCAGGTGGCCGTCCTTTCGTTCCAGGCGCGCGTGGAAGTCGCCGCATTCGAGCTCGGCAAAGGTCTGGTACATCTTAGTGCGAATTCGAACGGTGGCGCCGATGCCGGCCGAGTCGAGCGAACCGGCCATCCAGGCGGCCATGTAAAGCGCGGTGGTGGTGACGCCGCCCCCGTCGGACACGGCGATGCGCGCGCCACCGGCGAGGCGGCCGGCGTGGCGCGGGTCTTCGAAGATCTGCGCCAGCGTTTGCCGCCAGCGGGTGAGGCGGGTCCAGGCGAGGTCGCCGATCAGCATGCCGTGACTGGCTTCGTCCGCCAGGCGCCGTAGGGTGGCGGGCGCATCCGGCATGGCGCCCGAATCCACCACCACGCGCCGCGCCACGGCGGCCAGGGCGCGGAACTCCGCCATTTCCAGCAGGCGCGGGCTGCGGCACCACAGGATCACCGGAAGATCCGGCACCTCGAGCGGCAGCACCACCGACGGCACATCGCCGAGCGAAGCGTCCGAGCAGACGATCTCCACCTGCTCGCAACAGATCTGGCGGCGCTGGCCGAACGGCATCCAGCACTGCGCGAACACCCGCTGGGCGATCGAGCGTTCGCCAGAGCCGGTCAGCCGGATCACGATGGTGCGCGCGGGATGCTCCGGCATGAGGGCGGCGATGGTTTCGCCCAGGGCAGCCGGGTCCTCGCGGTCTTCGGTGATCACGATCAGCGTCATGGTGCAGGCGCGGAGCACGCCGTGCGCCGCTTCGCCAGCTTCCTGCTTGCCGGTGGTCACCCAGAGATCGGCGAGATCCTTGAGGATTTTCTCGGGAGGCGCCACCGCCATTACGGTTTCCTCCAGATGTGGCCGCGGCGGGCCAGCATGGCGTCCGCGGCGTCCGGTCCCCAGGTTCCCGCGGCGTAATTGGGGAAGTCGAACCGGAGCCCGCGCCACGCGTTCTGGACCGGCTCGACCACGGCCCAACTGGCTTCCACCATGTCCTGCCGCGTATATAGCGTGGCATCGCCGAGCAAGGCATCGAGCAGCAGCGTTTCGTAAGCGGAAGGCGAGCGCTCGCCGAAGCTGGAGCCGTAGTTGAAATCCATCGACACCGGGCGCAGTTTCATGCCGGCGCCGGGGCGCTTGGAAAGGAACTTGA
>Ga0181521_10000822_pt1 | contig 38490 bp, 43 predicted proteins | sample PEATcosm2014_Bin_32_FD_119764 | JGI IMG/M metagenome (GOLD analysis project Ga0181521, IMG submission 119764) | Peatland microbial communities from MTU Mesocosm Facility, Houghton, MI, USA - PEATcosm2014_Bin02_60_metaG | ecosystem: Environmental > Terrestrial > Soil > Wetlands > Peat | place...
AACGTCGTCCGGCAAATCGCAGAAATTGGCCTGGCTCGAACGAAAGAGAAGCTCGTATCCCGCGACATTGCGGCCGCGGTCGAGGATAGGCTGCCGGCCGAGGTAAACCTTCATCCCACTTCGTATCGGAGGGACCAGCGGAGTCTTCGAATGGTTTTGTGAAATCAGCCAAAATGTTTGGCTGAAAGTTAACCTTCGGCAATATGGCTTATCGACAGTTTCCCGGCTGCAATGAAGCCAGCAATGCCCGTGAAACTCCGTATGCAGGAAGCGCTGAGCCTATGCATGATTGTGAAGAACGAAGAGCGCAACCTTCCGCGGTGTCTCGAGTCCGTGCGAGGGCTGGCGGGCGAGTCGATTGTCGTCGACACCGGTTCAACGGATCGGACCCAAAGCATCGCGGGCCGCTGGGGAGCGGAAGTAATCCCCTTCGATTTCACAATCGTGGATTTCGCGGCCGCCCGTAATTGCGCACTCGAGCGCGCGCGGGGCCGCTGGATTCTTACGCTGGACGCGGATGAGACGCTGGATCGGGCGAGCGCACCCATGATCGAAACGCTCGTCGGACTCAACGAAAACGCCGGATATTTTTTCGAACGGCACAACCATTCGTCGGATTCCGGCGAATCCCCCAGGGATTACGTCGTCCGCCTCTTTCCCAACCGGCCGGATTATCGATACCGCGGCCGCGTCCATGAAACGGTGGATGCCTCGCTTCTGGCCGGAGGCGGGCGGCTGCGAAAGACCGGCATCCGCATCGACCACAGATTTTGTTCCGACCGGGCAGACCGGCGCCGAAAAAACCAATGGTATATCGACATCCTGAAGGAGGAAATCGCCGCCAACCCAAGCGACGATACACGGCTCGATTTTCTGGCCGCGGAATATCACCAGCTCGAAATGTTCGATGAGGCCGCCGAAGTCGCCGAACGTATCGTCCGCGTGAGGCCGCTGGATCACAGAGCCCATTTGTTCGCGGGCCTGTACCATCTGCTGTACCAGGCCGATCCGGAGCGGGCGCGAGCCGATTTCAACCAGGCGCTGAAGCTTCGCCCCGGCTACGGCGAAGCCGAGTCTTTCCTGCAACTGCTCGATGAGCGGGAACAAGCGCCGCGCCTGTCGGCATTGGCGGCGTCCACCGTTAAAAATTTGGCGACCGTCAAATAGCTGACGCCCGGCTCTGCCATAAATCCAGTGATTTCAGTGCGCGGCCGACGGTACGCGAAATGCTGTTCAGATGCCGGTATGATCATCGCTCCACTTGTCAATCTCGCCACTGGCTATATCGACTCGCTCTTCTCGAACTCCGCAAGCGCTTCCTCTTCGAGCGGCACAGCGGCGGCCGGCAGTACCAGCGCTTCCGGCACGAATCAGCTTTCACCCTTCGCGCAGGTTCTCAGTAACCTCCAGCAACTGGAACAATCGAGCTCAGTCCAGTACACGAAAGTGACCCAACAGATCGCAGGCGGCCTGCAGACGGCTGCCCAAGCCGCGACGGCGAACGGCTATACCGGTCTTGCCGGCAAACTCAATCAGCTCTCTACCGATTTCAACAGCGCCTCCGCAACCAGCCAGCTTCCGAACGTGCAGGACCTGGCGCAACTAATTGGCGGGGGCTCTTCGAGCACCTCGGCATCGTCCGGAGCGAGTAGCGGCAAAACAAGCAATCTGAGCCAGTTCCTTCAGTCGCTGAACGCCTCGCAGAGCGGCAACAATTCGCTCAGCGCACAGTCGATAATCGACAATACGCTGTCAATCGCCGGTCTCTGAGCCTGTCCCGATTCACGTGCAGCGGCCGGTAACCGAATCCCCCGAAGCAGTATCGTTCGATCCCGGCGACTGGCCCTCATTCCGGCTGCAGGCTCACCGGATGCTCGACGACGCTCTCGACTACATCGAGCACATCCGCGAACGTCCGGTCTGGCAGCCAATCCCCGATGAGGTTCGCGCTCGTTTCCACGATCCCATACCCCACGCTCCTTCCGATCTTGCCGAGGTTCACGGCCGATTCCTGAACGACATTCAGCCATACGCCACCGGCAATACGCATCCCGGTTTCATAGGATGGGTACATGGCGGCGGAACTCCCGTCGGAGTGCTGGCCGAGATGCTGGCCGCCAGTCTCAACGCAAATCTCGGCGGCCGCGATCACATTCCGATCGAAGTGGAACGTCAAATCGTCCGTTGGATGCGGGCAATCTTCGGCTTTCCCGAGAGCGCCACCGGCTTGTTTGTAACGGGGGCTTCGATGGCGAATCTCATCGGAGTGCTGATCGCCCGTGATGTGGCGTTGGGTTTCGAAGCGCGCTGCGCGGGTGTCGCCGCCAGTCCGCACCGCCTGACTGCCTACGCCTCGGCGGCGGTTCACGGTTGCGTTTCACGCGCGCTGGATTTCTGCGGGATCGGCAGCGATGCATTACGCCTGATTCCCGCCCGCCCCGGCCGGGGGATGGACCTGGCCGATCTGGAAAAGGCCATCGACGCGGACCGGCGCGCCGGGCTTACCCCGTTCCTGCTGGTGGGCACCGCCGGAAGCGTGGATACCGGCGCCATTGACGATCTCACGGCACTGGCCGATCTTTCGCGCCGCGAGCGTCTGTGGTTCCATATCGACGGAGCTTACGGTGCCCTCGCCGTACTGGCGCCGGAGTTGGCTCCCCGGCTGCGCGGAATCGAGCGCGCCGATTCGCTGGCGTTCGACTTTCACAAATGGGGCCAGGTTCCCTATGACGCCGGTTTCATCCTGGTGCGCGATGGCGTGCTCCACCGCAAAGCTTTCGCCATGTCCGCCGCCTACCTTCGCCGCGAGGAATCGGGACTGGCGGGCGGTTCGGCATGGCCCTGCGATTTCGGGCCCGATCTCTCCCGCGGCTTCCGCGCTCTGAAGACGTGGTTCACGCTGAAGGTTTATGGCGCCGACGCGCTGGGAGCCTCGATCGCGCGGACGTGTAGTCTGGCGCGCTATCTCGCCGGCCGCGTCGGGGAAACGCCCGAGCTGGAACTGTTGGCGCCGGTTGAGCTGAACATTGTCTGTTTCCGCTATCGGGCAGGCGACGGCGACCGTGTCAATGCAAAGATCGTCGTGGACCTTCACGAAGCCGGCGAGGTCGCGCCATCGACCACCGTGATCGACGGACGCCTGGCGATTCGCGCCGCCATTGTGAATCACCGCACCAGCCAGGCGGAAATCGATACGCTGGTCGAAAGGGTTGTTGCAGCCGGCCGCGCGATCGAACGCAGCGCGCACGGGAGCCGTCAGGCGCGGCCGGCGGCAGCGGACGAGTGGATGCCGCGGCGGCTGAAGGAGACCCGGCTCGGAGAGCTGGACGCGCAAATCGCGGCGGATTCCAGTGCGATTGGCCTGCGGTTTGAGCGCGCCTGTCTGCTGACCGAAGTCGGCCGCACCGCCGATGCCAGAGACGCTTATCTCGATGTGCTTGCGCGGGAACCATGGCATCGGGCGGCGCTGAACAACCTCGGCACGCTGCTGCATCGGACGGGATACCGGACGGCGGCGCGCACCGCCTTCACCGAAGCCGTGGCGAGGCACCCCGACGACCCCGTGAGCCGGGTCAATCTGGCAAATGCGCTGCGTGAGAACGGCGATACGGCGAGCGCACGTGAACATTACGACACGGCTCTGAGGCTGCGCCCGGACCACATTGAAGCACGGCTTGCCGAAGCACATCAGGGGCTGGCTTGTATTTTTGCGGATTCCGCCGATCGGCCACGCGCGGCCCACCACCGGAAAATGGGGTTCGGGAGCCGGCCCGTGCTGCCGCTGCCTTACCGCGGCGAGAAACCGCCGCTGTCGCTGCTGGTGTTGTCCGGAACCGCGGGCGGCAACGTTCCGATACACCATTTGCTCGACGATCGGGTCTTTCAGACATCGATTGTTTTCGCGGAGTTTTACGATGCCGCTGTTCCGCTGCCGCCGCACCGGCTCGTCTTCAATGCGATCGGCGACGCGGACCGGGAGGCTCCGGCGATCGCCGCGGCGCAGCGCGTGCTCGCCCTGACGACCGCGCCCGTGATCAACCGGCCCGCCGCGGTGGCCGCGACCGGGCGCAGCGACAACGCGCAGCGGCTTTCCGGCATTCCGGGAGCCGTGACGCCGCATGCGATCACGCTGCCGCGCGCGCTGCTGGCCGCCGCGGACGCCGCCACGACGATCGCCCGTCACGGCTTCGAGTTCCCGCTGCTGATCCGCACGCCGGGCTTTCACACGGGGCGCCACTTCCTTCGAGTCGAGGCGGCCGCGGAGTTGCCCGCGGCCCTGTCCGCGCTCCCTGGCGATGAATTGACGGTCTTGCGCTACCTCGACGCCCGCGGCGCGGACGGCCAGGTGCGCAAGTATCGCGTGATGATGATTGACGGCGGCCTCTACCCGTTGCACGCCGCCATCTCCAGCCAGTGGAAGATCCACTACTTTACCGCCGAGATGGCGGATAACCCCGCGCACCGCGCCGAAGATGCCGAGTTCCTCGAAAACATGCCCGGCGTGCTGGGACCGCGCGCCATGACGGCGCTGGCGGAGATCCAATCGCGGCTCGGCCTCGATTACGCGGGTATCGACTTCGGATTGAGCGCGAGCGGCGAGATTCTGATCTTCGAGGCCAATGCCACCATGGTGGTGAATCCACCGGAGCCGGACGAGAAGTGGGCGTACCGAAGGCCCGCCGTGGAGCGGATCCATGCGGCCGTGCGGAATATGCTGCTGGAAAGGTCGGGAGCGCGGCAGTAACAAGAGGCCGATTGCCAATCGGCCGCGGATTACCAATCCGCCCCACAAAGTCTGGAATTCCGGCGACTTTCCACCGAAGAGACCTGCGTGGGCACTCTGCTGCGCAACGCCGAATCCATCTTTGAAATAGCCATCGCGCCGGCTGCCGAATGCGACAATGCCGCGCTCGTAGTCGATCGAGCGGGCGGGATGCGGGTGCTGAACTCCGCCGAATGGTCGTTACCGGCTATTGTTTGCGAATTCGGGGCCTCGGAAGTTTATCTGATCGAGAGAAGATCGGGAAAATTGAAAGTGGAGGGTTGGTCGGCTACCGAAAGATGTGTAGTCGACAGAACCCCGCCTTAGGCCAAAAGATTGCAGATATTGCCTGTATTCGCATATGGCTGGAAGCCGTCGCCCCGGGTGCGAAATTCAAATTCCTCCCAGCGCAACACCGCGACACTGCGCTGCTTCCTCACCAGTTCCCCGTGAATAATCACATCGAGAGGGAACAAGCCCTGCAGAGAAACGGGCCACGGCATGCACAACTCGAGCTCCACTCCGCCGGGGAGTTCCTGATCGCTCTCGAAACAGATCGTTTGGTCGCTTAAATCTCTCGTGCGGCCGGTTCCATGATAGGTGCGTTCACCACGCTGGTATGAAAACTGAAGCTCGACGTTCAGTTTGTACCGCGGCCGCGTCCGGCCTTCGATCGTTAATGCTGAATTAGCCATCTGGTGGCCTCTCAGCTAAATGTTAATCCAAGCGCTAACCTTTGTATACGCCCACCGGTAATGGTACTGGTTTATGCCTCACGTATCCTCGTTTTCAGTCGGATTACGGGCGAAACCCGCCAGCCAGGAATCCGCCGCGGCTTGCTCCAGATCGCGGCTGGAAAGGTAGTTGAATTCAGCGCGTTTCCGATCGCGAAGTTTCTCCACAAGCAGCACTCTTCGCCGAGCGGAAAGGGCCGCCGACCTTTGCGTTTCGAGCTCTCGGTCCGCATCGCGGCAGATCCGGATCAGGTGCGCCTCCTCGAGCAGGGACCGTTTGCGGTAGAGTTCCCGCGCGCTCAGATCGTCTCCGTGGAGCGATTCCAGCCGGAGCACCTGATTTTCGCCTGCGAGGCGCGATTCGCGATGGCGCGCGAGTTCCAGATGAGCGCCCGCCGCCCGTTCGGTACACTGCCGGAGGCGATCGGTTTCCATCCGATACTGCCGTTCATACCATTCCAGAACCCTTGCAAGCCGGAATCGGAAAGTCATAGGAAGTTAGAGATCGCTTTGTGGGGCCGGCGCTTCCGCGCTGCCGCTGAGCTTCCGCTCGGCGTCGTCCATGAGAAATGGACCCCGAACCGCGCGAGAACGCCCATTGATCTTCGCCTCGAAACACCACGCAGAAGCCCGGCGGCGCCGTTGAAAAGCCGACGCGCAGTCCGGAATCCGGGGGGCGCACCGGACACCCGCGCCGAGCGGAAGTTCGGCGGCAAGGCCGAAGCCATGCCCCACGTTGGATTTTGGGAAACCAGCGGCATTGCGCAATTAGAGATTGGCGGCGATGGCCTGCAGGCGGGTGAGGCTTTCGGCCGGGGAGAATCCCGCGGACGTGTCCTGGCGAAGAAAATCGTTGATTTCCGGCCGCATGCGTATCGCCGCGTCCAGGGACTTGTTGCTCCCGGCGCTGTACGCGCCCAGTTCGATCAGGTCGCGCGATTCTTCAAGTGCCGCAAGAGCCTGGCGGACCTTGCCCGCGGCCTGCAGTTGCTCCCGGCCGGCGAGCTTCGATGAAAGGCGGCTGATCGAATTGAGGACATCGATCGCCGGATAGTGGCCAGCCGCGGCCAGACGGCGGGAGAGGATGATATGGCCGTCGAGAATGGCGCGGACCGAGTCGCAAATCGGTTCGTTGAAATCGTCACCCTCCACCAGAACGGTAAAGAAGCCGGTAATCGACCCGGAGCGGAAGTTGCCCGCGCGCTCGAGCACCCGCGGAAGCAGGTTGAAAACCGAGGGCGTGTATCCCTTTTGGCTGGGAGGCTCTCCGGCGGCGAGACCAATCTCACGCTGCGCCATGGCGAGGCGCGTCACGGAATCCATGATGAGCAGAACGTTCGCCCCCCGATCGCGGAAATATTCGGCTATGGCCAGAGCCACGAAACAGGCTCGCACGCGCAACGGCGCCGGGCGATCCGAAGTGGCGCACACCACGACCGATCGTTTGCCGCCCTCCGGCCCGAGTTCCTGTTCCAGAAAAGCTCTGACCTCACGATTCCGTTCGCCGATCAGAGCGATAACGGTAATGTCCGCCGCATTGTTTTTCGCCATGGCTCCGAGCAGGGTGCTCTTGCCGACTCCGCTGCCCCCGAACAGGCCCATTCGCTGGCCCTTGCCGCAGGTCATCAGCGCGTCGATGGCCCGCACTCCCGTCGAGAGCGATGCGGTGATATGCTCGCGATCCATCGGACTCCCGGGAGTTCGGTAAAGAGGATAATGCGCGTCCGCGCGAATTTTCGGTTTGCGGTCGATCGGTTCGCCGAAACCGTCGACTACTCTGCCGATCAGTTCGGGGCCGACTGGTACCGCGGAGTCGCCCTGGCGCGCCACAATCGGGTCGTGCAGCTGAATTCCATCGACTTCTTCGAGAGGCATCGAGAGAACGTTGCCATTGCGAAAACCGATCACCTGCGTGCGGATTCTTCTGCCGGACGCCGCCAACACCTCGCAGAAATCCCCGACGGCGGCGGCCGGGCCCCGCGAGGCGAGGAGAAGGCCGACGACCTCGACGATTTCACCGGTCCACGGCAGAATGTTCGACTGACCGACCCGATGAAGGTATGAACTGAGGTCGAACTTCGCGGTCGGCGTCATGAGCGCATCCGGATTTCATCCACCAGACCGCGCTCGATTTCCCGCAGCTGGGTGTCGACGGAGGCGTCGAGCGCGCCCCGGGCGATTTCAAAGGTGACTCCGCCGCGCGGCAGCTTGGCGTCGGGGAGCACCTCGATGGCCGCGCTTCTGCCGAATTGTTCCAGCAAAGACTTCAACAATTTTTCCAGATCGGGATGAATGCGAACGCGGCAGATCTCCTGATTCCTTAGTTTTTCGAGCGCCGCGCCGACCAGCGCCGAGAGCGCCGAGGGATCGGCCGTGATCTCGCGATGCAGCACGCGGCGCGCAATTTCAATAGCGAGACGGACCGTATCGGCTTCCGCGCGCCGGATGGTTTCATGCCGCTGCGCCGCTATTTCCGATATCGCCCCGGCCAGCGCCGAGGCCGTCTCGCGAACCTCGGCCTCGAGGCTGCGGCGCGCGGCGGCTTCACCCGCGCGAAAACCCTGCTCCCGTGCGTCCTTGGTGCCGCGGTCCAGCAGCGAGGTCAGTTCCTCTACTTTGGAACGCAGTTCCTGAACCTCCGCGGACGAAACCTGGGAGGAGCCCGGCTGGCCCGCATCGCGCGCGTTTGCGCGGCCCGCGGAGCGCGGGGGAACCCATACCGGCAGATCGGCGCCGGGCGAAACCCTGCCTGACGAGTCCTTAACGGACAAGCCGCGGGCCAAAACTCTACACAACATATCCGTTACCACCGTCGGGGCTGGTGGAGATGATGCCCTCTTTTTCCAGTTCGCGAATCTTGGAAACGATCTGCTCCTGGGCGGCGTGAACGTCGCGAATGCGAACGGGCCCGAGCGCCTCGATGTCTTCAATCAGCATTTCCGTGGCACGCTGCGACATGCTCCGCGTAAAGTGGGCCCTGATATCTTCGCTCGTTCCCTTCAATGCCATGGTGAGGATCTTGCGATCGATTCGCCCGATCAGCACTTTGATGCTCTCGGGATCGAGAACCACGATATCGTGGAAGCTGAACATCAACACCCTCACGGAAGCGGCGGCCGGCTGGTTTTCCGACTCGACCTTCGACAAGATCAGCTCGGCTTTTTCCCCTTCCATGTTGTTGAGGATTGCGGCCAGCGCGCGGGCGCCGTCCGATCGCTGAAGCTGGCGCGACGACTTCAACTTGCCGCGCACCACCTCGGCGACCTGCCTGAATACTTCCGGCGAGACGTGATCCATCAGCGCGATACGGAGAGCCACTTGAGGTTGCGTTGCGGGCGCAAGAGACGCCATGAGGGGACCGGCCTGCTCGGGCGGCAGATTCGACAAAACAAGCGCCAGCGTTTGCGGATTCTCTTCGGACAGTACGGTCGCCAGTTCGCCGGGCTCGATTCCCTTGAATGGCGCTTCCCAGTCGCTCAGGCGGGGAGCCTCCGGCGGCGGCGGCGCAACCTGAAAAAATTTTTGCGCCTCTTCCTCTCCCACCGCGTTTTCGATCAGGCGCCGCGCCTGTTCCGCTCCGCCGCGCGCGAAGAGGCGGCCGTTTACCGAAAGGGCCTCAAACTCGCGGAAAACTCCGATCATCTGATCCGGCGCAACCGAGACCAGCGTGGCGATCTCGTTGCTGATCTGCAGGATTTCGTGAGGGTCAAGCCGCCGAATGACGGTAGCGCTGACCGGCTCGCCAATTCCCAGCAGTAGTATGGCGGCTTTTCGAACGCCGGGCACCTGGCTGACCGCATCGCCCGCACGATCCGACGCCCGGCGCCGGAACGGCGTGGGATTCGCCTGGTTGCCTGCCTCACCGCGGTCCGCTGCCCGGCGCCCCGATGCCGGACCATTCGCCGCCTGGTTGTTTGCGTCGCTCGATTGTGGAGTCATAGTTTGAGTACTCAGGATCGTTGATTTTGCAGCCACATCCGCAGCACATTCGCGGCCAGATCGGGTTCATTCTGCGCCAATGTCCGGATGCGGCCCGCGGCCACTTCATCGACTGCCTGCAAATCGCCGGCCGGCACCGGGAGGGCCCCGGCACCGGACACCGATTCCGCCGACAACGGTGACGCCGCCTGCCGCTCCTGGCCGGCCACCGGCAATTCTCGCGAAATCTCGGCACCGGCGCTCCGCGCCCGGCGACTCGGCATGAACCGCATCGCTATCCGAATCAGGAACGAGAAGGCCGTCAGCAGAGCCACCGCAATCAAAATCGCCTTCTGGTATTTAACGACAAAATCCAGCCACGGAGGACCAGCGGGCGGCTTGGCTGTCGAAACCGGCGCAAACAGGGCTGGATCGGCCTCGATGGCGGATTCAAACGGGAGTGTTTCCACGATCAGCTGGTCACCGCGCTCCGCGCTGAATCCCGTTACCCCGGCAACCAGATCCCGGATTGTTTTCAGCTTTTCGGGTGAAGGCGGAACCACCACCCGCCGGCGCGACTTGCCCGCGCCCTCCCAATGTCCCGGTTGGCCCACGAGGACCGAAAGTGACATCCGCCGAATTACGCCCTGCGGAATACGGGTGTGCCTCACGACCCGGCTGGACTGGTAAGTCACGTTTTCCGTGCGGTGAGAGTAGCCCGGACCCGTCGATGGTCCAGGCGGATGCGGAAGATTGGCCGCCGTACCGGGAATTCCACCGGCTGGGGACCGGTCGTTGGTGTCCTCCGATTTCTGCGAGGTAACCATGACCGACTGATCGGGGTTAAAGGTTTCTTCCTGCTGCTCGGCGCTGGTGAGGTCGCAATCGACGGAGGCGCCTGCGCGAAAATCGCTGGCGCCCAGAAGAGGCTCCAGCGTGACGTTGATCTTGCTGACAAGGTCGCGTTCAATCTGCTGCCTAACCTCGAGCGCTTCGCTGGTCACCTGCGAGTCGCTGGTAGCCGCCAGTTTCGGACGGCTCAGGAGATTTCCATCGATATCGAGCACCGCCACTCCGTCCGGGTTCAGGCCTTCGACCGCGCTGGCGATGAGGTGGGAAATCGCGACAACGTTCTGCGCGGAAAGCCTGGCGCCGGGGTGCAGCTTGATCATGACACTCGCTTTGGCCGGCTGCTGTTGATCCAGAAAAACGGACTCTTTCGGGAAGGTGAGGTGCACCCTCGCCTGCACTACCTCGGCCATGCTCATGATGGACCGTTCCAGTTCGCCCTCCAGTGCGCGCTGATAGTTGATGTGCTCGACGAGTTCGGTAGCGCCGAAATTTGTCTTGTCGAAGAGCTCGAAGCCGATTCGGCCCGATTTTGGAAGTCCCGCCGACGCGAGCGTAAGCCGGGAATCGGCCAGGCGGGCCGATGCAACCAGCACTGTTGCGCCGTTTTCGGCCAACCGGTAGTCGACACCGGACTCTTTCAGCTTCTGGACCACCAGCGCCGCGTCTTCCGGAGCCATCGCCGTGTACAGCGGACGGAAATCGCCCTCGTGCCGGTAATGAACGACCGCATAGAGGGCCCCGCCCGCAATGAGCACGGCGGCGGCGATGGACGCGCGGTGCAGGAGGCTGAGGCCGTTAATCAGGTTCTTGAATTGATCCATTGCAGCCGGTTCAATCCCGCTTTACAACTGCATTTTCATGACTTCCTGGTAAGCGGAAACCACCTTGTTTCGTACCTGAAGCCCCAACTCGAAAGCCAGCTCGGCGCGCTGGGTTGCCAGCGCGGTGGTGTGAAGATCGTCGTTCTCACCGGTCAGGAATTGGCCGACGGCCGAGTCCGCGTTGTTTTGAAGCGACTGGAGACTGCCGATCGTGTCCTTCAAAATGCCTGAGAACGCATTCGAGGAGCCCGTGCTTCCGGCGGGAGTGAGGGAGTCCGGAAGCGGGATCGGAGAAATGCCGGAAAGAGGTAGCGTCATGGCGGCGGCTCTTACTTGAGCAGATCGATCGACCTCTGAATCATGTCTTTGACGGCGGACATCGCCGCCACGTTCGCCTGATAGCTGCGGTTGGCGCTGGTCAGGTCCACCATGTCTTCAGCGGCGTTCACTCTCGAGATCTGCACATATCCGTTGGCGTCCGCGTCGGGATGTCCGGGCGCGTATTGCTTTTCCGGTTCTCTCTGATCCACCGAGATCGCGCTCACCCGCACGCCGGTCTGCATCTGGGCGTCGAGCTCGGAGGCAAACTCGGACGCCACCGGAGTCGTGGTGAAGACCGCATCTTTGCGGCGGTAGGGTCCGCCTTCGGGAGTTCGCGTGGTTTCCGAATTCGCGATATTTTCCACCAGCAAAGCCGCTCGCGTGCGTTGCGCCGCCATTCCCGACGCACTGACGGAAAGACTGGAAAAGAGACTCATGCGCCTTCCTTGATCGCGGTCCTGATCTGCTGGATTTGCCCTTTCACCAGATTCGACGCCACGCTGAAGCGCAGCGCGTTTTCCGCAAGGAGCCTGGCCTCCCGATCGAGGTCCACGTTATTGCCGTCGTTCTTTACCGCTAAGCCCTGGACCTCGATGGGACGCGGGCCGCCGCCGTCGAGCACGGACTTGAACGACGCCTGGAAGTCCAGATCCTTAGTCTTGTATCCGGGAGTATCGGCGTTGGCGATATTGGAAGAAACCATCTTCTGCCGCATGCTGACCAGATCCATGTAACGTTCGAGGCTGGGAGAGATACCATCCATCGCGAAGCGGTAGAGATGGCAGTTCGGATGCCATCGGAACACATTGAAAGCAAACAGCGGGATCGCCAATCGGGCGCGTCAAGCAGGTGACGCGTCACGGATTTGACAGCGCCCGGGGCCGTTCAAAGATCGATGCGAAAACGGGGACCGGCGCCCGGCTCCGTGCGCAGAAGTTCCGCGCCGAGAAAGCGGTGCGTCCTCTGCAGGACTCGCAGCTCTTCGGCCAGCGCGGAACGCCGCGTATGAAGCATGAGCTTCGCCCAATTCAGCACGGAGAGAACGCGCTCGCAGGTTTGACGGCGCGCCGGATCGTCCGGAAGAAGCGATTCAAGCTGCTTCCTTGCCGTCTCCCCATAGGCGGTAAGGCATTGCGAAATGTCGCCGGCCTGCCGCCGCTCAATAACGCGGCGAAGTTCCTGTTCGGCGGCGATCATCGAAGAGGGAATCACGCGCCACTCGTGCTGAGCGTGCCGCTGCTGCCGTACTCGGCGGTAAACAGCTGTTGAAAGTAAGTGTCCTGCGCCTGAAGGGTGGCGATTTGAGCGTCGGCCAGAGACAGTTGCTGCTCCAGATTGGCCTGTAGAGTGTTGACCTCGTTCTGTTGATCCGCGATCTGCGCGTTGTCGGTGGTAATGGTCGCCTGCAGCGAATTGTAGTCCGACGCAATCATGCCCGATGTGCTGTCGGTAACCGCGGTGAGATCGTTGTTCGCCGTCTGGAGGAAACCTCCCGAACTGATGCCGCCCAGAAACTGCGTGACCGCGGTTTGATCGCTCGACATCTGGGTGGCGTCGAAGGCGAGATCGCCGGTAGAACTCACAGTCACCCCAAGGTCGGCCAGTGAGCTTACCGAGCCCGAGCCCGATGCGTATTGTGAGATCTGCTGCAGGACGTTCGAGAGCGTCAGCACCAGCGGATCGCCCGTAAGGGCCCCGCCGTTTTGTCCCCGATTCTGGCTGAGTGCGTCGAAAGCCGCGTTATAGGCGCTGACAACGTTGGAAAGTGCGCTCTGCACGCCGCTGAAGTCTTGTGAGACGGTAATCGTGACCGGGCTCGAACTCTGCGCGAGCAGGTTGACCGTGAGGCCCGGCGACAGCGCCACCTGGCTCGATGTGCTCTCGACGTCCGTGCTGGATCCGTTGACTTTGTACTCCGCGTCGGTCCCTGACGAGAGAGTGCTGAGCAGATTCTGCGTACCGTCATTCAACTGAATGGTGTCCGGTCCCAGATTGTTGCTGGTGACGGCAAGCCGATAGTCCGGGCTGGACGAGGAGCCAACGTTGACGATAGTCGCCTGGACTCCCGCGCCGGCGGCGTTAATGCTGTTCGCCAGGGATTCCAGGCTGCCGCCCGAGTTGGTGATGGTTGTCTCGACGCCGTTCAGCGTAAGCGTGAAAGTGGACGATGCGCTGATGTCCTGCGAAGACGGGTCGGTGACCACTGTCAATCCGTTGGAGCTCAATGTCGTTGTTGAAGTGCCGGGATTATCCACCTGAATCGTGTAGCTCCCGGGGAGAGCGCCCGCACTCGCCGTGGCCGTCAGAGCGGATGAGTCCGACACCTGCGCCGTTGGGCTGCCCCCTGTAGCCGAATCCAGAGCCTGGATTGCACTTTGAAGGGCGGTAAAGTTGGCGCCGATCGAGGAAAGGGTCGATTGCTGGCTGGTGAGAGTGGAAACGGATTGCTGGAGACTCTGAAGCGGCAGAGAAGCAATGTTGACCGCGCGCGTAATCACCTGCTGAAAAGCGCCCGAGTAGGTGCTGGATCCGTTAAAGGTTATCGGCGCCGGGCTGGATGACATGCTTACTCACTTTGCAAGAGACGGGCCGAACTCGGAAGGGCCGAACTCGCCAGGGCCGAACTCGCCGGGGCCGAACCACCCGGTCGGCCCGTCCGGTTCGGCCCATGAACCGGCAAGGGGGTCCTACTGCAGGAGTTTAAGGAGCGCCTGGGGAGTGGAATTTGCCTGTGCCAGGGCAGCGACTGAGGCCTGCTGGATGACTTGGGCCTTCGTCAGGTTCGACGCTTCCTGCGCAATGTTGGCGTCTTTGATGCCCGATTCCGCGGAGGAGAAGTTGGTGATCTGCGAGTTGGCGAGGTTGATGGCGTAATTCAATACGTTCTCGCCGGCTCCCACGCGCGACTGCACGTTGCCGAGTTGCGAGATAGCGGCGGTGATAGCCGTGATCGCGGCCAGCGCATTGCCGGTTGCGGTCGCCGAAGCGGTAGGCGCGCTGGTGGGTTGAGCGCCGATACCGCCAAAGGTGCCGCCGGCCGCCGTCGTCGACGCGCTGAAGTTGTTAACGCTCTGGATCGAGATACCGGTGCCCGCGGCGTTTTCCACGGCATAAATGCCGAGAGGGGCGGTCTGGGCATTGATTTTCCCCAGAGCGCTGGCGAGGGTATCGGCAGCGGTCAGGTTAACGGTCGCCGTCCCCTGGGCGTTCTGGAAGGTCAGGGTCTCGGCCTTCCCGGTATAGGCGGCCGCGCCGGCAACGCTGTAGACGCCATTGTTGACTGCCGTAGTGCCATTGGTTGCGATCTCGTCGACCGCGTCGGCGGTCGCTGTGCTGACCGTAAACGCCGTCGTGCCGCCAAAATTGATCTGTCCGTCGCTGCCAACCGCCGCCGTGATTCCATAGGGCGACAATTGGTTGTTGAGCTGCGTCAAAACCTGGCTCTGGTTGATTCCGCCCGCGGTGCCGGTCACCGTGGCCGTTACCGAAGTCGCCGCGCCGCCGTTGTTCAGGTTGAACGTGAACGTCTGCGTCGCGGCGGCGCTCAGGAAGAGCGCGCCCGGCGCATCGAGACGCACCGTGTTGCCCCCGCCCCCCGTGAGCTCCGTGCCGCCGCCCAGCACGCTCGTATTGGCGAGGCCGAGGCCGTTCGCGTCCACCTGATTGATCGCGCCGCTCAGGTCGACCTGAACCTGCGAATTCGCGGAGGTGTTTCCGCCGCCGACATAGACCTCATTGTTCACGTTAAGAGACCCGCCGGCGCCCAGGCCGATGTTGTCGGCCTGCTGGGTGATCTGCGATACCAGCTGTTGATACTCCACGTTGATGTTGGCGCGGTTGCCCGTGAAAGTGGTACTGGCGGATTCCGACGCCAGGGTCTGCAGCCGATCGAGGATGGTCGTGATGTTGCTGAGGCCGCCGTCGGCAATCTGCAGCGCGGCCACGCCGGCATTTCCGTTCAACACGCCCTGCGTCAGTTCGTTGATACTGGCCTGGTATTGATTGGCTACAGCCAGGCCGGCGGCATCGTCGCTCGAATTGTTGATCCGGTAGCCCGAAGTGAGGGCCTCGATAGTCGAGGTCTGAAAGTTATTGTTGATGTTTAGGTTGTTCTCCGCCACCAGAGCGGCGTAGTTCGTCTGAAATGAAATCGACATCGAAAACGTCCTGTTCCGCGATACGTCCCGAACGTCCTGTTCGAGTCCGGGTTCTCCTTGGTGCCGGATGCCCGATGTATCAGCCTTTTACATACCTCCATATCGGAGAAGGAGGTATGCCTTCTAAGGATTTTGTTTCCCGGGGCGCTGAGAATCGATGTCAGTAATTTGACTGTCAATTTTCAGATGTGGGGCAGATTGGCAATCTGCGCGCTGACCGGCCCCCTTTATGGGGGCCTCAGCAGGACTGCCAGTCCCGCTCGGCGGTCGCCGCGACAACAGTAACGATCCCTTATCCCGAAAACCTTCGCAGGAGGGTTTCTATGGTGGAAGCATCGGCGCTCAGAGCGGCCGAAATGTTTTGCTGTTCCGTGATCCGGGCTTCACGCCGCACGATCACGCAGGATTCAGGCGCTGTGATTCCCAGTTTGACTCTGTCCGCGCGGGCATCCAGGACCAGGATCTCCGCATCGCCGGCTATGAAGCTTTCGCCGGCGCGCCGCCACATGATCAGCATGGCGAATGAGCTTCCGCCGGCAGGACCGGGTGCCGGTGGGAGTAAGAAGACTCTGCGCGTATCACCTGCATGCCAATGTTGTTGTGCAGGTTCACCACGACGGGCGCCATCAGATTCGCGGTGGGGACATCCCCCTCGCCGGCGCAAATCCCCTCGCTGGCACAGATCAATGCCGCGCAGAGAATATCTTCGCCGATGACGGGTGTGCGCCCGGCGGGAAGGCCGATTTCGCGGACTTCGTCATGCGTCAGTTCCAGTTGAAAATTCTCGTCGATCGCCCGAACCGGCAGAAGAATGAAGCAGAGGCTGCGGGTGTCCAGGCTTTGCAGGAACATCATTGGTTCGAGCCCCGGCTTTTTCAGAAAGACGAAGTTGCGCCGATCTTCGAAGCCGGGCAGTCCCGATGGAAAGCGAAAGAGGGCTTCGCTTTCATATTCAAGGTCGCCAAAAAACCTGGTTTGAACGTTTGGCATTCCGGAACGTTCCCCTGAGCAATCCGAATGCCTTCCCCGGATTCAGGGCGCGGCTTTCCGCACAGGCTTGCCGGTGCCTTGTTTCACCACGACCGGCTGATTGAGAATGACGATGTCGACACGGCGGTTATGCGTGCGCCCTTCCTCCGACTCGTTGGTATCGATCGGTTTGGTTTCCGCATAGCCCGCCACCGCAAATCGATTGTTCGGAATGCCGTATTGGCCGGTCAACACCTGGAGCATCGCTATGCTTCGGGCGGCGGACAATTCCCAATTGCTCGGAAACCTCTGGTTGTGGATCGGTACGGAATCCGTGTGTCCCTCCAGTCGCACCGGGTTGGGAAGGTCGCGAATTACACTGGCGATCTTCTCGATGCTTTTCATTCCGGCAGGGGCGATCTCGTCGCCTCCGGAAGGGAAAAAAGCCGCCTGCCGAAGACTGACCACAAGACCCCTGACGTCCAGGTGGACTTCAATCTTGCCGGCCTTGATTTCCGCCGCGAGAACTCGATTCAGGTACGTCATCGAAGGCATCAGGTCGGTAACCGCGACCTTGGATTCGGGGATCTCGGCGCTGCTGATTACCTTCTGTGAGCCGCCGGGACCCTTCATCATGGCGTTTCCACTTCCCTTATCGTCTACGGTGCCGCCCATAATCTCATGCACGACCGTGGGGACTCCGCCATGCTCCAGGGCATCCTTCACCGCGGACGATATCTGTTCGACTTTGGTTTTGTCCGTTTGCGATGAGGCGAACATTACTACAAAGAAGGCAAACATAAGCGTGATGAAATCGGCGTAGGAGATGAGCCACCGTTCATGATTTCCATGCTCGGCGTGCTTCTTCTTTCGGGCCATCAGCCCCCCGCCGCCACGGGTTTGGCCGCAACCGCCGGGCTCTTTTTTTCCGTCTTCGACGCGGGATTCTTCTCCAGATAGGCTTCCAGCTTGATCTTGATCAGCTTCTGATTGATACCTTCCGCGATGCCAAGAATACCTTCCAGCATGAGTTCGCGCATCCGGACGATGTCGTGCGCTCTCGCCTTCAGCTTGCTCGCCGCCGGCAGGAAAAAGATGTTGGCGGAGGCGACGCCGTAGACCGTTGCCACGAATGCAACGGCGATGCCGCGCCCCACCTCGTCGATGTTGGCGAGGTTCTTCATCACCTGGATCAGGCCCAGCACCGCTCCGATGATGCCTATTGTCGGAGCGTACCCTCCAGCGGCTTCATAGACTTTGGCCTCCGCTTCGGCATTCTGTTCGAAAAGCACGATCTCAAGTTCCATGATGTCGCGGATTTTGGCGGGCTCGATACCGTCGACGGTGAGGTCCAGCGCTTTCCTGAGAAACGGGTCCTCAATGCCCGCGGCCCGCGACTCCAGCGAGACGATGCCGTTTTTTCGCGCCTGCGTCGCGAAGTCGATGATCTCGTCGACTTTCGCGGACGCCGATTCCGACCTGGAAAAAAACACGCTTCCGATCTGCTTTCCCGCCCGGATCAGCACGGAAAACGGAGTTGTGATCATCACTGCGCCGATCGTGCCGCCAAAGACGATAATCGCGGCGCTCACCTGGGCGACGTCCTTGACCCTGCCGCCTTCCATAATCAGACCGGCGGCAATCCCGGCGAGCGCCAGCACCAGTCCGGCAATGGTCGCGAAGTCCGGCTTGATTGAGCTTTTCGACTTGGCGGCTTTCGGCTCAGCCATGACAATCCCGATTGGACGGTTTCGTTGTCAAGCCGGGATCGCCCTCCCCCGCGCCTTGCGGGAGAAGAATGGACCTCCGATACAACCTGATGCGCTTCACGATCTCCTCCGCCGTTTCCAAAACCGTAAGCTTTTGATTGTTCGTCAGCGTAATGACCGTGTCCGGCGTGCTTTCGATTTGCTCGATCAGGTCGCAGTTCAACACGATCGAACTCTGGTTCAAACGTGTGACATGGATCATCGCCCTCTTTCTCTTTCCCCTCACATCGACGAAAAGCCCGGGAATTAGAGAGAACCTGTCCGCTTCTTCGGCGGCCGCGAATTTTTTGCTAGAGTTTGTCCGGATGCCGTCCGAGAAGAGTGTCAGTATGCCGAGATTCCACTCCGTTCCCGCCGTCCCTGCCGCCGTACTTGCCCAACGGGTATTGGACGTTTGGATAACGAACGATGAGGCCGGCCTCGAAACGGAGCTGAAACATGTCCTGTATCGGACCCGCCCTGCCACCATGGAAATCGAAATGACGGGAATCGAATCGGAAAGACGGGAACTGATCCGCGCCATCGCGAAGAGCATGGACCGGGGACGAAAGACCCGCAATGAGGCTGCGCCCGAGTCGGCGCGGGAGCCTCGGTTCGGAGTATGGGTCGATTTGCTCCGTCACCTCTCGGTTGGCGACTGCCCCTCGCCATCCAGCGCGCCTAACTGAAAGGCGTACCGGTCTCCGGCCGATACCAGTTCGCCTTTGAAACGGGGTCGTTGATTCACCAGGCATTCGAATCCGGATTCGGTGCCTGTTTCCGTGAGGAGGATCTGGCCCGGCGTCAGTTCCACGAGATCGCCGATTCGGATGGTCAGGTTTGAAAGTACCGCCTCCAACTCAACCTTCGCCGATTCGAGCGCCGCCGTAATCCGAGCCTGGGCGATCTGACCCAAGGCGATCGTCTGGTCCTGCCCCGGCCCGGAAAGTCTCGCCGCGAGTCTCGCCAGGAACGCCGGTATGACCACATCGAAGTCGCCTCTGGCTTCGGCGATCTCCAGCGTGGACTTCATGGCCAGCGCATGGGATTCGCCGTAAGCGTGGAAATTCTCTTCGCTCAGCCCCGGCAAGGGAGTGAGAGCCACGCCGGGGATGGCCCGCCAGGTTTCCTTCAGGGCCTCCTCGAAAACCCGGAAGAAGCCGCGCAGTAAATGAAACTCGATTTCCGTCACGAACTCACCGCGCACCCGGCCCGCGTCAGCCGGGCTGGCCAGCACAATGTCGAGCGCCCTGAACAGCAGTTCGGAAGAGAAACGCAGTACCGCGCACCCCTCCAGAGGTTCGAGACTCAGAATCACCTTGTGGATGCCGGGTTCCGCATCCGTCAGGTATCGAGCCAGAAACGACTGTTCGGTTCCGACGAAGGCTGTGCGCGTGTCGCAACCCAATGTGACCGTCAATTTCGACTGAAGCGATTCCAGAAAAGCTTTGTGTATGTGTTCCGCGAGTTCCACGATGGCGGGCGATGCCTGGATCGCAAGATGTTCGGGCATCGTCTCGTTGCGGGCTTGGCTATCGGGTTCGGCGTCGAATGAGGCGGGCATTTGGATCGGGTCACCCCAGATAGCTGAATAGAGTCGGCTGCTGCTGGATTTTGGCTTCCACCGACAGCGCTGCCTGCTCCTCGGTGGTCGCCTGCGTGAGCGTCTGCGCGGCGGCCGGGATATTCGCGTCCTGCACCTGGCCCAGGCTCGATTGTTCGTTAGTCAGAAATTTTTGCGCAATGTCCGAAGCGGACTGCAGCCGATCCTGCGTCTCGCCGTAAAATTCGAGTTGTCCGTTCAGGTAATCGTCCGCGGACTGCAGCATGCTCACGGAGTTGCCGATCGCAACCGGGTCGTTGTTCTGCAGTCCCGTCAGCAGCGAATTGATCGCGTTGAAAACATTCCCCGCCGTCGGATTGCCATTGACGTCCTGAGCATCGAAGATCTGCTGCGCAGTCAGCGCAGTGGCAATGGGCACGCCGTTGGTGTCCAATATGACCCGCGTGGCCGTGTCGCCGGGCAACAGGTTCTGCACGCCTTCCGGTTGCGCGGGATCGAGTTGGTAGGAAGGCTGGGTATCCTGGTCCCCGCTGAAAATATAGCTCCCGTTCACCTGCGTTTGGGAAAGGCCGACCAGAGTTTGCTGCAACCCGCCGACTTCTTCCGCCAGATTCGCGTTATCCTGCGCGGTTTGCGTGGAATTTGCGCCCTGCGCGGCGAGCGAGAGCGCGCTTTCCACGGCCTGCACGGCGCTCTGAAGTGCGGTTTCCGCCGCCGTTACCTCGTTCGTGGCGCTCGTCAGATTAGTCTGCGTTTGCTGAGTGGATGCGATATCCGCCTGATACTCGTATATCTGCAAAACCGCGGCGGGATCGTCGGATACGTTCTGGAGCTGATAGCCGGAACTGATCTGGTCCTGCGCCTTCGACATTTGGGCTTGCGTGTAATTAAGGTCCGTCAGGTATGTTTGCGCGGATGCGGGAATCGATAAATCCATAAAGTCCTTCAGAGTTGCTCCGGAACAAGCTCCAGAATCGAGGTCACGGCATCGTTAATTATTGTCAGCACCTGGGAGACCGCCTGATAACCGCGCTGCAGTTGAAGAACCTCGGCGGCCTGCCCGTCCAGCGAAACACCCGAGATCTGGTCGCGCGTGGAAGTAACCTGAGATACAACCTGTTGCTGCTGCGTCTGATTCGACTGCGCCGTTTGATTTTCCTGCCCCGCCCCGGAGGCAATTCCGGCAAAGTATTCCACCAGGTTTTCGCCGTTGACCACCCCTTCCGCCGTATTTGAATTTCCCAAAGACGCGAGCGTGTTGGCGTTGCCGTTCGCATTCCCCAGGGAGTCCACGGGCGCAAGCTGGCCGGGCGTAATGGCGGGATTGACGGCCAGACTTCCAGCCGCGAGGGTCGCATCCGCATTGTTGTACGTGAACAGGGCCGTCCCGGCAGCGGCGCCGGCCTGGGTCGACACCGTGCCCGATTCGAGGATTCCGTTCACGGTATCGGCCAGGGTCTTCGCGAAGACGTTCAGCGAGCCCGGCTGCTGGCCATCGCCGATCATCGATGAGAGTACGCGATTCCTCGAATCCAGCAACCCCCCGAGTTGTCCGCCCGTGATATTCGCCGTAATGTCGTTTCCGTTCGAATCGAGAACGTGCGCCGTCGGTGGTGCGGCCGGATTCGCCGGCGGCGGCTGCGCGCTGAGGAAGTCGCTGGCGGATAAAGAGTTCAGCTGATCGCCAATCACCAGCGGCGTCCCACCGCCGACGAGCACCGTAACCGCGCCGTCGGGCTGGGTCAATGTAGTCATATTTACCAGTTGCGACAGGTTTTCCAGATTGTTCTCAAGCTGGGCGGCGGCGCCGGGATCCGGCTGGTTGCCATTCCGCACGGCTTCCACGTTATATTGCTGAATCTGCGCCCCGAGGCTGTCGATCTGATCGACCGTGGAACCGATCTGCTGATTCAGCTGCACCGCGGTGCTGCTGAGCGACTGCGAAAGCCCCTGCACCGAAGACGCCAGCGCCGAGGCGCTGGAAATGACCTGTTGACCGGTGGCTTCATCGGATGGCGATGCGCTCCAGCTGGAAAATGCGGTCAACAAGTTGTTCAATGCCGAGGAGACACCGCTCGTCCCCGATGCATCGAAAAGGCTTTGAATGGTTCCCGTGCTTTGGGCCTGCGCAGTATAGAGACCGAGCGTCTGCAACTGCTGCTGCACCGAGGTATCCGCGTAAGTGTCCCGCGAACTGTTGAGACCGTCCGCTGTGATGCCGCCCGCCGCGCCGGCGACGACATCGAAGGGCGCCGCTCCAATATTTAGCTGCTGTGAAGCGTACCCCGGAGTCGAAGCATTGCTCACATTGTTCTGCACCACGCTGAGCGCCTGCTGCAGCACATCGAGCGCGCTGCCGGAGTTCCCCATCAATGCGAGCAGATTCGACATTGCCTAAGCCTGAATCCCCATGGTTGTCATCGCCGAAGGATCTGCCGTTAACGAAGAATCGGTATCGTCGAAACCGCCCGCACGGTACAAAAAGAGCGAAGCGCCGTGCGATTCAGTGCCCCCGCGGAGCAATGCCGCCGCGAGGGCCGACAGTCGCTCGAGTCGGGCCGCTCTTTCCTTTATTTGGAGAATTTCGCTTCTGATGCCCCGCAAAGAGTCCGCGCGTCCGGCGGCTGCCGCTTCGGCGGCCCGCAGTTCGGCCGCAGATTCTTCCAGCACCGCCGCACATTTTTCCACCGCGGCGATGCTGCCCGCATTCCAGCAGTTCGCGGCCCCCACCACCAGATTATGGGCTTTGCGGATGCGATCGATCGGCTCTTCTCCGCGGATCATTGCTCACCAGTGGGTTCACCCGCGGGACCAACGATCGCGCTCGAAATGACCGCCCGGCTGAGATCGAGAGAATCGACCGTATACCGGCCCGCGGCGACCAGATTTCCGAGTTGTTGGATCTTTTGCGAGTGCTGCAGATTCTGATTGGCAAGCGCGGAGTTGATATTTTCGGTTGACGCCGATACCTCGAGATGGTCTTCGGCCGTTTTCCCGGAAACCGGACTGCCGCCGCCTGCGCCCGAACCCGCCGGCTTCACCTGCTCTGTCGGCCCTGTCTGAGTTGTGAGGGCAACGTCGGTATTGTTAACTCGGATGCTCATCGGCGATCGTCTCCTCCGGATTCCCGCACGCCTATCCTGACATGAAAATACAACCTCGGACAATGTTTGCAAAGTGCAACAGGCGCCTGCTGCCTTCGGTTAACGCGAAAAAGATAACCAAAAACCGTGTGGCTTCTGTGTGCTTCCTTTCGGCAAAATACTGAGTCATGGGCGCCTTCTCACGGGAAAACTTATTGATACTGTCGGGCCTCGATTCCACGTCCCACCGCCTGGATCGATACCGGACGCTGTCGGACTTCAATGTAACCGCGGTACAGGATCTGGAGGGCGTCTATGCAGCAATCGAGCGCGCGAGCGCCGACTGCGTTCTGGTCGATGGCGCGGCCGCGGACCTTAATGTAGAGATACTGGAAGCGATTCACCATGCAGACCCGGCTCTGCCCGTAGTCTTTTGCGCGGACGATATGACCGCCGGTCTTGCCGTGAGATTGATCCGCGCCGGCGCCCACCACTGCTTTCACACCAGCGAAAGCATCGAAGAACTTTGCCACGCCATGAAATCCGCTGCTGCCCTGAAGCGTGCGCGGGAGCGCGCTCTGCGGGAGAAGAGAGACGCCGGAGAGCCCTGGCGAGCCATTCTGGTTGGCGGGAGCAGCGCCATGGAAGCGGTAGCCGAGACCATCCGTTTGGTCGGCAATCGCCGCTGTACCGTTCTGATCAGCGGCGAAACCGGCACCGGCAAGGAGATGGCCGCGCGCGCCCTTCACGCCGCGAGTCACCGCGCATATCATCAAATGGTTGCGGTGAATTGCAGCGCGCTGCCGGAAAACCTGCTCGAAGCGGAACTGTTTGGCCATACCAGAGGAGCATTCACCGGCGCGGCGTCCGCCAGAATCGGACGCTTCGAGCAGGCGAACAAAGGCACGATTTTTCTCGACGAAATCGGCGATATGCCGATCGACCTGCAGGCCAAACTTCTGCGTGTGCTGCAGGAACGCGAGATTCAGCGCCTGGGAAGTTCGGATTCCATCAAAGTCGACGTCAGGGTTGTTGCCGCGACCAACGTGGATTTGCAGGAAAGAATCGGGCAGGGGAGATTTCGGGAAGATCTCTATTATCGGCTGAACGTAGTTCCCCTGCGGATGCCGCCGTTGCGCAAACGCAGCGGCGACATCCCCGCGCTCGTCGATCACTTCATACAAAAGATCTGCTCGGCGGAGAGTATCCCGCTGAAGCGGGTCACGCTGGAAACCATGAACCGGTTGTGCGCTCAGCCCTGGCCGGGCAATGTCCGTCAATTGGAAAATGCGGTTGAAATGGCCGTGGCGGTGAGTGGCGATAACGATGTGCTCGCGCCCCGGGACTTCGGTCTGACGCTGGGGCCGATAAGAGGCTTCGCACCCAAAGCGCAGCCCGAGTCCCCGATTCCGGTCGACGAATCGCTCGATTTTGAAACCGCGGTTTCCCGCTTTGAGCTGGCGATGCTCGACAGCGCGCTCCGTCAGACGGGCGGCAACAAGACCGCGGCCGCCGAGCGGCTGGGCATGAAGCGGACTACCCTGATCATGAAGATGCGCAGTCTGGAGAGTAACGGGCTCGCGCTCGAAAAGGCGGGCTGAAGCCCTCTGCATCGGGTGGGGCGGGATGGTATCCTGCGCGCCGATTGCCAATCGGCGCTGGCGGGGCATCACTGCCGCTGTTGGAAAATCCGATCCAGCTTGAACAGAAGCTCTACTTCTCCGTGAGAGATACCGAGCGCCGCCGCGATCGTATGCGGCTCGTCTCCGCGGCGCCGCATATGCATTGCCCGCGCCCGTCGCGTCAGGTTCATGCTCTGGGTTATGACGGGGTATTCCGGCTGCGCCTCAGGCGCCGCCCGGGGGACGTCCCTCGGTTCCCCGATCGCAACGATGCCGCGCCGGCGTTTGCTTGCCGCGATTCTCGCGTCCAGCCACACGAACATCGAATCGAGCAGCCTCGTCGTGCCGCCTTTCAGCGGATGCCATATCCATTCCGGTTTGAAGTTCATGCGCCATTACCCTCGGAAGACGCGGCGTGCAGGGAAGTCGTCATCAACCGTTCCTGACGGCTGGCGATCTCGGAAATTCTGATTCCATAGATGCCCCGAACGACAATCGGCTCACCGCGCGCAATCACATATCCGCCGACCAGCACTTCAACGGGATCGGCCAGCGCCCGGTCCAGCTCTATGACCGCGCCGCTGCCCAGGCCGGCCAGATCTTTAAGCGACATTTGAGCGCTTCCAAAGCGGAGCGTCACCTGCAGCTCGATATCTTTCAGAAGATCCAGGTTGGGCGTAATGGGCGCGGACTCGGTGAGAATGTCTGTGGTTGACGCTTCCGTGCTTTCGTTGTTGTTCGACACCGCTTCCGGATCCATTTACCTGCCTCCCCGTTTCGAGGCCCAGACTCGTTCCATAAGGCTCCGCAGCCGCAAGATGGCCTGGACTCTCAATTGGCCGCAGCGCGAAAGATGCATCCCCATCACCTCGCCGATTTCCCGCAAAGTAAGTTCCTCGTAGTAGTAAAGGCTCAACACGGTTCGTTCCTGCTTCGGAATACGATCGATCGCCTGGGCGAGGACACGCTCCAGTTCCGAGCGTTCGACAATCCGCGACGGCCACGATTCCTCGTCGTCCGAGATGATGTTCAGCAGATCGCGGCTCTGATCGTCGCCTGAGGCGTATTCCAGCCTTTGAATTTCCACTGTCTGCGATTCGCTCAATCGTTCCTGGTATTCCGCCAGCGAAAGGTTCAGCTCCGCCGCAATCTCCTCCTCGGCGGGTTCCCGTCCGAACTTCTGCTGCAGTTTGTGGATCGCATTCTGAATGAGTTTCGCCCGCTTGCGCGTTTCCCGCGGAGCCCAGTCCATATCCCGCAGGCTGTCGATGATCGCGCCGTGAATCCGGCTCTCCGCATAGGTTTTCAGTTGAACGTTGAATGCCGGGTTGAAGTTATCGATGGCGAAAAGCAGTCCGACGATCCCGCTCGATATCAGATCTTCGAGCGCGATATGGCGGGGAAGGCGGTCGTGTATGCGGCCCGCGATGATGCGCACTTGTGGCAGATGTTCGATGACGAGCTTCTCCCTTCGGGAAGCCTCGTCGGCGTCGATTGCCGGCTGTGGTCCGTAAGTGGCCGTCCCCATGGTTTTCTCTTAATCGGCGCTTTGCCTCAAGCGGCTGAACGCAACACACCCGGCAATTCCTGAACCAATGCGCCCGCAATCCGGCGCCTGGACGCGGGCTTGATATCTTCGGGAATCAGTTGGCCGGCGCAAAGCCAGGAAACCGGTATTGCGCTGCGAATCGCTTCGCTGGCAATAGTTCCCGTGGAGTCGGTCTCGTCGAGTCTGGTGAAGATAAGAGCGGAGGGGCGGAACGCCTCGAAGCGTTTCGCGGCGGCTTCGATATCGCTCGATCTTGTCGAAGCCGTCAAAACCAGGTGAGTGTCGACGTTTTGACGGCCCGCGAGGAACATTGCGAGGCTCATCCCCACGCTCTCGAACAGCGCCGGACTAAAGCCGGTCGTATCGATGAGAACCAGATGCCCTTCCGGAGCCCTGTCGATCGCCTGCCCAAGACCTGCCGCCGCATGCACGGTTTCGAGTGTTACTCCCAGGATCGCGGCGTAACTCCGAAGCTGCTCGGCCGCGCCGATCCTTTCACCATCCGCCGAAATCAATCGAACCGGCCGCCCCTTCAACAGACCTTCCGTAACGGCAAGTTTGACCAGCGTTGTGGTCTTGCCCGTTCCAGGCGGGCCGACGAGGGCGGTGATTCGGCCCAGTTCCGGCTTCACGCTGAAGCGCGACTCGATTTCTTCAATGGTTTCCTCAACCACGGACTCCGGATCCAATCCGTGGAGCTTGCGCGTGCGCGCGGGTATTTTGCGCGCGCGTGAAATCTCGGGCACGAAACGGCGATTCAACCGTATCGTTACCGACTCTTCGATCTCCGCCGCGATGGCCGGCGTCAACCCCGCATCCAGCAGCACCTGTTCCACCAGCCTTGCGCGGTTGCGCGACGAAGGCGCGGCCGCCGATCGCACCAGCAGGCCGCGGATTTCGTCCATCTTCCGCCGCAGATCCTCCACGCCTGCCGCCGCACCCGCCGGTGGAGGCTCCGCCGGGCGCTTGTCGGCGCGGACCCCGAAAACCACCTCGACGGCTCCCAGATGGAGCGCCTCGGGCGGCGCCGGCCGGCTGTTGAGAAAGAGCGCGTCGGCGCCCAGTTCGTCGCGGGCCACTTCGATCGCATCGGGTACGGTCGATGCGAAATAAGACTTCACGTGTATGTGCGACTGCTCTGTTGTGGTCATGGCTAATCGATTACTCCGAGTGAAACGATTTTTACGTCGACTGGTATTTCGTTATTCGAGATGAAAAAGAGATTCCGGATCGAGTGCTCCACCATCTGCCGGAGGAAGTACCTCGATGCGGAGCTGCATACGGCAACTACCGGCGCTTCGGGCGAACCCACTTTCTGCGCGATCCGCTGCAAAATGTCGCGAATCGCCTGCGGCCCGAGCGTCAGGTGGCTGTTCTGCTCGCCGTGTTCGACACCTTGTTCGATGGTCTGTTCCATCGACGGGCTCAGCAGGAAGGCGGGCATTTCGCCTGTTCCCTTCAGGTATGGCTTCACCACGATCCGGCGGATGGACTGGCGGATATATTCCGTGATCGGCACCGGATTCCGGATGGTTACGGCCGCTTCTCCCAGCGCCTCCACGATGGTTACCGCGTCGCGAATCGATACCCGCTCGCGCAACAGGTTCTGCAAAACGCGCTGCACCGCCGACAACGGCAGGAGCTTCGGCACCAGATCCTCCACCACTTTCGGATGCTCGGCCGCCACCCGGTCCAGAAAGCGTTTGGCATCCTGCCTCGAAAAGAGTTCGTGCGAGTGGCGCCGGATCAGTTCCGAGAGATGCGTACCCATTACGCTCACGGCGTCGACGACGGTAAAGCCCTTCCGCCTCGCGGCGTCCGACTGGTCGGCGGGAATCCACCATCCCGTCATACCGAACGCGGGTTCTTTCGTCTGTTTGCCGCCGGGGGGAGGGTCGTTCCTGCCGAGCGGTATGGCGAGTTCGCAGCCGGGCGGCATCTCGTAGCGCCCGATCTCCGCGCCCTTCAGCAGCACCACATATTCGTGCGCCTTCAGGCTCATGTTGTCGACCACCCGGACCGGCCCGAGAAGGAAACCGATATCTCCCGCCAGCTGACGCCGGATTCCGGCGATTCGTTTCAGCAGCGGCGACTCCGCCCCGCCGCCCGCAAACCTCACCAGCCCCAGACCCATCTCGATGGTCAGCGGTTCCACGCGCAGCAGAGTTTCCAGATTTTCCTTCGCCGCGCCCGGCTTCGCCAAAGCCTCTGCCTGCTGCGTCACCGACTGCTTCTGATACATTCGCCACGAGGCGAAACCGAGTCCCGCGCCCATGGCCAGAAAAGGGATGGTCGGCAGGCCCGGGAAGACGGCCAGCACCACCAGTACTCCGCTTGCAAGCATCAACGGTTGCGGGTTACTGAGAAGCTGCTGCCCGAAGTCCTTCGCCAGACGCTCATCCGAACTGGCGCGGGTTACGATGAGACCGCCCGAGACCGAAATCATCAGGGCCGGAATCACCGTAACCAGGCCATCCCCGATGGTCAGCACCGTGTAGGTCTCCAGCGCGTGACGCAGATCCATCCCGTGCTGGAAGACGCCGATCAGGAAGCCGGCGATGATGTTGATGCCGGTGATCAGGATGCTGGCGACTGCGTCGCGCTGCGTAAAACGCGAGGCTCCGTCCATTGCGCCGTAGAATTCCGCTTCTTTGGCCAGGTTCTTTCGGCGGGCTTTGGCTTCTGTCTCATCGATCAGCCCCGTGCTGAGATCCGAATCGATCGACATCTGCTTGCCCGGAAGAGCGTCCAGAGTGAACCTCGCGGTGACTTCCGAAATGCGGACCGCGCCATGGTTGATGACTACATACTGGATCGCGATCAGCACCAGAAAGATGACGGCGCCGATGATGTAATTGCCGCCCACCACAAAATTTCCGAATGCCTGGATGACGTCGCCCGCCGCTGAAGTCCCCAGGTTGCCGTTCATCAGGATCAGCCGTGTCGCGGAGATGTTCAGCGCCAGACGAAACAGCGTCAGAAGTAAAAGGGTGGTGGGAAAAACGCTGAACTCCACCGGCTTGCGGATATGCAGCGAGACCATCAGCACGATGACGGAGGTCATCACGTCGGTCACAATCAGGACATCGAGCACCACGCCCGGCAATGGCGTAATGAGCGCGATGACGATTCCCAGAACCGCGAGAGGAACGCCCAGTTCCCGCAGATTCGCCAGCACCGCCGCCGAGGGCTGACGCCACGAAGTTCCCGCCAGTGCCTTAGCGCCCGCCAAGCAATAACCTCTCTTGTGGGGCCAGGGCTTCCGCCCTGCCGCCGGGCTTCTGCCCGGCGTTCTCCGCATCACGTAAATCGAGGCTAGCCATGAATCAGCTCCTCCCCGGGGGTCTGCGCCCGTCCATGACCCGGTAAATGTAAGCCAGCACTTCCGCCACTGCTTTGTAGAAACGCGCCGGAATCTCCTGCCCTACATCCACTGACTTGTAAAGTCCCTGCGCCAGCGGCGGATTTTCGATGAGAGGAACCTGATTCTCCAGCGCCTTCTGGCGGATCCGCAGCGCAAGATAGTTCTTGCCTTTGGCCACCACTCTCGGCGCGCCGGGCGATTCGAGACTGTATTTCAGCGCCACCGCGTAGTGTGTGGGGTTAACCACCACGGCCGTCGCGGTCGGCACTTCCTTCATCATGCGGCGGCGCGCCAGATCCCGCCGGATCCGGCGGATGCGCGACTTCATCAGCGGACTGCCTTCCACTTCCTTCATCTCGTCGCGAATTTCCTGCTTGCTCATCATGAGTTCTTTCCCATACCGCGACTTCTGACGAACAAGATCCACCAGACCGAACACCAGAAAGAGGCCGCCGGCCCTCCACAGAAGGGCCATGACCGAAACGCCGATCTGGGAAATTCCGCTCCGCAGATTCGAGACAGGCATGGAAAGGAACCCCGTCAGATTCTCCGTGACCGCGAAGTAGACGGCGGTTGCGAAGACCGGAATCATGATGGCGGCCTGCAGGGCTGCCGGAAGATTCTGCCTGGGCAATTGCCGGAGCCGCGTCATCGGATTGAGGCGCTTGAAGTCCGGAGTGAGCTTCTTCGGGCTGATGCCGAACCTGGTCACCAACAGCTGGATGGCAATCGCGATCGCGATCAGCACACCCCCGAGGATGCCCACCGGCAGCAGCAGCCGCTCCGCAATGGAGACGCCCTGGTAGACGGCTTCCATAATGTTCCGCCGCGGATCGAGCGCGTTCCGGCAGATCTCGCCGAAGGCGAGACTGGTGCTTTGAATCCAGTCCGGACCCCAGCGGTGGAGCAGCGCCACGAAAGCCAGAAACTGCACGGAGCTGACAAAAATCCGCGCCGTGGGGAAGTTGCCCTCCTCGCGCGCCTTCAGCAGGCGTCGCGGCGTGGCCTTCTCGGATTTTTGACTGGTGTCCGCCATAACTCAACGTGGGGCAGGATGGTATCCTGCGCGGCGGTTGGTAACCGCCGCTGTTCGGGCACAGGCCAAGCCTGAGGCCGGCTTCATCGCGCCACCAGCGCCCGGGCGGCAGCGAACGAAATGCCACTGCCGCCCCGCAGCAGCGCGGGCAGCAGAGTGGCAAGCCATCCCAGAATGCACAGGCCGACAATCATCTTCACGGGAAAGGCGAGCGCCAGCAGATGAAGTTGAGAATTCACCCGCCCCAACAAAGCGAGCGAGATGTCGGTCATGATCATCACCGCAATCACGGGCAGCGCGAGACGCAGGCCCGTCGAAAAAATAGTCGATCCCGCCGCAATCAGAGACTGCCCGGTTTCGCGCGAGAGAAGAAAGGTTCCCGCGGGAACCGTTTCCAAACTGCGGGCGAAGGTCCGCAGCACTTCCCGGTCGAGTCCCATGGCAAAGAACAGAAGCGCCGCCGCGATCTGCGCGAAGACAATCAAGACCCCCGAATCGGCCTGCGTCGACGGGTCTATGGTTGAGGCAAACGAGTATCCGGCCTGCAGACTGATCGCTTGCGCGCCCACCAGAAAGGCCTCGACCGCGAACGCCACGGCAAGCCCGATCCCCAACCCCAACGCCGACTCGGACGCGATCCAATAAACAAACACGCCTGCCGAAGCGTCCTGCGCGGGATGTGGCCACAGCGGAAACAACGCAATCGTCACCGCCAGAATCAGCAGGACTCTTGCGGGATCGACGGCGCTCTTAAGACCCGGGACCGGAACGAATACAAAGACTCCGGACACCCGCACCAGTGTCAGCAGAAAGCCCAGCAGTGTTGCGGTCGAGAGTAATTTGTCACCGGCCATAGCGCCCCAGATCTCCGAGCGTCGCCACCATATAAGCCGTCATCTTTTGCAGCATCCACGGCATGGCGAGAATGAAAGCGCCCAGGAAAGCGATCAATCGCGGGATGGCGTTAAAAGCGGAATCCTGAATCGATGTCAGAATCTGCACCAGGCTGACCGCGATTCCAACCGCGAACCCCACCGCAAGCATGGGCGCGCTCAGCCACAGCGCCGTCATCAGCGCCTCGCGAACCAGTTGAATGACAAACTCCGGCGTCATGCGTAGAATCCCTTCACCAGCGATCCGATCACCAGATTCCATCCATCCGCCAGCACAAACAGCAGGATCTTGAAGGGGGCGGAAATCATCACTGGCGGAAGTTGAACCATGCCCACGGATACGGTTACGGAAGCTACAACCAGATCGATGATCAGAAAGGGAAGGAAAAGAACCGCGCCGATCTGGAAGCCGGCCTTCAGCTCCGAAAGAATATAAGCCGGGATCAGGATTTGCAGATCCAGATCGGCGGCGTTGTGGGGCGCCGGCGAATGAGTAATGTCGAGAAACAGTTTGACGTCCTTCTGACGGGCAAAGCGGATCAGGAAGTTCTTCAGCGGTTTGGTCCCGGCGTCGAATGCAGCCGATGGAGAAACCTGGTTCTTTTCCATGGGCTCCCAACCCTTGTGATACATTTCCGCGGCCACCGGCTGGACGATCAGCATGGTGAGGAAAAGGGAAATTCCCAGCAATACCTGATTGGAAGGCGCGGTTTGCGTCCCGAGCGCCTGCCGCAGGAAGTGCAGCACGATCGCGATGCGGAGAAACGGCGTGATCGACATGATAATCGCGGGCAACAGGGTCAGCAGCGTCAGCAGAATGACGATCTGCATCGGCACGCTCAGCTTGCCGGGATCGAAGTTCATCGCGCGGCCGTCCTTTCCTCCGCCGCGGTTGTCCACGCGCTTCCATCCAGCACCGAGCATCCGCCGGGCGAAACGGCGATCAGAACAATCCGTCCGTACACGCGTATCAGGTGCAGGGAGTGCTGCGGCGTCAATGGAAGGCGATCGATCGACTGCAACTGCGTTCCCCCGCTCGCGCGAGCAATGCCTTTGCGGCGAAGAAAGTAGAGAGCGCAGCCCAGCAGCATCAGTACGCCGGCCACTGCGAACAATTGCCCGAATGGTTGCATCACGTCCGGCCCTCACTCCCGAAACTCAACATGCGTACGATGGCCTTTCCCTTGAAACACCCCAATTCACCCATGCCCAAAGGAGCTTGCCCGGCCGTGACGATTACGTTTTCGCCGGCGGGACGTCCGGTCAGAATCAGGCTGCCGCGCCGAAGCGCGAGCAGATCGTCGACCTTGAGGACAGGGCCGTTCAGGCCTGCGTCAACCCTAACCACCAGGTCCTGAAATCGCGCAAGATCGAGTGAGTCCATGATCGGCCCCGGATCTCAGCCTGGCCTTTACGCCTGAATCAGACCTACGGTGTCCTGCATGAGCTGGTCGCTGACCGTGATGACCCGCGAATTGGCCTGGTAGCTTCTTTCGAAAGTCAGCAGACTGGTGAACTCATGAGCGATGTCGACAGTGGAAGATTCAAGAGCGCCTGCGATGATCTGCCCCCGCGCTCCGCTGCCGGCCGTGCCCACTGAGGGCGTCGCGGTCGAAGCCGACGCCTGCAGGTAGTTATTGCCGGCGACGCTCAGGGTGTCCGGATTCGCGATTGAGGCCACTGCAAGTTGCCCAATGGTGGCAGTCTGGCCGTTGGAATAGCTCGCAACCACAAGCCCCCCGTTCTGCAGACTTACGTTACTGATCTGGCCGGCCGCAAAACCGTTTTGGGTGGCGCTGCCGGCGCCCGAGGCTTCGGCCAGCTGCGTGATGTTGGAACTGCCGGTGGTCGGATTGTACAAACTCCAGTTGATCGCCATATCGGCGGCTCCGTCGGCGAGGTTATTGATATTCACTACCTGCGGGTCCGCCGCCGCGGTGGGGCTGGTCAGGTTACCGTCCGGCCCGAACGTCATATTCCCGGAGGTAAGGGTTGTCGCGCCGCCTGCCGCGAGATCGGCCGCCGGAATTGTGACCGCGTAGCTCCAGGTGTTGGCCGCGGTCTTGGTGAATGTCGCGGTCAGCGTATGGCTTTGGCCCAACGTATCGAATACCTGAATGGGCGTTGAGTAAACCGCGCCCGGATCGGTCGTGGCGACTTGCGAATCCAGATTCACCGACATGCTCATACTGGTAGTCGCGCTCGCCGGCACAGCCGCGCCGAGCGGAACCGTAATGTTGCCGATCGGGCCATTCGGATTCACATTGCCGCCCGGTGCGCTCCATCCCTGCACGGCATCTCCGGCCGCGGTCGCGAGTTCCCCATTCGCATTGATCTGGAAACTGCCGTCACGCGTGTAGTCGGTCTGACCGTTCCGGCCCTGGACGACAAAAAATCCGTTGCCCTGAATCGCCGCGTCGGTGGCGCCGCCGGTGTTATCGAGGGTGCCCTGCGTATAGTTCGCGAAGGCGCTTACCGGGGAAACTCCAAGACCGACCTGGCCGGAGCCGCCGCCCAGCTGCTGTCCGATCAGTTCGGAGAATTCAATCTCGTTCGCTTTATAGCCGGTCGTGTTCAGGTTGGCAAGATCGTTGCCAATCACGTCGATGGCGCCGGAGTCGGCTTCCAGCCCCGAAAGTGCGGTTGAAAATGACGAAATCATGCGTTTTGGCTCCTGTTAATTAGTTAGTTGAAGTACCTGAAGTGCCCGTCGTATTGGTTGAAGTTTTCGACGTATCCGTGGAATTACTGGAAGCCGCCGGATCGGTCGAAGTCGGCTGCGCGCTCGATCCCATGGCGGTCTCGATATCGCTTCTGATGGCTATTACCTGTTCCAGTTCGCTGAACTGCGCGAGTTGACTGACGAACTGCGTGCTGTCGGTCGGATTCAGAGGGTCCTGATTCTGGATCTGAGACACGAGCAGTTGGAGAAATACTTCTTCGCTCGGCGCCGAACTGCCGGCGGCTGAACTTGCAGCCGAGCTCGAAGAAGAAGAAGTCGATGAACCGAGTAGAGAACTAAGTGCCGATGCCATTTTCGTTTCCTTTTTCTGGCGATTGGGCCTTCAGAGTGGACGCCAGTTCATTAACCCACCGGGGCCTGTTTGAAGGATTGTTGTCGCGCTGACCGCGATTCTGCTGCGATCCGGGGCCCGCTTGCGATTGCGATTGCTGTTGAGACGACGAATTGGAAGAGCTGCTGGCCGGCGCCGCCGGCTCGGTGTTTGATCCGCTGTGACCGGGATGCCAGGTTTCCGCGTGGTATCCGTTCTGGGCGAGATGGCTTTCCAAATCGTCCAGGCCCTGGCGAAGATTTTGAGCGACGTTTTCGTCGCCGGCTCGCACGGCTACGTTCAAATCGCCCGAACGGGCGGCAATTCTGATATCCACTGTCTGGCCGGACGCCCCTTCCACCTGCAGTGAAATGTTCCTTGCCGGTGAGGTCGTCTGACTTGGCTTGTCCAACAGGACATGAGTTGGTTCGGGCGTGGCAACACTCGGCTCGCCCGGCGCGGCCGAGGCCGGCTTTGCCGTTAATCCCGCTTCGGCCGGAGCGACTGTGCTCACCGATGGCGGAACAGGCTGTGTCGGAGGCGCTGCGTTTGGCTCAACGGCGTTGGCCGCATTGTCCGCCGTCTCTTCTTTCCTGAATGATGGTTTCGCTGCCGGGGACACGGAGGACGATACAGCGTTTGATGTCGGAGGCGCGGAATTCTCCCGCTGGTCGTAACCGGAATCGCCATCCCTGGTGGATGCCTGCCCGATGGCCTTCACGCTTTGTGAGGCCGGCTCGCTGGATGCGATCGGGGTGGCCGCCGACACCGGATGGTCTTGCGGTTGACCGGTCGCGCCTCCGGGTTCGATCCTGGCGGCAAACGCAAGTTCCCGAATGTTCGGGTTGAATGCCGCATCCGTCCGGATCGGCAGAGTCGCCGTAACCGAACCTTCTGTCTGGAGGAGCACTGAGGACGGCTGGCTCACGATCTGCGTGGGGTTGCTGAAGGCCGGAACCTGCGCTGGTATCGAATTGCGAAGATCCGTGTTCCGATCCGAAGGTAAGCCGTTCGCCGGACTGGGGGGATCGGCAACGGCTTCCGAGCTCCGGCCGTCAGGGGCTGGCCGGCGCCAGGTTCCACGAGTTACTACCGGAACTGAACCTGAAGCCGTCACCAGATCTTTTGGAGCGATTACTGCCGCTTCAACCGGCTTGGCGGAGGACGCGGGAATGTCCGGCTGGGAAGGGGAGAATTTATCGTTCCCGTCCACCTTCCCGCGGATCGCGGGCTTCGCAATGACCGTCGCGCTCTCGGGGGCAGCCGCCGGCGTTGTTGTACCAGGGCCGGAACTCCCGGCCTCCGCTGTTGCTCGCGGCAATTGCTCGACAACATCCCAGTCCGCCTTCCCGCGCGGCTTCGCAATGTTGAACGGCACGCCCGCGGCGGCTGTGGCCGGCAGGCTTTGGGAAGATCCCTTGAGAGCGGCGTGGGTTGCCTTCGGCGTTTCTTCAACAGAGCCGGAACTCCCGGCCTGCGCGGTTGCTCGCGGCAACTGCTGAATATCCCAATCCGCGGGGAGTGTGGCCGGTACCTTTTGCAAAGATGCATGGATCGCGCTGAGGATTGCCGCCGGTGTTGCTTCAACGGAGCCGGTATTCCCGGCTTGTGCTGTTGCTTGCTGCAGCTGCTCGGAAAAACCGGGCGCTCCGCCCGCGCCCGGAGGAGGCGAAGGCGGAGTCGCACCGGCAGCCGGAATGGATCCGGCGCCAACTACAGTAGAAGCGAACACGGCGGCGGAGAATGCAACTGCGCCGCCAAAGCCGCGGACATGAGGTTTCAGCAGGATAGCTGCTTTCGGGGCCGTTAGGGTTTTGACGGCAGCCGCGATTGTCAATCCTTTGACGGCCGGCACTTACCGCTTATCTCTCCTATTCGTCTGTCCTTTCAACAATTCGAGAATCTATTTTCCGCCGTTCATCATGGACACCAACGTGCATCGGTCGACCGCGAACTTATGGATAACCTGAGCATCGCGGCCGTAAGCGGTCTTCGATCGCGAATGGTTTCGCTCGACCTGCTCGCGAACAATCTTGCAAACTCCGCTACAGGCGGATACAAGAACGACCGCGAGTACTACGGTCTCTACGCGTCCGATGACTCTCAGAACGCTGTAGACGGCGGAACGGGAACCACCTTGCCGGTAGTGGAACGGCAGTGGACCGACTTTTCGCCCGGCGTTCTGCAGAGCACCGGGAACCCTCTCGATGTGGCTCTGCCGAATAAGGGTTTCTTTGCGCTCAATGGTCCGAACGGGACCTTATATACGCGCAGTGGAAGTCTGCGGATACTCCCGTCCGGCGATCTTGGCTCCAGCGACGGTTACCCGGTGCAGAGTGCGGGCGGGGGCACCATCCATATAGGAGTCGCTAAGAATCTCACAATCACACCCGATGGCACGGTCCAGCAGGATGGACAGAACGTGGGTCAAATCGGGGTGGTGGATTTCACCAACACCGATTCTTTGCAGAAGGTGGGAAGTACCAATTTCCGGAACACAGACCCCAGGGCCGTTCCGCAGCCCGTGGCCAATCCCGGTGTTCAGCAAGGCAAGCTCGAAGGGTCGAACGTCCAGGTAGCGGACGCCGCCATGCGCCTTGTGGGCGTCATGCGCCAGTTCGAGATGTTACAGAAAGCCATTGGCATCAGCAGTGACATGGATACGAAGTCGATTCAGGAAGTAGCCCGCGTGGGCGCGTGACGCCCCCGATTCATAAGAAGCATCGAAAAAAGGAGTCTTTCAGAATGATTCGAGCCTTATACAGCGCGGCGAGCGGTATGAACGCCCAGCAAATGAACGTGGACAACATAGCCAACAATCTCGCCAACGCCAACACCACCGGATACAAATCGAGGCGCGCGCAATTTCAGGATTTGCTGTACCAGACTGTGGTCCAGCCAGGTTCGGCGGCGGGACAACAATCGGTTGTACCAAGCGGACTGCAGCTTGGCCTGGGGACAAAACCTTCCGCCAACGAAGTGATCTTCACCCAGGGAAACTTCTCCGAGACCGATAACCCTCTCGACCTCGTTATCCAGGGCAACGGCTTTTTCCAGGTGTTGAGGCCCACCGGCGATATTGCCTATACGCGCGATGGATCGTTTCAACTGAACAGCACCGGCAGCATCGTTACGTCCAATGGCGATCTCCTGCAGCCGCAGATCGCGATTCCGGCCAATGCACAGTCCGTGACCATCGCAACCGATGGAACTGTAACCTACACTCAGCCGGGACAGACGGCGACTCAGAAGGCAGGCCAGATCCAGATAGCGGGCTTTCAGAATCCCGCCGGCCTCAACAGCCTGGGACAGAATCTTTATCAGCCCACCGACGCCTCGGGTACGCCCACGGTAGATAATCCCGGCGGCCAGGCGGGGCTGGGAACGCTGCTGCAGGGTTACACGGAACAGTCCAATGTGAGCATCGTGCAGGAGTTCATCAACCTGATCGTCGCGCAACGCGCTTATGAGGCTAACTCCAAGGTCGTCAAAGCCGCCGACGATATGTACCAGCAGGTAAACAACCTGAAGCAATGAAGGCCCGCGTTCTCATTCTGTGCGGCGCGGCCTGTCAGTGGGCTGTTGGGCAGACACCCTGCGTGGCGGTTACCGGCGCGCAAATCCTCGGCGCGGATCTGGCGCGCGCGCTTCCCGCGTTTAAGACCGTTCCGCCCGATCTCCCTGTCGCCCCTTCTCCACTTCCCGGCGCGGTTCGCACGTTGCCCGTTTTCGAGTTACAGACTATTGCGTCGCGTTTTGCGGTTCGCGAGGCTTCTCTCGCCGAAGTCTGCTTCCGCATTGCGACCGAACCTCTGGACCGCGCCCGGGTTATCGAGTCGATGACGGATGCGCTGAAAATTCCCGGCGTTCGCATCGAAGTCCTCGATCTGAGTAGCGAAACCGCCCCGGTGGGCCGAATCGATTTCGAGCGGGAAAATCTGCGCACGCCGGCAGCCCCGAGCCGCGATCTGCCGGTGATTTGGAGAGGCGACGTTATCTATGCGGGCGATCGCCGATTCTCAATCTGGGCGAAGGTGAAATTGA
>Ga0181521_10000824_pt1 | contig 38454 bp, 26 predicted proteins | sample PEATcosm2014_Bin_32_FD_119764 | JGI IMG/M metagenome (GOLD analysis project Ga0181521, IMG submission 119764) | Peatland microbial communities from MTU Mesocosm Facility, Houghton, MI, USA - PEATcosm2014_Bin02_60_metaG | ecosystem: Environmental > Terrestrial > Soil > Wetlands > Peat | place...
CCCAGGGAACGCGACCTCCCCGAAACATCGAATCCACTCTAACCCAGCTCCTCCAGCCGCCCCCTCAAAACCGGACATTTCTACTTTGCTGGGAATAGGACATTTCTACTTTGCCTTGACAGGTATCAGAACTCCAGGTATCAGAACTCCAGCCGCAACGCCATCTGCCCCTGCCGCGGCGCGTTGGACTGGCTGCTCACCACGCCGAAGTTCGCGGCACTGATGTTCGACGCCGGGGCGCCGAATGCCACGCGGTTGAACAGGTTGAAGAATTCGGCGCGGAAAATCAGCGTCACCCGCTCGGTGATCGCCATACGCTTTACCGCGCCGGCGCTTTCGTTGAGTGTCCAGGGCGCGCGCAAGCTGCCGTACGATCGCGCGGCGCTGCCGAAGGTGAAAGACGCGGGGACGGTGAACGCCGCTGGGTTGATGTAGCGGTCCACCGCCGGATCGAAGTGGCTGTAGCTCATTTCGAGCGGCACACCCGAAACCACGTTGGGCCGCAACGTCGAGTTGAACAGCGGCAGTGTATTGTTGGCGGCCGGCACGATGGGCGTGCCTGCCCAGTATTGATCGATATTGGTGAGCGTCCATCCCGCCATCAGCTTGCCCAGCCCGCCGTGCTGGAAGAATCGCTTGCCCGGCCCAAACGGCAGCTCGTACAGGAAGCTGATGGAAACCGCCTGCGGCACGTCGGTGTCGCTGAGGGCTTTTTCCAGTCCACGGTTGTAGAACGTCTGCCCGGCCGGGCCGCCGCCGGCCGCTATGTCGGCGTCGGTGAGAGTCTTCGACCACGCGTACGCCACCACGCCGGTCAGCCCGTGGGAGACGCGCCTCTCCATTTTCATTTGCAGCGCGTGGTAGGTCGAGTTGCCGTTCGGATTGGAGAGATTCGTAATGTCCAGATACTGCGGGAAGGGCCGCAGCGCCTGCGCCACCGAGCCGGTGAATCCGGGATAAGGAACGGGAATGCCCGCCGCCTGCGCGGCCGCCGACGTCACCGGCGCGGTGAGCAGGCTGCCCAGGCTCAGATAGCTGGGGTTGAGCTCGTTCGGCCGGATCAGCGCGGTACCCAGGCGCGTGCCTTTCACGCCCACGTAATCGGCTTCCAGCAGCAGGTTCGCAGGCAGTTCATGCTCCACGCCCACGCTCCAGTTCTGAAAGTACGGCGGCCGGCCGTCGTTAGCGCCGATCATCGTCACGGCCGAGCTGTTCACAACCGTGGGGCTGAGATCGGGTGGGCGCGCGTAATTCTGCGGAAAACCGCTGTCCCAGTCAAACGCCGGCGTGACGCCGTTGTTGGTGCTCGCGAAAACCGGCGAGGCGTTGAAGCCGAAGCCGAAACTCTGTGATTGCCGCAGGCCTGAGTCGGCATTGCCCGGTCCATAGTAGATCCCATAGCCGCCGTGCAGCACGGTGCTCGCGAACATGGGGGCCCAGGCGAAGCCCACTCGCGGCCCGAAGTTCTTGTAGTCCGTGTTGGCGAAACTGGTCAACCCACTGCGGCCGGGACCGCTGCCGAGAAACTCGATTGCGCCCGGCCGGTTTCCGGCGCCAGGATTGGCAAGCGTTGGGTCGAAGCTCGCCAGATTGTCATGCGCCTCCGTGCGCGGAAAATAGACTTCGTAGCGCAGCCCCAGGTTGAGCGTCAGCGTGCGGCTGATCTTCCAATCGTCCTGCGCGAACCCGGCCAGGTAGCGGGAGCGAATGCCCGGCACCAGCGTGAGTTGGTTGAGCTGGCCCTGGTGCACGTCGCCCAGCAGAAAACTGGCGAACGCGCTGCCGGTGGACGAGCTGCCGGGCAGCCCGGTCTCCAGCGTGTTGAACGCAAAGTTGCCCTGCGAGCCGAAGTAATCCGCGCCGTTGGTTTGGAGCCAGCGCGCATCGGCACCAAACTTCAGACTGTGCCGGCCGCGCTCCCGGATGACGCTGTCGTCGAACTGGAACACGTTGTTGATCTGCTCGCCTACGGTTTTGGTGCCGTTGGTGGATCCCCAGGTGGAATAGCCGTCGTTGAACGTCACGTACGGGAACGCGTTGCCGGCGCCGGTTTGAACGCCGGTCAGACCGATTTGCGTGGGCCAGTTCTGATTGGCGGCCAGCGAGTTCCACAACTGCGCCTCGCGCGTGAAACCGAACGCAGCGTGGTTGAGCAGGCGGGACGATGGCGACCAATCGTCGCTCAAGCGCGCCCAGCGCGATTCGTAATCGTTGTTGAGCGCATTCGTAAATGGATCGGGCAAAGTGTCGGGATTGATCTGCGCATACCTGCCCACGTAGAGAAAGCCGCTGAGCCGGTTCGCGTCGGTGAAGGAGTGATCGATCTTCACGTCCACCTGGTCGCGGCTGAAACTGTTGGCGGCCAGTGCGAGAAAGTTATTAAGATTGCCGCCGTTGGTTGGCTGCGGCAGCAGCGTCACGATCTTCGACGAAACCGAACTGAAAGAGCTCTGCGGAATCTGGTTGCCCGGAAATGGCGTGCGCGTGAAACCGCCGGCGGTGGTTGGGGTTGTGCTGGCAGGGTTGTAAATCAGGATCGGCTTGCCGCTGCCGCCTACCAGCGAAGAGAAATTGCCGTCGCGGAAAGCCACCGGCGGAATGCTCACCAGCGCATTCGACGACGATTGCAAGTAGCGGAATCCACTGTAGACGAAATAGAAGAACGAGCGCTTGCGCCCGTTGTATACGCGTGGGATTGCGACCGGGCCGCCCAGCGCCGCGCCGAATTCGTTTTGCCGGTTCACCGGGGCCGCGGTGGCGAAGAAGCCGCGCGCATCGAACACGTTGTTGCGCAGGTAATCGAAGGCCGCGCCGTGAAATGTGTTGGTGCCGGACTTGCTCGAAAACACTTCGAAGCCGCCGCCGGTGCGGCCGTACTCGGCGCTAAAATCGCTGTTCACCAGGCGGAATTCCGAGACGGCTTCGACCGATGGATAGGTGAATAGTGTGCCCCCACTCTCAGGGCTGGTGGCGCCAACGCCATCGAACAGCACTTCCTTGGCGCGGGATTGCGAGCCGTCGATCTGCGTGTTGGCGGCCGTGCCGGTAACTCCCGGCGTGAGGAAGATGAAGCTTTCCGGATTGCGCATGTTGCCCGAAACCGACAGCGGGAGATCGGTGACGAGCTTTTCGGTGATGCCGGTGGAGTTTTCGGAGGTTGTCGCGTCGATGACCGACGCGGGGCTGTCCACGTCCAGGTCCACCAATTGCGCCGCAGCGATCTTCATCGCGAAGTTCAGGGTCATGGTTTCGGCAGTATGGACCTGAATTCTCGTCACGCTGTCCGCAAAACCCGGGGCCTGGACGGTCACCTTGTAACGCCCCACTGGTAACTGTGGCAGCGCGTAGATGCCAAACTGGTTGCTCGAAGTGGTGTACTTGAGGCCGGTGGCTTGATTGACGGCTTCCGCAGCGGCACCGGGAATCACGGCGCCAGACTGGTCCGTCACCAGGCCCGTCAGCGTGCTGCGGTCCGACTGCGCCAGCGCCGCCGTCGCGGCCAAGAACAAAATCGCAAGGTTTCGTAGCATGTGATCGCAGTCCGGTTTCGGCCGGGAACCTCTAGTGTTCCACTTCAGCGGTGGAATGGGCAAGAGCCGAACAGAGTGCCGGCACGCAATACGAGAGCGACGAAACTCTCGACCTCTGCAAGAAATTCACAGAAAATCTGAGCGCATGGGTACGCAGGACTTTCTTGGGCCTTGTATCAGGGCACCACGCGTGGGTTGGCAAGGCGGGGTGCCGCGAACGCTCAAGTGTAGAAACTCCGAGCGCCGGCACGAGTGCCGGCGTGGCACGCGTGAGTGCGTGCGCCACGTCGCCAATCCCGGTCACGGAAGACAGGCGGCGAAAAACCATCGCCCGTCCTACCGCGGCGCGCCGTATCGCAAGCTACAATGGATGCGGAAATCCAACATCCATGGTTCGCGGCCTGATCGATTTCGCCCTCAACAATCGTTTCCTGGTCACCGTGGCGGCCTTTCTCTTGCTGATTTGGGGCGCCATCTCCTTCCACAACCTGCCGGTGGAGGCCTACCCCGACGTAGCCAACAACTACGTGCAGGTGATCACGCAATGGCCCGGCCACGCCGCCGAAGAGGTGGAGCAGCAGGTCACCATCCCCATCGAAATCGTGATGAACGGCATCCCGCACCTGGAGCATCTGCGCTCCACATCGCTGTTCGGCCTCTCCAGCCTGATGCTGATCTTCGACGACGAATCCTCCAACGACTGGAATCGCCAGAAGGTGCTGGAGCGGCTCTCGCAGCTCAGCCTGCCTGCCGGGTTGCAGCCGCAGATCGGTTCCGACTACAGCCCGGTCGGCCAGATCTATTGGTACACGCTCAAGAGCGCCAACCCGCAAGTCGACCTGATGGAGCTGAAATCGCTCGAAGACTGGACGCTCGAAAAGCAATTCAAATCGGTGCCCGACGTGGTCGATGTGGTGAGCTTCGGCGGCACCACCCGCGAATACCAGGTGTCGCTCGATCCGGACAAGCTGATGGCTTATGGCCTCAGCATCGCCCAGGTGGAGCAGCAACTGGCGAACAACAACGTCAACGCGGGCGGCAGCTTCGTCGAAGCCGGCTTGCAGCAGATCAACGTGCGGGCGGTCGGCCTGGTACGCGGCGTTCAGGACATCGCCAACACGGTGATCAAGACGGTGAATGGCACGCCCATCCGGATGAAGGATCTCGGCGCCATTTCGCAGGGGCCGAAGATCCGGCTGGGACAGATCGGCAAGGCGATCCACCGCTCCGATGGCAAGGTGATCGACGATGGCGACGTGGTCGAGGGCATCGTCCTGCTGCGCAAGGGCGCCGCCGCCGACGCCGTTCTCGACGCCATTCACGCCAAGGTCGACCAGTTGAACCATCACATTCTGCCGCCCGGCGTCCAGGTGGTTCCGTTCCTCGACCGCAGCAACCTGGTGCATCTCACTACCCACACCGTGCTGCACAACCTGACCGAAGGCATCGTGCTGGTGACGCTGATCCTGTTCCTGTTCCTGGGCAACGCCCGCGGCGCTCTGATCGTGGCGCTCACCATTCCGTTTTCCCTGCTGTTCGCCGCGATTTGCCTCAACCTGAACCACATTCCCGCCAACTTGCTCTCGCTCGGGGCGCTCGATTTCGGCATGGTCGTGGAAGGCGCGGTGGTGATCGTGGAGAACATCGTGCGCTATCTCGGCCGCCACGAAGGCGCTTCGCCGCTGGGACCGGTGCGCGGGGCAGCCCACGAAGTGCAGCGGCCGGTGTTCTACTCGATCGGCATCATCATCACGGCCTACCTGCCCATCTTCACGTTGCAGCGCGTGGAGGGCCGGCTGTTCAAGCCGATGGCGTGGACGGTCTCGTTCGCCCTGCTCGGCTCGCTGTTGTTCTCGCTGCTGGTGGCGCCGGTGCTTTCGAGCTTCGTCTTCGGCAAGCGGGTTCGCGAGTGGCCCAACCCGGCGATGAACTGGATCAGACGGGTCTACGAGGCCGCGTTGCGCGGGGCCATTCGCCTGCGCTGGGTGACCGTGCTGGTGGCGGCCGGGGCGCTGGGCGTTTCGATTTATCTCGCCACCAGCGGCATCATCGGCTCCGAGTTTCTGCCCCATCTCGATGAGGGCGCCATCTGGGCGCGCGCCACGCTGGCCCCCTCGACCGGCCCCACCGAAGGCGAGCGCGTGATGCGCCAGGCGCGGCGCATTTTCGCCACGTTCCCCGAAGTAACCCAGGTGGTCAGCCAGGTGGGCCGGCCCGACGACGGCACCGATACCACCGGCTTCTTCAACACCGAATACTTCGTCGATCTCAAGCCCAAGGCGCAGTGGCGGCCAGTCTTCGCCGAGGATAAGGAAGAGCTGATTGGCGCCATGGACCGCGAGGTGGAGCGAATCCCCGGCACCTTGTGGAACTTCTCGCAGCCGATTGCCGACAACATGGAAGAGGCTGTGAGCGGCGTCAAGGGGGAGCTGGCAATCAAGATCTACGGCGACGATCTGAAGACGCTGGAGGCCACCGGCGACCGGATCGTCAACGTGCTGCGCACCGTCGACGGTGTCACCGACCTCGGCCTCTTCCGCGTGATCGGGCAGCCCAATCTCGAGTTCCAGGTGGATCGAGATGCCGCCGCGCGTTATGGAATCAACGTGGCCGACGTGCAGGACGCGGTGGAGACCGCGGTGGGCGGCAAGGCGGTCAGCCAGGTGTTGCGCGGCGAGCAGCGTTACGACCTGGTGGTGCGCTACCAGGCCGCCTACCGCGATGACCGCCAGGCGATCGAAAACATCCGCCTGCTGGCGCCCTCGGGCGAGCGCGTCTCGCTGGCGCAGCTCTGCCACGTGCAAGTGCTCGATGGCGCGTCGGAAATCTACCGCGAAGGCAACTCGCGGTACGTGGCGCTGAAGTACAGCGTTCCCAAGCGCGACCTGGGCAGCACGGTGGAAGAGGCCATGCGCAAGGTCGATGCGCAGGTGAAACTGCCGGCCGGCTATACCATCGATTGGGCCGGCGAGTACGAAAGCGCCAAGCGCTCGCAACGGCGGCTCATGATCGTGCTGCCCATCACCATCCTGGTGATCTGCATGATCCTGTACACCATGTTCAAATCCGCCAAGTGGGTGCTGCTGATTCTGGCCAACGTCGCCATGGCGCCCATCGGCGGCCTGCTGGCGCTGCTCGTCACCCACACGCACATGAGCGTTTCATCCGGCATCGGCTTTCTGGCGCTGTTCGGCGTGGCCGTGCAGACGGGCGTGATCATGCTCGAATACATCAACCAGCTTCGCGCGCGCGGCCACACCATCCTCGATGCCGCCATCGAAGGCTCCGTGCAGAGGCTGCGCCCCATCATGATGACCATGCTGGTGGCCAGCTTCGGGCTCTTGCCGGCCGCGCTGTCGCGGGCCATCGGTTCCGATTCGCAGCGCCCGTTCGCGATTGTGATCGTGGGCGGCCTGGTGGCCGCGCTGATCCTCGGCATCTTCCTGCTGCCAGTTCTCTACGTCTGGGTCGCCCGCGAGCAGGACAGCCTGCCCGAACCGGATACGGCGGAAGAGTAAGCGGGCCGAAAAAAACCTGGCAAGCTACAGCATGCCCCACCAACGCGTGCCTGTGGTGGGGCATGTTTTAGCTTGCCAGGTTTTTTATTGCAGCGACTCGATCGCGTCCGCTAACTGGCGCCGGTAGGCCGCCCAGTCGTCCACTCCGAAATGCGGATCGGGATCGGATTGGCCCAGGCGGAAGGCCGCCATTCGGTTGCGGATCAGCGCCTCCGCCTGCCTGGCGGCGGGCGTCCCCGCTTTCGCTTTGGCCAGCCGCGCCAGCGTCAGCAGGTGCCGGTAATCGTCCAGGCCGGCCGCGATGCGCAGGAACTCGATCGAAGGCACGAGCTGCCGGTCGGGAGTCGCATTGGCCCAGGCGTAGTCGTCTTCGCGGCAATCCAGGGCATAGTATGGATCGCCGGCCACAATATTCCAGTGCCAGGACAGCCGGAACCTGAGCCCGAACTCCTTAACGGCTTTATAAAGGTAGATGCCAAAGGTCCAGCGGCTGCCGTTGTTGTAATAGCCCCAGGCGCCTCCCGTGCCAGCCAGCAGCTTTACGTTGGCTTCGTCGTGCAGATTGAGCGCGGGCACGTGCAGCGTTTTGGCCAGTTCGAAATGCGGATCGTTCGCATCGTCCTTGTCGAGGCTGGTGGCGGCGGTGAAGAATGGCGGCCCGCTCGGGAAAGCCTCCCGGTAAGACTTGGCGTTTTCGATCGAATCTTTGAGGCCATCGCCGCCCGGCTCGTCGCCCAGGTTCCAGTAGACCGGCAGCCATTGCTTCTCCTCGGCGTGCCGCTCGATGGCCGAATAGATGGCTTTGACGAAGGCGCTGTAATCGGTGAAACCGGCTTCTTTCATCTTGCCGAGGTCCCGGTGGTACGCATCGATGCCGATCACGCCGGCGCCGCCATAGGAATTCACAGCCAGGAATCCGTACTTTCTGGCAGCCGCCATCTGGCGGTCGGCGGCGCTGAAGTCGAGCGCCGGCTTCCCATCCTTGAATCCCTGGTAGGCCACGTAAGGAACCCCGGTGAACATGGTAAAGCCATGCGCTCGCAGCAGAAGCAGGCTCTTTTCCGTCATCTCCGCGCCAAAAATCATGGTAGCCGGGTCGCTCTCCAGCCACGGCGTGCCGACCCGCCCGCCCCACGGCCCCACCGGAATATCCACCGCATCGAGAGCGCCCTTGCGTACCGTAAATCGCAGCGGAACCGATTGAGCCGTGCCCTGTTGCGGCGTGAAGCTCACCTGGCCCGTGTAGACGCCCGGCGCCGCCAGCGCGGGAACGTGCACGGTCAGCCAAAACCGCCGCGCTACGCCTTTCGGCATCTCCACACTATCCTTCGGCACGATCAGCCGGGGAGTGATGGTGTACACCGCGCCGTCCAGCGTCACCCGGGTCAGCCGATACGAAACGTAGCCCACGTCAATCTCGCTCGCCGCTATCGAGCCTTGCGGCCCGGTGAGCGCGCTCACACTCAGGGTTCCCGTGCCCAGGTCCTTCAAAGGGAGAATCGACATCGTCACCGGAACCATCTGGCCGGCGAATCCGTCGGCCACCAGCGGCTGGCCGGTTTCCCCGCGCTGCGGCGCATCGTTGTAGTAGACGTCCTTCATGAAATCGCGTTGGAAGACCTGGTAACCGCGCGCGGTGTCCCCGGCGGTTGGCTGAAGCGGGTCGCCAGCCGGGCTGTGCAGCACGCGCTTGAAGGCATTATCGAAATAGAAGCGCCGTTTCTCTTTCACATACTCCAGAAAGCGCGCTCCCTCCGCTGCCTTCTCAATCGGGAAGAGGATTACCGCCGACACGCTGCACGCCCCATTCTCTCCGTGGAATTCGATAAAGAGCTGCCCGTTCTTCACGTTTACATCGAAGACCTTCTCCGAAAAGTGGGCGCTCCCGTATTTGTCGAAGGTGTTGTCGGACGGCAGATCTTCGGTGTCCCAAAACCGGAAATACTTTTTCTGGAAGGCTTTGAAATCCATCCGCTCCGAAAGCACCGTTTTGCCCTGCGCCGTGATGGAGCGCGCGTTGTAGGCCGGGTATTCGCCCCAGTAGCCGGAAGGACTGTCGATATTCACGAATACCCGGTACCTGCCGTTGGGAACGTCCACCGCCAGCCCGCCGGATTCTATGCAGACGTAATCCTGGTAAAGCGGGTCCGGTTGCAGCGCGTCGGACGCCCCGCAGACCTTGGCGTTCTTCAGACCATAGCCGCGGTTGGGGGAGTACCACGTGTCCGGCGTAATCGCCGTGAAGCCATCCATCACCGGGCTGGTGGCGGTGCCGAAATCGAAGGCGTACAGCCCGTCGAAGAACGCGTTTTGCGCTGCCGTATCGCGCTCCAGACGAAGATTGTCGAGAAACAGCGGTCCCGCATTCTCCACCGCAAAAACCAGCCGCGTGATGCCGCTCAGAATCAGATACCGGCCCGGACGCGATTTCTCCCCCACATACAACTGGCGAATCGGCAGAATCAGCGTGCTCGCGCCGGGAGGCGCCACGGTGCTGTAATTGACGCGCGTCCAGTAGCCGTCCGTCGCGGTGTCGTGGATTTCCACCGTTACCGGAACCGGGCGCGTCCCCTCCACATACGTATCGGCTTTCAGGTAGTCATAGCCCGCCCAGTTCTGCGCGGTGCGCATGATGGCGTAGCCCCTGTCGATGCGCAACGCCTTGGCGCCGTCGGTCGCGTGCGCCGTCACCACTGTTCCGCCCTCGAACGGATTGTCCTGCTCGAAGGAAGTGATGAGCTTGACCGCCGGCCCGGAAGGTTTCTCCGCGATCGCCGTCAGCAGGCTGCCGCAGGCATAGCACTTTTTCCACTGCGGCATGTTGCGGTAGCGGCACCGCGGGCAATGCACCGCGCCAGCCCCGAACGGGCCCGGCGGCGCTATCGACGCTTCCTCGCGGCCGAGTACCGGAACCTCGGTGAGCGGGACTTCGCCGCCCACCCGTTCCATCGACACGTCGTCGATCCAAAGATAGCCCGGCCCGAACAATCCGAAGGAAGGGCCGGTCTTCTTCGGCGCCGAGAGGTCGGCCACGTAAGTCAGGAGGGTCCAGCCGAAGGATCCGTTCTTTTTCAACGAAATGTACTTGTCGTCGAACATGAACTCGGTGGTCTGGTTCCACATGCCGGTGCCGATGTCCAGCCCGCGAATGTAGGCCGTGATCCGGTAACGGCCCGGCTCCAGATCCTGCGGCTGCGTAATCCGGATCTTACCGGGAGAAGTGCAGAGCAGCAGCGCCGAGGTTTTGCCGGTGTGCGGCACCTCGCCCACCTCGAATGAGCAATCGCCTTCGTATCTCCATCCGCCCCACTTCGCAAACACCCCGCCGGACTCGTCGCGATTCTTGACCATCTCGAATGACGGATCGGCAACCAGGTTATCGCCGCACCAGGTCGCAAATGGCGTGAAAATCGCCAAAAGCGCGGCCGCAAAGACCAGCCGGAAACGAATAGGAATCCGCGTTCGCATCTTAGACAGAGGATTATCGCACGATCGGCCGCTGCCGGGCAGCGTGCGCCCACGCTTTATCCCACGCGCAGTCCCTGGCGCGCCGCCTCTTTCTTCAACGCCGCATCGGTTGTAAGCAGGAGGGCATCGCGGGAACGGGCCAAGGCCAGGTAAAACATGTCATACGCCGGACGCCGCGAGATTCTGGCGAGCAGAAAGGCTTCGCTGGCAAGCTCGCGGCAAGGTACCATCACGTCCACCAGGCCGAGGGCGTTGTCGAGCGCGTGATCGCATACGTCCAGGCTCAGACCCTCTAAGCGATGATACTTCCAGATGGTGTTCACGACTTCCGCTACGAGCAGCTCCGGCGCCAGGACCGCATCCGCATCGCGGAGTATCGCGGCCAGGGGCGCGGCCAATCGGCGTGTCAACGCCACTTCGATGGCGGCGCTCGCATCGAGCACAACCTTCACCGCCGGCGGTCCTCGCGGATCAGCCGGGCCGGATCGCCGAGTTTGACGGCCGGCGCGGGCGAGCCAGCCTGCAGCGAGTCGATCAGCGCGCGCCGCCGCGCCCTGGCGTCCAGGTCGACATCCAAACCGCGAGCCAGCACGGCCACCACCTGCTGCGCCAGGCTCCGGCGTTCTCGTTCGGCCTGCTCGGCCAGCAGCCGGTAGATATGATCGGGAACGTCCCGCACCTGGATCACTGGCATGCCTTCATTGTTACACAAAATGCAGTTTGCATGTATATTGCATTCGGCGGCTTCGGCTTTTCTTCGCGGCAGCCCCACGTGGGTTGTGGGGCGCCACTCAATCGCCGCTTCAACCCCGCAAACCGCTAGAATGGAGTCTTCTCTGGATCCTTCCGATCGACACGACCCATGATTCAACTCAACGGGGCCGGGAAACGCTACGGTCCCAAAATCCTTTTTGAAGACGCCGGCTGGCTGGTGACGCCGAAGGAGCGCACCGGCATCGTCGGCGCCAACGGCACCGGCAAATCGTCGCTGCTGAAAGTGCTGGCCGGCATCGAGGGGCTCGATTCCGGCTCCATCACCGTGCAGCGCGGCGTCACCATCGGCTATTTGCCGCAAGAAGGGCTTTCGCTTTCCGGCCGCTCGGTGTTCGCCGAGTGCATGACCGTGTTCCACGAACTGCGGGCGCTCGAAGAAGAGCAGGAGCAACTGGCCGCGCGGATGGGCGAGCTCGATCCGGCCGGCGCCGACTATGCCGCCGTGGCGGACCGCTTCCATCGCGCGGAAAGCGAGTTCCGCGCGCGCGACGGCTACGCCATCGAAGCCCAGGTCGGCACCGTCCTCGGCGGCCTCGGCTTCGGCGAGCGCGACTGGAAGCGCCGCACCGAGGAATTCTCCGGCGGCTGGCAAATGCGCATCGCGCTGGCCAAGCTGCTGCTCGAAAAGCCCAACCTGCTGCTGCTCGACGAACCGACCAATCACCTGGATCTCGAAGCCCGCAACTGGCTCGAACAGTACCTGGCGAATTATCCGCACGCCATCGTGCTGGTTTCGCACGACCGTTATTTTCTGGACGTCACGGTGCGCCGCATTCTGGAGCTGTGGAACAAGGGGCTCCATTTCTACTCGGGCGGCTACTCGCGCTACGAAGAGCAGAAGACCGAGCGCCGCGCCCAGCTTGCGGCCGCCTACGAAAACCAGCAGGACCGCATCCGCCAGTTGGAAGCTTTCATCACCCGCTTCCGCTATACGGCCACCAAGGCCAAGCAGGTGCAGAGCCGCATCAAGGAAATCGGGCGGATGGAGAAAATCGAAATTCCGCCCGAGGAGAAAAGCATCCATTTCCGCTTCCCGCAGCCCAAGGCCAGCGGCCGCGTGGTGGCGCAGTTTCAGAAAGTGGCCAAGAGCTACGGCGATCACGGCGTCTTCGCGGATGTGGATTTCTATATCGAGCGCGGCGACCGCGTGGCGCTGGTGGGCGTCAACGGCGCCGGCAAATCGACGCTCATCAAGATACTCGCCGGCGTGGAACCGGTCTCCGCCGGCGACTACACGCTCGGGCATAACGCCGAGCCGGACTATTTCGCGCAGGACCAGTATAAGGAGCTCGATCAGGGCGCGCGCATCATCGACGATCTTTCCACGGTAGCCCCGCGCGCCACCAACACCGAGCTGCGCGGCATCCTGGGCTGCTTCCTGTTCTCCGAAGACGACGTTTTCAAAACCATAGCCGTCCTCTCCGGCGGCGAGCGCAACCGTTACGCGCTGGCGCGCATGCTCATGATGCCGTCGAATTTCCTGCTGCTCGACGAGCCGACCAATCACCTGGACATGCGCGCCAAGGACGTGCTGCTCACCGCGCTCCAGGAATTCTCGGGCACCTTGGTGTTCGTCTCCCACGACCGCTATTTCATCGACAAGCTGGCCACTCGCATTTTCGAAGTGGAAGACGGCCGCATCACGGTTTTCCCCGGCAATTACGAGGACTACCTCTGGCGGAAATCCGGCGGCGCCGAGGCCAATGGCGCGGCGGGCACTGCCCCAGTTCCCGGTACGCCGGGCGCGGCCGCATTGCCCGCCAAGCCTGCGCAGCGGCTCAATCCCATCAAGCTGCAACAAATGAAAGACCGGCGCAGCGAGATCGAAGCCGAGGTGGCGCGCCTGGAAGCGGAGATTGCCGAAGCCGAAGCCGCGCTGGGCAGTTTCGTCAGCGTGGAAGAGACCACCCGCTTGACGGAACTGGTGGCGGCCCGCCAGACCGGGCTCGCCGCGCTGCTCGAGGAATGGGAGCAACTGGCGCAATCGATCGAGGTGAATTCATGAATTCGAAACCGCTGTATCTGACCGAAGCCGATGTCGAGCGCCTGCTGCCGATGGGCGAGTGCATCGCGCTGGTGCGGGCGGCCTTCGCGCGCCTGGCCCGCGGCGAGTCGATCAATCACCCGCGGCGGCGGCTGATTCTGCCCACACGCTCTGCGCTGCATTATATGGCCGGCGCCGATGGCGGCTATTACGGCATCAAAGTGTATTCGACCAATCCGGGGCACGAGGCGCATTTCCGCTTCCTCCTCTACCGCGCCGCCGATGCCGCCCTGCTGGCGATTCTGGAAGCCAATTCGCTCGGGCAGATCCGCACCGGAGCCGCCAGCGGCCTGGCCACCGATCTGCTGGCGTGCCCCGACGCCCGCACGCTGGCCGTGATCGGTAGCGGTTTTCAGGCCCGCGCGCAGGTGGAAGCCATGCTCGCCGTGCGCCGGTTCGAGCGCGTCCGTGTCTGGAGCCGGTCGGCGGAAAAGCGCGAATCGTTCGCCGCCGATTGCACGCGCTCGTTCGGGACGCCGGTGGAAGCCGCCGCAACCGCTGAAGACGCCGTGCGCGGCGCCGATGTGCTGGTCACCGCGACCAACGCCGGCGCGCCGGTAGTGGCCTCGGAATGGGTGGCCGATGGCGCGCACGTCAACGCCATGGGATCCAACCAGGCCAAGCGCCGCGAGATCCCCGCCGAGCTGGTTCGGCGAGCCGGCCTGATCGTGGTCGATAGCCGCGAGCAATCCCGCATCGAGTCGGGCGACCTGCTTCTCGCCTTCAATGACGAGGATTGGGCTCGCGTAGTCGAGTTGCAGGACCTGGTCGCCGGCCGCCCCGGCCGCAGCCGCGCCGACGAGCTGACCATTTTCAAGTCCAACGGCCTGGCCATCGAAGACGTGGTAGCCGCCGGCTATGTCTACGAGCGGGCGATGGAGGAAGGGCCGGCATAGCGGGCGCGGCCGGCGGCGCATTCCCGAAGTCGGGACCTTGGACCCTCAGCACTTCTCCGGATAGGCGACTACACGGCCATGTGGATCACGCGCAAGGACGGTCGGCCAGGTTGGCAGGTAGCAAATTGTTCATTTTCAATGGCCTGCATGCATCGCCGGAAATAGACTGGCGTCATGTCCGGCTATGTCAGGTTAAACTGACGATGCCGAGCTTGGCCATGATGTTCAGGTCATGGCGGTCTCCGCCATTTTCGATGTACTTCCCGACTGTCATCCCGGATTTGATGCTTTTGAAAGACTGAGACCGGCGCGACGTTTCGTGCATCTTTTTGGCACGTTCCCCGTCTTTGACCGTGATCTTCATGGCGTCCGAATATCGTTTGCGTTCTCCGCCAACAGCTTTCTTGGTAGCTGTAATATCCGGAGGGAACTCGATGCCTGCCTCTCTCCATCGTTCGTCTGGCGTATTGAACATCCGTGTTCGCGCTGTCTTGTTGAGATGTTCATCCTCTTCAAGCGTGATGACGGCAAGCTTCCAGTGACGCTCGACTAACTCCTTCACCGTCTTCTCGTTTAACTCATGCTGCCGGTAAAGCGCCAAAACCTCGCGTGCGAAACCACGGCGCGGCGTGCCGTGTTCGACCCGGAAGTGGTCTCTTGGCTTGGCGTCAGGCAGGGTATTTCTTAGTTGTCTCGCCTTAACTGACCACAACTTCACCTGATCCACGTGGTGAGGTGATGCGTTACCTATTACATCCAGTTTTGCGTACACGTCTGCAAAAAGTTCCAGCGTTCTGATCGCCAAGTTTTCGGTAACGCCTGCTGCTCTCATCTCCTCAACATGACGGCAAGCAACTGTCAATTGATTTATTGTGATGGCGTTCTTTGACACCGTATCTTCTCCTTGAGGTCATTTTCGCACTTTGCATAGTGGCCTCAAGCCTATAGCGCAAGCGCCAGGTGAACAGTTGTGCGGGACAAGCTCAGGGAGCGCGGCAACGCCTTCGCGGCGCTTGGCATCGTTCATCAGCTTCCGGGAGTGGGATATCTGCTTGCGGCGTCAATTTCGGCTTGCGCCAGGATTTGGCACCCTGGCGCGGTCCGTTCGCTGATACGGCTGCGTTCCAGTTCCGCCAGTACGCCAATCATCTACCACATGGCCCGTCATATTCCACATGGCCGTATCACGCCCTACCCGTACAAGTGCAAGCCACAGTCCAACCGCGCCCCTGTCCGGTCGTAGCCGTTCCGCCCGGTGCTGGCAAACGCGGCCACACTCGGGCACAGTCTCGCATGTCTCTTTAGCTCCTTGCGGGTTGGATGCGAGATGGCTTAACGTGGCTCTATATGCACTTCACTACTATTGCTCGGGCGGCTCTCCGGGTGGCAGCCGCACTACTGATTGGGTCGATTGCTTTCGCCCAAAGCACGTCCGCAACCCCTCAAACCGCGCCGGCCGGTGGCCAAAGTTCACCGGGCTTCGATGGCAAGTGGCTGACCAAGCTCACCTGCCCTCCCAAAGGGAACACCGAGGGCTACACCTGGCTGATTCCCAGCGTCATCCGGGACAACAACTTTCGCGGAGAGCGCGGAACGGCGGGAGAGCCCGGCTACCTGCTGATCGAAGGCAAGATCGCGGCCGATGGCAGCGCCAAGCTGACTGCAAACGGCATCGTCGCCTCCCGGAATTACGCCCGTGGAGTGCTCGCCCACAAGGGCGAGGAATATGGCTACAACATCAAGGCCAAGTTCGAGGGTACGGCGGGCACGGGCACCCGCGACACGGGACTCGGCATCGTGGGCCGCCCCTGCACGTTCGACTTCGCGAAGCAGTAGGTCGACAGACCACGCAAGGCGATGGTCCGTCCTACCTGGCTTCCGCCGGCGCGCCTGCTCACCGCTCTGCCGCGTCCGGCGGCTCGGGTTTCGGCTCATCGCCGCCCTGGCGTTCGAGTTCTTCGTTGAGGATGATGGCTTCGGCCAGTTCCTTCATCGGGCGGCGCAGACGGCGGCTTTGCTCGCGCAGGCGCAGGTAGGCTTCCTCTTCGGTGAGCTGCCGCTTGCGTTGCAAAATGCCCTTGGCGCGCTCCACCAGCTTGCGGGTTTCCAACTCCCGCCGCATTTCCAGGGTCTGCTCCAGCAGGCGGGCGTTCTCTTCCTGCAAAAAGGATTTGGCGATGGCCACCCCAAGCTGCTCGCCGATGAACACGAGCGTGCCGATTTCGTCGTGGGTGTGCTCGTGCGGCTCCCGATGGTGAACGTTGATCACGCCCACCAGGTCGCCCGCGCTCACCAGCGGCACCGAGAGCAGCGCCTCGTACGTGTCCTCCACCAACCCCTGGAACAGTTTGAACCTGCCGTCGCGGGTGGCGTTGGAGGATAGCGCGACCACCGATTTGTGTTCGGCCACCCATCCGGTAACTCCCTCGCCCACGTGCATGCGCAGGTTGCCCAGCGCCGTCGCGTGCGGCACTTGGGAAGCCCGCAACACAACTTCGTTGGTTGCGGAATCGATCAGGTACACCAGGCAGGCGTCGCAAGCGGTGGCTTGCACGGCGAGCCCGACTACTTCGCCTAGCATCTCGTCGAGCGTCAGCTTCGAGCTGACGATCTTGCTCACATGGTGAAGCACGGGAACCAGCGAGGGCTGCGCCGGGGCAGACTTCTTCGTGGCCATACTTTCAAGCTATCGGTGATCGAAAGCACCGTGCAATCGATATTTTCTATGCGTGGGATCGGAAAAACAACGGGCAGGCCAAAGCAAGCTAAAGCGTGCCGCACCATGGCTGCTATGCTGATGATTGCTTATGGAATTGAAGACCGTACCTCTCGAAGTACCCGACGGCGTGAACCTGATCCTCGGGCAAACCCACTTCATCAAGACCGTCGAGGATGTGTACGAGGCGATCGTTACGAGCGTGCCGCAGATGAAATTCGGCATCGCCTTCAACGAGGCGTCCGGCCCCTGCCTGACCCGCGCCGACGGCAACGATGAGGAACTCAAGCAACTGGCCGTCCGCAACGCTTCCGCGCTCGCCGCGGGCCACATATTCGTGGTCGTGATGCGCGAAGGCTACCCCATCAACGTCCTGGGGCGCATCAAAGACGTGCCGGAAGTCTGCAACATCTACTGCGCCACCGCCAATCCGTTGCAGGTCATTATTGCCGAAACCGAGCTGGGCCGCGGCGTGATGGGAGTCATCGACGGCTCTTGCCCTGCAGGTGTCGAGACCGCCGAGGATGTCGAACGCCGGCGCGCTTTTCTGCGCATGATCGGCTACAAGCGCTAGATCGCCCGCGAATGCCGCCGTAAACCACCTCGCGCGTGTCCCCTGTCATTGCGCGGCGAGATTGCCCGAGATGCTCCTCAGCGCCCCCTCGCCGGTCGACGCGGAACCATGGCCGCCTGGATGTCGCGGCCGGGGATCCCAGTGAACGTAGAGGTTGTATGTGCCGTCGCCCGGCAGAATGGGCTCCTTGCAGCGCCATTCGTACTCGTTGGACCCAATAGTGAACTTGATTGTGCGGCCGCTAATAACGCCTGCCTTCTGAAACCCCGGCGCCGACTGTGGAAGGAACGACATCACCGCGGTTCCGATGCCCTCATCTGAATACCAGACCACGGTACCCCTCGCCCCACCGTGGACGGTCTTCACCTCTTTCTTGTTCAGGAACAGAGTTCCGTCGAACCATTTCATCTCCACATCCTGGACGGTGAAATCGCGCGGCGCCTCGGCTTTCGCGGGATCGGCGAACAGCTCGTTGGTATCGACGGCGTGAGTGAAGATCTGGATCTCGTCGATCAGCGTCTGGCCGGTGCTCGGGTTGACCAGCAGGGGTATTCGCACGATGTCGCCCGGCTCGATCATGAACGGTCCGGCATCGTACTTCGGAAGCGGCACTTGGGTAAACCCAGCGGGGCCGGCAGTCGCTGCCGCGGGCCCAATGCTCAGCCGCAGGCCATCTCCTTTGCCGGTTTTCTCGATGTTGAACGCATATCCGAACCAGGTCTTGGTCTGGCGGGCGCTGATGATATGCGCATAGGGGTGGAGTCCGATGCCGCCTTGGATTTCATTCGCGCCCAGGCACGCAAAGGCGCTTGCGCCTTCAACCGGCGGCTCGCACCAGGTGTTCGTCACCACGACCAAACCGGTATCCGGGTTCGTCCACGACATGACCATGCCGGCGTGGCGCGGTTCTGCTCCGGCCAAGCCGGCGGCAAACAACGGCAACAGCATCCATCTCTTTATCATTTCAGTTCCTCCTGATGATCTGCGGTCTGATTTCCTTGACTGGCACGAAGCCGGCCAGGGTAAGCACCTTCTCATGAGCCACCGGCGCGCTGCGCGGCCGCAAGGCGATGCCGGCAAGCGCGCCGAGGGCCAGGATCAGCAATCCAGCCAGCACAGCCGCTGGCCCCGGGAGGCTCACACGCCATTCGAAGGCGCGAACCCACAGCGGCCGGCGGCGCTTTTCGAATTCCGTCCAGGTTCGTTCGGCGATGCCCGGGGACGGCTCCGGGGCCTTCCACTTGCCCAGTGCGGATTTCAGCTCGTCGTCATTCATTGGTGTCATCCTCCCGAAGACCTTCCCGCTTGTCGCCGGTGTTTTGAAGCGGCGCCAGCAGCAGCCGCAACCGCTCGCGCGCCCGATGCAGGCGGGACTTCACGGCGGCCAGATCGGCCCCGGTAATCGCCGCAATTTCCGCCAGAGCCAGGCCCTCGTACTCGAACAAAATCAGTGCTTCGCGCTGCAGCAGCGGCAGCGAGCCGACCGCAGCTTTCACCGCGGCCTCGATTTCGCCCGAGAGCACTTCCTTGAGCGGCCCTGGCGCGCTGGCTTCCGCATCCGAATCCAGCGGCGTCTCCGGGCTCAACTTCCGCACCCGTTTCAGCGCCAGGTTCCGCGCAATTCCCAGCAGCCAGTTCCGAAGCGAGCCGCCCTCCGGCCGGAAGCGCCGCGCTCCCGTCAGCAATGAGAGGAACGCGTCCTGGGTGATGTCCTCGGCGGCTGCGGTGGACCTGGTGAACCGCCAGGCAAAGCCGAAGACGGCTTTCCGGTGGAGGGAGTAAAGCGCATCGAAGGCTGGCCGGTCTCCGCTGGCCGCCCGGCGAAGCAACTCCGTCTCACCGTGTTCTCCCACCATCGTGGTGCCCTCGAGGACTGTGCTGTTCACGTCTCCATTCACCTCGGCGCGCTTTGCGGACCAGCCCAACAACAGGTATTACCGCGAACCCGGAAAAGGATTCCCACGTCGAAATGGTGCGGTTATTTCCCGACAGGCCACCTGAATTCTAGCGCCGACAGCCGGTTGTTACACTATGTTTAAGACCTTGGGCCGGTTCTACAATCACGCCGAACTTGTCGAGCAGCGCCAGCGTTGGCGGCGGGAGGGCAAGACCGTCGTTTTCACCAATGGATGCTACGATCTGCTGCATCCCGGGCACATCCGGACCCTGGAGGCGGCCCGCTCGATGGGCGATGTGCTGATTTTGGCCCTCAACTCCGACGCTGGCACGCGCCGCATGAAGGGGCCTTCGCGCCCCATCGTCGCCGAAAACGAGCGCGTCGAATTGGCGCTGGCTCTCGAGGCCGTGGATGCTGTCACTCTTTTCGATGAGGAGACGCCCCGCGCGCTGGTCGCCGCGGTTCTGCCCGATGTGCTGGTCAAAGGCGCAGACTGGTCGCACTTCGTGGCTGGCCGCGAGGAAGTGGAGGCGGCGGGAGGCAATGTCGTCACTTTGCCACTCGAATCGGATTATTCTACTACTAATATAGTTAATTTGATCGCCGCCGGACACAACTCTTGACCCATCCCGCGATTCGAGACCTGTTTCTGGAACTGGGCCGCCACCCAAGCTTCGCGGAGGCCCTGGGAAAACTTGCCGGCGATCATGCCGCCAGTCTGTCTGGCTTAACCGGCACCGCAAAAGCCGTGTACTCGGTGCTTCTCTGGCAGGCCACGGGCCGTCCTCTGATTATTGTAGTAGACGGCAATCAGGAAGCCGAGGCATTGTCGGAAGCCGTCCAGACTTTTTTCCGCCTGCTGGCCACCGATGATCGAGATGGCCCGCAATTGCTTCCCGCGCTGGATGTTCTGCCACTGCAAAAGCTGTCCCCGCATGCCGAGATTCTGGAGGCGCGGGCGGTTGGATTGTGGCGGCTGGCTACCGGCCGCGCGCCTATCACGGTGTTGCCGGTGGCCTCGGCCCTGCTGCGCATCGAATCCGCCGACTACTACAGGCAGCTTGCACTTCGGCTGAGGGTGGGCGATGAGCTGCCGTTGGAAGACGTAGTCGCGCATTTGGAAAGCGTCGGCTATGAGCGGCGGGAGCCGGTGGAAATGGTCGGCGAATACTCGGTGCGCGGCGGGATAATGGACGCCTTCTCGCCCGAAGCCGCCAAACCGGTGCGCATCGACCTGTTTGGCGATTCGGTGGAATCCATTCGCCGGTTCGACGTTGAATCGCAGCGCTCGGTGCTGAAAATCGACGACTGCACTCTGCTGCCGCTGACCGAGTTTCAGAAGTCGCGCCAGCTTTTGACCGAGTTGCGCGACCTGATGCGCCAAGCTGATACGCCCGAGCGCGAACTGCCCGCTGCGGGAGAGCCGTTTCCCGGCTGGGAGCCGCTGTCGGCCATGGTGCGCGCGAAAACCGGAGCCATCCTCACGCTGGCCGACAAACCGATCGTCATCTGGGACGAGCCGGGCCAGGTGCGCAGCGCCGCCGAGCGCCTCTGGAAGCGCCTCGAGCAGGTCGAGCCCTCGCCGGCCTACACTCCCGCCAGCATCTTTTACCGCTGGGAGGAGTTCCAGCGGTCCGCCCAGGCGCTGCCCCAACTGGTGATGGAGGAGATCGAAATCGGCATCGGCGGCTCGGCCCACATTTCGACCCGGCCGTCGCAACGCTTTCACGGCAACGTCCAGGTGGCGATCGCCGAAGCGCGCACGCTGGTCGAGTCCGGCAACCGGGTGACATTCTTCGCACCTGCTACAGGTGAAGTAGAAAGGCTGGCCGACGTCCTCAACGAGTACGGGGTGGCGTACCAACTCGGCGTGGAGCAGTTCGACTCCACGCCCGCCTATCTCGCCGAGCGCGTCTACATGTCCGGCTCGGTGGCCAGCATTCACCTCGTCAAGGGGCTGATCCGGCGCGGCACGGCGTTCCAGGATTCGAAGCTGGTCGTCTTCGGTTCCGAGGACCTCTTCGAAGCCTCCGAGTTGGTCGCCCAGGCCCCCGCTGGCAAACCGGCGCTGGCGGCTTTCTCGGCCGATCTGATCGATCTCAAGCCCGGCGACTTCGTGGTGCACGCCGACCATGGTGTTGCCCAGTTTCTGGGTCTGCGGGAGATCGCCCAGGGTGACGCCAAGGGCGATTACATGCTGCTCGAATACGCCGCCGGGGCCAAACTCTACGTCCCGCTGGCGCGCATGGACCTGGTCCAGCGTTTTCGCGGCGCCGGCGAAGCCAAACCCGCCCTCGACCGCATGGGCGGCGCCACCTGGACCAAAACCAAGTCCCGCATCAAGGCCAAGATGCGCGATATGGCCGACGAGTTGTTGAAACTCTACGCCGCGCGAAAGATGGCCGACGGTTTCTCGTTCTCCGCCGACAGCAACTGGCAGCGCGAGTTCGAGGACGCCTTCGATTTCACCGAGACCCGCGATCAGTTGACCGCCATCCGCGAAATCAAGCGCGATATGGAAGGCCCGCACCCGATGGACCGCCTGCTCTGCGGCGACGTAGGTTATGGCAAGACCGAGGTGGTGATGCGGGCCGCGTTCAAGGCTCTCGGCGATGGGCGGCAGGTCGTCATGCTAGCTCCTACTACAGTGCTAGCATTTCAGCACCTGGAAACCTTCAAGCGCCGCTTTCAGCCGTTTCCAGTGCGGGTCGAAATGTTCAGCCGCTTCCGCTCACCCAAGGAACTCAAGGCTGGCCTGGCGGATCTGGCCGAAGGAAAAGTGGATATTGCGATTGGGACGCACCGATTGCTCTCGCAGGACGTGCAGTTTCGCGATCTGGGACTGGTCATCGTGGATGAAGAGCAACGCTTTGGCGTCAAACACAAGGAACGGCTCAAGCAATTGAAAAAACAGGTGGATGTAATCACCATGAGCGCTACGCCCATCCCACGAACACTACATATGTCATTGTTGGGCTTGCGCGACATGTCGGTGATCGAAACGCCACCCAAAGACCGGCTCGCCATTCATACCGTAGTCGCCCCGTTTCAGCCCGAATTGATCCGCGCGGCGGTGGAACTCGAATTAGGCCGCGGCGGCCAGGTCTATTTCCTGCACAATCGGGTGGATTCCATCTGGGCGCGTGCCGCCAGCATCCAGGAACTGGCTCCCAATGCGCGCATAGGGGTCGGTCACGGCCAAATGGCGGAAGCCGAGCTGGAGCGAACCATGCTCGCCTTCATGCAGCACGAGTTCGACATCCTGGTTTGTACTACTATTATAGAAAACGGACTCGACATCCCACGCGCAAATACCATGATCATCGAGAATGCCGAGCGCTATGGGCTGAGCGAACTCTATCAGTTGCGTGGGCGCGTGGGCCGGTGGAACCGGCGTGCGTATGCCTACCTGCTGGTGCCACCCGATACGGAGCTCACCGAGATCGCCCGCAAGCGGCTGGCGGCACTCAAGGAATTCAGCGACTTAGGAGCCGGATTCAAGATCGCCGCGCTGGATCTGGAATTGCGAGGAGCGGGCAATTTGTTGGGCGGCGAACAGCATGGCAACATCGACTCGGTAGGCTACGACACCTACGTGCGGCTGCTGGATGAAACCGTGCGCGAATTGAAGGGCGAGGAAGTGGTGCCGGAGATTCACTCGTCGGTGAATCTTGGGCTGGATATACGGATTCCGCCGGAGTACATTCCCGACGAGAACCAGCGATTGCGCGCGTATCGCCAGATAGCCAGCGCCAGCGACCCGGCCGGGCGCGAGCGTGCCGAAAAGGAACTGGAGGACCGCTTTGGCACAGTGCCGGAGGCGGTGCGCAGCCTGCTGGCTTACTCGGCCATCAAAACTGCTGCAGAGCAGTTGGGCATCGAGACTATCGACCGGCGCCATAACGTCTTGAGTATCAAGTTCCACCGGGAAACGCGGGTGGATCCGGCGCGGCTCATGCACCTGGTCGCGAAAACTCCCGGCGCGCAGTTCACTCCGGCAGGCGTATTGCTACTCCCTTTGAATGGGCAGGCATCGGCACGGGAGATTCTCGCCTTCCTCGACGCCAAGCTCGAGCAGATGCGGCCGCCGGGTTGAGGGGGCTGGTTTTTTGGCGGTCGGGCCGGGCATGCCGCGCGGCCTCTACACGATCCGGCCGGCCCGTTGTAGGGGCGAGGCACGCCTCGCCCGCGCGTCGGAGCGACAAGACGCTGTGGCGATTGTGAAGTGTACCCTGAGCCCGGCCTTTCCGCGATGGTAGAATGGAGCCTTAACAGCTATGATTTGCAGGCTTGTAGTAGTCATGATGGCAGCCTTGCCGATGGCGGTTGCCGCCGATATCCGCGTGGTGGAGGAAATTGCCGCCAAAGTGAATGGGGACATCGTCACCCGCGGCGAACTGGACGAACAGCGGAAAGAACTGGAGATGTTCCTGCGCCAGGAGCGGCGCTTGAAGGGAATCGATCTCACCGAGGCCGAACAGCAGGAATCCAAGAACTTTCTGCGGGATAAGATCGACCAGTTGCTGATGGTGCAGAAGGCCAAGGATCTGAACATCAGCGTGGATGGCGATGTGGCCAAACGGCTGGCCGAAATGCAGGTGACGGCCAAGATCGCCGACCCCGACAAATTCCACGACTTCGTCCGCGACAACGCGGGCATCCCGTTTGAAGAGTACAAGCAGAAGATGACGAACGACTTCCTGGTGCATCACTTGATCGGCCAGGAGATCGGCTCGCGCATCGCCATTCCCGAGCCCGAGCTGCGCAAGTACTACGAGGCGCACCAGACCGAGTACGTGCGCAAAGCGCAGGTCTTCCTGAGCCAGATTCTCATCTCCACCGAGGGAAAGACGCCGGAGCAGGCGGCCGCCGCCGAAGCCAAGGCCAAGGAAATTGCGGGGCGCGCGCGCAAGGGCGAGAAATTTACCGACCTGGTGGCCTCCTATTCCGACGACCCGGAAACGGCCAAGACCGGAGGCCAGTTGCCGCCGCGCGAAAAAGGCTTGTCACTGGCGCCGATTGAAGGATTCGCGTTCAAGGAGAAGAAGGGCTCTGTCTCCGACCCGATCAAGATCGCGAGCGGCTTTGTGATCCTGCGCATCGACGAGCGCTATGAGGCGGGGCAAGCCTCGTTCGACGAAGTCAGGGAACAGATTCAGGAGACGGTGTCCGGGCCGCAGATCGAGAGCAAGGTGCGCGCCTACCTCACCAGGCTGCGGCAGGAGGCGTTCCTCGAAGTCAAGGAGGGCTACCTCGATACCGGCGCAGCTCCCGGCAAGGACACCCACTGGCACGACATCGCGCAACTGAAGCCGCAGACCACCACCAAGGAAGAAGTCGCCGCCACGCACAAGCGGCACAAGCACGTGCTGTTCGTCCCCATTCCGGGAACCACCGCCACCAAGGGCACTACGCCCAACATCGACACATCCAAGCTGGGCGAGCGCAGAGCGCCGGCTGCCAGCGAAACGCCGGACGCGCCAGAAACACCGGCCGCGCCAGCAACGGCTCCGCCCGCAACGCCTGCTGCTCCGGCCGCCCCGCCGGTCAACCAATGAAGTCGCCTTTCGTCAACGAGCTCGAACCCAGCAAGGTGATCACCGGCAGTTTCCTGGTGCAGTCCAAGGAGATCCGCCAGAAAAGGACGGGCGAGATTTATCTTTCTCTGCTGCTGGGCGACCGCACGGGCGAGCTGGACGCCAAAATGTGGGACAACGTGGCCGAGGTCCTGGAGAGTTTCGAGCGCGACGATTTCGTCAAAGTGAAAGGGCTGATCCAGGTCTTCCACAACCGGCCGCAGTTGACCATCCACAAGATCCGGCGCATGGACGACAGCGAAGTCGAGTACGGCGACTATTTTCCTTCTTCCAAGCGCGACTCCGGGGAGATGTGGATCGAGCTGCGCGCGGTGGTGAGCTCGATCGCCAACCCGCACTTGCGGGCCTTGCTCAACGTCATGCTGGACGACGAAGACATCGGGCGGCGTTACCGCCTGGCGCCGGCCGCCAAGCAGATCCACCACGCCTTCCTGGGCGGCCTGATCGAGCACGTGCTTTCGCTGTGCGCCCTGGCGCGCATCACGGCCGCGCACTACCACGTGGATGTCGACCTGTTGCTGACCGGGGTGGTGCTCCACGATATCGGCAAGATTTACGAGCTGAATTACGAACGCAGCTTCTCCTATTCGTCGGAAGGCCAATTGATCGGCCACATCAACATCGCGATGCGCATGGTAGCCGACAAGCTGCGCGCGCTGCCGGACTTTCCGCCCGCCCTCCGCACGCTGGTCGAACACATGATCCTCAGCCATCACGGTCACCTGGAATTCGGCTCGCCCAAGCTGCCGCAATTCCCCGAGGCGCTGCTGCTGCATTACCTCGACGACCTGGATTCGAAGATGGAAGCGATGCGGGCGCTGATCGAAAACGATCGCCAGGTGGAGGGTTGTTTCACCACTTTCAATACGGCGCTGGAGAGGCCCGCGCTGAAGACGGACCGTTTCTTGAACCCGCCGCCGCGGGCTGCCGCGCCAGCCGCCGCCGGGAGCGAAGCGGCGCCCGAGGCGCCCTCCAAACCGGATGTGCCACCGGCGCCGCCGGCGCATCCGCTGTTTGCGCCGAAGCCCGATTCGCCGTTTGCCGCCAAGCTGCGGCAGGCCGTACAGCCCGCCGCGCCAAACCAGGAAAAGTGATGCCTAAAACCGCCCGCGATGTCCCGCCGCCGCTCGAACTGGAATGCCTCAACGCCCTGTGGACGCTCGGTGAGGGGAACGTCAAGCAGGTGCGGGAAATCGTCACCGCCAGCCGGCCGCTGGCGTACACCACCATCATGACCGTGCTCGATCGCCTGGTGCGCAAAGGCAAGCTGGACCGGCGCAAGGCAGGACGCGCTTACGTGTATGCGCCGCGCATGCAGCGCGATGAGATGCGCCGCACCGCCATCCGCGAGTTGGTGGCCGGCTTCTTCGGCGGGTCCGAAGGCGAGCTGCTGCGCTTTCTCGGCGCCGAACATTCCGCTCCGCCGGAACCGGATCGCACTCCGCCGGTCACCCATGCGGCCAGCGAGGCGCGCATCGATCCGGTCCTGCTCTAAAGCGGTCCTTCGTCATCCGGTCGATCATGCTGGTGCTCTCCATTCTCTTTGGCTCGGCGCTCACGCTAGCTGCGGCGTACGCCTGGGGCGTCGTCCTGCTGCGCCGCCTGGCCGCTCCGCCGGAAATCGCGCTGGCGCTGGGCGCGGCGGTCGAGAGCCTGCTGATTTTCCTGCTGCTCGAATTCAACCTGGGTTGTTGGCAGGCCTATCTGGCGGTGGGTCTGGCGCCGCTGGCCGCGCTGCTATTCCTTCGCCCTGCCAGGCTCCGCGACGCGCCGCTGGAGCCGTTTGGCCGCTACGGCCGCATCGCCGCGGGCGTCATCTTCGCCGCTTATGGCGTCTGGTACCTGGTGAATGCACTCGCGCCGGAGGTTTCCGCGGACGGCGTCACCTATCACCTCGGCCTGCCCTTCGAATACGTCCGGCTGGGCGGGTTTCCGCATCGCTTCACTTTCTACGACGCGCTGCCGCAGGGGATGGAAATGCTCTACACCATGGCGTTCGCCTTCGGACGCCATTCGGCGGCCAGGCTGGTGGAATTCGGTTTTCTGGCCGCCACGCCCACCCTTTTGCTGCGGATCGGCCGACGCCTCGGATTGCCGGACCGCGCCGGCCTGCTGGCCGCGGTGTTCTACTTCTGCGCCCCGGTGACGGGCGCCACGGGCACCACCTCGTACAACGAAGCCGCGCTGGTGTTCTTTACCCTGGCGGCGTTTTACCTGTTGCTGCTCTGGCGGGATACCGGCGAGAAATGGTATCTGCCGGCGGTGGGTTTGGCGGCCGGGTTCTGTTACGCCCTCAAGATGCCCGGCGCAATCGTATTGGTGGGCGCGGCGCTCTGGGTGGCCGTCGCGGGTGGCGCCCGGCGGTGGCGCGGGCTGGCGCTACTGTCGGCGGGCGCAGTGCCGGCGGTGGTGCCGTGGATGGCGCGCAACTGGGCGATCTCGGGCGATCCGCTGGCGCCCTTCGGCAACGCCCTGTTTCCCAACCCTTATTTTCACCTCTTTTTTGAACGGGTCATGGCAGCCAACCTGGCTTCCTGGGGGCACGTGACGGCGCTCGCCATGCCCTGGCAACTGGCTTTCGGCGACGGTCTCACCGGCACCTATGGTCCGCTCCTGCTGGCGCTCCCGCTGGCGCTCCCGCTGGCGCTGCTGGCATGGCGGAGCCGCGCCGCGCGACTGGTTCTGGCGGCGGCCCTGCTGGTGGCGCTGCCCTGGTTTTCCAACAAAGGCGCGCGCTTTTTGATGCCCTCGATGGCGCTGGCCGGACTGGCTCTCGGCGCCGCGCTGGCGGGTATGTGGCGCGGGCGCGCCGCGTGGGCCGCGGTGGCTCTGCAGGCCATCGTCTGCTGGCCGAACGCGCTCAATCTCTGGACGCCCGATTACACCTTTCGCCTGCACGATTTTCCGCTGGCCGCCGCCCTGCGCATCGAACCCGAGGCGGATTACCTGGCGCGCCATTCGCCGGAATACCCGGTCGCGCGAATGGTGGAAGAGCACACTCCGCGGGACGCGCGCATCTTCTCGCTCGCTCCAGTGGCCAGCGCATACCTGCCGCGCGCGGTGACGGTGAACTGGCAATCGGCCGAAGGCGATCGCATCGAAGACGCTCTCCACGGCGCCTTCTGGGCGAACGGCATGTATCAGCGCCGCGGCAGTTGGCCGGCCGAAGCGCTGCTCGGTATCCGCTTCCGCCTGCCCGCCTCGCACGAAGGCGAATGGGATGTCGCGGAGCTGGAGATTTACTCGAAGGGCAAACGCGTTCCGTCGGCCTCGGACTGGACCCTGAGCGCCCGGCCCAATCTTTGGGAGGCGCCGCTGGCCCTGGACCACAACTACGCCACTCACTGGCGCACCTGGCGGGATATCGAAGCCGGCATGGCTCTCGAGGTGGATTTTCAGATCCCCGTGATCGCCGATGCCGCCGCCCTGATCTCGGTCGGCCCGTGCGAAGGCGTGCCGCTGGAAATCTGGGTCAAGCAACTGAACAACGTATGGCGCCTGGCAGGGAAATCCCCGCCCACGCTGGCCAGTTCCGCGATGCCCCAGCGCCGGGACGTCACCGCGGTTCTGCGCAGCGCCGGCTACGGCTATCTTCTGGCCCAGCTCGGAGACGGCGGCGACGGCCCCATCGGCGCCGACATGCTGGCGCACCCGCTCGCTTGGGACCTGGATGTGGTCGCCAGAGCCGAATCGTCGATACTCTGCCGCATCCGGTAACCAGCGACGTGGCGCGGGCCGTCCTGCCTGCTGTGTCGAGATTGGTCTCGACATTTCTCCGATGTCTTCGATGCGCGATATGCTGCCGTTGGATCGGAGCGGCGCGGGGAAAAGCCGGCCCGCAACCCTGCCGAGATGTGTGCGGCGCAAATCGCACCTGTACAATGAAGGGAACCCATGCGACCGTCTTCAAGAATTCTCAGCGCAATTGTGATGGCCGCCGCCCTGGTTTCCCTGGCGGCGATTCTGGGCTCGCAACCGGCGCCGAAGGAACAGGTGGGGCCGCTCGCCCAAGGCGGCTTCCTGTTGAACAGCGGCTGGAAGCTCGACCCGGTGGGAAAGCAGGTGCCGCTCGATACGCTGCCGATGGCCACGGCGCTCTCGCCGGACGGCCGCTACCTGCTGGTGCTGCACTGCGGCTACCGGCCGCCATCGATTGCCGTGCTCGAGGCCGCCACCGGCGCCGTCGTCAGCACCACTCCGGTGCCCGACGCCTGGCTGGGGCTGGCCTTCGCGCCGCATAGCAACCGGCTCTATGTGGGCGGCGGCGCGCGCGCGGCGGTGTTCGAGTTCACCTTCGCCGATGGCAAGCTGGCGGCGGGGCGCACTTTCGAATTGGCCGAGCGAAGCCATACTTCCGAGGACTTTGTCGGCGACGTCGCGTTTTCGCCCGATGGCCGCCTGCTCTACGCGGCGGAGCTGAATCGCGATACCATCGCGGTGGTCAATCCTCAATCGGGCATGGTGATCGATCACATCCGCACCGGGAGAAGGCCGTATCGGATCCTGTTCCATCCCGACGGCAAATCGTTCTTCGTCACCCACTGGGCCGATGGCACGCTCGGCCACTACGACGTAGCGGGCGGCGGCCAGCTCGCGCGCGTCGCGATTGGCGCGCATCCCACCGACATGGTGTGGCGCGCCGGCGGCAACACGGAAGACGTAGAGGGCGAGCCCCGCTGGAAGGCGCGCATCTTCGTGGCGGCCACCAATACCAACAGCGTGTACGCGGTGGGCGTGAGCGAGAGCAAGGAGCTGAGCGTGGTCGAGAACATCAACGTCTCGATGACGCCGCGCCAGCCGCTCGGCATGTCGCCTTCCGGGTTGGGGTTGAGCGCCGACGGCCACCGCCTGTACGTCGCCTGCTCCGACGCCAACGCGGTCGCGGTGGTGGATCTCACCGGGGACCGCAGCTACGTCAGAGGGTTCATCCCCGCCGGCTGGTACCCCACGGCGGCGCGCGCGCTGCCATCTGGGACGCTGGTGGTGCTCAACGGAAAAGGCGTGCGCTCATACCCCAATCCGCACGGGCCCAATCCCGCGCGCCGGCCAGATCCGGTGCACGCCGGAACGGCCGCGGACGAGTACGTGGCGAACATCCAGACCGGCACGGCCTCGTGGATCCCTCCGTTCACCGAAGGCCAGCTCGAAAAGTGGACCGGGGCCGCGCTGGCCGATTCGCCCTACCGCGACAGCAAGCTGGATGAGTCGAGCCCCCTGCCGCACATCGAGCACGTCATCTACATCGTCAAGGAAAACCGCACCTACGACCAGGTGCTGGGTGACATGAAAGAGGGCAATGGCGATCCTTCGCTCGAGTTGTTCGACGAAAAGTCGACGCCCAACCTGCACAAGCTGGCGCGCGAGTTCGTGCTGCTCGACAATTTCTACGTCAACGCCGACGTCAGCGCCGACGGCCACAACTGGTCGACCGCGGCTATCGCTCCGGACTATGTGGTCAAGCTCTGGCCGAGCAACTACGCGCGCCGCCGCGAGGCATACGACTTCGAAGAGCAGGACCCCGCCTCGCTGCCGCCGGCCGGATACCTGTGGACCAACGCCAGCCTGGCCGGGCGCAGCATCCGCAATTTCGGCTACATGGTGGATGAGAAGAAGGGCGCGCCCATCGGCGCCGACCAGATCGCCGGAGTGCGCGACCCGGTGCTGGCCAAGGTGACCAACTGGAAGTATCAGGGGTTCGACCTGAGCACTCCCGACGTCGAGCGGGCGAAGGTTTTCCTCGAGGAGTTCGCCGGGTACGAGAAGAGCGGCAACATGCCGGAGCTGATCGTGATGCGCCTCCCCAACGATCACACCTCGGGGACCAAGCCCGGCGCGCTCGCTCCGCTTTCGATGGCCGCCGACAACGACTACGCGCTGGGCATGATCGCGGAGGCGGTGTCCAAATCCAAATTCTGGACCAGCACGGCGATTTTCGTGGTCGAGGACGATGCGCAGAACGGCCCGGACCACGTGGATTCGCACCGCTCGCCCGCCTTCGTGATTTCGTCCTACGTGAAGCGTCACCTGGTGGATAGCACCATGTACAACACCGCCTCCGTGTTGCGGACCATGGAGTTTCTGCTGGGGGTGAAGCCGATGACCCATTTCGATGCCGGCGCGCGGCCGATGACGTCGGTGTTTCAACCGCTGCCGGACGCGACTCCGTACACGGCCGAGAAGCCGCGTATTTCGCTCACCACCAGGAACCCCGCCAAAGGGCCGGGGGCCGAGGCCTCGCTTCACATGGATTTCGACGAGGCCGACCGGAACGACGACGACGAATTGAACGGCGTGCTGTGGCGGGCCATCCGCAGCAGCGATCCTCCGCCGCCGGCGCGGAGCTTTTTCGGAAAATAGAACGCGTGTAGCGGGCGCGCCACGCTGCGCGGCTCCGCATACGTTGTGGGGCAGGTTGGTGAACCTGCGCGCCGATTGCCAATCGGCGCAGCCGGGCGAAGGCCCGGCCTATTCTGACTTGGCTTGGGACTTTCGACAATGCCGCAAATCTATCTGTGCTTCCTCTGGCACATGCACCAGCCGTTTTATAAGGACCTGGCCTCGGGCGAATACAAGCTGCCCTGGACCCGCATGCACGCCCTCAAGGACTACTACGGCATGGCGCGCATCCTGGAGGAGTTTCCGCGCATCCACCAGACCTTCAACCTGGTGCCTTCGATGATGGCCCAGGTTGCCGAGTACGCCTCGGGCGCGGCCCGCGATCCCTTTTTCGAGACCGCCCTGAAGCCGGCCGAATCCCTCACCGACGCGGACCGCGCTTTCCTGTTGCGCCATTCCTTTTATTCCGATCCGCAGCACATGATCTATCGCTACCCGCGCTACGGCGAGTTGTTCGACGCCTGGCAATCGCAGAAGAAAGCCGGGGCGCGACCGATGTTCGGGCCGCAGGATTTTCGCGATCTGCAGATGTGGTCGCAACTGTCGTGGTTCGACGAGGAGTTTAAGGCGCACGACGAGGAAGTGCGCGACTGGCTGCGCCGCGGGCGCAACTTCACGCCCACCGACCAGGCCCGCATGGGAGCCAAGCAGCGCGAGATCGTGGCCCAGGTGGCGCCGGAGTACCGCAAGCTGGCGGCGTCGGGCCAAATCGAGATTTCGACCACCCCTTACTATCACCCCATTCTTCCGCTGGTGTGCGATTCCGCGATCGCCCAAGTCTCCCATCCCGGCGTGCCCTTGCCGCCGCGTTTCCGTTATCCGGGCGATGCGCGCAAGCAGCTCGAAATGGCGCGCGAGTTCACCGCGCAGACGTTCGGCGCCGCTCCGGCCGGGCTGTGGCCGTCGGAAGGTTCGGTCTCCGACGAGGCCTTCGCTATCGCCGCCGAGCTCGGCTACCGCTGGGCCGCCACCGATAGCGGCGTGCTCAACCGCACGCTGGGGCGCGGCGTGGGCGTGGACGGACTGTACCGGCCTTACCGCTGGCAGCAGGGCGGGCGCTCTCTGGACGTGATTTTCCGCGACCATTACCTGAGCGACCTGATTGGTTTCGTCTACTCGAAAATGGACGCAGCCGCGGCGGCCGACGACTTTCTGAAACGCATCTACGACAATTGCGCCGGCATTCTGGGCGCCGGCCGCGATGCACTGGTCCCCATTATTCTCGATGGCGAAAATGCCTGGGAGTATTACACCCGCAACGGGCGCCCGTTTCTGCGGGAGCTCTACCGGCGCATCCAGGATGACTTGCGCCTGAGCGCGGTGACCGTCGGCGAGGGCCTCGAGCGCATGACGCCGGAGCCGCTCGGCGGCATCTTCCCCGGCTCCTGGATCAACGCCAACTTCGACGTGTGGATCGGCGCCGAAGAGGACAACCAGGCCTGGACGCAATTGCTGCGCGCCCGCGAGACCTTCGATTCCGCGCCCGCGGTGAACGCCGACAAGCGGCGGATGGCGTATGAGGAATTGCTCATCGCCGAGGGCAGCGACTGGTGCTGGTGGTACGGGCCGGAGCACGATTCCGCCAACCGCCCGGAGTTCGACCAGCTCTACCGCAGCCACCTCGCCAACGTCTACCGCTTCCTGAACCTGACACCGCCCGAAGAGCTTTCGCGTCCCATCCTGCGCGTGACGCTGCCCGCCGTGCTGGTGGCGCCCTCGGGATCGATCCGGCCGGTCATCGATGGCGAGGTCACCTCCTATTTCGAATGGATGGGCGCCGGCGTCTACCACGTCGATGAGCGGTCGGGTTCCATGCACGGCAAGAAGTTCGTGGTGAAGGAAGTGTTCTTCGGCTCCGACGGCCAGAGCTTTTATCTGCGCATCGACGTGAATCCCGATTACGAGCGGGAACTGGGCGGCATGGAAGTGCGCTTCACCGGCCAGACGCTGGACGGCGCGCGCTCGAGCCAGGTCACCATCGGCTTCACCCACGGCGCCGCCAAGCCGGTGGAAATGAAGATGGCCGCTCCGGCGGAGGGCGCCGTCGAATGCGCGTTTGCCCGCGTGTTGGAAGTGCGGATCGCGCTCGAGTCCCTGGGAATCGCCGCCGGCCAGGGATTGCGCTTTCAATCCTCGCTGTGGGAAGGCGGCCTCCCCGTCGACGCCATCCCGCACCAGGGTTGGCTGGAGATGAAGAGCACCGACCCGGCCCGGTTCGAAGACTGGACTGGCTAACGTGGCGCAGTCGTGCGTGCCGGGTCGAGATTCGTCTCGACCTTTCCTGGCGCCGGTGACTTCATAACACATCGGCACGAATGCCGGCGCGGCACGCAGCCACGTTTACCCGATCGACGCCAGCGCCGGCGGCACCGCCGAAGCCTTGCCGCCGGCCCACTCGAGGAACAGCCGCATGCCTTGGTAGTCGCGGGCCCCCAGCCGGTGGACGATGTGGCGCGTGAGATAATTCCGCACCAGTTCCGGCGCGAAGCCGAGGCGCGCCGCCTCCGCCTCGACAATTTCGTCCATATGTTCCAACCCGAAATGGCAGGAGTCGCGAAAAGCCTCGGCGATCGCATCGGTCGCCACGCCCTTGCGCGCGGCCCACACCGCGAACACCATTGGGTAGCCGGTCATCTCCACCCAGTCCGCGCCCAGGTCTCTGACTTCGTACGGCAGATGGGCCGGGTCGATGCGTAAGGCGGGATCGCCGATGATGAGCGCGGCGTCGGCGGCGTCGAGCATCGCATTAAGATCCGGCGCGTGTGGCAACACTTCCGGCCGCGCGCCGTATTTGTGATCGAGGATAATGCGCGCCAGCTCCACCGAGGTGCGCGAGCTCGAGTCCGCGGCCAGCTTGCGCACTTCTCCCAGCGGCTTGGCGGACACCAGCAGAATGCTGCGCACCGGGCCATGGCAGGCGATTCCCGCGCCGGGGAGAATGTCCAGCTCCTGGCGGGTGAGCTCGAACGAAGGCACGATGCCGATGTCCGCCGCACCCGCGGCCAGCGCGTCGGCGCACCCGGAAGGCACGCGGAACTCCAGCTCGAACATCCCGCGCTGCCGCCCGTGCAGCATGCCCCAGACTAAAGGAGAAGTATTCAGGAAGCTGACCGCGCAAACCCGCGGCTTAGAGTAATTCGGCTGGCTCAATCTTCGAGTTTACCTTGGTGGGGCATGCTTTAGCTTGCCCGGACCACAGAGAATTACCGGCCCGGGCCGCCACGCGGATTACGCATTTTTCATCGAAAGCACTGGGGTGGTACGGTAACCTCGCCGCGTTTGCGTTAATCTAACAAAGCGGAAGGCTTCGCCGGCATCCACTCGATGCCGCCGGGCCGGGAGGTGCCTATGCCGCTGAAACCGATCGCCGTCATTCTTCTTTTGTGTGGCCTGCTGGCCAGCTTCCGGACCCTGCCGGCGCAGGAGCCGGTGGCGCCGCCGCCCGACCAGACGCTTACCGCCGATCAATTGCAGAATCTGGTGGCGCCCATCGCGCTGTACCCGGATCCGCTGCTCGGCCAGATCCTGGCGGCCTCCACTTATCCGCTGGAAGTGGTCGAAGCCTGGCAGTGGCTGCAAAAGAATCCCGATCTCACCGGCGCCGTGCTGACCTCCGCGGTCCAGCAGGAGAACTGGGATCCAAGCGTGCAAGCGCTGGTCGTGTTTCCCGACGTACTGAAACAGCTCAACGCCGATGTGAACTGGACCACCACCCTGGGCAACGCCTTTCTGGCGCAACAGCAGGACGTGATGGATGCGGTGCAAGCCCTGCGGCAGAAGGCGGAGCAGGCCGGCAAACTGGCCTCCACGCCGCAAGAGCAGGTGGCCGACGATCAGGGCATGATCGACATCAACCCGGTAGACCCGAACGCGATCTCCGTGCCGGAATACAATCCGGTCTGGATCTGGGGACCGGCGATGTACTACCCCTATCCGGGCTGGGATTGGCCGCCTTATCCCGTCGTGGTGGGTGGGGCGGGGTTTGGATTCTATCCGCCCATTTCGATGGGCTTCTACTTCGGCTACGGATGGAACGGCTGGGGCGGCTGGGGCTGGCACCCCGCCTGGGGAACCCACACCTTGATCGTCAACAACGCGTTTGTTCGTCGCTACAACTTCAACGAAGCCAGAGGGGTGAACCAGCGCGGCACCACGTCTTGGGCGCATGACCCGGGGCACCGAATGGGCGTCCCCTATGCCAATGCGGCGCTGCGCACCCAGTACCGGGCGAGTGTGAGGAGCAACCTGGCCGCGCCCGCCGAGCGCATGCCGGTCCAGCCTCGAAACTCGGGCGAGCCCACCGAGCGGATGGGCGACCGCGCCGTGCCGCAGAACGCTCCCGCCGCCAACCGAAGCGCGTTCAGCGGCTATGAAAACGGCAGCGCCGCGCAACAGCACAGCGACCACGGCTATTCCAGCCTCGGCCCGGCGCGCAGCAGCCAGCCGGCGCCGCGACCCGCACCGCAGCGTCCGGCCGAAAGGCCCTCGGCGCCAGCTTCGGACAAACGACGTTAGGAGGATCCAGACCACCCATGCGAATATTCACGTTTGCCGCTATCGTTCTGGGAGCTTGCCTTTCGATTCAGGCGGCTCCGCAGCCCAGCCAGCGCAGTTTCGCCACTCCGCAGGAGGCCGCCCACGCCCTGGCCGACGCGGCGGGAGCTAATGACACGGCGGCGCTGCTCAAGATCCTCGGACCGGACGGCAAGGATATCGTCTCCTCCGGCGATGCCAACGAGGACAAGGCCGGACGCGCCCAGTTTGCCCGCATGGCGGCGGAGAAACTGCAAATCCGCCAGGATCAGGCCGACCGCAATACCCTCCTCGCCGGAAGCCAGGAGTGGCCTTTTCCCGTGCCGCTGGTCCGCAAAGACGGCGTGTGGCGATTCGATTCGACGGCCGGCCGCGTCGAGGTGTTGGCGCGCCGCATCGGCCGCCATGAGCTGAATGCCATCGAGGTCTGCCGCGGCTACGTGGAAGCGCAGATGGAATATGCCACCCGTCACCACGAAGGCAACGGCGCCATGCAGTACGCGCAGACGATCTCGAGCTCCCCGGGCAAACAGGACGGTTTGTACTGGGAGGGCGACAGCGGCAACCTGGTTCCCAAGTCCTTCGCCGGCGCGGCTGCCGCCATGTTCGCCGAAGGCAAGAAGCCGGTTCCGTATCACGGTTATTACTTCCACATCCTGAAGGCGCAGGGGCCGGACGCCGATGGCGGCGCCGCGGATTACGTCGTGAAAGGGCAGATGATCGGCGGTTTCGCGCTGGTGGCCTTTCCGGCCGAATACGGCGTCTCCGGCATCCTGACTTTCATCGTCAACCAGCACGGCATCGTCTACGGCAAAGACCTGGGGCCGCCTACCATGACGCTCGCGCGGCGAATGACCGTCTTCAATCCCGACAAGACCTGGAAGCCCGCCCACCTCGAATAGGTGGGGCATCCTTTAGGTTGCCCGTTTTCACTCTTTTTTCACTTTTCGATGATGGGAGGGCAAGCTGAAGCATGCCCCACCCACCCCATAAGAAAATCCGATTCCCGGAATAGAAACTTCTGCTTTGGTGAACCCCACAACCGTAGTGGAGAATCAAGGGAGTGCCGTGTGTGCACTGTCCCCGAGATGAGACGCTTAACCCCGTTGTTTCTGTTTGCCTCCGTCTTCGCGCCTGGTTTGCTGGCGCAAGGCGCTTCGGACCTGAACGCCCGAATGTCCGCTGTAGAAGCTGCGGCCCAATCCGCGCAAAGCGCCGGCGATAACGCCTGGATGCTGATGGCCGCGGCCCTGGTGCTGCTGATGACCGGTCCGGGCCTGGCCTTGTTTTACGGCGGTCTGGTGCGCCGGAAAAACGTGCTGGGCACGATGATGCAGAGCTTCGTCCTGATGTGCGTGGTGACCGTCATCTGGGCCGTGGTTGGTTACAGCCTGGCCTTCGGTGGCAGCGGGTCCTTTATCGGGGACCTGCGGTTTGCCCTCCTGCGCCACGTCGGCGCCGCGCCCAACCCGGATTACGCGGGCACCATCCCGCAACAGACCTTCATGATTTACCAGTTGATGTTCGCCATCATCACCCCGGCGCTGATTTCCGGCGCCTTCGCCGAGCGCATGAAGTTCAGCGCCATGCTGCTGTTCACCACGCTCTGGTCGCTGATCGTCTATTTCCCCATGGCGCACATGGTGTGGGGCAAGGGCGGCCTGCTCAACGCCTTTCTTGGCGGCAAGTTTCCGTGCTTCGATTTTGCCGGCGGCACGGTGGTGCACATCACCTCCGGCGTTTCCGCGCTGGTGTGCGCGCTGTACCTCGGCAAGCGCCTCGATTTCCCCAGCCCCGAAATGAAACCGCACAGCATGGTATTGAGCTTCATCGGCGCCTGCCTGCTCTGGGTCGGTTGGTTCGGATTCAACGCCGGCAGCGCGCTGGCGGCGTCCAGCCTGGCCACCAGCGCCTTCGTGGCCACCCATTTCGGCGCTGCGGCCGCCGCGCTTTCCTGGATGCTCGCGGAGTGGATTCACTCCGGCAAGCCGAGCGTGCTGGGCGGCATCTCGGGCGCCGTGGCGGGACTGGTGGCGATTACCCCGGCTTCCGGTTTCGTCCAGCCGTTTCCCGCGCTGGCCATCGGTTTCGCGGCCGGCATAGTCTGCTACTTCATGGTGGTCAAGGTAAAGAATATGTTCGGCTACGACGATGCGCTGGACGCCTTCGGCGTGCACGGCGCGGGCGGCACGCTGGGCGCAATTCTCACCGGCGTTTTCGCCACCAGCGCCATCAACAGCGGTCTCAAGGATTCCGCCGGCCACGTTCTGCCGCTCGGTTGGGTGGATGGCAAGGCCTCGCAGGTGGTCAACCAGATGATAGGATGCGGTATAGCGTGGGCCATCGCCATTGTGGGTACGCTCGTGATTCTGAAAGTGTGCGACGTTCTGATCGGCTTGCGCGTGTCGCCGGAGCAGGAGATGGAAGGTTTGGACGTCTCCCAGCACGGTGAAGAAGGGTATATCTTCGAATCGTAAAGTCCCAGGAGACTCATTCCATGAAGAAGATCGA
>Ga0181521_10000825_pt1 | contig 38451 bp, 31 predicted proteins | sample PEATcosm2014_Bin_32_FD_119764 | JGI IMG/M metagenome (GOLD analysis project Ga0181521, IMG submission 119764) | Peatland microbial communities from MTU Mesocosm Facility, Houghton, MI, USA - PEATcosm2014_Bin02_60_metaG | ecosystem: Environmental > Terrestrial > Soil > Wetlands > Peat | place...
ATTCAGCAATCAGCACTCAGCAATCAGCCAAAAACTTGGGTTTGCTAAGTGCTGAGTGCTGAATGCTGTTGTAGTATTGAGGCTTCCAGCCATGGCGCTTCCCGCCTCCATCAACGCCCATACAGCGGTTCAGCATGAAATCGTACGGCTGGCCGGTCTGCGGGATGTCCACCTTGCCATGGAGTGGTTCCGCTCCCACGAGCCCGAGCTGCGCGACTGGCAACTGGAAGTGGCCGCCATTCCCGCGCCGCCATTCGGAGAGGGCCCGCGCGCGGAGTGGCTGCGCTCCAGATTCGGCGAATTGGGGCTGGAAGACGTCCAGGTAGATGCTGTGGGCAATGTGCTGGGCGCGCTCCCCGGCTCCGAAGCAGAAGAAAAGCTGATCGCGGTCACCGCGCACATCGACACGGTGTTCGCCGCCGGCACGCCCCTAAACGTTCGCCGCGAAGGCGACCGCCTGCACGGCGCCGGCATCTCCGACAACGGCGCGGGTATCGTCGGGCTTCTGGCGCTGGCTTCGGCCTTGCGTTCGGCACAGGTACGCCATTCCGCCGGCCTCCTGTTCATCGGCAACGTCGGCGAGGAAGGCGAGGGCGACCTGCGCGGCATGCGGCACATCTTTTGCGAATCTTCCTGGAAGGACCGCATCGGACCTGTGGTCGTGCTCGACGGCGCGGCCACCGATACCGTTGTGACTCAGGCGCTGGGCAGCCGGCGCTTCCAGGTCACCATCACCGGCCCCGGCGGACATTCCTGGAGCGACTTCGGAGCTCCCAACCCGATCGTGGTGCTGGCGCGCGCCATCTCCCGCTTCAGCCGCACCGAGCTGCCGGTCGAGCCCAAGATCAGCGCCAACGTAGGCGTGATCGGCGGCGGCACTTCGGTGAATTCCATCCCGGAATCGGCGAGCATGCGGGTGGACATCCGCTCGGCTTCACCGGAGGAGATGGACCGGGTGGAACGTGCGCTGCGGGAAGCAGTGGCCGAGGCGGCAGCGGAATATCCCAAGCGCGCGCGCAACGGCAGCAAGGGGATCGGCTATGAGATTCAGCTCATCGGCTGCCGTCCAGCGGCGGAGCTGGACCCCAACGCACGCATCCTGCACGTGATCCGCGCCGTGGACGCCCATCTCGGCAACCGCGCCCGGCCTCATCGCGCATCCACCGACGCCAACATCCCGCTGTCGCTGGGGCGGGAGGCCATCTCCATCGGCGCCGGCGGCAGCGGCGGCGGCGCCCACACCTTGCAGGAATGGTACGACCCCGCCGAGCGCGACTTGGGATTGAAGCGCGTGCTGCTGGCCGTGCTGGCGCTCGCTGGCGTGAGATGAAAAGGCCTTTTGCCACGGATTTGCACGGATGGGCACGGATCTTTCTTTGTATCTTCCTCGTGGGAATTACTGCTCAGTCTGGCTCAACGAAAGTGACCGATGACTCTCCTGACGCGATCTTCGTTCACGGTGATGTGCTGCCGGGCACAATTGCCGCAATAGAGTTTTACGGCAAACTATCGCTTCGCTCGGCCAAACAGATGCATCGCGTCCAAGCCATCGCCGTGCGCGGCGGCCGCATCATGGCCGTCGGCTCTGATGCGGAGATCGAGAAGCTCAAGGGAAAGCGCACGCAAGTCGTGGACCTCGGCGGGAGTTTCGTCGTGCCGGGGTTCAATGACGCCCACGTCCACCTGGCTAACGCCGGCTTCGAGAAGCTTTACGTCAACCTGACTGGCGTGCGCTCGCTGGCCGAGATGCAGGAACGCATCGCCGCGCGCGTCAAAACCACGCCCGCGGGAGAATGGATCACCGGACGCGGCTGGGACCATACGCTCTGGCCGGGACAGAAGCTGCCCAATCGCCAGGACTTAGACCAGGTTACGGGCGATCATCCGGCAATCTTCACCCGCGTGGACGGCCACATCTCGGTGGCGAATTCGGCGGCGCTGAAGTTCGCCGGCATCACCGCGTCCACTCCCGACCCCACTGGCGCCAAGATCGATCGCGACGCGCAGGGAGAGCCCACCGGCATTCTGCGGGAAACGGTGAAAGACGATCTGCTCGCCAGAATCCCTCCGCCCTCGCCGGCGGGACGCCGCCGCGCGCTGGAGCTTGCCCTCGCAGATGCCGCGCACTCGGGCATCACCTCGGCGCAGGATAATTCCCAGTGGGAAGATTCCCTGATCTATGAGGACCTGGAGCGGGAAGGCAAGCTCACGCTGCGCATCGCCGAATGGCTGCCGTTCAACGCGTCTTTGGAGTTGCTTCAGACGCACCGCTCTCATCATCCGCAGGACGACAAACTGCTCCACACCACCATGCTGAAGGGCTTCATGGACGGGTCGCTCGGGTCCCGCACCGCCGCCATGCTGGCGCCCTACGCAGACGATCCCGGCAACACCGGCCTTGCGCGATACGACCAGGCAAAGCTGAACCAGATGGCAGTCGAGCGGGTGCGGGCCGGCTTCCAGCTTGGCTTTCATGCTATCGGAGACCGTGCGGTCGAGATGGCGCTCGATGCTTTCGCCGAGGCCGAGCGTGACGCGCGCGAACGCGGTGCGGTCCCCGCCCAGGGCTTCCGCTTCCGCGTCGAGCACGCGCAGATCACCACGCCCGAGCAGGTAAAACGCTTCAGGGAACTGGGGGTGATCGCCTCCATGCAGCCCAACCACCTTTTGACCGACATGCGGTGGGTGGAAGCACGCCTGGGCAAAGAACGACTTGCTCATTCCTATGCTTGGAAGGAATTCCTGGACGCCGGTGTTCCGCTCGCCTTCGGGACTGACTATCCGGTCGAGCCGATCACGCCGTTCCGCGGCCTGTACGCGGCGGTGACGCGCCGCAGCGAAGACGGCAAACAGGAATATTTTCCTGCTGAGATGCTGACCATCGAGCAGGCCATTGCCGCCTACACCACGGGTTCGGCGTACGCGGAGTTCGCCGAGCGCGACAAGGGACTGCTCCAGCCCGGCATGCTGGCCGATTTCGTGGTGCTCGACCGGGACATCACCCGCGTCGAACCGGCCGCAATTCTCAAGACACAAGTGCTGCGGACCGTCGTGGGAGGCAGGACCGTTTATGAATCGGGTGATCGGGTCATCGGCTCATCGGGTCATTGATTCGCGAGGCCATCGCGCCTCCACAATCACCCGATCACCCGATGACCCGATGTCCCGATCGATCCGTACCCAGACTGCGCCTCTGCTAATCTAACCACCCCGTGTCCAGATCGCTCAAAGCCCATCTGCTGCTGGTGCTGGTGACGTTCGTCTGGGGGGTGACCTTCGTCCAGATCAAGGACGCGCTCAACGACGTCTCGCCGCTGCTGTTCAACGCGGTGCGCATGGCCGTGGCGGCTCTGGCCCTGCTGCTGATCTTCCGCCGGCACCTGCGCATGACCGCCGCCGCGCTGCGCACCGGCCTCTGGATGGGAACGCTGCTGTGGATGGGTTACGAATTCCAGACCACCGGCCTGGTTTACACCACGCCCTCCAAGTCGGCGTTCCTCACCGGAGTGTCGGTGGTGCTGGTACCGCTTTTTCTGGCCCTGATCTGGCGCCGGCACATCAACCGCTGGACCGCGCTCGGCGTGCTGGCCGCCTTGATCGGCCTGTACCTGCTCACCGTCCCCAACGCCGGCTCCGGCAGCCTGTTCTCAGGAATCAACAAGGGCGACGCGCTCACCCTGGGCTGCGCCGTGGCCTTCGGCTTCCAAATCATCTTTATGGGCCGCGCGATGCGCTCGCATCCCTTCGAGCAGATCGCGACCTTGCAGGCCTGCGTCGCGGCGGTGCTGATGGCGCTCAGCGTTCCGCTGCTGGAGAAGCCGCACGTGGTCTGGTCGCCACGGGTGGTGATCGCGATCCTGGTGACCGGTCTGCTGGCCACGGCTGCCGCCTTCACCATCCAGGCCTGGGCCCAGCAGTTCACCCCACCCACCCACACCGCGCTGATCTTCGTCCTCGAGCCGGTATTCGCCTGGGCCAGCTCCTATCTGCTGTTGGGAGAGCGCCTGGGGAGACGCGCCGGCCTGGGCGCGATCCTGATCGTTGCCGGGGTACTGCTGTCGGAACTGAAGGGTAGCGCCAGCCAGCCCAGCGCAGAACTAGGTAACGGGGCGGGAGCGGCGATTGGCAGAAAAGAAGCTGGGTAACACTTTGCCGTGAGTTGCATCTAATGTTACTGGTACTTCTGTACATGTCCATTCCAGGGAAACACCACCCTGCAAGGTATAATCGGATTCCGCCGGAGGGAAAGTAATGCATCCGCGTGTAAACGGTCTTGTAGACAAATTGAAGAGTCGTCGCCTGAGCTCAACTTTGTTGGTGGTGCTGACGCTGGCGGTTGGCATCTTGATTGGCAGCGTCATCTCCATTGGGGTGAAGGGGAAAGAAGCGCAGAAGCCAGGGGAGTCGGCTACACCCTTGGCGGTGCCGCCGCTGCAGCAGGGTTCCACCTCCGCCTTTGCCCAGATCGCCAAGCAGATCGAGCCCTCGGTGGTGAACATCAACACCGAGTCCCAGGTCAAGCCGCGGAAGCGGCGCGGGCTGCCCCAGGGACACCCGGGCGGGCAGGGCAACGATCAGGACAATCCCTTCCAGGATTTCTTCGACCGCTTCTTCGGCGGAGACCAGGGGGACGCTCCTGAGGGTTCGCGTGAGCGTTCGCTGGGCTCGGGGGTAATCGCCGATCCCAAGGGATTCATCGTGACCAATGAGCACGTGGTAGAGAAGGCCGACCGCATCCGCGTGCAGCTCAAAAGCGATCCTCCGGGCGTATTGCACGACGCCAAGGTGGTCGGCTCCGACAAAGAGACCGACCTGGCCGTGATCAAAATCGACGTCAGCCAGCCTCTGCCCGCCGCCAAGTTCGGCAATTCCGAAGGCATGCAGGTAGGAGACTGGGTCCTGGCCGTGGGCAGTCCCTTCGGACTGGAAGAGACAGTCACCGCCGGCATCGTCTCCGCCAAGGGACGCAACATCGTGCCCCAGCGCCAGTTCCAGTCCTTCATCCAGACCGACGCCGCCATCAATCCCGGCAACTCTGGCGGGCCGCTGGTCAACATGGCCGGCGAGGTAATTGGCATCAATACCGCCATCTTCACGCAGTCCCAGGGATACCAGGGCGTCGGCTTCGCCCTGCCCTCCAACACCGTGGTTAAGGTTTACAACCAGTTGACCAGCTCCGATCACAAGGTGGTGCGGGGCTCCATTGGCGTGCTGTTCAACGCCGAACCCAACCCAGCCCTGGCGCGCGTGTACGGAGTGCAAGGCGGCGTGATCATCGCGGAAGTCACCCCCGGCGGCCCGGCGGAGAAGGCCGGCCTGAAGGTGGGTGATGCCATCACCGCCGTGGACGGCAAGTCGGTGCAGAACGGCGACGAGCTGGTGGCCGATATCTCCGGCCAGCGCCCCGGCAGCCAACACACCCTGACTTACTTCCGCAACGGCAAGGAAGGCAAAGCCACCGTGACCATCGCCGACCGCGCCAAGCTCTTCGCCGCGCGCACCGGTGAGGACGAGGGCGGAGGCGAAGAGGAGCAGCCGCAGGAGAGCAAGATGGGGCTGAGCGTGCACGCCATCACTCCCGACCTGGCTGACCGGCTGGGCATTCCTGCCGGCAAAGGGGTGATCGTGCAGGACGTCCGGGCGGGCTCTTTCGGCGAGGACGTGGGCCTGAGCCGCACCGATGTTATTCTTGAAGTTAATAAACAGGCGGTGAATAACGAGGACGACTTCAAGAAGGTGCAATCCCAGCTCAAGAGCGGCCAAGATGTGGTCTTTCTGGTGCGCCAGGGGCGGGGTCGGAACGCGGGTACTATCTTCCTGGCCGGTACCCTTCCGTAACCCTCCGGGGTCGATTTTTAGGCTGGCGCTGCGGCATCAAAATGGCTATTATGCCGCAGCGCTGGACTCCAGCCCGTGGAATCCAGTGTTGACAACGCCACTAATGCGGTGAGAGGGTCGCGCGCACTTCGTCGGCCTCTCTTGAGGTGTCTATTGAGGAACCACATAGTTTTCCACAAGCCGCTGGCCTGCGTCGGCATCCTGCTTCTGGGTGCTGGCTTTGCTGGCGCCACAACCCGCCCCGCTCAGCCTAAGACCACATCCCAACGGAAGTCATCTGCGGTTTGGTCGCGCAGGCAAAGCGCCCATCTGGCCACGGTTTCCGCCAAGTCTGCCAAGAAAACCAAGAAGGTCAAGGGACAGCAGGCGATCGATGGCGACCGCGCCCGCCAGATCCAGACTGCCCTGACCCGCGAAGGCTACATGAAGGGCGAGACCAGCGGCGTCTGGGACCAGCCGACCAGGGACGCCATGACCCGCTACCAAGCCGACCGCGGCTGGCAGACCAAGACGCTTCCCGATTCGCGGGCGCTGATCCAGCTCGGGCTGGGGCCGAGCCACCAGGACGCCATCAACGCGTCTGCAGTGTCGGCCAACCTGCCGCCACAGGGGCAGCCGGTCAAAAACTCTGCTGTGTCAGAGAACCGGCAGTAACCGCTTCATGGTTACCAACGCGGCCTGCGGGCCGCGTTTTTTGTCTATGCCGATTGCTGGTTAGCTGGGCGGAGCGGCGATGCCCAGGAAAACCAGAACGGCACGATTCAGCCGCACCATGTCCTCGTCCGCCAGCCGGCCGACGCGCGCGCCGACCTTCGCTTTCCCAACCGTTGTGATCTTGTCCACCATCAATCGGCAGACAGTGCGCAGACCGTTGCCCGGGCTTGGTTCGATGGGCAGCCGAAACAGAGGAGCATCGGTTGGGTCGGTCGTGAATGCGCACACCGTGAGCGAATCCGTCATGTCGAAACGGTCGTCTTGAAAAATCACAACCGGACGGGGTTTTCCCGCGTAGTCCTTGCCGCCGGCAACAGTCCAAATCTCGCCGCGCTTCACTTTCTGTGCCAATCAGGCGCCCCAATCCGAGACAGCGTTGATAAAGTCCTGGTCCTGCTTGGCGTGAGGACTCTTGGCGACGGCGAGGGACTGCCGGTGCGCCTCGGTCACAAAAGCTGGCGACCGCATGTCGGGTACCCAAATCTGGATGGGCCGCAAGCCCTGTCGGCGCAGCCGCTTGCGGTGCGCTCTGACCTTATCCCGCGACGACTTGGATGGAGTTCGCGCTCCCATCTCCACCTCCGCGACTGGTTACATGTAACCTACCACAACTTCCAGCTCAGTGGAAGATTCCCTTGCGGATGAGAAGAGACCACAGAAGCGGGCCACCAGCCGGGCGTCAAGCATGAGGACGGAACCGGCAACTATCGTGGATGTGGAGGGCATCCAACTATTTGGAGTGTGAAATCTCCCGCCCAGTTCGAAGCCAAGGTGATCGCAATATGAACAAGAGCCTTTTCATAATCGGCACAATACTCGCTTTGGTTCTCTGCGCGTCCGTCACCAAGAACGTTGTGGCTGGGGAAACTCCGGCTACAACAGGGGTGCCGGCACACATGCTGGCAACGGTGGAAGCTCGTCATGGTTCCAACGTCCCGGTCATTAACCGCGAAGATGTGATGGTTTACGAAGGGCGTGACCGCGACCGAGTGATCGATTGGGTTCCCGCCCAGGGAGACCATGCCGCGCTCGAACTCTTCGTTCTGCTCGACGATGGGTCGAATATCAGTCTCGGTGCACAACTGGAAGACGTTCGCCAGTTCATCCTCTCCCAGCCGGCATCAACCAAGGTGGGAATCGCCTACATGCAAAACGGCAGCGCACGCATAGAGCAGAACCTAACCAGCGATCCAGCTCTAGCTGCGAAAGCCCTGCGCCTTCCCATGGGAATTGGCGGCATCAACGCCAGTCCATATTTTTCTCTGAGCGATCTGGTCAAACACTGGCCGGACACTGGCGCCCGTCGGGAGGTGCTCATGGTTTCCGACGGAATTGACCGTTACTACGGAGTTGGCGATCTGTCAGATCCATATCTCGCCGCGGCAATCGAAGATGCTCAGCGCGCCGGCGTCGTCGTTCTTGTGATTTATACACCCGGTGTAGGCCACTACGGTCATAGTTACTGGCGGACGTACTGGGGCCAGATTTACCTCGCCAAGGTGGCAGAGGAGACCGGAGGTGAATCGTATTACATTGGCTTCAATGGCCCGCCGGTAAGCTTCATTCCCTACCTGGACGATTTGTCGCATCGGGTGACCCGCCAATATCTCCTGACATTTGCCGCCAAACCGCAGAAGAAAGCAGGATTGCAGCGAGTCAAGCTCACGACCGAAGTACCCAATGCGGAACTGGTTTCGGCGAACAGAGTGTACGTCCCGGCCGCGATACCCTAAAGATTATCGCGCCTTTTCGTGGCCCTCTGCCCGATGACGGGTCACGTCTACGATGGGGGTCGGGCTAACTCCTCCGCCTTTGCGGCCACTTGTGGAATGATAGCCGGGGCTGGGTTGGCAAGCCCGATTATCTCGGAGCAGAGGCGGTCGAGGGACGGGGAGCGTTTCCCATCCTTCCAAGCGTAGGCAAGCGTAGTGGCAATGCCCAGGCTGTTCTTCTGAAGGCCGCCGGGTTGGCCGTAGTCGGCGTCAGCAGCTTCCTTGCAACGGAGCCACGCTTCTTCGCCAACTTCGCTCTCAACAACGGCTCCGATGTCGGAGCTCCACATCACCGCCTTCATTCCCCAAAAGGTAGCCCTCGGCAATGGATCGGGGTCCGCCGCACCGGCCAGTTTGAGCAGTGCTGTGTTGTCTCTCACATGCTTCTGTCGGCTGCCACTCCTGTCCGGTTTGTCGGCGTCGGAATCGAAGACAAAGTAGGTGGGGATGTTCATGCGCTGAGCTAGTAGCACAGCAGGGATCATGTGACTCTTTCCACCAGTAGCGACAAGATGGCAGCCGCGACGCCGATACTCTTCCCACCTGTCTGTTAAGTGTAGGTAGGTAGTAATGTAGGCGACATCTTCCAGGCCCTCAACCAGAATCAAAAAGCTTGCAAAGAACATCTCGTTGAGTTGTGGCTGAAGCTCCTGATGAACTTTAGCAAGGACGCCTTCCGGCTTTCTTGGGTTCTCTCCGGTAATCTTGGCCCAGTCCTTAACGAGATCCCCGTAGGATGAGTGGGAAACCTGTGTCTCACAGTGCGGAAGGTCTTTACGTACCATTCTGACGTCCTCAAAGCCCTCCCCCGAAACGAAGTAGGGGCTGTGGGTACACACGACTACCTGTGAGTCCGCCCCGCCAAGTTTCTTGAAAACTTCTGCGAGGTGCTTCGCCTGAGGAGGGTGCTGGTACAATTCCGGCTCTTCACAGGCGAGGATTAAGCGGGGTATTGATCCAGATGCGGGGGTGGCGGCGAGTTCCTGTAGCAGGGCCAGCAGGTAGGATCGACGCAGCCCGTGCCCGAACCTGCAGAGGTCACCGGTGAAGTCATGCTCTCCGGCGACCACCTGCGCAAATGGTTCCCTAATGTCAACTGATTTGTCTGGGTCGCTATGCCACTCCACGCTTATGGACGCATCGGGGTGCGCCCATTCCGCAATGCGGTTCTGGAGCGATTTCGAAAGGTCGTTTAGAGCCCCTTGATTCTGTTCCAAGAGTTGCTCGTAATCCTCAAGGGCATTTGCGCGGATCTCACCAAGTGTTTCTTCGAACCTTGTTTTTAACCGTACCGTACGGGCAAGGAGCTTGCCGAGTGCAGTGTTTCTGGCCTCGGCCCGCTCTGTTGTAGCGTCTTTCACGGCGGGAACGTATACCCACTGAACGTACTTTGCGAGTCGATTCGCGCCCTGTCCAGCGTCAACTATTCTTTCCGGTAAACGACGATTATTTTTCCCGACCGCTGTCGTTGTAGATCGTAGCCGTCGAGGCTACTATTGGGCCTTCTTGCTGTCGAGGACTTCCCGCAGCTTGCGCATCAGGGATTCGGTGGTGAAAGGCTTTTGCAGGAAGGCGGTGCCGGGCTCGAGCACCCCGTGGTGGACGATGGCTTCGTCGCTGTAGCCGGACATGTAGAGCACTTTCATCTCGCGCCGCAGCGGGGAAAGGCGCTGCACCAGTTCGCGGCCGCTCATCTGGGCCAGCACCACGTCGCTGAGCACCAGGTGGATGGGTCCGGAATAGCGTTCGCACAAGAGCAGCGCGTCCTCCCCGTGTTCGGCCTCGAGCACGGTGTAGCCGTGGCGCTGGAGAAGCTGGCGGGTCAGCCCGCGGACTCCCTCTTCGTCCTCGACCAGCAGGATGGTTTCCGTGCCTCTCAGTCCGGATGACGCCTGGATGCGTGCCTGTTCGCGCTCCGCCATTTCATCGACGCGCGGCAGGTAGATCTTGAAGCTGGTGCCCATCCCCAGCTCGCTGTAGGGCCAGATGTAGCCGCCACTCTGCTTGACGATGCCGTACACGGTGGAGAGTCCCAGCCCCGTGCCCTTGCCTTGTTCCTTGGTGGTGAAAAAAGGTTCGAAGACGTGGGAAAGGGTTTCGGCATCCATGCCGCAGCCGGTGTCGGAGATGGCCAGCATCACGTAGGAGCCCGGTATGACCACGGCATGCTCGCGCGTGTAGGCCTGGTCGAGTTCGAGGTTGGCGGTTTCGAGGGTGAGCTTGCCGCCCTTGGGCATGGCGTCGCGGGCGTTGACCGCCAGGTTCATGATGACCTGCTCGATCTGTCCGGGATCGGCCTTGACCGAGCCCAGGCCGCTGTCGAGCTTGGTGGACAGTTCGATGTCCTCACCCAGCAGCCGGAGCATGAGCTTGTTCATGTCCTCGACCAGGAAATTGAGGTTGACCACCCTGGGGGCCAGCACCTGGCGGCGGCTAAAGGCCAGCAGTTGCCGTGTGAGGGCAGCGGCGCGGTCGGCCGCCTTTTGCACCTCTTCCATCTCGGTGCGCATGGGGTCGGAGGGCTTCAGGTCCTCCAGCATGAGCTCGGTGTAGCCCTTGATCACGGTAAGCAGGTTGTTGAAGTCGTGGGCCACGCCGCCGGCCAGGCGTCCGACGGCTTCCATTTTCTGCGATTGCCAAAGCTGCTTTTCCGAGTGCCGCAGGGCGTTCTCGGAGCGCTTGTGCTCGATGGCCGTGGCCACATGCTGGCCGACGAAGTTGAGGATCTCCAGGTCGCGCGCGCCGTAACGGACATTTTCGGAGTAGCTCTGCACCACCAGCACTCCGAAGGACTTGCTGCCCTTCTTCATGGGCACGCCCAGCCAGTCCACCGACGGAGTGCCGATCTCCTCGATTTCTCCGGAGCGCACCAACTCCTGGAAACGCTCCGCCGGCGCCAACTGCGGCTCGCCGCTGCGCATCACGTACTCGGTTATCCGCTTCCGCAGCGGCCGGGGAGAAGGCGCGGGGTCGCGCTCGTCCATGAAATAAGGGAAGCTGAGCAGGCCCGTGTCCTCGTCGTACAGGGCGACGTAGAAGTTGCGGGCGTCCATCAGTTCGCCCACGATGCTGTGGATGGCCGCGTAAAACATTTCCAGGTCGGTGGCCGCGCTGGTCTGGTCGGCGATGCGGTACAGCGCCGCCTGCAGTTCCTCGGCGCGCTTGCGCTCGGTGATGTCCACGGCGGTGGCCAGGGTGGCGGTCTTGCCTTCAAACTGAATGGAGGTGAGGTTGAAATCCAGCCAGCGGACTTCTTCGCTCTTGGTGACGATCTTCAACTCGTAGCGCGAGGGCAGCGCCTCGCCGCGGTGGCGGGCTTCTCCGCGCCGGCGCATTTCTTCGCGGGAATCGGGGTGCGCCAGCAGCAGCGGGTTCATGCGCATGAGCTCGGCCCGGCCGTAGCCCAGCATCTTTTCGCCGGCCCGGTTCACGTAGAGGAAGCGGGTGCTGTCGTGGATGCAGATAGTGGTAGCAGCGGTTTCCGCCACCGCCCGGAACTTGCTTTCGCTCTCGATGAGCGCGCGTTCGGCCCGCTTGCTCTGGGTGATGTCGCGGTAAATCAAATAGAGCGCCACCGGGCTGCCGCTGACCTTAATGGGCGTCCCCAGGATCGAGACTGCCACCGGCGAGCCGTCGCGGCGGCAGCGGATGGTCTCCACGTTGATGGTCTGGCCCCGGTCCAGAGCGCTGCGGATGAAATTGGATTCCTTGTCGCGTTCGGCGGGGACCAGGATCTCCAGCCGCTGGCCGACGATCTCCTCGGGTGGGTAGCCGAACATGCGGGTGAATTCGCGGTTGACGCGCAGCACGTTGTACTGGTTGTCCAGCACCGCGATGCCTTCCGGCGCGCTTTCGATCAACTGCTCGAGGTAGGCCGACTGCACCTGCAGGGTGTCCTCGGCCTGCTTGCGCTCGGTGACGTCGTGGACGATGCTGAGATGGGCATCGCGGCCCTGGTAGCGCACGTTGGTGGTGCGGGCTTCCACCGCCATCCGCCGGCCTTCCTTGGTGACGTGGGTGTAGGTGCGATGCCCCCACTTCTTGTCCCGCAGCCGGCGCAGCGCCAGTTCGCGCTCTTCCGGGGGATGCAGCAGAACGGGCGTCATGGAGAGCAGTTCTTCGCGGCTGTAGCCGTAGGCCTGGCAGGTGGCGTCGTTGCAATCGAGAAAACGCAAGGTCTCGGCGTCGATGACGAACACGGCGTCCGCCATGCGGTTGAACAGACCGCGATAGAGCGCCTCGGCTTCCTGGACGCTGGGCGCGCCGGGCGCAGAGCCGTTCTTGCCGTTCGCGGGAGACACCCGTGGCTTTCGCTCGCTCGGCTTGCGCGTGCTTGGTGTGGAATGGGATTTGGGCTTCGCTGCGCCACCTCCCCGCAAAGGCCGCGGTTGATATGATTATTCCAGTTGCGTGCCTCGGGAGGCAGTGCAAATCTATGCTCCCGTGCCCATTCGGACAGGTCCGAAATGGGCATAGGGACATCTCAGGTACAGGCTTCGGTCAGCATCGTACCTACTTCTTTTTCGAAGCCGAAGGCAGCGCGCAGCTCGCCCCTGGCATGCCGGATTTCGCGAAGTAGGCGTCCATGGCGGTGCCGGCTCGGGCCATCTCGGCGGACGGCATCTGGCGCTGGCACTCTTCGAACAGCTCACGTTCTTCGGTGCGGATGTGCTGGGCCAGCGTTTCGACGAAGGTTTTGAGAGCCGCGGCGTCCAGGTGCCGCGCTGTAGCGCGCGCGAAGAAGCCGCGCAGCGTCCCATGTTCGTAGAGCAGTTGCTTCACCAGCGGCCGGAGAGAAGCGTACTTCTCCGCTGCCGGGAACAGGATTTTCTCCTCAGCTTCAAAGTGAAAGCAGATCTCGCTTTCCCAGATGCCCGCGATTTCTTCCTGCCAGGCGTTGAGGTCGGCATCGCCTTTGGCCAGCGCGCGGTCGAGGCGCACGCACATCGCCAGCGCGTGCTGGTGCTGATGCGAAAGCGGGATGAGGTTCTTGTCGCGCAGCATGCTGCCATTATCCGCCTCGCCGGCCGGTTTGACACCCGGAGTACACTGCACGGCAAACGATGCCAACCCTCGACCGCCTGCTGGCCCGGCTGGAGCAGGAGAAAACCAACTTCTCTCGCGGGAATGCCGCGCAGATTCTGCGCCGGCTGGCCACGCTCGACCGGCGCCAGTTCCGCGATCCTCAAACCCTGATCCGGTTCCACGACGCGCTGTTGTTCCTTCGTGCCTACCCGCACAATGCCGCCGTGCTGGGCCAAGCCGGGCGTTTGCTCGATACGTTCGTCGAACGCGTCCAGCGCCTGCGGGCAGCGGGCGCGGACATGGAGGTGTTCGAGCCCGAGCAGGTCTCCGGCATTGCTGGCACCTCCATGCAGGACACGTGGAGCTACGACGTCATCCGCTGGCTGGCGCGGCGCTTCCCGCGCAGTGTTTCGATCGACTGGACGGATTACGATCAGGAAGGCCGTCTGGCGGCGACGCTGCCGCGATTCATTCCCTTGCTGGCGGACGATGCCGACGTCGAAGCGGACGTTCCTTTCCGCGAGTGGCTGCAGGCCGCAGCCGGCCGCCGCGACGCTCTGCTGTGGCTGCTGGAACGGTTCGAGCGACTGCCGATTTCCGGACGCGAGAAGGCCGAACTCTACAACTCGCTTGGGCTGACGACCAAATGGGAAATCGGCAACCTGCGCGCCAGCCGCACCCGCAACTGGCGGCCGGTCCGGCAAGTGTTCTGCCACAATGCCCCGCTGATCCGGCGCAACGAGGTCTCGCTGGCCAAAGAATTGGCTTCGCCGCTGCCGCTCCGGAGGCTCTCGCGGCGCGAGGGCGAGGCGGTGATGGATCTCATCCGCGAGATCATGCTGGTGCGCTACCGCGAGCTTTACGGCACCACTCTCGGCGACCCGGCCAGCGTGGTGGAAGCCCGCCCCGGGCGCGGCACGCAGATCTTTCTGTGGGGCCTGCCTCGCGGGCGGAGGCTCCCGTTGCGCGCCTACCTCGCGGGTTTCACGCTGAAGAACGGAGTGCCCATCAACTACATCGAGGGCATCTCGCTGTTCGAGTGGATGGAGGTGGGCTTCAACACGTTCTACGCCTATCGTGACGGCGAGTCGGCCTGGCATTACGCGCAGGCGCTGCGGCTGCTGAGCCAACTCCACCGGGTCCGCTGCATTTCCGTCTATCCCTACCAGCTCGGAGACCAGAACGAAGAAGCCATCGCCTCGGGCGCGTTCTGGTTCTATCGCAAGCTGGGATTCCGTCCGGGACGGCCCGAGGTGCGCCGGCTGCTCGATCGCGAAGAGCAGAAGGTCGCGGCACGCCCCGGCTACCGCACGCCCGCGGCGACGTTGCGCAAGCTCGCCGCCGGACACGTTTTTTACGAGCTGCCCGGGGCCGAGGTCGGGGCGTGGGACCGCTTCCGCACACGTAACCTCGGGTTCCGCGTGAACCGCTACATGGCGGAGGAGTTCGCCGGCGATCCCGAGAAGATGCGCCGGGCCACGACCGGCCGGCTCGCTCGGGCTTTGGGCGTGAACGCAAGCCGGTTTTCGCAGCCGGAGCGTGCTGCCCTGGAGAATTTCGCGGCCGTGCTGGCCCTGGCGCCTGATTTTCCACGCTGGTCGGCGGATGAAACAAGCAAGCTGGCCGCCATCATCCGCGCCAAAGCCGGCGCGGACGAGACCCGCTACGTGCGCCTGCTGCAATCGCATCCGCGGCTGCGCGCGGCCATGCTTCGGCTGGGAAGCTGAGGATAGTGGACAAGAATTCCATCGACAGACGACAATAGCCCTTCCCCTCTGTTGCTCCGGGGACAATACAGGAGAACGCCCTCATGCCCGCTACCGGCGAGATTATTCGCATGATGAACTACGTGGACGACATAGCCGCCACCCTGCGCCGCATCACTACCAGCCTTCCCATCCTGACCGACGAGGAAAAGAAGCAACTGGCGGAGTACATGCGCAAGTCTGATCCCAATTTCACCAAGGTGCTGGAAGGCTTAGAGCACCCGAAGCACGCCTAGCTCATGGCCGGGGTCGAAACCATCGCCGTGATCGGGGCCGGCATCATGGGGCGCGGCATTGCGCACGCCGCCGCCCTGGGCGGCTTCCGCACCATCCTCGAGGACATCCTGCCGGCCAGCCTGCGGCGAGCGGAGAGCGAGATCCGCGGCAACCTCGACAAAGGCGTGGAGCTGGGCAAGGTCTCGCAGCGGCAAGCCGACGACGCTTTCTCGCGCATCGAGTTCGCCAGTTCCATTGATGAGGCCGCGCGCGCCGCCGAGCTGGTGATCGAAGCCGTCCCGGAAGAACTGGAATCCAAGATCGAGATCTTCACCCTGCTGGACAAGATATGCGCCCCGCCGACCATCCTGGCCTCCAACACTTCGTCGCTGTCCATCACCGAGATTTCTTCCGTCACCTACCGGGCGCCGCGCTGCATCGGCATGCACTTCTTCAATCCCGTGCACAAAATGAAGCTGCTGGAGATCGTGCGCGGCCTGGAGACTGATCAGCCCACGGTCGATGCCTGCGCCGAGGCTGGGCGGCGCATGGGCAAGGAAGTGGTGGTGATCAAGGAATCGCCGGGATTCATCACCAGCCGCATCAACGTGATGATCGGCAACGAGGCCTTCTACATGCTGCAAGAGGGCATCGCCAGCGCCGCCGACATCGACAAAGCCATCAAGCTGGGCCTCAACCATCCCATGGGACCATTCGAGATGGTGGACCTGGTCGGGCTCGATACCCGCCTGCACGTGCTCGAATACCTGCACAAGACGCTGGGCGAGAAGTACCGTCCCGCGCCGCTCCTGGTGCAGTACGTCAAGGCCGGGCGGCTGGGGCGGAAAGCCGGACGCGGGGTGTATGAGTATGCGGAGACCGGTAAAGCCGCTGCCGGCAACCGACCGGATGAGCTATGAGGGGATGAACTTAGACGGCGACGCGGCGCTCGCCTTTCACCGGATGATCGGTTGAACAAGGGGCCTCCGGCAGCAATTGCTTCAGTTGATCAAGGACCATTCTCGCGTTGTCGTTCCGTCCCACTTGCCTCAAATAACAACCGATCCCGCGGACAACATCTTTATTGAATGCGCTGATGCGGCGCGCGCCGACTACCTGGTGACGGGCAATGAACGCCATTTCCCGAGGTTCTGGAAGAGCACCAAGATCATAAGCTCGAGGGAGTTTCTCAACCTCATTGCTCCCCACTTGGTCGACTGAGGCGCGGTAGCTCCGATGGACCTTCCTCACCATGTTTGGGTTTCGGCCGGGGAAGCAGGATCACTCGGATTTGTAGGACTTGGGTGGCAGCAGGAATTGAAGCCCGAAATAACCCACGAAATAGGACTGATTGGGCCCGCTGGCTTCGAGGCTGCGTCCGGCCATGAAGAGAAGAACCACCGGGCTATGAATCCTGTAGCGAGCGCCCAAGCCAATCGTAGGTTGGCTGTCGAACCGATGGACGGTGCCTGGCGCATAGAGCTCCACGTCCATTTCTAACTTTGGGGTGAATTCGTGGCCGACAACGAGGCCGGTGAGCCACCCGTCCGGTCCCTTGCGGACAACCTGATAACCGACTTCGAAATCCACGGCGACGGGACCAAACTTCCTGGAAAATTCGAAAGGCAGGAGCAAGGCATGGCTGGCAGGCGTGATGCCGCGGCGGACAGAGTCGTTGGGATTGTTGAAAAAAAACTGGGGGAAGGTGGAGATGGAGAGGCCGGACTCCCCATCTCCATAGAAACGCCACTTGACGCCCGGGTTGGATTCACCCAGGCCAAACTTAGTCGGGGAAACGGGATGCTGCACGCGTAACCAGGCGTTTTCGTATGTCAGTTGGATGCGATCGCCAACCCCGAAATTGATGTCAACGTCGGGCGTGTGGGAGACCGACTGATTGCTGTAGAAGAAGGGCATGTAGCCAAGATTGATCTCCCAATTGAAAGGGCCCGGAGTGCCTGGATCATTGGTGTAGTAGGGCGGGCCGCCTTGGGCGAGTGCGGAGGCAGCAGCAGCCAAGAGGCCGAGCAGGAGGATTAGGACCCGCAACATGGCTATGGGGCCAAAGGAAGAGACGTTCTGCCAACAATTCTTATACCACGGAGAGTCATTTCCCAGTCCGCTTGATGGCTGTGTGTTCCCGCCAGAATAGACTGGAACCGCCTCCGCCAAAAATCCCGATAACCCTTTCCGCTCCGCCCAGTCCAACTCTCTGGCGGCCGGGGTGATGGCGAACCGTGAACTTTCCCGCCCTCGGCTGCGTAACTTGAGGTATGGTCATGCGCATGCTGTTGGATATCTTCGGCCAGACCCTGCGCACCCTTTGGGCGCACAAGCTCCGTTCGTTCCTCACCATGTTCGGGATTGCCTGGGGAGTGGGGTCGCTGCTGCTGCTGATCGGGGTGGGCGAGGGCTTCCGCACCGGCAACCGCAAGTCGCTTGAGACCTTCGGCAAGAACATCATTTTCTTCTTCGGCGGGCGCGCCCCGGCGGTCGAGGGCAGCTTCACCTCCATGAAGTGGTTCAACCTGACCTACGATGACTACCTCGACATCAAGAAGGAAGCCAAACTGGCGCTGAATATCTCGCCGCTGATCGCGCGCGACGACATCCGCGCCGTTAGCGACTACACCAGCACCAACGGCCAGGTCTCGGGCGTGCCGCCCATCTACAACCAGGTACGGACGATCCCTTTGCAGGCGGGGCGGTGGATCAACGACGACGACAACGCGGAGCGCCGCCGGGTCTGCGTGCTGGGCCGGGAAATGACCAGGAACATCTTTCCCGGACGGCCGGCGGTGGGCAACACCATCCTGCTGAACGGCGTGCGCTTCGAGGTGATCGGCGTGCTCGACATGATCGGCCGCGAGGAGCAGAACGCCACCAACATCCGCATCTTCGTGCCCTTCAACACCATGCGAGAGCTCTTCCCGCTGAAAGGCGAGAACTCCAAAGAGGGCAATGCCATTTCTTTCATCAACTACCAGCCCCGCAGCTTCGAGGAGAACGAAGAAGCCAAGGACGAGATGCACAGGATCGTCGCCCGCAACCACGGCGGCTTCGATCCCAAGGGCAAGGACATCTGGGAAGAGTGGGACACGGTGAAGAACCAGAAGACCATGGGCAAGATATTCACTGCCATGGACTGGTTCCTGGGCGGAGTTGGCCTGGTGACGCTGGCGCTGGGGGCGATCGGCATCATCAACATCATGCTGGTGGCGGTGTCGGAGCGCACGCGCGAGATCGGCCTGCGCAAAGCCTTGGGCGCCACCCATCACAGTATTCTGTTTCAGTTCTTCCTCGAAGGCGCATTCCTAACCCTGCTGAGCGGCGCGGCCGGGGTCGGTGGCGCCATGCTGCTGATCAAACTGCTTTCCGGCGTGCAAATGCCACAGGGCTTTGACACGCCGAAGATCGTGCCGGTGTCTGCCATTGGAGCGGTACTGTCGCTGGCGCTGGCGGGCATCGCGGCCGGCCTCTATCCGGCGCGCAAAGCGGCGATGCTGGAACCGGTGGAAGCGTTGCGCCAGGAGTGAGTCATGACCAGTGACCTGTTGAGAGAAGCTTACGGCGCCATGCAGCACAACCGCCGCCGCACCACGCTCACCATGCTGGGAATGGCCTGGGGCATCGCCACGGTGGTGATCCTGCTGGCCTTCGGCTCGGGATTCGAGCGCGCCATCAACCTGATCTTCAGCTCCTGGGGCACCGACATGATCATGGTCTTCCCCGGGCGCACCTCGTTGCAGGCAGGCGGCTCGAAAGCCGGCAGCGAAGTCAAACTGAAGCTCGCCGACGTGGACTACGTCCGCAACGAAGTGCCGATGATCAAGGGCGTCACCCCGCTGTTCGACAAGCGCAACGGCGCCACCATCCAGCACGACACCCGCACCTTCACCAACTTGTTCCTCACCGGGGTGTACCCGGTATACCAGCGCATACGGCGGTTCGATGTGGACAGCGGGCGCGGCTTGACAGAGCAGGATGAGTACACTCGTGCGCGGGTGGCCGTGATCGGCGACGACGCCAAGAAGCGGCTCTTCTCCGGCCAGTCCGCGGTGGGAGAGAACATCCGCATCAACGGCATGACCTTCCAGGTGGTTGGGATCTACCAGCACAAGGTGCAGGGCGGGGACGACAACGACAACAGCATGGTCGTGATCCCGTTCAGCACCATGGGCGATCTCTACGACACGCAGTACATCAGCGGCATCGCCATGGATTACGAGGGCGAGGACCACCGCCAGCTCGCGCGCGTGGTGCGCGCAGTCATAGCCGGGCACCACAACTTCCGTCCCGACGATCGCCGCGCCGTCTTTATCGCCGACATTAAGGAGGATTTCGACGAGTTCAAGATCGTGACCGCCGCGCTGAAGGTGCTGCTGGCCTTCATCGGCGCGCTGACGCTGGGCATCGGTGGCATCGGCCTGATGAACATCATGTTGGTCTCGGTGCAACAGCGCACCCGCGAGATCGGCGTGGAGAAAGCGCTGGGCGCGCAGAAGCGCCAGATTCTTTTCCAGTTCCTTGCCGAAGCGCTGGCTATCACCTTCGCCGGCGGACTGGCCGGGATCGTGATTGCCTACCTGATCTCGTGGACGGTGGGCTCGATCACGCTGATGAGCGCCTTCGGCGAGAACAGCGGTGGCGCCGGCGATATCCACCTGGGGATCAACCTGAGCAGCCTGATCGTGGCCACCATCATCCTCAGCCTGGTGGGGATCATCAGCGGCATGCTGCCCGCCATCCGCGCCGCGCGGTTGGATCCCATCGAGTCGCTGCGCTACGAATAGAGGAGGCAGGGAGCAGCGGGCAGGAAGCAGGAAATCGGTTGCCGCTCCTGCTTCCTGCGTCCTGCCCCCTGCCTCCTGCTTCCTTCTCTGTGGTTAAATCATTCGGTGAAAAATGTCCGCCTGGAACGCGTCCTCGAGCAACTCCGCCTCTACGAACATCCGCTGCTGGCCTTTGACGCGCGTGAGAAGGGCGAGGGCGTCGAGGTCATCATCGATTTCAAAGACCCCGGCCTGAAAGTGCACACCTACTATTTCGAGCTGCACCCCCGCGACCTCGACCACCCGCAGTTCGAGTGGACCTTCCAGCGCCAGCTCTACGACTGCCTGCACGATTACTTCATCGAAATGTTCATCCGCACGCCACAGGACCTGAAAGAGCGGACATGACCTTGCGCGAGCGCATCGAGCAGGAGATCCGCCAGAACGGTCCCATTCCGTTCTCGCGCTATATGGAAATGTGCCTCTACGAGCCCGGCCTCGGTTACTACGCCAAGAGCAAAGAGCAGTTCGGCAAAGCTGGCGATTTCTATACTTCGAGCGACGTGCACGCCGTTTTCGGACGTCTCATGGCCCGCCAATTCGAGGAGATGTGGCGCGTGCTGGGTTCGCCTGAACCGATCGCGATCGTGGAGCTGGGGCCGGGGCGCGGCCTGTTCGCGCGCGACGTGCTCGACTGGTCGCGGCAGAAGTTTCCGGACTTCTTCCGCGCGCTGCACTACACGCTGGTGGAGACGTCCGCCGCGTTGCGGGAAAAGCTGGGCGCCGTGCTGAACGAGCAGATCGTGGCGGGAAAGGCTGTGGTCGTTGGAGACATAGCAAGCTACGTCGCTACAGAGAACGCGATTTTCTTCGCCAACGAGTTCTTCGACGCGCTGCCGGTCGAGGTGCTGAGCAAACATGGTGCGATGCGCGTCGGCTTGGAGGCCGGGCGGTTCGTGGAAAGCTTCGTCTCCGCATCGGCAGCCGAGTTGGAATACCTCGATCGTTACTCGGCCCATCCGGAAGAAGGCGAGCGCGTGGAAGCGGGGCTGGAGGCGCAGCGATGGATGCCGCGCATCGCCGCCGCCGTGCCGCGCGGTTTCGTGGTGATCATCGATTATGGCTATACGCGCCAGGAACTGCTAGCCGGACGCCACCGGGGCACGATCATGTGCTACCGGCAGCACTCCGCGAGCGGCAATCCCTATGAGGCTCCCGGCGAGCAGGACATCACCGCGCACGTCAACTTCACCGCCCTGCGCGCATCGGGCGAGCAGGCCGGCCTTGAGTGCCTGGGACTGGTCACGCAGGCGCAGTTTCTGATGGGCATCGGCGAGGAGACACAGTTCTCCGACGCTTTCGAAGATGCCCAACTTCCCCAGGAGCGCGCCAAGCGGGCGCTGCAACTCAAGCACCTGGTCACGCCGGCAGGGATGGGCGAGACGTTTCACGTGCTGGTGATGTCGAAGGGCGTAGAGAGGGAAAGGGCCGTGGGGTTGAGCGGGCTGAGGTTTGGGCACCAGATTTCGGGGTCTGCTCACCAACCGTCGGCAGGGTAGGCTGTCATCCTTCGCGAGGCAAAGCCGAAGCGGAGGATCTGACGAGAAGGGCTACACCACCTGACCGGTGGCGTCGGCTGGAATCTCAGATTCTCCCGCCTCCTTTCGGTCGGCGGAAGAATGACCTCCCATGCAACTTGAAACGTGAAACCTGAAACGTCCTACTGCCCGCTGCTGTCCTTGGCCACCTCGCGCTTGTAGGGCGTTTGCAGGTACTTGCGGGCTTCTTCCAGGGCGCCTTGGGTGTCGTCGTGCGTCTGTAGCGCCTGGCGATACATGTTGACGGCGCGGTCGCGCTGGTCGGTGATGTCGAATATCTTCCCCAACTGCAGGTAGCTCCACACCTCGGTCCACTTGGGCTCGCCGTCGCCGTTCATGGAGCGGCGATAGTAGTCGGCCGCGGCCTGATAGTTGTGCTGGAGGAAAAACACCTCGGCAATGCGGTATGAGGCGAGCGAGCTGTTGTGGTTCTCGTCGAGGGCCCGGTTGAACTCCTTCAGCGCGTCGGAGTAATCGCCCTGCTGCACCAGTTGCTGCCCGCGCAGGATGGAGGCCCGGGTTTTCAGGTCGGGCGAGTTCTTGAGCACGTGGTTGTCGGGATCGAGCACGATCCGCCGCGGACGCCCGAAGGTCTCGATCACGTACGGAGAATCGGTCCCCACTACCTCGATGCGTTTGAACTCGGTCTTGCCGTCGGTATCCACCTTCACGTCGATCGGCATGCGGAACAGGTCGAGATCCTGCTGAATCTCCCCGGCGACCCGGAATCCCTTGTTGTTGCCCAGCCGGTACACCGTGTACTTGTTCTTGAAGTCGGGAGCGCCGGTCGAATCCAGCCACTGGGTGAAGAAGCCGGTTAGGCGCTGGCCGGACTGCGCCTCGGCAACCTGGCGGAAATCATCGGAGTTGGCCGGCTTCCACGCGAACTGGGTGGCGAAGGCGCGCATGGTCTGATCGAAGGCGGCGTCGCCGATCACCCAGCGCAGCATGTGCAGGATCATCCCTCCCTTGTTGGTGGCCAGGGATTGGAATTCGGGGGAGAAGATGTCGAGCTTGCCGCTGCTGCCCAGCGGCACGGTGTCATAGGCGAGCGCGCCCACCGACATGTCTCGGGTGACTTCCTCAAAGCCGGACTCGCCGGCCGCCTGCTCCACGTAGCGCGCTTCCGAGTAGCGGGCGAAGCCATCGCTCAGCCAGAAACTCTCGCGGTTGGCGGGGCTAACCAGCGCTCCCCACCACTGGTGCGCGATGGTGTTGGCCAGCAGCCGGTAATTGACTTTTTCATTGATGGCGCGCGCCGCCACCGCCGCCATCTCCGGCGCCCAGGCCGAGGGCACGGTGTCATCGGGCAGTTCGACCACCTTCAGCGTGGTAGAAGGCCCCCGTCCGTACAACGAGGTGAAATACTCAAACTCTTTGGCAGCGGTCTCCCCGTAGCTCTCTGCCAGCGGCCGCTTGTTCGGGAGCATGTAGGTTTGGACGTTGATCCCGCCGCGGTTGGTGTCGGTCACATAGAACTGCCCGGCGAGGATGGTCCCGGGGAAGCTGGGCTTGTCCCAGGTGAAGGTGTAGGTAATCTTGCCAGACGCCTGCACGCTCTTGGGTGGCCGCGGCTTCTCCACCTTTACGCGCTTGCCATTGCGGATAACGGTTTGTTCCCCGGGCGGCTCGTCGGCCTGCGCCGTGGCCAGGCTGGTTGTCTGCTTTCCGCTGCCCACCACCATCAGCGACGAGGGCACGGTTATATGCATGGCCGCGGTGAAGCGGTTGGTTCCGTACCCGACCATCGGGAACCAGCGCCCGGCATAGAGCAGGTACGATTCCGGCTCGCCGACGTAGGCCAGCTTCAACCCCTCGACCGGGCTGTCGTCGGCCGACTGCAGCACGCCTTCGTAGGAGAAAATCAGCGTCGCAGTGGCGCCCTTGGAGACGCCGGTGGAAAGGGGCACGCGCACCGTGGAATCCTGGGTGACGCGCTCGGCGGTGAGCGGATGGCCGTCGGCGTCCTCGACCTTGGTGACGCGCAGCGCGTTGTGCAGCTCGAAGGTGGCGACGCTGATGTCGTCCAGAGCCGTGAACCTCACCTGGGCACGCGCCGTCAGCTTGTGCGCCTTGGGCAGAAGTTCGGCGGTGATTTCGTAGTCGTCCACGCGGATGCGTTGCTTTTCCGCTGCGAACGAACTGGTAGCGAGCAAGAGCAGCGCGCTGGCAAGGACGGCGGCGCGTCGCAGGAGCGGTCGGGCCAGACACATAATGGTGCGTACTCTCCTAGAACCGGCTGAAAAATAAGATGATAATTCGAGCCGGAAAGATGCGCTTGCACCGAAAACAGTGCAGTACCTGCAGTTTGCTACGCTAACGTCCGCAGAACCGCGTCGGCGGCCCGTTCGGCGGCAGAGCGGGGATCATCGCTGGATCTCAGCCGCGCCCGGACCTGGGCCAAATCTCGTTCCATTTTCTCACGGATGGGGCCGTCGGGCAGGATTTCCCTCAGCTTCGCTGCCACGTTCTCGGGGGTGAAGTCCGCTTGGATCAGTTCGGGAACCACCAACGCGCCGGCAATCAGGTTGACCATGGCGAAGTGCTTCACGTGCACCAGCGGGCGTCCGAGCGCCCAGGTGAGCGGCGAAACGCGATAAACCACCACCATGGGCGTGCCCATCATCGCGGCTTCGACGGTGGCGGTGCCGCTGGCGACCACAGCGGCGCGGGCGTGGGCCAGGCCCCGCGTGTCCGTGGTCGTGAACAAAATGAAGTTGTAGCTGGGATTGAGCTTCTGCACCAGCAAGTCCAGCCACGAGGGATCGATCCCGGCGGCAATCGGCAATACGAACTGGTAATCACAGCCGAGGAGTTCGGCCGTACGCAGCATGGCGGGCAGATTCAGCCGAATCTCTTTGTGGCGGCTGCCGGGAAGAAGCGCGATGATCGGCTTGCCCGGTTCGTAACCCTGCTCGTCAACGAACTCTTCGAGGGACTCGGACGGCCTTTCAACGTCCGCCAGCGGATGCCCTACGTACTCCGCGTCCACGCCGCGCTCGCGGTACCACTTCTCCTCGAAGGGAAAGATCACCAACACCTTCTTGAAGTAGCGCCGCACCAGGCGCACCCGGCCCGAGCGCCACGCCCAAAGCTGCGGTGCGACGTAGTAGATGACGGGAATGCCGCGGCGGTGCAGTTCACGCGCCACCTTGAAGTGAAATGCGGGCGAGTCGATCAGGACGGCCGCCTGCGGCTTGCGCTCGTCCATCGCGCGAACCAGCTTGCGGAACTCGCCATAGATCTTGGGCAGGCGCGGCAGGATCTCGGTGATGCCGACCACCGCCAGCTCTTTTGACTGCACAACCAGGTCGCAACCGGCGGCCTGCATGCGCTCGCCGCCCACCCCGAAGCACTCAAGGTCCGGCACGCGCCGGCGCAGCGCCTCGATGAGCTGGGCGCCGTACATTTCGCCCGAGGCTTCCCCGGCGGAGATCAGAAGTCGCATGACATTCTGATCCTTCTGATAATTGTCATCCTGAGCGAGCCGGGGCCCCAGGCGTTTTCTCCAGCCTGGGGTGGCGAGTCGAAGGATCTTGGGCTTGATCGCTCGGGCATGTATCTGAGCAGAGTTATCCGCTGCCCTCAGGGGCTGAAGCCCACAATTTAGGCGGTCCTAAGCGGCACGGCTGAGGCCATGCCCTCCCGAAGGAAGCCTAGTCGTCGGCGCTGACCGCCACTTCCTGGTCCTTGTACTGGAGCTGGTACAGCTTCCAGTATATCCCGCGCTGCCCGAGCAACTGCTGGTGGGTGCCCATCTCGCGCAGGCGGCCCTTGTGCATGACCAGGATCTTGTCGGCGCGTTGGATGGTCGACAGGCGGTGGGCCACGATCAGCGACGACCGCCCTTCGACCATGCGCGTGAGGGCGTCGCGGACTTTGAACTCGGTATCGGTGTCCACGCTGGAGGTGGCCTCGTCGAGCACCAGGATTTTCGGGGCGTGCGCCAGGGCGCGGGCGAATGAGATCAACTGCTTCTGTCCCGTGGACAGGGTGCTGCCGCGCTCCCGCACCGGCTCCTGGAAACCTTGCGGCAGCGAAGCGATGAAGTCGGCGAGGTTGACGTCGCGGGCCGCCTGCTCCACGGCTTGGTCCTCGATCCACTCCGTGCCCAGGCGGATGTTGTCGCCTACCGTGCCGCTGAACAGGAAGGGGTCCTGCAAGACCACGCCGAAGCGATGGCGCAAGTCAGCAAGGGACATCTCGCGGATGTCCACGCCATCGATGCGGATGGCGCCCTGCTGCACGTCGTAGAAACGCAACAGCAGGGAGATCATGGTGCTCTTACCGGCGCCGGTATGCCCGACGATGGCCACCGTCTCCCCCGGGTCGATGGTGAAGGAAACGTCTTTGAGTACCCAGTCGGGCGTGGCGCTGGCCCCCGCAGCCGTTGCGTCTTGGTTGCCATCCATAGGTTGGCCGTCGTTCCCAGCCGGCACGTTGCGATAAGCAAACCACACGTGGTCGAACTCGATCCGCCCCGGGCCTTCGCTCTTTTTGGGCGAGACCGGCTCAGCAATCTCCGCCGGCGTATCCAGCAGCTTGAAGACGCGTTCGCTGGAAGCCATGGCCGATTGCAGGATGTTGTACTTCTCGCTCAGGTCCTGGATAGGGCGGAAGAAGCGCTGGGAATACTGGATAAAGGCGACCAGGATTCCCACGGTGACGACATTCCTTGGAACCGGGTGAATCAGCGCCACTCGCAGGACCGCGCTCCCGCCAAACCAGATCACGCAGGCGATGGCGATCGAAGACAGGAGCTCCACCACCGGGTAGTAGATGGCGTAGGCGATGATGGCGTCCTTGTAGGCCTCCATGTGGCTGGCATTGATGCGGCTGAAGCGGTCGAACGCTTTCTTCTCGCGGTTAAACAGTTGCAGCACCACAATGCCGCTGACGTGCTCCTGCAGATAGGCGTTGATGCGCGCGATGGCCACGCGGATCCGCCGGTAGGAATCGCGCACGTACTTGCGGAAGATGGAAGTAGCCACGAATATCAGCGGCAGCACCGCGAAGGTGATCAGCGCCAGCCACCACTTGATCCGCAGCATGATGGCCACGATCCCGACCAGCACGAAAACGTCTTCGAAGATCGAGACCACGCCGGCGGTGAACATCTCGTTGAGCGCGTCCACGTCGGTAGTGACGCGCGTGACCAGCCGCCCGACCGGGTTCTTGTCATAGAAGCCGACGTGCATGCGCTGCAGGTGCCGGAAAATCTGGCTGCGCAGGTCGAACATCACCTTCTGCCCCGTCCACTGCATCAGGTAGGTCTGCGCGTATTCCAGGACGAAGCTGAAGACCAGCAGGAAGAGATAGAAACCGGCGATCTGCCCGATGCCGGTCCAGGCCTGCGGGCTCAGCCAGCGGTCGAGGACCGAGCGCGTGCCGGCGCTGGGCGCCAGGTATTTGTCGACCGCAACCTTGGTGAGGTACGGCCCCACGATATCGGCGCCCGACTTCAGCATGATGGCCGCCAGCGCCAGCGCCACCTGCCATTGGTAGGGACGCAGGTAGGTCAGCAGCCGGTGCATCAACCGGCTGTCGTACGCCTTTCCCAGGACTTCTTCTTCGTGGGTAGCAGAGGCCATCGGGTAGGTACAGACTATCGTATAGACGCGCGAGAGGGCTATGCGGATGGAAAACCTGTACAGGTAGCACTCAGCCTTCAGCACTCAGCCTTCAGTTAAAGCACAGGTGGGCGGATTTGGCTGAGTGCTGAATGCTGATTGCTGGTTAGGCGAGTTTGCGCAGCAGCAACGCCGAGTTCTTGGACCCGAAGGCGATGCAGTTGCACAGTGCGTGCTCGATGCCAAGCTTGCGCCCGACATCGGGCACGTAGTCGAGGTCGCACTCTGGGTCGGGGTGCTCGAGGTTGATGGTGGGCGGGACCTGGCCGTGGCGCATGGCGATGAGGGTTGCGGCAACGCCGGCGGCGCCACAGGCGCCCTGGGGATGGCCTATCTGTGATTTGAGTGCCGACGTCGCCGTGCGGCTGGCGCGGCCGTCAAACACCAGCTTCAGCGCACGGGTCTCAATGCGGTCGTTCAGGACGGTGGCCGTCCCGTGCAGGTTGACGTACTGCACGTCCTCGGGGGCGAGGCCTGCTTCTTTGATCGCGAGTCCCATGGCGCGCGCCGGCTCCTCGCCGCATTCCTCCAGGCGTACACGGTGGAAGGCCTCGCAGGTCGAGCCGTGGCCGGCGAGTTCGGCATAGACGTGGGCGCCGCGGGCGCGGGCATGATCGTAGTCCTCGAGCATGAACATCCACGCACCTTCGCCCACCACAAAGCCGTCGCGATCAGCGGAGAAAGGGCGCGAAGCCCGCTCCGGCTCATGGTTCCAGCGCGTCGTCATAATGCGCATCAGGCTGAAACCTTTCATGATGCCGAAGGCAATGGGCGCGTCGGCGCCGCCGGCCAGGATCATTGGCAGCACCCCAGCCTGGATGTTGCGCATGGCGTATCCCATGGCGTCGGTGGACGAGGTGCAGCCGGTGGTCACCACGTGGCTGAGCCCGCGGAAGCCAAAGCGCATGCTGATTTCGCTGGAGAGCGTGCCCATGGTCCCGCTGGGGATCGAGAACACGCTGACTTCCTTGGGATGCCCCGTGTACCAATGCCGGAACTGTTCCTCGCTGAAGTCCTGGGCGCCGCCACCGGTGCCGAGCATCACCCCGATCTGGCGTTTTTCTTCCTGCGACATGGCGGCGGGATCGAGCCCGGCATCCTGGATCGCTTCGTGCGATGCGGCGATGGCCAACGGCACCACGCGCGAGACGTGCTTGCGCTCGTGGCGTTCCACCCAGGCCAGTTCGTCGAAATCTTCCACCTGGCCGGCGATTTGCACGGGAAGCGAGCTGGCGTCGAAGCGCGTGATGCGCGAGACCCCGCTCTTGCCCGCGAGGATGGCGGCGCAAAAGGCTTCTTTGCCGATGCCGTTGGGGCTCACCACGCCCATTCCGGTAATGACTACACGTCGCATAGACCTGCCCATACTGAGTAGACTGTTAAAGGAAAAGGGCGCTCATTGTAACCGAAAAAGGCGGAGACGCGCAGAGGAATGCCGGTCGGTGTTTACATCTCGGTGCCGTTCTGCCGGTCGAAGTGCAGCTACTGCAACTTCGCTTCGGGGGTCTTTGCGCGCGAGATGGCCGTGGGTTACGCCGAGCGGGTGTGCGCCGACGCCGGCCGCGCGCGGCAAATCGCTTCCGAGATGGGAGGAATTCTCGAGCGCAAAGCCGATTCGGTTTATCTCGGAGGCGGCACACCCACGACTTTGACGCCCGAGCAGATCGAGCGGATCTTCGCCGTGCTCCGCCAGGAGTTCGAGATCGATCCGGCGGCGGAGATCACGGTGGAATGCGCTCCGGGAGCGCTCGCGCCCGATATGCTGCAGGCTCTGGTGCGCGCAGGCGTCAACCGCGTCAGCCTGGGCGTGCAATCGTTCATCGACGCGGAAGCTGCCGCGGTCGGCCGCCTGCACACGCGGGCCATGGTGCTCGACGACATCGCCCGGCTGCGCGCCGCCGGCATCACCAACATAGACATTGACCTCATCGCCGGCTTGCCGCACCAGACGGCGGGGAGCTGGCGCACGTCGCTCGAGGAAACCATCGCCGCCGGCGTGCCGCACGCCAGCGTTTACATGCTGGAGGTGGATGAGGATTCGCGGCTGGGGCGGGAGCTGATCGCGGGCGGAACGCGCTACCACGCCCACTTTGTCCCCGATGAAGATTCGACCGCCGATTACTACCTTGAGGCCGGTGCGCGGCTAGGCGCAGCCGGCATCGCGCAATACGAGATTTCAAACTTTGCCCGTCCGGGCATGGAATCGCGGCACAACCTCAAGTACTGGACCCGCCAACCCTACGTCGGCTTTGGCCTGGACGCGCACTCCATGATCGAGGGCCCGGACGGCGCCGTCCGCTTCTCCACGCTAGATTCGCTCGAGGAATTCATGGCTGGCGCGCCACTGAGCCGGACCCCGGTGCCCACGCGTGACGCCCTCGAAGAAACGTTCTTTCTCGGGTTGCGTCTCACGCGGGGCGTGGACCTGAAGGCAGTCAGCGCGCGCTTCGGCGTGGACGCGCTCCACGCATTCGCTGACACTATGCGTGAACTGGTGTCGTCCGGGATGCTTGAGCGCGAAGGCGAGACCGTGCGCCTGACGCCCGCCGGTCGCCTGCTCTCGAACGAAGTGTTCCAGCGCTTCATCGCTCTCCCGTCAACCTAGGTTGTCATCCTTCGCGAGTCGAAGGCGAGACGGAGAATCTGACCGTGATGCCTTCACCACCGGTGCTGGCGGCGCGGCCACCTTGGTCAGATTCTCCCGCCTTCGGCGGAAGAATGACAGCTGGGTGGTAAATTCATTAGACTCTCTGTTTCGCTTGGGATGTGGCGAACTGACATGAAGGCTAGCTCTGCCCCGCAGGGGCTGGTGGAAGCTCCGGAAAAAACCGCGCCGGTGGTGGACCTGCGCAGCGACACGGTCACGCGCCCCACGCCGGAGATGCGCCGCGCCATGGCCGAAGCCGAGGTCGGCGACGACGTCTACGGCGAAGATCCAACCATCAACCGCCTGGAGCAGCGGGCCGCGGCCATCTTCGGGCGGGAAGCGGCGATCTTCGTCCCTAGCGGCACCATGGGCAACCAGATCGCCGTCAAGCTGCACACCCACCACGGCCAGGAGATCATCTGCGATGAGCGCGGCCACATTTACAACTACGAGATGGCCATGCTGTCGGCCTTCTCCGGCTGCGTGGTGCGGCTCATCCAGGGCGAGGACGGCATCCTCACCTGGGCCGAGGTGAAGAAGCGCATCGCTCCCAAGATTTATTACCGCGCGCCGACCGGGCTGGTCGCGCTGGAGAATACGCACAACATGGCCGGCGGCACGGTGCATCCGCCGGAAGTCGCCGACGAGATTTGCGATGGCGCGCACAATGCTGGCCTGCCCGTTCACCTGGACGGTGCGCGCATCTTCAACGCCGCCGTAGCGCTGGGGAAGCCGGTGGCGGAGATCACGCGCAAGTTCGACTCGGTGATGTTCTGCTTGTCGAAGGGCTTGGGTGCGCCGGTAGGATCCCTGCTGGTCGCCAGCCGCGAATTCATCGACCGCGCCCGCGCCTGCCGCAAGATGCTCGGCGGAGGCATGCGCCAGGCTGGAATTCTGGCTGCCGCCGGGCTGATCGCGCTGGAGAAGATGCCGGCGCGCCTGGCCGAAGATCACGCCAACGCGCGTTTCCTGGCCGAGGGGCTCGCTCGGGTGCCGGGCATCAAGCTCGACCCCAGCCGCGTGCCCACCAACATCGTGGTGTTCGATCTCAGCGGCGCCGGCATGACCTCGGCGGAGCTGTCGCGCCGCCTGGCCGAGCGCAACGTCCTGATGAACGGCATCAATCCCGAGCAAATGCGCCTGGTCACCCACATGGACGTGGGCCGCGCCGCCTGCACGCGGGCACTTGAAGCCATCCAGGAGATTTGCAGGACCAGATAAACGCCCGTTCTAATCGGAGGGACTCACACTTAGAAATGTCCATTCACCTCGAATACTCAACCTCAGCCAAGTGCCGTCCCGAGCACATCTGGAAGAAATTCGAAGTGCTCGATCAGTGGGCGTGGTGGAACAAAGTGATTTCGCGCTCCCGCTGGATCGAGGGCCAGCCCTGGCAGAAGGGCAGCCGCTTCGAAATGGAACTGGCCCGCCCCAAGCCCAAGAAGTTCAAGCCGGTGATCATCGAGTCGGCGCCGCCCAACAAGGTGGCCTGGGTGGGCAAAGGCAGCGGCGTCACCGGCGAGCACTGGTTCAGCTTCGAACTCCAGCCCGATGGCACCACGCTGATGAAGACCTGGGAAGAGTTCTCCGGCCTGACCACGCTGTTCTTCGGCAACGGCGCCCGGCAAGGAATCGTCCGGATGTACCAGGAGTGGTTCGACGCCCTCAAGTTCGAGGCCGAGCGCATCGCCCGCGAAGAGCAGGCCCGCGCGTAGGGTTACTGCGCGATAATTCCCCCGCCCCACTCGCCGCAATCTGCTAAACTCCGCGCCAGTGTGGGGTTGAGCCTCTCCCCAGGAGGACTCTCGTGGGACTCTATTCGCATTACGACGGGGCGCACACCCACCCGGTGAACCGGGCGCTGCACATGATCGCCATCCCGGTGGGCTTCTCCTCGCTGGTGTGGTTCTGGTTCCACCACTGGATTATCGGCGTCGTCGTCATCCCGGCGGCGTTCGCGCTGGCCTGGCTGGGGCACCTGATCGAAGGTAACAAGCCGGCGTTCCTCACCAATCCCGCGCACGTGTTCGTGGCCCCGGTGTGGCTGGTACGCCGCATCTTCGGGCGGGGCGAGAAGCAGAGCGCGAACAAAGCCGCGTAGATCCCCGGGAATCAACGCCAGGCGGCCGCGGGCGCCCTGCCTAGGGAAATTCCAGGGCCACCAGTCTGCCCTCTCCGTCGCCCGTCTTTGTGTAATTCACCGCCACAGGCCGATCGTGCCAATCGCACGAGAAAGCATCGGCATTAATGAGAACCAGCTTGTTTCGATTCGATGTATGCATCTTCCAGGTCGCCTTGCCAAGGACAACCGTCAGAGTAGTGCTGGTTGCGTCGGAGCAGTCCACGGCCACCAGCTTGCCTTTGGCGAAGTACACCATCGGAGCCGGGCCTGAAGGGGCTGCGGTCGTGGTTGGCTGCGAAGCAACATCACGGTCCTGGAATCGCTCTGCCGGCAGGCTGGTTGCAGGCGGCGGGGCCGAGGGATGTGCGGCGGCGTATTTCCGGTAGGTTTCGAGCTGTTGCAGGTTGGTCTGGGCGGCCGCGGCGATAGATGGCTCGGCGCTGTTGCTGAGCCTCCGCAGCAGCTTCTCCGCGTCGTCCCATTTCTGCTGCCTGGCGCAGAAATACGCCAGGTTCAGGGCATACATCTCCTTGCGGCTGAGCTGGAAGGCACGGTTCTCCGAGGAGATCGCCGCTTCGTAGTCGCCCTCCGCAGCCTGGGCCAAGGCGAGCAGGTTGTACGCGTCGGCATACTCCGGATTCAGGGCGATAGCGGCCTGCAATTCTTTTTTCATGAGCGCGGTGTGCTCGGTCCCGCTCACCGGCGCAAGGCTAAGTTCGATGCTCTCCCCCGAACTCTTCTCCAGCTTGGCTGCCCGCGTCAGCATGAGGGCATAAAGGTAATGTGTTTCCGGTTCGATTGAACCCGCTGCCACCGCCTTCTCGAAGTGCTGCTCCGCCTTCTGGAAGTCGCCTTTGCGAAGATAGGCATAGCCAAGCCCGCGATGTGCGGTCGCGTTGTCGGGTTGCTTGACCAGCACTTCTTCGAACTCCCTTACGGCCGCTTCCTGGTAGTCGCTTTCATGCAAGTGGAGATCAGCGAGGATGGCCGCACCTTCCGTGTCTGCGAGCATCTTCGCGGAGTAGGACTTGGGATCGAGTTCCGGGCCGTGCGGGGCCGGATATCGCATTGAATAAGAGCCAGCCTCAAAGTAACGGCGCAGGACCTTGTCGAACTGCGCAGGAGGCATGCCGAATGCGCGCTGAAAAGCCTCTCCCGCCGGGATCTGCTGGCTTTGCAGGGTCAAGAAGTCTGCCATCTGCTTCAGTTTCTGCTGGTCCACAAAGTAGTGCACCACGAGCCACGACTGGGCATAAAAAACGGATCGGTGATCCCCGCTCTCGTTGTACTCCGGGGAATTGTGCTTGACGCTGAACAGGGCCTCGGCCGGCATCCACCGGTTTTCGTGCAGCACATAAGCCCTGTCCCGAAACCTGCCGCCGACAATGAGCGAATCTCCTTGAACCTCCAGGCTCGCAAAGTATTCTGCAAATCCTTCATCGAACCACACCGGGATCTCGGTGAAATTTGCGTGCAACAGCAGGTGCGAGAATTCATGGAATACGACCTGCCAGCCACCCTCGGAGGAGAGATCGAGCGCTATGAAATCTCGGTCTTCCCCCTGGCTGAAAAATCCTGCCAGCTCGATCGGCTTGCCCTTCCAGAGCGGCGCGAATTGCCGCAATTCCTTGTTGTTGCGAAAGCCCACGATCTCCACCGGGACTGGCACGTTGACCTGGAGGTTCCTGTAAATGACCTGCCCGAAGGCGGCCCGCACCTGCTCAAAGCGCAAGGCCACTTCCCGGCCGCGCTTTTCACCCCCATCCGTCACTACCACAAAATGGGGCGAGCGGATTTCCACCCACGTCGGCGGCCCAGCGGATAAAGGCAAAGGGCTGAGCAACACGGCGAGACCGATCACTCGGCAGGCCAGAAGCCAGGCATTCCGCACTTGTTGCTGGCGCATGGGACGCTCCGATCGCCCAGACGATAGCACGCCCGATGCTCCGCGAATCCGCGATCCGCGGTTTGTTCTGAATCTGGAACAGGAGCTTTTCTTGGCAGAGTTTGGATGCCTTTCCGGGTCCATGTCCGGCAGTGCCGTTCCTCACATCATAGCAGCCGCTTTTCGCGGCCCCATTCTTTGTGCTATAAGCATATCTTTGAGCTTCATAAGGATTTCTTTGCCTTAATCGGCTGACTTTTCAGCCGCCACACGAGGAGCCGGAAGTGGATTTTCAATTCAACGAGGAACAGCAGCAGTTGCGCCGCAGCGTGCGCGAATTCGCCGAGCGCGAGATCCTGCCCCACGTCATGGAGTGGGACGAGGCCTCTCATTTTCCCCTGGAAACGGTCAAGGAACTGGGCCGCCTGGGGCTGATGGGCGTGATCTTCCCGCCGGAGTACGGCGGCGCCGGCCTGGGCTACGTGGAGTACGCGCTGGCCATCGAGGAACTGGCGCGCGTGGACGCTTCCGTGGGCTTGATCGTCGCTGCCCACAATTCGCTTTGCACCAACCACATCTTCGTGGCCGGCAGCGAAGAGCAGAAGCGCAAGTACGTCCCCAAGCTGGCCAGCGCCGAGTTCATCGGGGCCTGGGGATTAACCGAACCCGGCTCCGGTTCCGACGCCGGCAGCGCCCGCATGACCGCCGTCCGCAAGAAAGACTGCTGGGTGCTGAACGGCACCAAGACGTTCTGCACTAACGGCCACTATGCCGACGTGGCGGTGGTGATCGCGGTCACCGACCGCGCGGCGCACACCCATGGTCTTTCCGCGTTCGTCGTCGAGAAGGGCACGCCCGGCTTCAAGCTGGGCAAGAAAGAGAACAAGCTGGGCATGCGCGCCAGCGACACCTCCGAGCTGATCTTCGAGGATTGCGTCATCCCCTGCTGCAACCTGGTGGGCAAGGAAGGCAGCGGGTTCATTGACGCCATGCGCATCCTCGACGGCGGGCGCATCTCCATCGCCGCGCTGTCGCTGGGCATCGCCCAGGGAGCGTTCGAGGCGGCGCTCAAGTATTCCAAGCAGCGCCAGCAGTTCGGCAAACCGATCAGCGAATTCCAGGCCATCCAGTGGAAGCTGGCGGATATGGCCACCGAGATCGACGCCGCCCGGCTACTCACCCTGCGCGCCGCGTCCATGAAAGACCAGGGCTCGAAGTCCACGCTCGAATCCTCCATGGCCAAGCTCTACGCCAGCGAAGTAGCGGTGAAGGCGGCCAACGAGTCGGTGCAGATCCACGGCGGCTACGGCTTCATCAAGGACTATCCGGCGGAGAAGTTCTACCGCGACGTCAAGCTGTGCACCATCGGCGAGGGGACGAGTGAGATCCAGCGCCTGGTGATCGCCCGCCAGTTGCTGAAGGACGGGTTCGTCGGGTAGAGACGTAGCTTGCTGCGTCTCCCCGCGCTACTATCTGCTCACGTTGTGGGAGTTCGGTTCGTCCAAGCATCACGGGTTCCACCCAGACTTCACAGCGAAAGGCAACGACAACGATGAATTTCTCCCGGATGACTGCTGCTGTTCTCAGTGTGTTTGTGCTGCTGGCGCCGTCGATGAACGCGCAGCAGCCCGCCGCCACCGCCCACGCCGCCGCACCCGCATGGGTCGAGCGCAGCAACCAGGACGCGCAGGTTCTGTTGAAGGTCCTGGCGCGCTTCAACCCCGAAGCTGCGGCCCGCTTCGGTGTTTCCGGTGTGGATGAGCAGGTGGTCGACCTGCAGCCCAATTTCCTGGAGCGCGAGCGGCAGGCGCTGCGGCAGGCGCAAGGCGAGATCGAGCGCATGCTGGCCGAGGAAAAGGATCCCGCCGTCCGCCAGGATCTGGAGATCATGATCAAGACGGCCAAGCGCAACGAGCGCGAGTCCGAACTGGAGGAGAAATACGAGCTGCTTTACGTGAATCTCCACCAGTTGGTGTTCTTCGGCACGCGGGCTCTGCTCGACGACCAGGTAGAACCCCGGCGGCGCCAGGCGGCGCTGGTCCGCCTGCGCAAGTATGCCGGCATGGAGCCCGGCACGACTTCCATCGTCCAACTCACCGAAGAGCGCAGCCGCGAACGCTTGAAAAAGCCCGGCCTGATGGGGCCGTTCAAAGGTGAGATGGAGAAAAACTTCGGCAACGAAGCCGCTTACATCGATGGCATCGGACAGCTTTTCCAGAAATACAAGATCGCCGGTTATGAGGAGCCCTACGCCCGCCTGAAGCAACAGATGGCGGAATACCACACCTTCATCGAGAAGGAGCTGTTGCCGCGGGCGCGCACCGATTTCCGCCTGGCGCCCGAGATGTACGCCTTCCGCCTGGAGCAGGTGGGAATCGAAATGCCTCCCGAGCAGCTTGCCGCCGTGGCGCACGCCTCCTTCAACGAGATCCAGAACGAGATGATAGCGCTGGCGCCGCGGGTGGCGCGGGAAAAGGGATTCAAAGCCAGCGATTACCGCGATGTGATCCGCGAGCTGAAGAAGGACCAATGGCCCGGCCCGTCCATTCTGCCCAACTATGAGAAGCGCATCGGGGAGATTGAGCAGATCATCCGCCGCGAACACCTGGTCACGCTGCCGCAGCGTCCCATGGAGATCAAGCTGGCCAGCGAGGCGGAGAGCGCCGCGACGCCGGCGCCCAACATGCGTCCGCCGCGCTTGATCGGCAATACCGGCGAGCACGGCGTGTTCGTGCTGCCGTTGCGCACCGCGCCACCGCCGGGCTCGAAGACCGCCCTCCAATTCGACGATTTCACCTATGATGCCGCCGCCTGGACGCTCGTCGCCCACGAAGGCCGTCCCGGCCACGAGTTGCAGTTCGACTCCATGACCGAGAGAGGTGTCTCGATCGCCCGCGCCCTGTTCTCGTTCAACAGCGTCAACGTGGAAGGCTGGGGGCTGTACGCGGAAGCGATCCTCAAGCCCTTCATGCCCGCCGACGGGCAACTGGTCTCGCTGCAGGCGCGGCTGCAGCGCGCCGCCCGCGCGTTCCTCGATCCCGAATTGCAGGCCGGCAAGGTCACTCCGGAAGAAGCCAACCGGATTCTCAGAGAAGACGTCGGCCTGTCGGAAGCCATGGCCAATCAGGAGGTCGAGCGCTACACCTTCCGGTCTCCGGCGCAGGCGCCGTCGTACTTCTACGGCTATACCCAGCTCATGCGGCTGCGTGCCGATACCGAGAAAAGCATGGGCCCGCGGTTCGACCAGGAACGCTTCCACGATTTCGTGCTGGCGCAGGGCCTGATCCCACCTCCGCTGTTGCGGCAGGCGGTGTTCGCGCAGTTCGTTCCCCAGCAACACGCGGCCCAGGGGAACTGAGCCGCGGGCGGCCGCTGAGCTTGACGGCGGGCTACTAGTCCCCGGCCATCTTCTGCCGCACTTGCTTGGCCAGCTTTTCGATCTGCTCGGCCTTGCGGATGACCTCGAGCGAGAGCGTCTGGTCGCTGGCTTCATCGACGGATTTCTTCAACTGCGTGGCCAGCTCGAGCAGGTGGTCGGTGTCCTTCTTGATCTGGGCGAAGCGCTCCTGGACGCGCTGCTTGGCCAGACGCTTCTGCATGTCAAGTTCGGCCGGGGATGCGGGCTGCGTGATCGCAGGATTGTGCCGCTGCGCGCCCCCCTGCGACTCCGCGGCGGACGCGTCCTGCGCCCAGGCAGACGCGATCGTCAACCAGCAGAACACGACCAAACCTGCGGCAATGGCACGCATAGCAGCAACCTCGCCAGAAAATGATGGCGAGATTATAGCCCCTGCGCTGAACCGGACCATCGCGCTCCGGCTGTTATAATCGCGCCCTTCACTGTGAGATCAGCCGTGTTTCCGAGCTTTATGGCATTCGCTCTGCTCCAAGTTTCGCATCTGCGCCTGGTTTGGGAAGACTGGAAGACCGACTGGGAGACCTTCCTGCGCAAGGACGCTCCCAAGATTCTGGTTGTGCTGGGCGTCGCCATCGTGCTGGTGTGGCTGCTGAAGCTGGCGACCGGAAAACTGGCGAAATTCAGCCGCCGGGAGACGCTGCCTACCGCGCTGCGCGCGCAGCAATTGCGGACCCTCGCCAGCGTGCTCAACAGCGTGGGTATCGCCGTAATCGTCTTCCTCGCTGGCATGCAGATTCTGCCGCTGCTGGGCGTCAACATGGGACCGCTGCTGGCGAGCGCCGGAGTGGCGGGACTGGCGATCGGCTTCGGCGCCCAGACGCTGGTTCACGACGTTATCAACGGCTTCTTCATCCTGATGGAGAACCAGTACGACATCGGCGACGTGGTGCGCATCGCCGGCGTTGCCGGGGTGGTGGAATCCATGACGCTCCGTCGCACCGTGCTGAGGGATGACACAGGGGCGGTCCACACCGTGCCCAACAGCGAGATCAAGATCGTCAGCAATCTGACCCGCGACTGGGCCCAGCTCGCGCTGCACGTCTCGGTG